>Ga0210398_10004697_pt1 | contig 12774 bp, 16 predicted proteins | sample IncBWC4OmetaG_FD_161047 | JGI IMG/M metagenome (GOLD analysis project Ga0210398, IMG submission 161047) | Forest soil microbial communities from Barre Woods Harvard Forest LTER site, Petersham, Massachusetts, United States - Inc-BW-C-4-O | ecosystem: Environmental > Terrestrial > Soil >... | reverse complement strand
TCGGCGCCGACGTGCTCATCGAGGATGGCGCGCGGCCGCTCGGCGCCGACGCGCCGCTGCGCGCGATCTGGACCCCCGGCCACACGCCTGGCCACCTGTGTTTCGCGCACGAGGGGCATGATGTGCTGCTCACCGGCGACCACATCCTGCCCCGGATTACGCCGAACATCAGCCCCGACCCGGAGAGCGCGGACGACGCACTCGGCACCTACCTCAGCTCGCTTTCCGCGCTCGAGGACCTGGACCCTGGCGAGGTGCTGCCCGCCCACGAGTATCGGTTCGCCGGCCTGCCCGCGCGGGTCCGCCAGCTCATGGAGCACCACCGCGTCCGGCTGGAGGAGGTGCTCGCCGTTGTCGCCGCGGCCGACGGCTGCACGACGTTCGAGGTGGCCGAGCGTCTTACCTGGTCGCGCCCGTGGGAGCAGTCCCGTGGCATCGTGCGCCGATCCGCGATCGGCGAGACCTACGCCCACCTCCTGCACCTCGGACGCCGCGGCCTGCTCTCCAACACCGAGGCCTCAGAAGACCACTGGCACCTCGCCGGCCCGGGTCACGCGGAGCCGGCCGGCTGAACGCCCGCCGGCGCGCTACCCCACCGGGCGTGACCACCTGAAGCCGACCCCTCTCCTCGTTAATAATACTTTATCTATCGAAATAATAGGAATGGGGAGAGCCATACCGCCCTCTGCCCCGATATGGTGTCTAGTGTGGTTCGCTTCGGTTTCTCTGGTTCGGGTTTTGGGAGCGTCGATGAGGTGGTGGACGCAGCGGTGCGGGCAGAGAGCGCTGGTTTCGACACCTTCGCGCTGGCTGATCTTCCCGGTGCACTCTCTCCGCTGATCACCCTTGCCGCGGTGGCGCGGGCCACGACAACGATCATGCTGGCCCCCTTCGTGCTCAACACCGGCTTGTGGAACCCGGCCACGGTGGCCCGGGAACTGGCCACCCTCGACCGGGTGAGCGACGGTCGGGCGGAGGTCATCCTGGGGAGCGGAATTCCTTTCCCGGCGCTGCAAGGGGTGATCCCGCCGGACAGGGACGCCCGCTTTGAGCGCCTTCGGGTCACGGTCGAATCCCTGAAAGCGGCCTTCACGACACCCGGCATCACGCCAGGCTTTGTGGGCCGGCCACGTCTTCTCGTGGCCGGCACCGGTGACCGCACGTTGCGGCTGGCCGCCGCGGAGGCCGACGGCTTCATCATCGCGTCCGTGCCGCCGGTGCCCAGGGTCGAACTCCCGCCGGGCCAGCTCGTACTGCCCGAGCTAGGAGCCACCGAGGCGTTCCTTGGCCGCCTGCGCCGCTATGCGGGAGACCGAGCCGGACAGCTGGAGGTCGGTGTCGGCGCGGCGGTCATCGTGACCGATGACGCGCGGAGCACGGCCGAGAACCTGGCCGCGATCCACACCTACCTGACCCCCGCGCAGATCCGGTCCTCGCCCAAGATCCTGATCGGAACGGTCGGCGAGATCGCCGCTCAGGTACTCGACCGCAGCAGGCGACTTGGGCTGACTTACCAGGTGCTGCGAGGCGCCGCCCCGGAGGTTCTGGCCACCGTGATCACCCGGGTCCGGGGTGATCACTAGCCTGCCAGTTTCGCGGGCGCCCTGCCCATCGGCGTCGACCTTAAGGTACCGGGTGGAGCCGTCATTTAGCGGCACGCTAAAGGGCCGTTCCGGTATACGGACGGATTGCCACTTACCGGAACGGCCCTTTTTACCTAACGACCCTCGCTCGCCGTGTTATCAGGAACGGCTTGCCCAGGCCAGTTCGCGCCGCTGCGCGCCGAGGCGGACGGCGCCCCGCCGTCGCGCGTGCTGGCCAGCGGGCGGGCGCTGCCGCAGGTAGGCGGGCACGGTCCGAGTCTCGCGCGGGTGCCGGTCCGGGCGCCGCGTGATCATCCACATCGGTATCCCGACCCAGAGCGCGAAGAACAGGACCATGAACGGAACGTTGATCGCCAGGATCTCGGCAGTAGTCATCTCGCCTCCTCGGGCCTGCCTTATGGCCACAGGCCTTTGTCGCTTACTGACTACAGCTTTCCTGGTGGACGTACATCTTCGCTGAGACGGTCCTATGACGCGCTTATGAGTGCCGGATAACGCTATGAATCCACTCTCTGTCGGCGTTAATTTGCGTGAACTGAGTCACGTTTACCGCGCCAGCGGAACGGACTGCTTCGCCGACCGGGCCCACGCCAGCGCGCGGGCGCGGCGGGCGACGAAGCCCCGCAGGTGTCCCAGACCGTTGTCCCTGCGCCGCTCCAGGCCGGCTTGGGCGCCCTGGCCGTCCCGGACGGCCCGGACGGTCCGGACGTGTTCGGCCTGGCGAAGTCGGTCGGCGACGGCGAACTTGACGAGCTGGGCCCTAGCGTCTGGGTGCATCTCGGTCTCCCCCTGTTAGTTGGTTCTCCCGCTTCCGAGCATCCGGGGTGCCGGTTAACCGGCGATGTACTGGCATTTAAGCCGGTGAGATCGCAGGTCACAGGCGGCTGACCCGGGGATGGCGCCGCAGGCGCGGGTGGGCTGGGGAGACGGAGGCGTACGTTCAGGGAAAATTTGTGCAAATGCCTTGCCGGGGCACTTTCGCCCGGGAGGCCCATATGTTACTGTCCGGTAACATGAGTGATGAAGCGGCTGGGTTCTCGCTGGAGCTCGGCGACGACCTGCGCCAGATGCGCGACTGGGTCCATGAGTTCGCGGCGTCGGTGATCAGGCCCGCGGCGGCCGAGTGGGACGAGCGCGAGGAGACCCCCTGGCCGATCCTCGAGGAGGCGGCCAAGATCGGGCTGTACTCCCTGGACTTCTTCGCGACGCAGTTCTTCGAGGCGTCGGGCCTCGGCATCCCGGTCGCGTTCGAGGAGCTGTTCTGGGGGGACGCCGGCATCGGCTTGTCGCTCGTCGGGAGCAGCCTGGCCGCGGTGTCGGTCGTGTCGAACGGGACGCCCGAGCAGATCGGGGAGTGGCTGCCGCAGATGTTCGGCGAGGCGGGGGACGTGAAACTCGGCGCGTTCTGCTCCTCGGAGCCCGACGCCGGAAGTGACGTGGGCTCGATTCGCACCCGGGCGGTGTACGACGAGGCGTGTGGCGAGTGGGTCATCAACGGGGTGAAGACGTGGGTCACCAACGGCGGGATCGCCAACGTGCACGTCGTCGTCGCCTCGGTGGATCCGGACCTGGGGTCGCGCGGCCAGGCGTCGTTCATCGTGCCGCCGGGGACGCCGGGTCTTTCCATGGGGCAGAAGTTCCGCAAGCACGGCATCCGGGCGTCACACACGGCCGAGGTGGTGCTGGACGGCGTCCGCGTGCCAGGAGGCTGCCTGGTCGGCGGTAAGGAGAAGCTGGACGCGCGGCTGGCCCGCGTCCGGGAGGGCGGCCGCGGCGGCGAGCAGGCGGCGATGAAGACGTTCGAGGCGTCCCGGCCGTCGGTGGCGGCCATGGCGGTCGGCGTGGCGCGCGCCGCGGCGGAGTTCGCGACGGAGTACTCGCGGACGCGCGTGCAGTTCGGCCGTGCGATCGGGCAGAACCAGGGTGTCGCGTTCCAGCTCGCCGACATGCGCGCGGCGGTGGACGCGGCGCGCCTGCTGACGTGGCGGGCGGCGTGGATGGCGCGGCAGGGCAAGGCGTTCACCGCGGCGGAAGGGTCGATGTCCAAGCTGGTGGCGGGGGAGACCGCGGTCCGGGTGACCGAGCAGGCGATCCAGATCCTCGGCGGGAACGGGTACACCCGCGACTACCCGGTCGAGCGCTGGCACCGGGACGCGAAGATCTTCACCATCTTCGAGGGCACGTCGGAGATCCAGCGCATGCTCGTGGGGCGCGCGGTCACCGGGCTGGACGTTCGCTAGCCTGCTCCGTCGCTCTATGAGGGATCACAGCGCCGCCGTCCGGGGACCTGAGGCGGTTAGGCGGGGGCCAGGGCGAGCGCCGGCTGGCGGTCCTCGCCCCGGCTCATCCGGTCAGGCCTGCGATAGTAGCGCGTCGCCGCGCCCGGCACCGGCCGGCCATCGAGCCGGGACGGCCACACCGTACGCGTCCCGCTCGGAAGCAGGACAACATGCCACATGTAGCCGTTGTGGTAGGTCAGCTTGGTCGTGCTTGCCGGCATGACGGTTCCCCTTTACGTGAGACCGCCGGCGATCACCGCCGGCGGCGGCCCCCTTGTCATGTTTTCGTGACTTGGGGCTCACGCTAGGACGGCGGCGGGTTGGCGTCATGACCAGTCCTGGTAGCGGGCGCTGAGGCGGCGTAGCCAATTCTGGCTATCGACCGCTGTGGCCGACGTAAGCGGGCGGGCCAGTAGCCAGCGTCGTCAGCGTGCGGCCACAGCAGGCCGCAGCGACGCGTCGGGCAGGCTGACGTGCGCCTATATGTGCCTGTCCCTTCTCGGCTCGCCCGTCACGACAGCCAGATCCTTTCGCGCCGCTTTCGTGTTCGGGTGGTTTGCGCCGAGGACCCGCTCGCAGTCGGCGAGCGTCCGCTCAAGCAGCAGGATCGCCTCGACCGTCCGCCCCGCGGCCCAGTAGCTCATCGCGAGGTTGTTCCGCGAGGTCAAGGTGTCCGGGTGGGCGGCGCGCAGCACCCGCTCGCAGTCGGCGAGCGTCCGCTCGAGCAGCGGGATCGCCTCGGCCGTTCGCCCCGCGGCCCGGTAGCTCATCGCGAGGTTGTTCCGCGACCTAAGGGTGTACGGGTGGTCAGCGCCCAGCGCCCGCTCGCAGTCGGCGAGCGTCCGCTTAAACAGCCGGATCGCCTTGGCCGTCCGCCCCGCAGCCAGGCAGCTCATCGCGAGTTTGTCCTGCGGCCTAAGGGTGTTCGGGTGGTCGTCGCCCGGCATCCACTCAAACAGCGGGGTCGGGATAATAATCAACGAAACTCCAACGCCACACCCAGCGAAGCGAAGCCGTCAGGGGGCATATCCTCGCCTCCAGACGTATGAGATCTACAGAGGATCGTACTACCCCGATGACTTTATAGACGTCCCTGTCGCTAGTTCACAGCCAAGACCTCAGCTGCCCGCCGTTCGTTTGGCTCGGGCGAGGGCCAGTCCAACTACGGGCGCCAAGGGAGGCTGTTCCGTCTGTACTCCGGTAGAGCACGGCCTCGTCCATCGCCGCCAACACCGCGAGCATGGCCTGCGGGCGGCGATGATTCCGCGGCGTTCCGGCAGTCGGTATTGCAGCCACCGAGGAGATCGTCGTTACGGCGGGTCCCGGCGAGGATGCTCCGGGCCGGATGGCCGCCGGACCGGGCGCGAGGAGAGCAGATGACGCAGCCGACCCCGGGCAGAGAGCGGGAGGGGCGGCAGCCGTCGCCTGACGACCCGGCCGAGGCCGTGCTTGGCCTGTACCGGGGGGAGAGTTCGGCCTCCGGCGCGGTCCTGGCCGGGCTCAGCCTGGACGCGCCGCGCGAACTGCTCGACGGCCGGACCTGGTTGGGCCCGGAGGACACGCAGATCCCGGCCCGGACCCGGTACCAGACAGCACATTAGGAAGGCGGCGGCATGGCGGACTGGAAAAGGGAGATCGGCGCGATAACGCTCTTCGTCCCCGATCTCGGCGAGGCAAGGAGGTTCTACGCGGACGCGTTCGGCCTGGACGCCCAGCAGCTGGAGGACGACACGGCGATGCTCCGGTTCGAGGGCGTCTTCGTGTTCCTGCACCAGTCCTCGGCGGCGGCACAGCCGCTGCCGGAGGTCCTCGAGGAGGCCGGGAAGGGGGCGGGGCAGTTCGCGGTCATCGTCGATGACGTGGACGCGGTGTGCACGGAGATCGCCGGGCGCGGCGTGCAGCCGCTCACCGGCCCCGCCGACCGGGACTGGGGCATGCGGACGGCGACCTTCGCCGACCCTGGCGGCCACATCTGGGAGATCGCCCAGGAGCTTCCCTCCGCGGACAGCTGACGTGGCGCGACCGGAGGCCTCCGGTCCCGCGTTCCTGTCCGGCAGCGGCCGGCGGGCGGACGGTGATCGCGACCGGGGCCCGGACGCACACCATCTCTACTCGACCACGTGTCACGCATCCAGTGAGGCCGCGGTGTCGCATATCAAGCGGAGTCTGACCACCCGCGGTGCCGCGGTTCAGTGAGAACCTCTTGTGCAGGTTCAAGGCGGTCCCACGGGGGGGCGGGCTGTGCCGCCGACACGGCCGGCACCGCCGGGGGCTCCCGCTGACGCTCCCGTCCGGCTGGCCTCAACGCCCGCCGCCTTCCCATTCGGGATGGGCAAGGACGGTGTGAGCTTTGATGAACGCGGCCAGGTCGGATTCCTCGATGAAGAATTCTTCGCCGATGCGTTGCGCCGTAAGTTGCTGCGTTCGGATCAGCCACCGCACGGTGTGGGGCCTGACGCGCAGCCGTTCGGCCAACTCGCCAGTGGTGAGGTACCGCCGGTTAGCATGTGGCTTCATGGTGTTCGCCTCCTTTCTGGTGCTCAGGTAACCGATCGGAGTTGATGAGGACACGCTCGCGGTTGAGCGCGATCTGCTCTAGTGACAGTTCTAAGCCTGGCGGTGCGCGCGGAATAGGGGAGACCAGGGAGCGACCGGGAGCGTGTGGGAGCGGACTCGCCCCGGTTCTTGACGGCGACGCCTGTCTCGCGGCCGCCTTCCCCCGCGAGGCCCTGGCGGCAATCTTGAGCAACAACCCACAGGATGGCTGAACAAGGATCCGCTGCCGTACCGACCGAGGTCGGCATCTTCCCGGCCGCGACACCATCATCCGCCAGCAGAACGACGAATGGACCGAGTTCCGCCTCTATATATAGGCCTGGAAATCCTCGCCGCCCGCCGGAAAGCCGCCCGGGCCGACGTGGGACAGAACATCGCTACTGAGGAAGGATTGACAGTAGAGGCAGTTCCCGCTTGAGCAGCGGCGCGAGGTGGCTATTTCGCCATCCGGATTCGTGGAGTTCTCTTGACACCGGCCAGCCCGAAAGCCCAGTGTGCTCGTATGACCACCGTGATCGCTGTGGCGGCTGCGCTCGCATTCAGCTTTGCGGTCGGCTCGCTGATCCGGCAGGTTGATGGTGCGACGCTGCGCCGATGGCGGCTGTCTCGCAGGTGGGACGTCTCGCGGCTTGCCCGTGAGTTCATCTCAGCCGCCGACGAGCCGCTGGCCACCCTCCGTGGCCTGACGCACATGATAAATGCGTGGGAGCGCGGCGCCCGCAGGCCGAGCGAGCGGTATTGGCTGCTGTACCTCCGGGTCTTCCCCGAGTGCGTGAACGGTGAGACGGCAAACGGCGGCCCGAAGGGGGCCGGGGCGCTGGCCGAGGAACTGCCTGGCACCGGCGAGATCAACTCGATGGAGGCCGCCACCCTCAGCTCGGAGTCCAGCGTGGACCCACGGTATGTCCGCGCCCTGGCCGCGACGGTCAGAGCCATGGAGCAGCAGATCGCCGGACTCTCCAGGCGCCTAGACGAACTATCGCGCGACGAGCACAGCGAAGGGCAGCCAGGCGAGAGAAGCGAGAGAAGGAAGACGAGATCGGGATACTTGGGGTGGAACTGGACGCCCTTGCTGACCGTGCTCGTCCCGTCCTTGGCGCCGCGCTAACATCGTGAATGCCACTACTTACCGTCGCCAGACCGAGGTGGAGCTCGATAAGGGCCGTCGCATCTTCCCGATACCAGCCATCGTCCGCATCCTGTGAACTGCTCTTCCTGATCTGTTCAAAGCGACGTCCACTATTGGTGCGAGTATTGCGAGCCCGAATTTTCCAGCCTTTGCGTCGATCTGATTATCGCTGGCTGAAGGGAAACCGGAGATCACAAGGCAGCTAGCGCGCCTATCTAATCAATTAGGCGCCTCCGTCCCCCTCCCCGTGGGGTATGGTGTCGGACTTTACCCAACTCCTTGGAACTAGTGCTCCTTGGACGGTGATATTCGTTAGCTCGGTGATCGGTGCCCTCGTTGTATTCACCGATCGCGGTAACGGTAGCTCTTTTCGACCCTGATGAGGTGCGCCCAGTTCAGGCCATGGAGATTTTCAGGGATCGTCTGCGCCTGTTCCGCAAGGAGTCCCGGTGATGCCGGCGACCGTGCGCAGTCAGAGTTTTCCTGCCACCCCTTCGCTGCCCGGACGACGTGCTTGCACTCGTGGTCGATCTCCGTACCAGTGGTGCCAGGTTGATCGACATTTGTAATCAGCTCAATGCCGGAGGAGTAGCCACTCGCGGCGGAGGCATCCATTGGTGGGCTTCCCATGTTCAGCGTCTTCTGCGTACACGGGACGGTAGCCGACTGCTTTCCGCGACTGGTAACGATCCTTCAAATACCCGGACCTAACGCGTCCCCGCTGCAAAACTAATGCCTCCGGCGGGGACCTCGGACTCCAGAATGGACACCAGCCCAGGGTCGCCGTACGGGGTACTCGTCCTAGGCGCGAAAGGCGCCCCTAAGAATCGGGAACCGCAGGGAGAGCCAAGGTACCCGGTACGAAATTTAATGATTTAAGAGCATAAATGACTCCAGCAGACGATCATGATCACGAAGACTTTTTCCCTGATGTAAGAAAAGTCTCTTATACGTGCCCTTTCTTTCCGTGATCATGGAATTTCGATTGGCGTCATACCCGTAGAGGGTATTCTCCATAGCCCTGAATAAGCCTCTTTCTATACGCAAAGGCTTGAAGTGAACAAGGCGCCCTCCGCAACATGGCAATCGTCGACTGACCCCTAAACGCCCGACGAGATCTCTTGCCCCTCTGCCCCTCTTCTCAAGAATATTAGTGAAAATACACACAGCCGCACCCGTTCGAATCACGAGCGCAACATCTTTCCCGGGCGTGCCGCGATCTTTTATGTAAGAGTTTAGCGCGTCAAAGACCAGCTCGCGAAGAAGGGGTGATTCTTATATTCACGCGCTAGTCGATTGGCCACAGGGGTCTCCGAGCATAACAAGGCTGGTGTATGACAATGGCCGCTGGTAGCTGCCACGCCAGAGGAGGAAGTCGACAGGGACGTCGACCGCGGTTCTCACGGCTACCTTCACGCTACGGACCTGGCCAAGGCGGTCAGAGACACGGCAGCAGCTGCAGAGCGCAGGCGATGACGTGGCGTTCAAGGGGGGCCGGGAAGACCCAGACTGAAAACGAGGCGTGACAATGGAGACAGTCGTGACGGCGCGTCCGACGCGAGGGTGGCGGAACGGAAGCGAATGGCCGGTCACCGGTTAAGGCAAGGTAAGCCGGTGAACGCCAGGCCGTGAACGACACCTAGCATCCGGCGCGCCTCATCGGCAGTGGCAGATCGGGAGTTCCTTCGCAGCTTCTCGACGCTCACTTTCAGATCTTGAACTTCCGCGCGCAAAGCGTCTTCCCTGACAAGGGATTCAAGTTGCTGCTGCCTAAGGTACTCGGTTAGCTTGTCGAACCCCGCTTCGAAGCTCGCTCTCACCGCTTCGTCCCACTCCGGCAGATCCACCCCGGTGGCTTCCTTCTCTTCTGCTTGCTTCGACGCCAAGCGTTCGGTAAACGCTTCCGTCGGAGGCTTCGGCGGAAAGAATGCGTCGGAAGCAGCTAGGACCGAAACCACAATCCCAGGTTTCCCTGCGATGGGGGCGAAGAAGGCAGTAGCCACGCGTACCGCAAGCCCTGCCACAGCCAGAGCCTTCTTACGGGCGTAAACCTTCAGCTTGGCTCTGAATGAGCCAGGCGGGCTGAGTTCTATTACTTGCAGTTCCCAAATTGGGTTCGGCGTAAGCTCCCTCAAGCGGCCGCGGACGGCATTCTGGTCATCATCGTCACCGTATTGAATGCGGTATTCGACCGCGGCCGCGGCTGCGTCAACTGCGAGCTGCACTGCATCTAGAGCCGCAAGCGTCTGTCGGAGATTGCTGGCCTGCCCGGAGATATCAATCGTTATCTCATCGAACTCCTCGTCCGACTCAAGCAGATCAAAGAACCGATTACCCGGTCGATACGCGAGCGATCCCTCAGGAGTGCCCACTCCGAGAAGCGCGGGCGGCCAGTTATACAATATCGGATTGATGAACCGGCGTGGCCATGGCGAGATCGTAGCCTCGGCAGCTCGGCTCCACAAGACCACGGAAGGCGGTCAGTGGCCCGGTCCACCGTCACGCTGAAACGTCCAGCTATCGCCGTCCTCGGCAGCGGTTCGTGCTTAGCGGTCTATGCTGCCCCGCAACCTGCGCCATAGACATTTATAAACGCCTGCGGAACGGCTGAAGCGGATTTTTAATCCGCTGGTTCCCGGTTCTCGTCCCCTGGCGGTCCCGTGATTTGCGCCATTCCGTGTGCTCGTACCGGACTCATGTTCCCTGGCAGTCTGGACCACTGTTGTGCGACGCTGCTGAACCGGAGGGATGATGACGACGACCAGGTCCAAGAGTCGGAGTACACCAGGTTCTACCATCTCGACCACAGCGGGTCTTTCGACGGTGCTCGCCAGGACCTTGCTGACGAGTTCATCAATGACCGGTCGGATGGCGTCGTCATGGACATCAGGTGAGACGGCACTGAGCAGGCGCCAGAATTGCTTCCGGACGTGCGCCTGGCGCTCCGCTGGGCTGGCCTCTGAGCCCGAGGTCCTCACATAGCGGCCGAACACGGTGATCGCCCCCAGCGTGCCCGCGAGCTTGCGCCATCCAATCGCGCGCACCCAGCGCTTAGCAGTGGCGACATGCGTCGGGATAAGCGTTGCGTATAGATGATCTGCCGCGTACCGGAGGAAACCCTGGTGGGGACGCCTCTCTTGTCGGCGATATGAGCGGCCCCGAGGTCGGCGCAGCCGATTCGCACGGCGGACCGCCGCGCCCAAGGGAAAGCCGGGCGGCGCCGCAGTTTGCCGTCCGTGCGGACGTGACGTATCAAGGCGAAGCCGCTTGAGTGCGGGAAGAAATGCGACAGCGCCGAGTAGTAACCCCCGTTCATCTGTACGGCTATCAGCAGCCCCTTTCTCTGTTCAACCATTCGGCTACGTCCTTGACCTTCAGGTCGCGTCCGCGTTCGCCGAATGCCTCGGCCGCGTTGAGAATTGCCTCTCTGGAGAAGAGGCCCTCGTCTCTTGCCAGGTACGCGAGAACGCCCCCTATTAGCTCTTTCACGGCGTCCCGAAATCGAGGCAGTAGAGCGTGAGCTGAGGGATCCCCGAGCGCTCCGACCGTCAGAAACACACCGTGGTTAATGCACGCATAAAATGCACCACGCTCGACCCGGCGGCTGCCCGTCGGCACCTTTGGAATACCCGGGACGTACGGAAGCGGAAGACGCCCACCGATGTCGGGACTGGATGTGCGCTGATAATCGCTGGCCCTCGCGCCCGTTTGACGCCGCGAACGGACGCTCTTAAGTTGTCGGCATGGCGGCGGCGGATCCTGGCGGTGACCCAAGTGCTGACCCAAGTGCCCAGGCCGAGGAGCTGATCGCCGCCCAGTATTCCGGCTGCCCGCAGCTTCGGCCGGTCCTGGACGCGGTGCTGGCGGCGCTGCCCGCGCTCGGACCGGTGACGGTGGCCGCCCGCAAGACGCTGGTCAGCCTGTCCACACCACGCCGTGTCTTCGCGGTGGTCCAGCCGACGACCAGGAGCCGCGTGGATCTGGGCCTGCGGCTGGAGCACGAGTTGGAGCACGAGTTGCAGCACGAGCGCCCCGTCGGCCGCCTCCTCGCCGCGAGGGATCTCGGCCCGGCCACCGTGCGGATCCCGCTGGCCCGGCCCGAGGACGTCGACGCCGAACTCGTCGGCTGGCTGCGGCGTGCCTATGCCGAGAACGCGGCGCCGCCCCCGGCCCGGCGTCCCCCCCGGCCCCCGGCACCGGAACTCGGGCCGCTCACCGTGGTGATCGAGGCGTCCAGCATGCCCGGGCGCACCTGGCCGCCGCTCACAGGCGAACACGGCAACGTTCACATCGCGCTGTGCGTCAAGGGCGTCAAGGGCGTCAAGGGCGTCAAGGGCGTCAAGGGCGTCAAGGGCAAGGGGCGGCCCGCTCTGCTCGTACCGGGCAAACCCTGGCTGGCGGCCGACGCGGTGCCCGGCGACGCGCGGTCGGCCCGTTGGGAGGCACCGGTCACCGTGCGGCGCGATGCGGATGGCCTCGACTTCAGCGGCCCGAACGTCCGCGGCGACCGCACCGACCGCCACCTCTTTCTGGCGTGGGGCGACGTTCACGACGACGGCACGCTGCGGCTGATCCGCGGCAGCAAGATCAAGCTCACCGGCCTTAATCCCCGGATCGTCGAGGAAGCCATGCGTCCCGGGCACCGGCTCGTAGCAAGGATCCGGCTGACCGGCACCCGCGGAGAGGACCCCGCCCTCACCTGGTCCGGGGGGTCCGGGGAACCAGCCGAGCCGGGAGCGGGCTAAGGCACGTGCCCTGAGACCTTTCGTCTCCAGCCGCGGCGGGTCCTGGTCAGCGGCGTGAACGGTAGCGCGCTGAGGAAGGCCCGGTAGGCGTCGTACGCTTGGTCGGTGTCGGTCTCTTCCGTGTAGCTGTAGTCCAGAAGCCGGTCGACGTGGGCGAGCTCGAGCCAGTCCGCGGCCTGCCCGAGCAGCCAGGTGGCCACCTTGCGGCGCCGGTGCTGCTCAGTGACGTGCAGGTTGCCGATGTCGGCCCAGCCCGCCTGGCGGGCGAGCCGTTCGCCCTCGGTGCGGATGTCTACCTCGATGTAGCCGATGACCTCGCCGCCGAGGACGGCAGACAGCCGGGTGCCGTTCAGGCCGACCGACCGGCGCGCGCAGAGCCCGGCGAGCGGAGGGCTGGCCAGCAGCGGCAGGTGAGCGACCCGGGCCCGGTAGACCACCTCGGTGTGTCCGTCGTGGACGCA
>Ga0210398_10004695_pt1 | contig 12774 bp, 14 predicted proteins | sample IncBWC4OmetaG_FD_161047 | JGI IMG/M metagenome (GOLD analysis project Ga0210398, IMG submission 161047) | Forest soil microbial communities from Barre Woods Harvard Forest LTER site, Petersham, Massachusetts, United States - Inc-BW-C-4-O | ecosystem: Environmental > Terrestrial > Soil >... | reverse complement strand
GGTGGAATTGCGTGCCCACCATGTTGTCGCGCCCGACCGCCGCGGTCAGCGCCTGGGCATAATCGGCAGTCGCGACAAGATCTGTCCGGTCGCTGACGGCAAAATGAAAACTATGGACGAAATAGGTATGGGTGCCGTCGCCGACACCGTCGAAGACCGGGTGCGGGCGTTCGATGGCCAGCTCGTTCCAGCCCATATGCGGGATTTTGAACGATGGGTCGGCCGGCTCGATCGCGACGACCTCGCCGCCAACCCAGCCGAGCCCGTCGACCACCTCGAACTCCAGCCCGCGATCGGCCATCAGCTGCATGCCGACGCATATCCCGAAAAACGGGCGGCCGCGCCCCGTCACCGCCTCGTCGATCGCCGCCTCGAGCCCCGGCACCCCGGCTAGTCCGCGCCGGCAATCGGCAAACGCGCCCTGGCCGGGCAGCACGATGCGGTCGGCATGCGCCGCCTCGTCGGGATCGCTGGTGACGACGATTTTCTCGTCGCCGCCCATCTCGCCGGCGGCGCGCTCGAACGCCTTGGCCGCGGAACGGAGATTGCCCGAGCCGTAATCGATGATCGCGGTCAACATCGGAACATGCCCCTCAGGCGCTCAGCGTCCCTTTGGTCGACGGCACCGCGCCGGCGCGGCGCGGATCGATCTCGACCGCCTGACGCAAGGCGCGCGCCAATCCTTTGAAGCATGACTCGACAATATGGTGATTGTTCTCGCCGTAGAGGTTCTCGACGTGCAGCGTCATCCCGGCCGACTGCGCAAACGCCTGGAACCATTCCTTGAACAGCTCGGTATCCATTTCGCCGAGCTTGGGCTTCGACAAATTGACCTTCCACACCAGATAGGGCCGGTTCGAGCAGTCGAGGCTGACCCGGGTCAGCGTCTCGTCCATCGGGATCATCGCGCTGCCCCAGCGCTGGATGCCGGCGCGGTCGCCCAGGGCCTTCGCCACGGCGCCGCCGATCACATAGCCGGTGTCTTCGGTCGTGTGATGGAAATCGATGTGCAGGTCGCCTTTGGCCTTGAGGCTGATGTCACACAGGCTGTGGCGGGCCAGCTGCTCGAGCATATGGTCGAGAAAACCGATACCGGTCGCGATGTCGCTCGCGCCGGTGCCGTCGAGATCGACGCGGCCCTTGATCCGCGTTTCCTTGGTGTTGCGTTCGACCGTCGCGACGCGCACCGCTCTTCTCCCGCTACGATGTCCGGACAACAACCGGCGCTGCCTCAGCAGTGACCAACCGCGCCGGTTTGTCGCGGGCGCTCTTTTAATACGAACCGGCCGCGCTTGCCACTATCGCCGGGATTGGTGAAGCGGCGGTTACGCGGGCTGGGCGGGCGGGAACTTACTGCGCTGGTTGAACGCGACGCCGGCGACGCCAAACCAGATCGCGGCTCCAAGCAGTTTGAAGACCCATTCGCCCTGTTCCGGGGCGAGCGGCGCCAGCACCAGGCCGGCGCAGCCGAGGATGATCCCAGTGATCATGAATGACTTGAGCGCCTTCGCGTAGGCCGCCGGGAAATCCTCAGGCGCGCCCTTGAAGCGCTTGCGCACCCAGCCGTTGCGTACCTTGTTTGCCTCGTAAGGCAGATAGAACAAAAGAAAAAAGCCGCCGACGATCGCGATGAGTTCCAACATGCCGCCGCTCCGCTGCAGGCACTGCGCCGGATGGCGCGCGTTCTACCGTTGTACGATACGGGCGATCAGTCGGTTCACCTCTGCGGATTTTTCCATGTGCGGCAGGTGGCCCGCATTGTCGAGGATGTGCACCGGCAGCGATGCCGCCGCCCAGCGAATGCCCGACAGTCTCCTCCTCCCGTTCGGCGTGTTCGGGTCGCAGCCTGATCCCGCCGGGAAGCGAACTCAACGGTTCCATTGGATTTTGCCGGCATCGCAGGCGTTAGACTCGTTTGGTGGACATCGCTTCAAAATTAGATAAATTTTTAACGACCTTTGTATTTGCCACTCGGAGAATATTGTCGCAATTTTATGCAGCATTTTCGAGATCGACACAGATCACGAGAAATATTCACAAATATTTAACCATGCCATGACTGACGGATCGCGAGGAAAAAATGAGTGCATTGACGGTTGTCGCATTTCGGCCGCAGGCGGATGCCCACCCACGCTTCGTCTTTCATTCCGTGATCGACGGCATTTGCCGCATGAAATGGGACGAACTCAATAGTGACGAAGTGATGCGCGTCGCGACGGCGTACTACTTCTTCTCGGTGCAGTTCCGCGAGAGTCTCGAAGTCGCGCGCGACCGCCATCCCGACGACGAGAAGCTTGCCGAACTGTGGGAAGGCGAATGCGACACCGACAATCTTTCGCCCTGGCCGGGGATCGCCGCGGCCGGCGAGCGGATGAACCATGATGAATTCATGCGGCGGGTTCTCGAGCTGCATCCGGCGGGCCGCGACCGGCGCTTGATCGCGGCCGGCCTCGCCTATCTGCAAAAGACCCGCGCGCTCGACCCCGCGGCGCGCGCCGCGAGCATCGCCAGCTACGAGGATGGCGGTCTCAGCAGCGTCTTCGGCGCGATGCTCCGCGCGCCGCATTGGTACGGCGCGGGTCAGCGCGCCTTTCGCTTTTTTCTCGAGGAGCATATCCGCTTCGACAGCGACGATGGCGCTGGCCACGGCCAGCTGAGCCGTCACCTGCCGGCGGACGACCGTGTTCTGCCGCTATGGACCTTGTTCCGCGACCTGCTCGTGAGCGCGGTGCCCAGGTTGGCGCTGGTCGCCGCGGTCACCCGGCGGCAGCCGAGAGCCCCCGTCTTCATGCGGCGCGGTGCGGCGTTTGACGCGGGCAACGCAAAATTCACGGGATAATGGCAGGATGCGCGTTGTTTAAGTGCTAGCGGAAGGTTTGATCAGTGCGCCCAGAAACGGTAGCGGTTCATGGGGGTTATGACGGAGACCCGGCGACCAAGTCGGTCGCGGTGCCGATCTACCAGACCGCGGCCTATGAGTTTGACAGCGCGGAACATGGCGCGGCGCTGTTCAACCTGGAGGCCGAGGGGTTCCGCTACAGCCGGATCAACAACCCCACGGTGGACGTGCTCGACAGGCGGGTGGCGGCGCTCGAAGGCGGCGCCGGGGCGCTGTGCGTCGCCTCGGGCCAGGCGGCGCTGCACTACGCGATCCTCAATCTCGCGTCGGCCGGCGCCAATATCGTCTCGGTGCCGCAGCTTTACGGGACGACGCACACGCTGTTCGCGCATTTGCTGCCGAGCCTCGGCATCCAGGTCAAGTTCGCCAAGTCGGACGGCCCCGCTGATATCGCGCCGCTGATCGACGCCGAGACGCGCGGCGTGTTTTGCGAGAGCGTCGGCAACCCGGCGGGCAATATCTGCGACATCGCCGCGCTCGCCGAGGTGGCGCATGCGGGCGGCGTGCCGCTGGTCGTCGACAACACCGTGGCGACGCCGATTTTGCTCCGGCCAATCGAGCACGGCGCCGACGTGGTCGTTCATTCGCTGACCAAGTTCATGGGCGGCCACGGCACGACTCTCGGCGGCGCGATCGTCGACGGCGGCAAGTTTCCCTGGACGAAACATGCCGCGCGCTTCCGCCAGTTTTGCGAGCCCGATGCCTCGTATCACGGGCTCGTTTATGCCGATCATTTCGGGCCGGGCGCCTATGTCGCGCGCTGCCGCAGTGTCTATCAGCGCACAACCGGCGCGGTGCTGTCGCCATTCAGCGCGTTTTTGCTGCTGCAAGGCATCGAGACGGTGGCGCTGCGCATCGAGCGGCATGTCGAGAACGGCCGCCGGGTCGCCGAATTCCTGCGCGCCGATCCGCGTGTCGGCTGGGTCAACTATGTCGGCTTTCCCGACAACCCCTATCACCCGCTGGCCCAGAAGTATCTCGGCGGCAAAGCGTGCTCGCTGTTGACGTTTGGCACACAGGGCGGATTTGACGGCGGCACGCGCTTCTACAATGCGCTGAAGCTGGTGAAGCGCCTGGTCAATCTCGGCGACGCGAAGTCTCTGGCGTGTCACCCGGCTTCCACGACGCACCGCCAGATGCCGCCCGACGCGCAGCTCCAGGCCGGTGTGCGCCCCGAGATGATCCGGCTGTCGGTCGGTATCGAGCACGTCGACGATATCATCGCCGATCTCGATCAGGCGCTCGACCAGGCGAGCGAGGCCTAGACCATGCCGCTGCTGCCATTCGATCCTGAGCGCCCCGATGCGATGGTCGTCGGGCTCGTCAACAACATGCCCGACGCCGCGCTCAAGACAACCGAGTGGCAGGTTCGCGACTTGCTGTCTCGCGCCGCGGGGTCACGCGACGTAGCGTTGCGTATCTTCTCGCTGCCCGAGGTGCCGCGCTCCCCAATGGGCCGCGATTATGTCCGCCAGAATCACGAAGATATCGGCGTGTTGCGGCGCGACGGAGTCGACGGGCTGATCGTCACCGGCACCGAGCCGAAGGCGGCGCGCTTCGAGGACGAACCCTATTGGCGCGCGCTCGCCGATCTGATCGATTGGGCCGATGCGCACACCGCCTCGACCATTTGGTCCTGCCTCGCCTCGCATGCCGCGGTCTACCGCCTTGACGGTATCGCGCGTCAGCCGCTCGATCGCAAAATGTTCGGCGTGTTCGACTGCGAGGGGGCGACTGATCACCCGCTTGTCGCCGGGCTGGGTGCCTGGAAGACGCCGCATTCACGTCTGAACACGGTGTCCGAGAAGGACTTGCAGCACGCCGGCTACGAGGTTTTGTCCCGCTCCACCGAGGCCGGCGTCGACATGTTCATCAAGCAGCGCAACAGCCTCTTTGTGTTCCTGCAAGGCCACCCGGAATACGATGCGAGCGCACTCTTTGGCGAATATCGTCGCGATGTCCGCCGTTTTCTGGCCGGCGAAAACGAGCGTTATCCCGAGTTGCCAAACGGCACATTCGACGCCGAGGCAAGCGCGTTGTTGCTGGATTTCCGCGAGCGAGCATCGACCGAGCGCGATATGGCGCTGCTCGAGCAATTTCCCGCCGCGGCGGTCGGCCGCCAACTGACGGCGCCGTGGCGCGACGCGGCGACCCGGATTTATGCCAACTGGTTGACCTTTATCAAGGCGAGCCGGCCGCGCCCTGCTGCTGCGCCGCCGCTTTCCGCGCCGGAGTCGGCTGCGCTCACCTATGCTTGAGGATCGGGTCGCGGCACCGCAATCGCGGTGACGACAAGCCCGTCCGTGACCAGATAGCGGCCGCGAAATTCCGCCGGTACGCCGGGGGGCGAAGGGATGAGCAGCCGCGCGCAAAAACTCGCGGCCGCGGGGTCGATCGTGACGCTTGCCTCATCGAAGTCAAGAAAGCGTCGGGCGAGCGGGAACCACGCCTTGTAGACGCTTTCCTTGGCACTGAAGATCAGCCGGTCCCATCGGATACCCGCGGGCGCGGTTGTCATCCAGCTGCGCTCGTCGTCATCGAGCACACGCGCGGCGACCCGCTCTGGGATCGCCGCGTGCGGCTCGGCATCGATGCCAATCGTCAGCACCGCCGCGGCGCGGGCGACCGCCGCGGCGCGGTATCCCGCGCAATGGGTGATGCTGCCGACAAAACCCGGCGGCCACACCGGTTCGCGCTTTGGGCCCCGCAGGATCGGACCGATGGGCGCTCCGATCTGCTCGAGCGCTTGCCGCGCGCAGGCGCGAGCCGTTGCGAACTCGTCGCGTCGCGACGCGACAGCACCCTTGATCAGCGCCTCTTCCTCGGGCAGCCGCGTCACAGAGGCGTCGTCGCCGCGACGTTCGACGGTATTGACTTCCGGCGGCAACAGGGTTGCGATCATTAATGCTGCCTATGCACCGCGTTTGTTTCGCGCGCAACAGCCTGCCAGCATTGGCGGTTTTTTAATCGAGTTGTGCAAAAAATAGCGGTTCCTGTTTGCCGGAGCTCATTATGACGATCGGATCGGATATCGCCGCGCTCTTCGCCGAGGTCGCGAAGGAGCAGAACAAAGTCTTGGCGCCGCTGTCGGATGAGCTCGGACTGCTTGAAACCGGGCTCGACTCGCTGTGCTTCGCGATTATCGTCGCACGGCTCGAGGACCAATTGGGCATCGACCCGTTCAGCGGCGATGACGAGATCGATTTTCCGGTCACCGTCGGCGATTTCATTCGGCTTTACTCAAATGCCGCCACCCGCGCCGCGGATTGAGGTGAAGACGCTCTGGCAGGCACTCAGCCAAGCCGGGCGACTGTCGGAACGGTGGCTGTCCGACGAACACACACGGGTCAGTCTGGCCCCGCTGTCGCGGGGGTCGGTCCTCGGCCAGCGCCTTGAGGCGCTGCGCGGTCGATCGGTGTTGCTGTCGACCCGCGATCAACTCCCCGCCGCCCTGGCGCTTATCGAGTTGGACGGCGTCGCGCGACGGGTCGTGTTGTGCCCGCCCGATGCCGCCGCGGCTCATCTTCCCGCCGTCATGGCGACCGCCGAGGTCGACGTAGTGGTCGGCGACCGCGCCGCCGCCGAACTCGGCGGTGAGATGCTCGTGCCCTGCGGCGTCGACGTCATACCTGGCGCGCCGGACCGCGAGCCGAGCGCCGACACGGAATGGGTGCTGCTCACCTCGGGCACGACCGGGGCGCCAAAACTTGTGCGTCACACGCTGGCGACCTTAACCGGCGCGATGCCGGTCGGGACGACGCTCGGCCAACAAGCCGTGTGGAGCACCTTCTACGACATGCGCCGCTATGGCGGCCTGCAGATATTCTTGCGGGCGATGTTCGGCGGCGGATCGATGGTGCTGTCGAGCGCACTGCAGCCGGTTGGCGAGTTTGTCGCTCGGGTCGGCGCCGGCGGGGTCACGCATATCTCCGGGACGCCGTCGCATTGGCGCAGCGCGCTGATGAGCCGCGCCGAGCATAAGATGGCGCCACGCTATGTGCGCCTGTCCGGCGAAATCGCCGATCAGGCGATCCTCGACCGTCTGCGCGAAGCCTTTCCCGACGCCGATATCGCGCATGCCTTCGCGTCGACCGAGGCGGGCGTGGCGTTCGATGTCGGCGACGGGTCTTGCGGCTTTCCGGCGAGCTATCTCGGGCGGCGCGACGATGTTGAGCTGCGGGTCGCCGACGGCACGCTGCGCATCAAATCGGGCTGCAACTCGCTCGGCTATCTCGGCGACCGGGTCGCCTCGCCGTTCGACGCCGACGGCTTTGTTGATACCGGCGACATCGTCGAGCTGCGCGACGACCGCTACTATTTTGTCGGCCGGCACGGCGGCGTCATCAATATCGGCGGACAGAAGGTCCATCCCGAGGAGATCGAGGCGGTCATCAACCGCCATCCCGACGTGCGGATGTCGGTCGTGCGGGCGCGCAAGAGCCCGATTACCGGGGCGATTGTCGTCGCCGACGTGGTCGCGATGGGCGACCACGCGCCAGTAGACAAGATGCGCGAAGAGATCCTCGACACCTGCCGCAACGTCTTGGCGCGCCACAAGGTGCCAGCCTCGATCCGCTTCGTGTCGGCGATCGAGGTCGCCGCCTCGGGCAAGCTGCTGCGGGGCCAAGGCTAGATGCGCAACGTCGTCGTCACCGGTGGGAGCCGCGGGCTCGGCCTCGCCATCGCGGCGAAGCTTGCCGCCGATGGGTTTCGTGCGATCGCCGTTGCGCGGCGCCCGAGTGTCGAACTCGAGGCGGCGATGGCGGAACACCCCGATGCCGTCAAATTCTGGCCGTTCGACCTGGCCGATATCGCCGGCATCGCGAAGCTGGTGCCGACGATCCGCAAGGAATTCGGACCGCTTTACGGCCTTGTCAACAATGCCGGGATCGGCACTAGCGGTGTCCTCGCATCGATGCGTGTCGCCGATATCGAGCGCACCGTACAGCTCAACACCGTAGCGCCGATGGTGCTCACCAAGCACGTCGTGCGCGCGATGATGGTTGGCGGCGGCAAAAGCGGTCGGATCGTCAACATCTCGTCGATCATCGCCACGACCGGGTTTAGCGGGCTGGCGGTCTACGGTGCGACCAAGGCGTCTCTGGTGGGCTTCACCAAGTCGCTGGCGCGCGAGTTGGGGCCTCTCGGCATCACCGTCAACGCGGTGGCTCCGGGTTTTGTCGATACGGCGATGACCGAGGGGCTCGACGACGGCCAGCGCCAGCAGGTCGTCCGGCGCAGCCCGCTGCAACGTCTTGCCGAGGCTGATGATGTCGCTAACGCCGTGGCGTTTCTGATGAGCGATGCGGCGCGCAACATCACCGGCACGGTGCTCACGGTCGACGCCGGCAGTACCGCCTGATTACAGCCGCATGTCACCGGCTGTGATACGGCGGCGCAACTCGTCTGACAGGGGTGTATAGGCTCGTTGCGACCGGTCGAACGCGTACAGCGCGTCGTCGGTGGCGGCGGGGTCAAAGCCTTCGCGCGCCAGCGCCTGCTTCTGCGGCTTGAACGTGCCGGTCGTCGCGATGTCGCGGCATAGGCGGAGGAAGACTGGGCGGGCGTATTCGGGTAGGCGCTCGGCTAGGTGGGAGGCGAGGATCACTGGGTCGAAATTATCGGTCGTCACCAGTGCCGCCATCCCGGCGCGCCCCTCCGGGGTGAGCGCGCTAGTGGGGTCGATCGAGCGGCGCATCCACGAACGCCTTACGATGGTGCGACAAGCAAAGGATGCATCAGGGGGACAAACGGGTACCGTTTCCCCATCGTTGGAATTCTCGAAATTCTGTCGCAATCATTTGAATCAAAATGGCATTTTTCGAAAACCATAGGGCACTTGCCTCGATATCGAATTATGTCGTACTGGTTGGGCACCGCCCGCCTTGGTAGCACGCAGATTCACCCGCCGAATCTCCCGTCGCTTAAATGCTAAAGGTTCACAGCATGCATAGTAACCCGACAGAAGCTCCAATCAATCGAGCGACGGCGAAGGAATTCAAAGCCGAAATTCGATCGAGAGCAATAAATTTCCGATTGAGACTAAATCCGATACGCCCGCTGAAAAGCATTTGGGCGCCTCTGAGGTCGGCAATATGTATTCATAAGTTCGCAAAATCTAGCGCCAGATCGTATCCTACTGGTGCGCCCGCGACGGCGGTGCGCGAGGTTTCGGCGCGGAGGCATGACGCTAGGTTAGCGATCTTCGGCACTTTTGCACTATCGCTCGTCGGCTGTAACACGGTACCGACTGCAGGCCCGACCACTAATGAGGTAATTACCCAGGCTGCAAAAAACGGTCAGCAACAGTTCGAACTAGTCAACATCGACAGACGAGTGCTCGACGTACTCGTTGCGCAACCAGTCATCAGTTTCCACTCGCGCTTTGCTGGGTTCGGGCCACCGCCGGAACAGCGCATCAGTGTTGGAGATACGATCGGTGTCACGATCTGGCAGGCCGTCGACGCAAATGCCGCGAGCCAAACACCTAGTGGTGGCGTAGGTCAGCCTGCAGGCGCGCCAACTTCCAGCAGTGCGCTTCCGGAAATTGTTGTTCCCGATCAACTTGTTATGCGTAATGGAACTATCGTCTTGCCGTCGGTTGGACAGCTTCGGGTTGTTGGTTTATCCACGGCGCAGGCCGAAGCGGCGATTAAGGGCCGTCTTGAGGATCAGTTGATTAAGCCTCAAGTCATTGTATCGATCAATAAAAGTGACGCGAATACCGTCACCATATCAGGCGAAGGTGCAACTGCGTCGCGAGTGCCGCTATCCCCCCGCGGAACGCGTTTGTTAGAGGCCATCGCAGGCGCCGGTGGTGCTAAGACACCAACGTCCCCGCTGGTCGTGCGGCTCACTCGTGGCACGGTCACCGCCACGATCCCATATGACGCACTGGTCGCTGACTCTGCAGACAACATTTACGTCTACCCGGGCGATATAATTACGCTCAGCTTGGCGGCTCCCACATTCGACGCTTTCGGGGCCGCAGGCAAGCCGATGCAATACGCGTGGAACGCTTCCGATCTTACCCTGACGCAGGCGCTAGGTCTGACCTCTGGCTTAGATGACGCGAAAGCGGATCCGGCCGGTGTTTTTCTTATGCGGTACGAGCCATCGTCCCTGGTTAGGCAATTGGTCGCGACGCCAACTGTCGCGCCTGATAAACAGGGACTCGTCCCTGTTATTTTTCGCCTAGATCTCAGCGACGCCAACTCGTATTTGCTGGCTCAGCGCTTCGCAATGCGAGATAAGGATGCGATCTACGTGGCTGACACGCAGTATGGTCTCCTCAGCAAGCTTGTCTATCTTGTTACGAATGCGTCCTACCCCTTTATTACCGCCGCCGCGATAACCAGGTGAGGGCGTTCGTCTTCAAATATCGTCGTGGGTCGCAAAGATGGTTGTTGTGAGGGTTAGGTTGGAACCTGGGAAATGCTTTCACGAGGGTCGCCGCGGCCGGCAGCAGAAAGGCCTCGGCGCTTGGCCCCTCCTAGGAGCGGTGGGTGGTCCGTGCACGTCGTTCGCAACGACGTCGCCCAGATAGTCTTAGTCACGCTCGCGCCTCGCGAAAACATCGACCTGCGGTAACTTCGGCGCGGACCGTTCGCCGCTTGTAAACCACCCTTGCGTCATGGTCTCCTCCGAGGTGGCCCCCCTCACCGGCCGGATGCCGCTTCTCAGCCCCATGGCATCCCTCTCCCCACCGCAACTGGTTCAGCTTCACGGGGCAGGACGAAGCCGCCGACTCAATCTCGCGGTTGATGAAGCAAAAGAAAAATCATCCGATAACTTCTGTAACCGCGAATCCGTAGGAGAGCGAGCAAACCGCGGCACTTAGCGCGGAAACCGATAAGGCGATGGCTACGAAGGATCGGCATCCAGTGGCCAAGTGGAGATATAGCTACTACCGCCGCGTGGGTGATCCACTTGATCTGCCATCTCGGGTTCTCCTTTGCTAGCCGTATGTCTTCGACCATAAAGCGGTCCCATCTCCGGATTAATTCCGACCATTCGCGTCGGGCTGGGTGATACACGATTGCCCGCTCGGCATATCCGAGTGCGAAGCCCATTGCATTGGCTCTCCGACACCATTCCATGTCTTCCGAGACCCGCGCACGAAAACCCCCGACTCTTCTAAAAATCGCTCGAGGCACAAATAAGTTACCGGAACCTGAAAATCTTTCCTTTTCGATGTATCTCTTAAAGTTGAAGGCGAAAACAGCTTCGAAAGCTTCAGCAAGGGTTGGATCTTCTCGGCTAATGACAGTAGTGATGACTTGCCCACCGACGTAATCAAAGTGCTCGAGAGCGGCGATGCCTTCGCCAAGCCAATCCTTGTCTGCAACACAATCGGAATCGATAAAAGCCAGATAAGCTCCTTGCGCGATCTCCGCCCCGACGTTGCGCGCCGGCCCTGCGCCTTGCTCTGGTGCTGAAACCACAGTGACGTCTGGAGCGATACGCTGCACCGCGGCGACTCCCCCCGTCGAATTATTGTCGGCGACAATAATCTCGTATCGCGCACGAGGAACGGTTTGGCGCCGGAGGCTCTCTAAACAACTGGCTAACTGTTCGAGATCATTATAATGTGGAATGATTATAGATACTGAAGGTGGTGTCATTTTGAGCAAAACTCACCATGTTTGAACTGTCCAAGATGAAAACGTTACCATCAGTTTGTTCATTCACTTACGGGCACGCCAACTGGGCAGTGGTACCTCTCTTTGCCTAAGCGGACGACCCACCCGAGCGGACCTAACGCCCGGCCCAAGAGCGATACCCCACGTCCACCTGAATCTCAATTGTAATAGAATATAAACGGAGGTGAATGATTATGAGCTGTGAGGATCGGAGATACGAGCCAGCGTTGGATGAGCCCGTGCTGCGGCAGCATTCCATCGAAGCGAAATTTGGAGAGGAATTTTGATGCCGGGCGCGGATGTCACCGAGATGCCCTTACAGCATCCGGCTCGCCATAATTTTCTTGGCGTTCCCGTTGATTGTCTGACGTTGTCACAGACTATCACCGTGATTGATCAGGCAATTCGAAACAGGCAATCTATCCAGCACGTCTGCATCAATGTCGCAAAGTTCGTGGCCATGCGGACGAACCCCGAGCTCGACCGCGACGTCCGCTCCAGTGATATTATTAATATCGACGGCATGGGCATAGTGTGGGCCGCGCGGCTTTTGGGTGTAAGGGTGCCAGAACGCGTATCAGGTATTGACCTGATGGAGAGATTAATACAGCTGTGTGCCGTAAACAAGTATCGGCCGTATTTTCTTGGTGCTACACCCGATGTGCTTCAAGCTTCGATTTCGAATTTCCAGAAGAGGTTCGTGCACCTTGAATTAGCCGGGTCTCAACATGGATATTTCGCCGGAAATCAAGAGCGAGAGATTATACGCAATATCAAGGAGTCGGGGGCAGATTGCCTCTTTATCGGCATGCCGACCCCACATAAAGAAAGACTGCTCGCGCGCTTTCGTGATGATTTCAGCGTGCCATTTATCATGGGCGTGGGGGGGGCGTTCGACGTCTTTGCCGGTCGCATTTATCGAGCACCACGGGCCATTCAGGACGTTGGCCTCGAATGGTTGTTTCGCACCGCGCAGGAACCGTTGCGGCTCGGCCCTCGCTATGTTAAGACCAATGCAGCTTTCGCGAAAATCGTGTCTAAAGCGATAGCGGCAAAGCTATTCTCCGACAAGTTAAGACCTTGAACATACCGTGTCCGGATGTGCGTGAGAATGCAAGAAATTGTGATGTGTCAGGCGACGCGACCGAATTAAAGGAAAATTGATGTTGTCTAACGATCTCGAGCCCGTACATAACTCCGAGATAATCCACTACAAGCAACCACCCGATGGTC
>Ga0210398_10004693_pt1 | contig 12780 bp, 11 predicted proteins | sample IncBWC4OmetaG_FD_161047 | JGI IMG/M metagenome (GOLD analysis project Ga0210398, IMG submission 161047) | Forest soil microbial communities from Barre Woods Harvard Forest LTER site, Petersham, Massachusetts, United States - Inc-BW-C-4-O | ecosystem: Environmental > Terrestrial > Soil >... | reverse complement strand
CGTCGATCATGAAATTTTCGGAGATGATCTCAAACCAGTCGACAACGGGTTTGCGAGAAAGAATATGCTCGTAATGTGGAGCGCGGAGCCCAATTCCAATCCCGTAATCTGTAAACCCATTAAAGCGATTTCCAGGCATCTTCTTTGCCACTCCTTTGGTGAAGGAAAGAGGGCCAGGAAAATTCTCCCAACCCTCCACATCGGACTGCACCTGATTTCAAACTACTCCTGAGGCGGTTTGGAGCCATCGGTGGCGCAACCGCCCTTGCCCTTGCAAGAGTTCTTGCCTTTGCAGCCGTTGTCGCTAGCTTTGCAACCGCCTTTGCCCTTGCAGGAGTTCTGGCCTTTGCAAGCGTGCTTTTCCTTGACCTTCTTGTCGTTCTTCTTGTCCTGGTCCTGGCCCTGGTCCTGCGCACTGAAAGAAGTCTTCAGCGAAGGAAGCAGGGTCGAAGCCTTGACGGCCGCGCCCGTCCCGGCAAACAAACCCGTGAACGCTGCACCAGCCAGCAAGGCTCTTGTCGTCTTCGTCATATGAAAAGTCTCCTGTCGATTAGAATGAGGTGCGAAACACTATCCGGACACTCTTTCCGCCCCGTGGATCGCAAATCTCGCTGCCTGGTTCGACCAAACTGGCCCTTTGCTGCGATTTCGAGGCGGCCTTGAACGCCCTGACGAAGGTGTTCCGTCCTTTGAATGAGAGTCACGAGCCGGCTAAAGGTTTCCGAGATTTTCAGCCTGAATTAGATTCGACACTGGGTGATTCGGGGAAAGAGTGCCGAGGGATTCGCGGACCCTAACGGCCGGGCGCGTAATAGCCTGTCTTGGAATACGCAGTGAGAGGGGGAAGACCCTTGGGGGTACGCAGCTGGATCTTGACCTTCCGCCAGCGAGCGTCGTGAGCCTTATTACTTGGGCGGTATCCCAAGACATATTGGTTGCGCAACTCCATGCCGATCTTTGCCGCGATGTCCGGCAAATCGTCTAGATTTTCTACGGAGAAGGAGCGGCCACCACTTAATTCGGTCATTTCGCTGAGCAACGAGGGCCCCGAGAGTTCCTCCGACGTTCGGCTGCGGTACTCGAACGGTTCAAAGATGCCGATGGAGTAGAGCTGAGTATCCGCCTCTCGTACCTGTCGCTTGATATCTTTTTCGCTGAACCGGCTACTATTGTCGCCGCCGTCGGAGATGATGAGCAGCGCGCGTTTGGCATACTGCGCGCCTCGCATCTGAGCGAGACCCAGATAAATGGCATCGAGTAATGCAGTGCGCCCCTTCGCAGTGGCTGAGAGCATGCGGGCCTGCAAATCTTCGACGTTATTGGTGAACGGACTGAGGAGTTCGGGGTGCTCATTGAAACCGACGAGAAAGAACTCATCTTGCGGATTGGCAGTATTGAAAAACTGGAAGGCTGCTTCTTTGGCTTTGCCGAGTTTGTGGGCCATGCTGCCGCTGAGATCCAGGATGACGCCGATGGAGATAGGCACATCTTCGGAGGAGAAATTCACAGCTTCCTGCTCAATTCTGTCCTCGAATATGCGGAAGTTATCCGGTTCTAGGCCCGTAACGATGCGGTTATACGGGTCGGTGACGGTGACGTTGACGGTGACGTTGACGAGCGCCAGATCCACGTCAATATGAAGGAATTCTCCCGGCTTGATGACTCGGCCCGGTGTATCGTTCTTCACATTGCTGGGGACAAGGGATTGGGCTGAGACGAATGGGGCGGAGTGCAAGCTGATGACGCTCAGGAACAGCAGGATGATGCGCCCAATAGATGAAAGCGGAGTCGTGATCGAGCTGATTTTCATGGTGCATCCAGCTTCCAATTGCGAACAATTCCGCCGAACGAGCCGTCAGCGACTTTGGCCTATCTTCCTGATTAGGATGGGTCGCCGAAGTGGTCGTTTGGTTCGAGAATCATCTCCCGGTGTGCGTAGTCGAATATGACTTTGAATTGCCGCAGCGTCTGCGCCCCAATGGTTCCTGCTACGTAAGGAGAGGCAAAAATGCCCGAAGTGTTTTGGGAAAACTGCGTGAGTGGCATAGCTACCACGAACCCTCCGAGCCTAACAGCCGACACGTGGCCTAGACGGGCACTGACTTCGCCTCCTACGGCAACCACACTCGGTAGTTCGATCGTCTCCTGCGCCGACAGAAACTCCGGATGTGCCTGACTAAAGTCTTTCGTGAGCCAGAGCGCGGTAGTCGCGCCCGAATCAACCATGAAGGTACCGATGACTGCTGTCCCGTCTTGCATCACAACCTCAGCCTGGACGGTCGGTATCCCGTTCCAGATGAACTGGAGCGGCAAACGCTGACCAGAACCGGAATAGGAGTAGGCTGCCGGATCGTGGAAACGGAGCACTTGGTTTGCGTAGTCAATTTCAACGACATAGTTACGGAATACATTGGAGCCGAGGAATCCATCCGTACTTCGGCCTACCTCGCGCGAGAACCACTCCAGAGGCAGGGTTGCGACAGTCTGATCTCCTAACTCTTCGCCCGCAAACATGAGGGTGGCGTGGTCGGCGAATGCCAGCTTTTGGGCGGACCCTTGCCCGGGTCCATAAACATTCCCTCGTTCAAGAAACTGAATTCCCAGCATTTTCGATACGGTTTCGTCGAAAACAGTGACACTTGAACCCGTGTCTAACATCATCCAGAGAGGATGAGATCCGTTGATGCTTGCCTGCATGTAAATGAGACTGTCCGCCAACTCAAAGTGAATTGGCGAAGCTCCAGTGTCCGAGAGCGAGTGAGAGTGCGGCATCGCCTCGGAGGTGATTGGCCATGATCCGTTTGTTAAGCACTTTCGGCTGTTGGTATCGATCTCTGCTTCGGTACTCCCGCTGGCTGGCAGCGCCGAGACAACGTTACTGATCACAACCGGCCAGCTGTTCGCATGTTGCGAACTGATTTCTTCCGCGTGCTGCACCTGTAGCGTCCGCTCCGGTGCTCCGGAACTGCCACTACGATTAAAAATCGCTGGGTATTGAAAGAACGACACTGCCTCCCCCGCTTCCACCGAAAAGGTAGGCAATGCCAGCACGAAGCCCAGAATCCAAGACACTCTGCGAAATGAAGGATTTTTCTTTCTCATGTTTCTAGTATCCTTCAGGATTTTTTCGTCCGAACGTAATGGTCACGAGGAATTGCACGGGAACGGGCTCAGTGCCCAAGATGGTAGGCTCGTACTTCCACTGGCGAAGCGCCTCCATGGCAGCTAGGGCGAGTATCGGGTGTCCGGAGACTGTCCTCATTTGAACAACGTTTCCGTGCGTGTCGATCACAGCCTCAATGACAACCGCACCGCTAATCCTGCCATCTCTGGCCAGGATGGGATAAACGGGGTCAGGCCCAAAGATGAGTCGTGGTGCCTTCACTTTCCCGCCGACATGAATCGGGCCCTTCGGTGCCGAAGCGGTTGGAGTTGGAGCAGGAGGGACAGCACCGGAGAGGCTTCCGCCCAGCACGCCGCCAAGTTGTCCTCCGGGCACCCCACCAGGCACGCCGTCACCTGAAACAATGGCAGGCGCGAAATCGCTGGCATCCGGCTCTTCACTTAGCTGAGCGACCCGGCGCGGTATGACCGTCGGCGCAAGCAACTTCCCTGCCACCACCAATGCGCTCCGTTTCGGAGCGACCGACCGTGTCGATGCGGCCGGAGGCGGTGGAGCTGCGGGCGCAAGCAAAGTCGGGTTGAGCTGATGAACATCGAGCGCAAATGCGTCGGTGAAGTAAAGCGGAACGACAAGCAGGACCGCCAACAAAAGCACTTGCACGGTTCCGGAAACAACAAAATCAGCTACGCGACGCGGTGGCTTAGTCGGGCTATTCTCCAGCATGGCCTCCGCAAAAACCTCTTTATGAAGTGCAACACCAGCTTGCTTCGACGCACGAACGACTGGCGGAGCTTCTCGTGGTGGACCTGCCTCAAATTGTTCTTGTGCACGCGCGGCGTGGGGCATCTTCGCGTCAACCGGTACTAGAAACCTTGGAATCATCATTTTCTCTTCTCCTTCAATCTCAAGTATTGCTAACCGCCAGAGGGACCACGGCCGTGCATGCCTGGGACCGCAGCTTTGCAGCTTGCTAAGCGCTCATGGCGGGCCTTCTCTCGCTGGACTTCGTGAAGCATTTGACGCAGCCGCATGCGAGCCTTGTGCACCTGCGACTTCGAACCAGCTATCGAACGGCCAACCATCTGGGCAATCTCTTTGTGTTCGTACCCCTGGACATCGTGCAGGACAAACATTGCGCGGTAGCCTGCCGGTAAGCGCTCGATGCAGCGATCGAGAGTCACTCTGTCAATCGATCCCTCAAGGAATAAGTCAGGTGCACCAATATCAATGGCCGGCGGGGTAGTCTCACCTTCCAGATCGGGAGCCGCTTCGATGGAAACAGTTGGTGGCGACTTCTTGCGCAGGCGCATAAGCACAAGGTTCGCAGCCAGCCTGTGCAGCCAGGTGGCGAAGGCCGATTCGCCGCGAAAGGTATGGATCTTGCGGAATAGCAGCAAGAACACGTCCTGAACAAGGTCCTCGGCCTCGATCGGGTCCTTTAGCATGCGCAAGCAAAGGGCATATACTCGGCGGCAGTGCTGTTGATAGATAGCCTCGAATGCCCCCGCGTCGCCTTGCTGAGCCAGCCGGATCGTGACGTTCAAAGGTGAACTGTCGGGCGTGTTTGGCTTTAGTTCTCCCAATCCGTATTCGGGTATGGACGCCCGGTTCCTATTGCGCAACAAGCGATGCGCCTTCCTTTGCGAGTGACCGTTCATGCCAACAGTCTTGAGCTCAAACGCGGGACTCATGTGAGGTAACTTGATTGCTGTCTTCATTCAGATTTCTTTCTCTACGATTCCGCGAGGAGGGCATCGTGCAACGCCCTCTCGCGCTCATTCGCTGACCGTTTCGGACTCCGTTGAACCTCATCGTTGCGGCCATAGTGCGATTTCGAGAGTGGCCTCAGACTCATCGAGAAAACTGATGCCTGCACTAAATGAGAGTCAGGAATCGTATAAAGGTTTCGGATTCCTTAAGGCGGATGGAAATCAAGGACAGGTGGAAGGCAACAGATCTGATCGCGGGCACAAATTGAAGAGATGCTCTCAATTGTTCCGAACCGGGTTCAGATCGCTGTTGGCCTTCTGGCCGCGGCCTCTGAAGTCATCTCTCTAACGATGTCGGCAAGAGCGCGAGTAAGTTCACTCGAGCTAAACGCGGGTGCGCCAAGGCAGCTCTCGCCGCTTCTAACATCGGGCAGCCACCAACAACCTTCTTCAACCGGGAGTTTGTGGAACATGATCGAGCACGAGCCTGCCAAGAGAGCCGTCAATTCAGCCAGGCTTTGTTGTGGGTTTAGGCTGAGTACGATGTCGAGTTTGGCGACGCAGAGAATATGTACTATTTCGTCGCATGATTCCGCAATGTGGCATGTGCAACCGAGCTTTGTGAGAAGAGGGTGGCAAAGCGAAGAGGAGTAGCGACTTTCGCCGATCAGGAGAACGTTGATTGGGCGGATCTGATGCATTTCGGAAGCAGCGACGTCAGCCCCTCTGTCTCTCCCCAAGGCAAGGGCGGACCTTGGGTGAAACAGCCATTCAGTAGCCTAGAATTCGGAAGACGTGGATTGCTATCAGTAATGCCTGGGTCAGCATCGCGAAGGCGGATTGCCTTATCCCTGAGAGCGCGGTCAAATAATTGGCTCGCTTCGGTACCGCTAGTTGCGTTTGGGGATTCATGCGCAGTCTGTTTTTGTGACCTCACGAGGCAAGCTGAACACCGCGAAGGTCATCCGGTTGTTAAGTGAGAGTCACAAGCCTCACAGAAGTTTCAGAGTCTTCATGGGCGATGGAAATCGGAAGGGCCGCTCGGCACGAGCGGCCCTTTGGTTTAAGCTGTCCGGCACAACGGCTCCGCAATTACACCCCGATCACCTGGGGTTCCGGGGTCTACTTTTGGTTGCCGTCGCTCCCTGATTCCAATGAACCTGCCTCTTGCCCGATTGCCAACTCGTACTTGCTTCCGGCAAAACGGATTTCGGTCAGCGACGTGGTCCCGTCCTCGGCCATCCGCGTCACAGATGCCGAATCACGTTCCGGACGGCTCAATTCAACCAAGCGCGCTGGCACCGTGACTACAACCTTTTTGGATTTGATGATGTTCAATTCGACGTTGGGACCTGTCCCTTCCCACTTGACCTGGTAGTCCCCCGCGGCCAGCTTTGTGCCGTTGACCGTCACGGGTTCGGAAATGTTAAGCGAACCTTTGTTGCCGGCCAACGCGCTCGTGGCTATCAGAAAGGTTGCTGCCAAAAGCAGGCCTTTGGAAATTCTCGACATCTTCATACAAACTCTCTTTTTTTTTTAATCTTCGTCATTCCGAAGGTTGCATAAACCTGTGAGCCTCGCAGACAGACCATTTAAGATTTTGATCCTCCAATCTGATGCAGAACTTCCGAAGAAGAAACATCATTGACATGTTTTCGCCGAGGAGAGCTGTCTGAACTGCCTTGGGGGAGTCAGTTCGAGCGAGACGCGCGAGTGGGTCGTTCTTTCACAGACAACATCTGAGCAAACCAGCGTGGCCATGTTTCACAAGGAGCCTCAGGCAATTAGTCTGCGTTCCGCGCCTCCGCAGCCGTCCAGATCGATGCGCCGAGTAGAACCACGTCCTTGATAAGAAATTGTCCTGCATCTCCCAATAGCAAAAATCCGTGTGAGAAATGCATCGCGCCGGGCGTCGAGAAAAGGAAGCTTACCGTGAGCAAGAATATGATTATGGCTCCGATGCTGCCGATGAACGAGAGCTTCGCGGAAAACGGCCGCAAGGCTACAAGCAGGGCGACCGCGATCTCGATCATTCCAATCAAATTCGAAACTGCCTGAAGGCTGAAGACCTTGTACAGCCAGAACATTAACGGACTGCCCGCAACAAGGGGCTGAATGCCTCGCGCTTCACCGGCAGTGAATTTGAGAGCGCCGATTAGCAGAAGCGTGATCACTAGCCCGTAGCGTGAGACGCGCATGCCCAGTTTTTCTAGTGAAGTCCTCGACCTGGCCTCCACCAGCGCCTTTACAAGCATCTCTTCCGTTGGCAAACTTTGACTAGCTGCATCCATATTCCTCGCTCGCTTTCCCGGGATCGCCCGTTTGAAATAATCTGTAGAGAAACCTCTGCTGAGTCGCTCGCTCGCCGCGCATTCTGAATGAAGGGGTAACAGATGACAAGCTTCCGGACATTAAAAGGTGATTTTGCCTGTGATCTGCACGATGCGCGCGTCCACGGCAGCCGCAGCAAACGCGCCGTAAGGTGTCGTCGCTGGTGTAACCGTGCTTAGGATCTGCCCAAATTGCGAAGGATCCGCCGTATTCGCAACCGGATTGGCGAAATTGGGGTGGTTGAGGACGTTATAGGCGTTGGCGCCGATCTGGAGGCTGAGCCGTTCGTTCAGCTTGAAGTTTTTTCGCAAGCTGAGGTCAGTGTTGAAATAACCTGGGCCGCGGAAAGCATTTCGCCCCAATGATCCAACAAAACTCGTCGGAGTGCCAAACTCCGCCGCGGTAAAGCAAGGGGTGGCGCTGTTCACGGCAGCGATGCTGCACGACCTTGAGATAGAAGCCCCCGAGACCGGCTGAGCCAGGACTGTCGCATCGAACAGGTTGTTTGCGGCTATGGAGTTAACGAAGTTTCCGTCAACCACGCTAAAGGGGAATCCGCTTCTCCGGAAGAAAGTACCGGAAACCGTCCAACCTCCAACCGCGCCGTTCAGCAAGCGATTGCTGGGCCTAGTGGGGAGTTCCCAAACGTAGCTAGCATTGAAGCTATGGCGCAAGTCGTAGTCACTGGAGGCATAGCTTGCTCTTGGGTTGAACGGGTCGATTTGATTGAGAATGCTATTTGCAACGCTGTAAGGAAGAATGCCCCCATTTGAGGAGACATCCAGCGCGTGGCTATAGGTGTACGCTACTCGTCCGGTGAAACCATGCCATACGCTCTCCTGCGCGGAAACCGTAACTCCATTGTAATTGGAGTACGCACCGTTGGTCAGCTGCTGAACCGTGCCAATCCGTGAATCGGGCGCCGTTGCCGGCAGTCCCAAGGTCCCGAAACCATTCAAGTCCGGATTATTGAGAAGCTCGTCATAGCCGCGGTTACCTACATAGTTCGCCGAAACGACCGTCCGGGAGCCGACAGTATGCTGAATCTCCAGGTTCCACTCGACGTACTTCGGATTCAGGATCTTGCTGTTTGTATTCGCCAGATTTGGCACCGCGCAGCCCGCAGGAGCCGCAGACAGAAAGCTGCCGACCGTTCCACCGGAGTTGTATGCCGTCTGGAATGCAGAGTTGCACAACCCCAGAAGAGTTGTACCGCTTCCGGCTTCGTTAAAGGCAACACTCCCCGAAGGCAGATTAAAGCTTGTGACCTGCGGGAAATTCGTTGTGTAAGCGTCGAGAATTGTGCCCGGGTAGAGGTCCGTAAACAGACCTACTCCAGCGCGGATCACGGTCTTCGTCCCAAGCGGCGACCAAGCGAGCCCAAAACGCGGCTGGAAGACCACCTTTTCGACGCCAGGGAGAATCGAGTGCTGACCGGTAACGAAAGCCTGGTTATAAGGAATCGTTGGATCGTGTGACAACTGATCGAAAGGCGAGGACGGCAGCGTCGTGCAGTTGGATTGGCAAACTCCGGACGAATTCCGGTCCGCGCGCAACGTTAACGTCAATTTCAGCTTGTTGCTCGCGTGATACTCATCCTGGAAATACAGCCCAACGCTATAAAATGCGATGGGCTGCTCTGTATGCAGAGCGAAGTGCTCCGCAGCTGCGAAATCAATAGAATCACTCGCAAATCCGCCCAAGGAAGTGGTTATGGCGGGATAGGGGAGTTCACTGGCCGTAAAATCACTGACGTCGTCGCGGCGGAAGTTAACCCCGGCCTTGAAATTGTGTTTTCCCCGGCTGATCGAGAGATCGTCTACAAGCTGCCACTGTTCCACGTTGCGCCCTTGCGGAAATAAGAAGCCGCCTGCAAAATCCCCTGCACCCGTGCCCAAAGCGGTCAATGCTGTGTCTGACGAGACAAGATTTCCGGGGAATAGCGCAAGTGCCGCACTCTGGTTTGGGCTACCAAAGATCGCGGAGTAAGACAGGTCAGAGAAGATGAAGTTGTTGACCACGCGAGGGCTGAAGATGTGAGTATAGTTGAGCTGCCCCTCATTCTGGGGCTGAATACTGTGCTCGTTGAACGCGCTGCTGATGGGATCCGTATAAGTCGGCTGAGCTCCGCGATCAAACTTCACGCGGCCAAACACTTTGTTATTATCGTTGAAGTTGTAGTCCACGCGGGCAGTCAGCAGCCATTCGGTATTACCGTTTGAGACCGAGCTACGAAAGCTCTCGAGGCAAGGCGTCGTTGTAAATTCCGGGTTAAAGAGCGGATTGGGTGAGGCAGCGGTAGGAACCTGGCCGAGGCTTCCGCAGCTATTTGCAAAAGTTGGATCCGTTGTAGGCACCCCACTGTTTTGAGTCACGGGCACCGCTCGGGAGATTCCCGGCGCGCTGTTGTAAAGATTGAAGGCATTCGTATAGAAGGCCTGCGCGGAGGCTGGAACATTGGCGAGTGTAAGAGCCTCGAGTGCGGGCGTGGGCACATTCACCGTTTGACTGGTCCCGAAGATGTAACGCGTCCCCTCGGTGTCGACAAAGAAGAAGGCTTTATCTTTCTTGATCGGCCCGCCAAACGCCGCCGCCCACGCGTTGTTGTTCTCGAACGGGCGCGGAACTCGGCCAGCGTTGTTAAAAAAGTCGTTGGCGCTTAATGCTCGACCCGTCCAGTTGTAAATCGCATCTCCATGGAAGGCGTTTGTGCCGGACTTTGTGCTGTAGTCGATCTGGGCCCCTGCTTGCCGGCCATACTGTCCCGTATAGCCGTTAACGACTACGGCCACTTCTTCTACTTCGTTGGAACCGAGCAGAAGGTTGCTTGCGCCTGAGTTATTGAGGTTGAGGAACGGGTCATTGTAGTCGTTGCCATTCACCGTGAACAGGTTGGACGTGCCCGGTAGCCCGAATGCGCTGAAGTTACCGAACCCGCCGCCGCTGGAAGTGTTGCCCGTAATGCCCGGCGTAAGGATGGCGTTGTAGGTGATGTCGCCGCCAGGATTTGGAATGTTTGCGATTTCACGATTCGAAACGTTCGCCGTGATATTCGCATCTTCTGTTTGAAGGAGTGTTCCGCCGGCTGTTACCTCGATGTTCGCTGTGGCCTTTTCGATGTCAATCTTTAGGTTGGCTGTAACTGTTTGGCCCAGAAGCACTCGCACGCTTTGATTCAGTGGGCTGAAGCCTGTTTGCGCGACAGTCAAGGTGTACTCACCAGGCTTAAGGAATGAAAACAGATAGATTCCCGAATCATTCGTGGTAGCGGTATCGGTCTCGCCAGTGGCAGGGTTCTTAAGAGTCACAGTGGCATGGGCAACGACCCCGCCCGAGGGATCGGTAAGGCTGCCTGAAACGCCCCCGGTCACGATGTTTTGGGCTGCCAGCAAATCTAGACTGCCAATCAGCGCCAGCACCACTCCAGCGATGGAAAATGAAAACTTAGCTCTATCCAGGATCTTAATCCTGTTAAAATTTCCGTCTTGGGCCCGCAGACCGACCGGAATATGAATCGCGAAGGACAACGCAGCGCGGAAAGCTTCTGTCAATTTTTTCATCTTGCACATCCCCCTAATTGTGATTTGCAGCGAGCTACAACCACACCCTTTAGAGAATCTCCGGAAAGCTTTTGGGAAACGTCCAAGCGATATGACTAACGAGTGCACAAAAAGTTTCAGAGAATAAATTTATCTTTGCGTTATATAAAATCAGAGCATCGCAAATGTCAATTGAGGACGCGTTGCGCACGCGCGAACGGGCAAACAGGTACGCATAACTAAAATGGCGGACTAGTGCGCGGTATTCTCGTGATAGTTTCGGCGCCAGCGATCACACTTCGGCAGCTCTACGCGGGTGGAACTTCGCACTCTGAGTGCTACTTCATGTCTTTCAACGACGCATTCAGAATGGACGAGTTTGCAGACTCATCGCCAGTCTACAACTCAGCGGAGTCGAGTCTCGGATTCAGGCCGAGGTTCTCGCTGGCGCCGAGTGGAAGGGCGTTCCCTGCGAGAAACACAAGAGACAGTGCTACTTTCGCGACTCTATTCATGGAGCTGAGTTCCTTCCTGTTTCCTCACGTCGAAACCGGCCTGCTCCACTACTTCACGCTGCTCGCGAAACATGTGAAGAGCGCCGTTCATCATCTCTGGCAGTGACGGTTTTCCAGCCTGGGACTTCGCGGGGAAATATCCCCCGCCAAAATAGAGCTTTCCGGATGGACTGAGAAATGCCGTCAGCGGCAGACCGACCGGCAAATTCATGAATGCTTGCGCCCGCTGCAGGCGATCCGCAATTTCTGGCTGCGAATCGAAATCAACCTTAACGGCTACAAACTGGTCATTAATAAATTTTGCGAGCTCCGGCTGGCCGTAACTCTCTCGATCCATCTGGGAACAACATAGACACCACTCCGCTCCCAAGTTGAGAAGAATTGGCCGGTCGAGATCTTTGGCTCTGTTGAATGCTTCCTCTCCCCACGGATACCAATCGACCAGCTCCTGGCTCGCGCGCTGAAGATAGGGAGAACTGCTCCCCTTCAGATGATTCAACCTTGCGGCTCCCGGCGCGGCCATCGAACTCGCCGCGCCAGCAGCCATCAAGGCGCACAGGAGGGTGGAGACCATGTGAAGCAATCTGCGCATTTCAAAGAATGAGACTCCATCTGATTCAAAAAGTTTCAGCCTTCGGGATCAAATACCAATCCGCGGGGATCTACCCTTTTTTCTCTGGCTTGCGCTTCCCGATGCAGATAGGACAGGGCGAATAGCCTTCGCGAATAGCTTCCTCGACTGAGACAAATTTCAATTTGCCATGCAAATAGGGACAACTAGGAATGTGAAAGATTTTGTTATTTGCATCCAGAGAGATCGCTACAAGTCCCTTAACCGCAGGCGAATCAGGAGAGCCCGTCGGACTCTGGTGTTCGAGCCCGGGCAGGATAAATCGTTTCGCTGAGAACAAAGCGAAACCCAACGGCACTGCCGCAGCCGACGCCAAGGCCCAAGCAAGAACCGCACGCCGCGAGGGGTGGAATCTTTCATCCGCTCCTTGGTTCAGTTTCTGGTTCAGCCTAGCGCGCAGACGATCGTGAAACCCCTTGGAGGGCGCCAAAACCCGTTCATCGCGATATAGACGAATAACGTTGCAGGTTCCTTCAAGGACTGCGGCACAGTGCCGGCATTTTGCGAAATGCTCTTCGAGCACAGCCCTCTGCTTCTGATCTAGCTCATCATCCACATAGTCCGAGATGTCCCGCCAAACTTCTTCACAAGTTATTCCCATGGATTCCTTACCTCTTTGAATGCTAACCCCACCTGGCCACCTTCCCGCAAGCCCGGAGATAGAATATCCCTCAACATCAAACGAGCGCGTCGCAGGCGCGTTTTGACAGCTCCACGCGTAATTCCCAAGACGTTGGCAGTTTCTGTGATGCTCAGTTCGTTCACGTCGCGGAGAATGAAGGCCAACCGGTAGTGTTCTTCGAGCAAAGCCAAAGCCTTTGCCAGGGCCTCACGAGTCTCTGAACGCTCTAGGGCCTCGGAAGGAATCTCGCGCCAATCCGCAAAATCCTTTGGGACATATGCTCCGTCGTCATCGGCCGCGCTTGTCAAT
>Ga0210398_10004691_pt1 | contig 12786 bp, 4 predicted proteins | sample IncBWC4OmetaG_FD_161047 | JGI IMG/M metagenome (GOLD analysis project Ga0210398, IMG submission 161047) | Forest soil microbial communities from Barre Woods Harvard Forest LTER site, Petersham, Massachusetts, United States - Inc-BW-C-4-O | ecosystem: Environmental > Terrestrial > Soil >... | reverse complement strand
CCGTGCGCCCCCACCCACATTGTGCCGCTGCGGTCCTTGAACAACGTCGTGATGGCTTTTGCGCGGATTGCCTCCGCGGCCTCCAATGCTTCAAACCTGCTTCCGTCCCAGGTGACCAGCCCCGCTTCGGTGCCTATCCACATCTTCCCCTCGCTGTCCTCCGCCAGCGCCGTGATGGTGTCGGACGGCAAGCCGTCCCTGGCGGTGTAAGTCGAAAAACGGCCGCCCTGACGGCTGACCAGGCCGCTTCCAACCGTCCCAATCCACAGCGTTCCCCGGCTGTCTTCCATGACCGCGCTCACCGGTCCGTTGGGCATGCCGTCCTTCATGCCGTAAGCCGTGAATTGCACCCCGTCAAACCGCGCCAGGCCATCCTGCGTGCCGATCCACAAATAGCCGTCGCTGCTTTGCGCCAGCGCTCGCACGGAATTCTGCAGCAGCCCTTCCTCGCGCTGCCAGGATTGGAAGGTGAAGCGTGCTGAACTCCCGACGTCCGCGGTTCGGGGTGTTATGAAGTCGGCGAAGGACGTGGCAATTGCCATGTCGCTGAACACCCAGCCCGGCCCGCCGCCGCCATGGCGCAGCCGGATTTGATTGAAGCAGGCGTTGGCCTTGAATTTTGTGGTCAGGCTTGCCGGCTGGCTTTCCTCGGTGGCATTGGTCGAGAGATCGGGATTCAACCACACAGTTACCAGGTCATCTCCCCCGCGCACATATTGGACTTTGAACACTACCGTGCGCTCGATACCCCGGCGCGGCAATTCATAGTTGAAGAAAGAGCCGATCCCGTACGACTCCGGCTGGGAAGAACGCAGGTCGAAATCGCCAAACACGGTGTTGGACTCGCCTTTCTCGGATGTGTTGTACGCGCTGTACGCCCAGGCTTTCAGCGAGTTGCCCACCCCCAATCGCGGAGTGTCGTCTTCAAACAACTGAAATCCCGCAAAATACTCCTCCGTGGTGACATCGGAGCCCGGATTGAGATGGAATTTAAAATAGAGTGTGTCCGAGTCCGTCTCATCGCGATGAACCACCCCTCCCAAAATGTCAATCCCCGCGCCGGTGTCGCGCTCCGGGGTTGCGCCAAGATCGCTCCACAAGACCACGGCGCGAACCGGGAGACACGATAAGCATGCCAGGATGAGCGCTGCCAGAATTGCTGCGGGCCGGGCCATGCTGGAATTATGAGCCGGCGTTGAATGACAAGCAAGACGTCAGGAAAGGCATTTACGAAAATAGCGCATGAAACGCTGGAAGTCATCTCGTAATCGGGAGCAGGGCAGTCGCGGGCAGTCATGAGAAGTTTGAAAATCGAGAGCGCAAGTTTCTCAATGTGAATGACTTGCGAATCATTGCCTTAATCTTGTTTCGGTTGGGCTCGCATATAAATGCGGTGGAATTTCAGCCGTGAGACCTTATAGTAGTTGAACGACCTTAACTCTTGAAGGCTGATGCCTTTTGATTCATCTAACAATCTGTCCACGCAAACAGCGTGAAATAATTTTTTTGCGTTCGTCTTCCGCCACGTGAATTCAAATCCATTTCCCAAGGTCAAATCAGATCAGCAACGCGGCGGAATTTTTCGCGTTTCTCTTTCATCCGCCTGCGTTTGGCTGCTGTTCTTCCTCGCCACACCCGGCCAGGTCCATGGTGAAGCGATGCTGGAACTTTTCAACGTGCCCTGGGCGCAGTTGACGCAGAAGATGCCGGAGATCGCGGAGGCGGGTTATGACAGCTTGTGGGTGCCGAATCCTGGCAAAGGCAACAGCGGGGCGTTCTCCTATGGTTACGATATTTTTGACCCGTTTGATTTGGGCGGCACCGATCAACAGGGAACCATCGCCACCCGCTGGGGCACACAGAGCCAGCTCATCCAGATGGTGCAGACGGCGCATCGGTTTGGCATCCGGGTTTATTTCGATAATGTCATGAACCACCGGTCCAGCACCGTCCCCGGCTATCCGGGCTCGGGCACGCCCACGAATTATTATCCCGGCCTGATTCCCCAGGACTTTCATCTCCAGGTCGTTTCCGGCGGCTACGAAAACTGGGCGTCCGTCAGTGATTGGTGCTCCACTGAGAATGTTGAAAACAATCCACTGCTTGGCTTGTGCGACCTCGCCAATGAACCGGGCACGGTCAATTACAACTTTGGCCCGGGTTATGGCAACACCATTACCAAGCCGTTTTTCGTCCGCTTCCCGGGCCGTCCAGACTTGTACATGGACACGAATCTTCCTTCGCTTGGTGGAAGCTGGCATCCCTTCGACGGCCACGGCCAGCCGGTGCCGGAATATACGCAGGACTATCTTTGCCGTGCCGTGGCGTGGACGCTCTATACCACCAAGGCCGACGGCTTCCGGCTTGATGCCGTGAAGCATGTGCCGGTGGGCTTCTTTGGCGCCGAATCCGGCCAGACTGACGATCCTTCCTTCGCCGGTTACACCGGGGCCATTCAGGCGATGTACGATTACGTTCACGGTTACGGCAATAACGTCACCGGCAACGGCTATGTCGAGACAGATGGCAACCGCAACAGCCTCTTCAACACCGAGGCGCCGCGCAATGACGCGATGATTTTTGGCGAATACATCCCGTCCGCGCTCCCGGCTGGCGATGATTTTTACGACTATCTCAATTCCGGCATGCGCCTGTTGAATCAACCGCTCTACAACCAGTTGAACAGTGCCATTGGCGGTTCGTCGATGTCGGGCATGGACCAGCGTGATTACATCCCGCCGGGGGGTAATTGCGATGCCAACGGCAATTTCAGCGCCGCGCAGGCTGTCAACATGCCGCAAACGCAGGACAGCGGCACCTGCTGTCCCGCCGACCAGGGATTGGAGGACGCCTATTTGTTCTTTCACGAGGGATTGCCGATGGTTTATTCGGACGGCTTCAATCACAACACCAACGGCGGCACGCCCATTGAATCTTTCGCCAATTATCTCGGCGAATTCGGCGATAATTCCATGCCGGACATGATGTATCTGCACAACCAGCTCGCGCGCGGAGGCACCTGGTCGCGCTGGAGCGATCAGAACATCATCGCGTTCGAGCGGTATGATTACCGTGAAGGCAACAGCTCCCAGCCTCAAACCCAGGACGTGGTCCTTTTTGCCTTGAACGACAACACCAGCTATCCCGGCGACATCACCTTCGATGATGGCGTCAGCCGGACAAGTGATGGATATTATTTGAACCCATCCAATACAACTTCCACCGCCGTTTCCAATTCGCGCGGGGTGGGTCTCGCCGTCGGGTTCGCGCCCGGCTCCGTGCTGGTGCAACTTGCCAGTTCCTCGCCGACCGGCGGCCGCGCCTATCAAAAGCTGCTGGTGCACGGCGCGACTTCAAGTTTGTCCACCGCGCAATCAACCGCCAACGACTCCGACCCGACCCAGCGGCTCATTTATGTCGGCAGCCAGACAATCTCGTCCGGCGGCGGCGCCATCGAGCTCAACCTGCCGAGCGACGCCTGGGTCATGTATGGCTATCAATGGCCGGAAGCCAGCCGTGCAAATGCTGCCACCAACGCCATCATCCTGCGCCAGGGCGGCGTTGAGGTGCCGCGTATCACCGTTTATCGCACCGACGGCACCAACGGCGATTCCCAGTACAACCCGCTTTTTCCCTTCAAGATGCGTGGCGGCGTGGACCCCTTTGGCAATGTCATCACCGGCGCAAACGTGTCAAACCTGACTTACGCCATTGATGTGCCCATCGTGACCAACGCGAACTTCGACATCATTGCCCGCAGCGATGCGTCCTGTGCGAACACCTTGATTAAACTTGATGGCGGCATTGACCTGAACAGCCAGATGGGACTGGGCCCGACCAATTTCCAGGCCGGCATCGCGCCGACAAATTTCCTGGACCTCCGTGACAACCCGCCCGGTTACGCTGATGATGTTTTCCTCGGTTACGAACAGACCGCCTTCCAGTTCCGCAACGGACCGGAAAAATTCGCCGCCCGTAATACTCTGAGCAACACCATCGTATCACTGGGCGCGGAGACCTATTACTACACCGTTGGCGGTCCAAGCAATGTTGTCTCCGGTTCCGGCTACGGCGAGAGTATCACCAACCAAACTGCCGCCTGGGTATATCACGATCCCCTCGCCGCCAACACCGCGCTTGCCCCAAATAACACCGTCACCCAGCGCGTGCCGTTGAGTCCGGCGGCGGGCCAATCGGCGGACGTTTATGTGAAAGTCGGCTATCAGTTCCAGATAAATACCTGCTTCATCTATTATACCACCGATGGCTCGAACCCCGAGGGCGCCTTCGGCACGGGCAAGGGAACGACGCAAGTTGTGCAGGGAAACTTTGTCAATCACGACAGCGTCCAGAACGACATTGACTGGTGGAAGGCCACCATTCCCGCCCAGCCCACCAACATTCCCGTGCGCTATAAAATCGCGCTCTTTTCCGGCGGCAGCTACGGCTTTTCCATCGGGGACACCACCGATTGGCCCAGCATCCAGCCCATCTCCGATGCCGAGCCTCAAGGCTCCAAGCTTTATGGCCTCACACAGGCCGCCATCACCAATTTCAATCCCACTACGGCGGTCGTCTGGCTGCACAACGATCTCAATCCCGCCAACACCGTGACCGGTTTGCAAACCGGGTTTCACATCCTGCGCGCCCGCGCTTTCCTGCCGCGCACCGGACAATCGTCCGTCTACAACACCTTCCTCCAGACATTTTATTACGACGGCGGTTTGCCACAGGGTGTCGTGGCCTTTCCCACCGCCGACGGCACCTCGATTACCAGCTCCAGCTATACGTTCGTGGTCCGCGCGGACGCCAATGTCACTGGCGTGGATTTCAACATTCAGGATTCCAACACCAACAACGACGACATCGTCACCGGCCAGCCCAACGGCAATGGCAACGACACCAACGGCCAGCCCATTTTTGCAAGCGCCTCCCAGGTTGCTCCCGATTCGACCATCGGCCTGCAATACCCGAATGATCCCGCCGAGTTTCGGTTCGTTTACACCAACATCCCCGCCGGCGGCAGTGCCACGATCTCCATGCGGCTCAAGACCGCCGCAACCGGCGTTTATCCGAACCAGTACACGACCCTGACGCGGACGATCAACACGCTTGCGCCCGCGCAACTTGTGCAGATCTCCAGCCCCGCGGGCGGCACGGTCGTCACCTTGAACAACAGCAATCTGGTGTACCTCGTCCAGGCGTGCTTCACCGCTTCGCTGACTCCGGCGGTTTCAAATTTCAACGTTCTCATCAACGGCGTCCTTCAGCCCCAATCGTCCTACGTCCTGCGTCCCGTTGGTTCCGTCGCCGGTTGCACCGGCATGCGGACGCTGCTTTACAACTGGACCATCACGAGCGCTAACTTTGGCACGAATCTGATACAGGTTCTTTATACCAACACGGTTCCGGTCTTAAGTGATTCGCAGGTGCTTACCGTCGCGCCGCCGTTGCAGATTTCCGGCCTTGGCAACAACAACCAGCTTGTCATGTGGAACAGCGCACCCGGCGTGAATTATCAGGTGCTGGCCACCACAAATCTGTCGCAACCCTTCGCGCCCGTCAGCGACATCATTCCGAGCCAGGGCTCCACGACGTCCTTTTACGATCCCAATCCCGCGCCTCAGAAGTTCTACGAAATTGAGATGCTGCAGTGATGCGGGTTGATGGCTTTCCGTGAAATCAAGGGCGTGGCCGGCCCAAGCACCCGTCATCTGCCGCTGTCCTGCACCAGCGCTTTCAATCTTTGATTGAATGTTTCCGCCGCTTGCAGCTTTTCCAGGGTGAGATGCATTCGATAGCGCCAATAATACCCGTTAACCGCGGGCACATTGATGCGCTCGGATTGGACATCCGGACGCCGCAGGTCTTCATCCATGCCCAGGAGGTCCTGCAACATGAAAATGCTCCACATCGCCGGCGATTCCAGATGCTGCTGGATGATGGCCTGACAGATGCGCGCTTCGCATGTCCGGGGCGCAACGCCCGGCTGCCCCAGCTCCAGGTTGTAAAATTTCTGTGAGAACTTTGCGTCTTCCTCCCACCAGCCGCGAATGGTGCTCATGTCATGCGTCGAGGGAGTCACCACGCTCAGATATGGCGCGTCCGCGGGACGTGAAAATTCCTGGCCGAGGCGTTTGGGCATCCGCTGGATTTCCAGGCTCAACAGGCCGAGTTGCCGCATGGTGTCGGGCACGCAATCGGGCACCATGCCGAGGTCCTCGCCACAGATGAGCATGTTGGTGGCGCGCTTGAGGGCCAGCAGCTTCTCCAGCGCCTCCTCCTTCCACATGACGTCCTGTCGCCGGAAAAAATAATCCACGTAAAGTTCCTTCAACCGGGATTGGACAAGCACCGGCAAATGCCGGAATGAAGGAGTGTCTTCCATCCCCAGCCGGAAATGAAATTTTCGTCCGTTCGAGCCGCCGGCCTCGAACAAAATCACGTTGCTCACCAGATCGAAAAGACCGTTTTTCAACTTCTCATTGCGCTTGCCGGGCTTCAAGCCGGCGAAATACTTTTCGATCTGGCGCTGCGTTGAAAATTCTGTTTTCAGCGAATACCCGCCGCCCTTTTCCGGCTTCAAGAAGGCCCGTTTCACTTCTTCGCGATCGGCCGCAAAAATTTCCTCCAAAACCTCGTCGGTGATGTAGGGCTTCAGAAAACGCTGCGGATCAAATAACACGCCGCGATTGCTGAATTCTTCCAGTTCGACCGGAATTGCCGGGACGAAATAGCCCAGGATGCCTTCCACCGCATGTTCCGGAATGCTCCAAATCCGGAAGAAACCCAGAATGTGATCAATGCGAAAGGCGTCGAAGTAGCAGCCCATCTGCTCGAATCGCCGGCGCCACCACGCAAAGCCGTTCTGTTTCATGCGCGGCCAGCTATAAGTCGGGAACCCCCAGTTTTGTCCCTTTGCCGCAAACGCATCCGGCGGCGCGCCAGCTTGCATGTCCATGTGAAACAATTCCGGCTCCTGCCAGGCGTCGGCCCCGTGCCGGGAGACGCCGATGGGAATGTCTCCCTTCAGAATCACCCCCTGCTCATGAAGATATTCCGCCGCCTCCTTCAATTGCAGATGCAGATGAAACTGCACAAAATGATTCAGCGAAATGCTGTCATAAGCCGGCGAGCCCTGGCCGGCCAGTTTGGCGATTGCGTTTGCATCGTATTTGCTGTGCTCGGACCAAAGCGAAAAGTCGGCGGTCCCAAGCTTGTCCCGCAGGTGGCAAAACGCCGAGTAAGGCACCAGCCAGTGTTTGTTTTGCCGGAAGAACTCCTGGAAGTCTGCCCGCGCAAAGGTGTCCCGCCGTTGTGAAGGGAAGATTTGTTTGATGAAATCAAGCTTGGCCTTCAGCACCGCCTCGTAATCCACCGCCTCGAGCGCGTTCAGCCGCAGCCGTTCCGGTTCCAGTTTTTTCAGGAGGGGTTTATTTTCATCTCCTCCGATTTTTTCAAGGTTGAGATAGATCGGGTGCAGCGCAAACGCGGAAATCGCCGCATACGGATACGAGTCCATCCAGGTGTGCGTGGTGGTTGTGTCGTTGACCGGCAAGATTTGAATCACCTTCAGCCCAACCAATTTGCTCCAGTCGGCAAGCGGCTTGAGATCCAGAAATTCGCCGATGCCAAAACTCTTCTCGCTCCGCAGGCTGAAAACCGGCATTGCCACGCCCGCGCCGCGCCAGAATTTCAAGGGCAGACGCGCAAAGCCGTCGTCCGTGACCACTAATCCCCCGGATTCGGCCGCCGCTTCGCGCAACTTGCGGTTTTCCCCCGCTTCAAAGCGCATGAACTGGTTGCTTCCTTGGTCAAAGACGCCGTATTTGTATTCCACCGGCAAAACGCCGCCCGACAGGTCAAGTTCAACCGACAGAATATCAGAGCCGGGCTCGCGGCTCAGCAACAGGGGTTGCCCGGTGTTCCAATTGCGGAAACGAGACGAACTCCCCAGCAGACACAGGGCTTGTCCGGGCCCAAGCACCGGGGCCCTGACCCGGAATCTGTGCGTGACATGCTGGTCGGGTGTGGCCGGGGAAATTGTCGTTCGATTGTCATGCAACAGCACCCGTTGAAATGGTTCTGTATGGAAGACATTTTCTACAAATCCCGGCGAGTTCCATGAATCCACCGTTGTTACCGCGGCCAGTTTCCTCCAATCAGGGTTAATCGCCCGGCCCTGGGCGACGTCCATCTCAAAAGTTCCGTTGCTCTGGCGCAGCAGATATTGATATGGAATCGGCTCGTTCAAGGAATCGTCAGGCAGTTCCAAGGAGACCTGCCAGGTCTCTGAATCCACGCAATGAAGCGGCACGGCCCGGTCAAGAATGCCGCCGCCGAGGAGGGGATGGTCGGCGCTGACGAAAAGCGACTGACCGGGATGGGTATGAAAACGTACTTTGAATGTCAACTTCATGAAACGTTGGCGACCGCGAAACAAGACTTATTGGGCTTCCAACGGTTGCCGCTGCCCATGGCTTGAAACAACGCTCGTCACGGGTTTTTCATCCACCCACTGCGCCAGCGCCGCGGCGATGAGCATGAACACCCCGCCCGCCATGACCGCATGGACCAGATTTCCGCCCAAAAGTTTGTCCACCAGCGGTCCAAACGTAAGCGCGGCGATGATTTCCGGCAAGACAATGAAGAAGTTGAATATCCCCATGTAAACCCCCATGCGTTCCGCCGGCAGCGCGCCTGCGAGAATCGCGTATGGCATCGACAGGATGGAAGCCCAGGCCACGCCTCCCAGCGCCAGCGCGACGAGCAAAAGGCCCTTTTGCTCCTCTCCATGGATGAAGCCCACGCTCAGCAGGCCGATGGCGCCGAGCGTGAGGCAGATGCCATGAATGTGCCGCCGTGCCATCTTACGCGAGAGGGCCATGAGCGCAAACGCCGCCACGAACGTCACCCCGTCTTTTACCGCATAACAAACGCCCGCCCATTCCGCGCCGGCCTTGAAGAGCGGGGAATCCTTGTCGCTCGTGCCAAAAATGACCGGCACGGCATTGGAGAAATGCACCCACATGCAAAACAGCCCGAGCCAGGTGAAAAATTGCATGAGCGCGAGCCGCTTCATGGTTTTCGGCATCTTGATCAGCGCGTCCGGAATCTCCTTCAACAGATGGCTGAGCCCGCGGCTTTCGGTTTTTTTCCGGCGAAACGCCTCCAGGTCCTCGGGCGGATATTCCTTCGTGGAAAAAATGGTCCACAACACCGCCCCAAGAAACGCCACCGCGCCAAGTTCAAAGGAAATTTTCACGTTCGGCGGAATGGCTTCCGTCGCGCTCGTGTCGCTCGTCACATGAAACCAATTCTTCATCATCCAGGGCAGCATGTCCGCCACCACCGCGCCGACGCCGATGAAAAAACTCTGCATGGCAAAACCCGAACCCCGCTGTTCCTCCGGCAGTTTGTCCGCCACGAACGCGCGAAACGGTTCCATGCTCACATTGATGCTGGCATCCAGAACCCACAGCAACCCCGCCGCCATGTAAAATGCCGGCAAATGCGGCATCAACATCCCGGCAAGGTGTCCGGAATTTGGCATCAGCAGCAGCGCCAGCGAACTCAACACCGCGCCCACCAGGAAATATGGCCGCCGCCGGCCCAGCCGTCCCCAGGTGCGGTCGCTCATCGCGCCAATGATGGGCTGCACAATGAAACCCGTCAGAGGCGCCGCCAGCCACAGTTTCGCGATCTGATTGTCCTGCGCGCCCAGGTAGGTGTAAATGGGGCTCATGTTCGCCATCTGCAGCCCCCAGCCGAACTGGATGCCGAGGAACCCGAAACTCATGTTCCAGATTTGCCAGAAACTCAAACGTGGTTTTTCCATGGTGACGTGACGAGGTTGTTCATTGAGCAGCGGTTGTGACGGGCCAACATGCCCGGCCAAACCGGAGCGGCGCAAGCCAATTCCATGACATAAACATGCGAGTTACGAAAACCCGTGAATCGATTACATTTGCCGCCGGACCCGGTGCCGCTGAATGCCAGTCAATGGGGATGTCCACGGGCAGGCCTTGTTCCTGGCGACGTAAAGCGCGATTGTTTCCGCTGCGCCAGCCCGTTGAATAATGATGTTTCTGCGTTTAAATTTTCGGGCTTCTGGCATCTTGATCCTGTTCTTCCTGGCGGCCACCGGGGCGCGCGGCCAGTCCTCCAATCTCTTCTGGCAGTCACAGAGCATCTACCAAATCATCACCGACCGCTTTTACAACGGCGATACGAACAACGACAACGCGGAGGGCACCTACAGCCCCGCCAATCCCACGGGGGTTCACGGCGGAGATTTCGAGGGCATCGAGCAAAAACTTGATTATATCAAGTCGCTCGGGGCGACGGCGATTTGGATCTCGCCGATTGTCCTGAACACGGAAGGACAATTTCACGGCTATTCCGCATGGAACTTTTATGAGGTGGCGCCGCACTGGGGCTCGATCTCCAATTTGCAGCACCTCGTGCAGGCGGCGCACGCGCGCGGCATCCTGGTGATTGACGACATCGTTGTAAATCACGGCGGCGACCTCGTCACGGGCAGCGGGTCGGGCTACCCCGCCTATAATTATCCGGCCGGTTATTCACTGAAATACCGGAGCAGTTCCAAAACTTATCCCACGCCATTCAACCTGAACACCACCAACCCGTCGCTCACGAACATTTTTCACAATTACGGCAACATCGGCAATTTCAACGACAGCACCCAGGTGGTCCTGGGCTGGTTGGACGGATTGAATGATTTCAGAACCGAGACGCCGTACGTGCGCTCAAACATGGCGGCGATCTATCAGTACTGGATCGGGCAGATCGGCTTTGACGCGTTCCGCGTGGACACGGCCCTGGAGGTGGACACGGGCTTTTGGCAGAGTTTTTGCCCGGCCATTCATTCGTACGCGGCCACCAACGGAAACACGAACTTCTTCATGTTCGCCGAGGCGGACAACGGCTCCGACCCCATTGTGGGGCCTTACACCGGAACGGAAGGCGGCGGCCCGTTCAAATTTGATTCCGTGGTGGATTACCCGCTGTATTACATAATCAACAACGTGTTCGCCACCGGCAGCGGCAACACGGCGCAGATTGACGGTCATTACACCGCCGTCGCCGGCGATTATGACCCCGCTTCACAGATGCAATTGGTCACTTTTCTCGACAATCATGACAATCCGCGTTTTCTCAGCACGAGCGCGTCAAACAACAATACCAACGAATTAAACCTGGCCCTGGCCTTTCTTTACACCGCGCGCGGCATCCCGTGCCTCTATTATGGCACCGAACAGGGTTTTGACGGCCCCACCGATCCCGATGACCGGGAAGACATGTTTGCCGGCGAGTTCAAGGACAGCCCGGGAGGAATGGTTTCACAACTCAGTTCGCCGGGCGTTGACAACTTCAACATGACGCACCCGCTGTTTTTATGGGTTGCACAGTTGAACAATTTCCGCCGCCTCTACCCGGCGCTCACTCTGGGTTCACACGTGAAGCAATGGGACACTTCCGGCGCGCCCGGGCTCTTCGCTTATTCCCGGGTGTTAAACCAGCAGGAGGTGTTCGTGGCCATGAATTTGTCGGTGACAAGCCAGACCTTGCCCGCCCGTACCCTGACCTATCCCGCGGGAACTGTCCTGGTAAATCTATTAAACACCAATGAGACCTATGCCCTTGCCTCCGGCTCGCAGACGCCGGCCATCACGATTCCGGCCACCGCGGTAAAAATCTTTATTGCGCAGTCGCAGTGGCTGCCGCTCGACCCGGTGGTGGCGGGCAATTCGCCGGCTCATTGGGCCACCAACATCCAGACCACTTCGCCCATCATCCTGCAATTCAGCAAGCCCATGGATACCAACAGCGTTCAGGCGGCCTTCAGCACGATTCCGCCGGTCACCGGTTCTTTTACCTGGTCAACCGTGAATGCCACCAATGACACAATGACGTTCAGTCCCGATGCCGTCGGCTTCCCTCCATCGATCAACGTCACCGTGAACCTGACCAACTCGGCGTTCGACGCGGTTTCCGGCCGGACCCTCTTCGCCCCCTACACAATGTCCTTTCAAACCGGTCCCTATCCCGGCTCGGTGCAAATTTCCAGCCCGGCGGCAAACGGCACCGTGATTCCGATGGGAACCAATACCACTTATCTGATCCATGTGTGTTTCACTCCCTTCCTTGATACGAATGACCCGAGTTTGTTTCAACTCTCCATCAACGGCATGGTGCAGCCACAATCAGCTTACATCTTCCGCCCTCCGGGCTCCGTGGCCGGATGTCCCGGGATGCGCTCGCTGCTTTACAATTGGAGCGGCGCCTCCCCGGGGAGCAACATTATTCAGATTCTGTACAGTAACAATGCAGTTGTCCTCAGTGACACGCGCAGCGTCATCGTTTTGCCTCCTTTCGCCATCTCCGGAATGACGAACAACCGTAACTCGGTCGTTTGGAGCAGCGTGCCGGGGGTCAACTACATCGTCCTGGCGGCGACGAACTTGAACCAGCCGTTCGTCCCCGTCAGCAGCGCCATTCAGGCCAATGACTGGTCCACTTCGTTCATGGATGTGAGCAATTCACCGCCCGCGCCGCAAAAGTTTTACGAAATTGAAGTTGCCCCTTGAGGGCCCTCGCGCAGCCGTAGAAGGTTGCGGTTTTGAGTCCTGCCCGGTGCGCCATCGCCGCTGACTTTTGGAAAACCGCGGATTCTCTCACCTCCCTCCGGACTGGGAATGTCCCTCTCGACCCCGCCAGCATCCGGACTTCTCGCTGACACTTGAGAGGACCTTAAAACTCTCT
>Ga0210398_10004688_pt1 | contig 12789 bp, 5 predicted proteins | sample IncBWC4OmetaG_FD_161047 | JGI IMG/M metagenome (GOLD analysis project Ga0210398, IMG submission 161047) | Forest soil microbial communities from Barre Woods Harvard Forest LTER site, Petersham, Massachusetts, United States - Inc-BW-C-4-O | ecosystem: Environmental > Terrestrial > Soil >... | reverse complement strand
TAATGCGTGCAAACCACCATGGGATAACGCGTGCGACCCTTGCCATCAACGGAGGACCAAATCCGGCCGATGAGGAATTGGTTTGACCGGCACCAGACGAAAGTATGATTAAAATCGTCCAGGCGTAGAGCCGGCGTCAGTTTTTCCCAGGCGCCCTTGTCAATCTGGCCGCCCACGCCTTCGACATAAAGGACCTTGCGGGCCAGCGCCAGGGTCTCTGTCTCCATTCCCAGGTCTTCGACGTGGTCGTCCCAGCCGGGATGCTTGCCAAACGCGCCGAGGGCCAGGAAGCGGCCCTGGGTCTGGGCCAGACGTCCACCGTCCTCCGCGAGAAACTTTCTGAATGCCGGGCTCATAACAGCACAGATTAACCCAAATTATTGGCTGGGCCAGTGCTTGAGGTCGGGCAGCGGATCGTCAAATACCAGCCGCAGCGTGACCAAATTCCCCGGTACACCGTCCATGGGACGCTGCACAATCCAGGTTGTTCCATTGCCTTCCTTTTCCGGAGCGCCGTGATACCGGGCAATGAGCGCCAGCACGCCCCATGGAGCGGGATTGTCCAATGTCTGCGACGGGGCCTTGTCATCGGCCAGTTGAAAAAGCTGGAGCGTGAACGGCTTGTCCACGTCCACCTTGCCCAGTTCCTGGGTCTCGTCAGATTCAATCTTGATGGCTCCCGGCGCGGTGCCGTCGGAAGCGAGCCGGATGCCGCGATACCGGGCGCGCCATCTGTCAGCGGGGTTTGCGGCATCATCCACTTTTTGCAGGCTCACGGTGCAGGCATTCTGCTTGCCGTCCTTGCCCTGCAACATTACGGCCAGGCTTTTAAGGTTCTCGATGCGCGCCTTGAGCGCGCCCCACGGACCGGAATCTTGAAGCTTCATGCCTTGCATCGCACTGGAGATGTCATCCACACGCTGCTGCAGCGTCGTTGACAGCGCACCCATGCTGCTCGCGGGCAGGACGGTGGTGGAATCCCGGAGGAGCGGGAATCCGAGCTGGGAATCCAGGTCCCTGGCCAGCGCGCGGTCATAAAGACGCCAGCGCTGTTCGTAAGCCTTACCGTCGCCCTGCGAGCCGAGAAACTGGCCGTCCAGCCGGTTGAACTCCTGCAGGTCATTCGCAGTGAACATGCTGAGCAGGCTCGTCCTGAAAACGCGTTTGTCCGACACCAGACGGGCGGCGAGGGCCGTGAAAACAGGATGATTTACATTCTTGCGCAGCGCGTCGTTGTTCGCCTTTTCAATTTTGTCGAACGAGGCGGTCCGGTTGGTCAGCATCTGGAGCGCGCCATTGAACGAGACGGATGGCCCGAACAAACCACTCTTTCCCGCCTCGGCCACGCGGCCGTCCAGCGCCGCCTTGGCCGACCGCAGGTCATCAAACTTCGCCAGCGCGTTGGCGCGGTCGCCCGCTTTCATCGCTTCGAGGAAGGTGTTCTCGACCTGCTCATAGCTTCGAACGGGTGGTTCAAGGTCCGTAATCTGCCGGCCGTTGACCGCCGTATTCGTGGCGATCTGGACGAAATAATCCATGCCGGTTTGCAGCAGCGCGTTGGTTGGCGTCCCGTCAGGCGAGGTGGTCGTTGTCGAAAGCCACGCGGGCGGCCAGGACTTTTGTCCGGCGGGATTCACGGCATAAGTCCAGACCATCGTGGAAACCAGGTTCGAGTCCGCGGACGCGTCCGAGCCGGTCACAAAACGCGAGAACACGCCGAGATAATTCGCCGCCGCATCGGTGTCCATGTCCACCGGATCGCCCTGCGCGCGGCTGAGCACATTGCCCTCCAGCCGGATCATCAAGGCCAGCGCGTCGGCCTGATTGTTTTTCGCCGCGTCGGAGGCGGGATTGCGCATGATGCGCACCGCCGCGTCATGGAGCGGCTTGACGACGCCGGTCTCGAACAGGATCCGCTGGGCTTCCTTGCTCCGGTTGTTATAACTGGCGGCCAGCCGCGGTGAGGTCCACCGGCCTTGAATATTATTCTCTGCCAGTTCGCGAAATTTTTCGTGAATCTCGCCCAGCGTCAGCTTTTCGTTGACGAACGAAAACTTGTTGGTGACCAGCGAAAAACCGCCATTTTCCTCGTCCCATTTCACAATGGGCCGGTTCCAAAGCCCGCTGTCCCAGCCGATTTTCGCGGCGGCGGCCCAGTAATCGCGCCGGTCCTGCACCTGCTGTTTCACCGTCTTCATGCCGAACCACGCGAGCACCAAAAAGACCGTCAGGGCCACAAAGCTGGAGGCATAAATCAGCAACCGGCGGCGGCGCAACATGTCGCGGGTGTTCGTCGCCTGCGTGACCAATCCCTTCTCCTTGAAAACCTTGTCCATGAACAGATCGCGCAAGAAGTACGCGCGCTCGCGTTCCCACACCTTGCCCTCGGGCAGCTCATCCGCCGCCACGCCAATGGCCTCGGCGAGTTCCTGATCCAACGCCGCGCCTTCACGCATGGAGGAGGTGAAATAAATTCCACGGAGGAACAACGGCTTGGCCGACCATTCGCCCGGCATGAAAATCGTCTCGAGATAACGCCGCAGTCGGGGCGTCAGGCTGAGGAGACTGTTGGGCAGGGCGAACAGGGAATCCACCTCGTCCACACGGCGGGGCGCGCTTTCCGGCACCGGATCGCGCAACAGACCGAGGCGGCGGCGGCGCAGGCGGTCGGTCACCTGCAGCAGGTGCTTGTCAACCAGCTCGGGCTTGAAGGGCGCGTCCAGCGGCTCGCTGTTCGACCAGCCCATCATCTGATGCTGCAACTGCGGATCCGTCACGCCCTCGAAAAATTCGCGGAAGCCGTTGATCTTGTCGCTCTTCGTCACCACCACATACACTGGAAAGCGGAAATCCAACACGCGCTGGATGACATCGAGTTGCTGCGCGATCTTGCCGGCCTTGGCGGAGATTTGTTCAGAGGAATCCTTGATCAGGCTGTCGGAGGGAATGACGAGCAACAGGCCGTTGATGGGGCAGTGGGGCCGGTTGTTGCGCAGCAGCTTGAGAAACTCCTTCCACTCGCTGGTCTCGCCGGGTTTGACTTCTTCAAAGACCAGCCGCCCCGCCGTGTCCAGCAACACCGCGTGGTTCGTAAACCACCAGTTCATGTTGATGGTGCCGCCCACGCCCATGTAGCCGGTGTCGTTGTCTCCTTCGTGCATGCCCGGCGGAAAACCGACGTTGCAATGGCGCACCGCCTCGGTCTTGCCGGAGCCGGGCTCGCCAATGATTACGTACCACGGCAGCGCATAAATGTCCTTGCCGCGGGAACGAAAGGCCTCGACGCCCTCCTGGAATTTTTTGCGCAGGCTGTCCAGCTTGGCGAGGCCGGTCGCGCTCATGCCGCGCGGCGCCGCGGTCGTGCTCTGTTGCAGGCCGCCGCTCAGACGGGCGTTCTGTTTCTTCTTCTGCCAGAGGTTCCACAGAAAAAAGCCCCCGAGGAAAAGCGCCAGCAGCAAAATCAACACCAGCGCGAAAATTCCCAGCAGCTTCCAGTTGCCGCTGCCGGCGACGCCGCCGATGCCGACGAGGGCGCCAATCCCGGTGACGGCGAGGATCCATTTAATTGGCGAAGGCAGGTTTGAAAACTTTTGCACGCGGCGGATTTTGGTTCTACTTTTGGGAGGCCGGATTCTGGTCGGTGATGGCGCTGAATGAACTGTTCAAGTCATTGAACGAGGAGTGATACAGCCACAGGTAGGAAATCAGCGCGGCAACGGCCAGGCACAGGAAAATGAGGCTGATGACAAACACGTTGCGGCTGGGCGGCTCGGTGAGGTCGCGCGAATCCAGCGCCTCGTAGGCGTCCGGGCAGATTTTGGCGGCTTCATCCACCTCGATGGAGCGTTTGATCCGCGGCGCGATGGTCAGCATCGTTTTGCGGAGCAATTCGGGCTGCTTGAAATAAATGCCGTTGAATCCCAGCCCGATGCAGACGTAAAAAACCACGAGCCGTTCGGCGGCCTCCGCGCTCTGGTCCTTCAAGTCCTCGTCCAGGAGATCAAAAAACTTTTCGTCCCCGGCCAGTTCGTTCTTCTCGTAGGCCAGGCGGTGCTGGTTCCATTGACCGGCGAACTGCAACTGGCTTTCGGATATCAACGAATCCACAAAAAACATCATCGGCAGCTCAATCTTCTCAATCTGGCTGCCAAGGCGGAAATCCTTGGCCCCCTTTTGCTGCATGTCCTCGAACAGCGCCTTGATTTCGCTCCGCACCACCGCATAGTCCAGATTCGCGCTGTGCGCCGCGGCACCACCGCCGGTACTGGCGCTGCTGGCACCACTTTTGGTGATAAACGACGTGTCGCCGGAGGAAGCCCCGCCGGCTTTGCGGCCCACGCGGTTCAGGCGGCAAACGTATTGAAACAGGGGTTCGGTTGTTTCCAGCAGCGTCATGTTTTGCCCGGGGAGGAGGGTACAGTCATATATAGCGTGAAGGACGTTCCCGTCCAATCCAGCTCGCTGCCGATCCAACGGATGGTGGTCACTTTCTCAGTCTGGATTTGCTGCCACATCCGGTCGCTGGCCGCGCGGTCGAGACGGAAGTAATGCAGGTCGGACTGTGCGGGCAGTTCCAGGGGCGCATTGCGCTCCTCCTTGAGGGCAATGCCCCGGATGGCCCGCGTCGCCAGGCTCTGCGGCATGAGCTTGAACTTGTCGCCATCCTCGACATACCGCGCCAGGATGGTGGGGTCCAGGTTGGTTTTGACGCCGATGAAATAGGCGTTAGGCCGGGAGAAATGGTCGGCGGTCAGCGTGGCGGTCAGCGTGCCACCGACATCGGCGAACCCGACCTTCATGAAACTCGGGGCCACGGCACCGCGCAGATAGGAGCGGATCTTGGAGGAAAGCTCCTTGAACACGGGGCAGCAATTATCGTGATCATAGGGCGCGGCGTCGAATTCGTCGCGGTCGGGATGCAACGCGGCGAGTTCGCCGAGCAATTCCCGCAACTGAAGATAGACGTCAAACGGCGTGACGTTCGGCGAGCCGATGATGGAAGGAAGCGTCGCGCTGTAACGGTTGAGGGTGGTCAGGCGCATCAGCTGCTCGAACTGCATCCCGCGCATGGTGTCGATGCTGAAGCCGCCACGCGCCACCTGGATGACGAGTTCCTTGCGGCTGGCCTCGATCTGGCTGACGAGATCACGCACCAGTTCGCGCAACACCGGCGAACCGCTCAGCAGAAAGCAGGGCGGCACAAAATCGGGATCCTGCCGCGGCAGGCCGATTTCCTCGCCCACCGCGCGCATCATGCGGAACAGCGGCAGCCGCTCCATGTCGGAGGGGTCCTCCTCCTCCAGCATGAGGCGCGAATTGATTTTCCGAATCTGCATGGGCTTGGCATTGTCGCCCGTGTTCTCGTCCGCGCATTCAATCTCGCTGATGCGGTAGACGAGCTTGGCCCGCGTGTCGGAATCCGCGGCATTTTTCACCGTATTGGCGCGCGTGTTTTGCCAGGCGGGCACACCCAGAAAAACCTTGAAACCGGCCGCGCTCCTGGCGAGCAGCGGTTTGATGTCGAGGGAGGGAAGCTCCGCATGGTCGGGAAAATCAACGATGCGGCCGCTGGGCATGATGGCGCGCAGGCGTTCAAACCGGATGCGGCTGTTCTCCAGTTCGTCCCGGGACAGGCGCGCCTCGATGATGCCATAAGGGTACGCAAAGTTCAGGCGGCGTTCCGCGCCGAGCTGGTCGTGCACCGATTTCTGCATCCGCTGCAGATGCTGCGGCTGCAAAAAAAGCCCTTCGTGCCAGTGGATTTCAAGTGACATAGTTTGATGGACTAGGTGCCGACGCGTCCCAGGATCAGGTTTTCCGCGGCCTTGGCCATGGCCTCCTGGATTGACTTTTCAACCGTGGCCTCCGAGCCGTATTCCTTCTGCAACTGCACATACTTGCGCCAGCAGGCGAACTCCAGGCTCTCGTTCCATTTTTTTTCCGCGCGGGCATCCGCCTCGATGGCGCCCGGATCGAACAGCCGGGCGCGATCACGCGCATAAGCCGCACCGGCGCGGCCGATGGCCCCCAGCAGTCCGGCGATCAGCTTGCGCGTCCGCTCCAGGCTCTGCTGCAATTGCGCCGAAGACACCTCGGCGCCGCCGGACAGATAATCCGCGGACAACTTCCCAAAATCCGCCTCCTTCCGCACCATGGACTTGCCCGCAATCTGCTTCCACAAGGTCCAGACGAGCTGGTCGAGGGTGACCACCATGTCAAACAGCATGGCCAATGATTTGGCCGCGCGCTCCGCGTTGGCCGCCTTGGCGCCGGCAAGGCCGAGCCGCTTCTGCAAATCCGGCGGAATCTCAAATGCCGTTCCACCGCCGCCACCGGCCAGTTCCAGGCCGGCTTGTTTCAACTGGCGGGCAAATTCCTCGCGTTGGCCGGCGGAAAGTCCGGGAAGGGATTCAATCAATCGCTTCAGCAAAGTCTCGGGTGTTTCCGGTTCAGATGGAACGGGCGCGGCCACCACGGTCGGTGCTGCCGGGGCGGAGGTCGATTGCCAGGAGGGGAATTGTTCCGCCAGCGCGTCGAGAAGCAGTTTGCGTTTCTCCGGGACGCATCCCTTCAGCGCCCGGTTGATTTCATCGACGATAAATCCCTCGCGCGTCGCCGCATCGTCATCCGCCAGATTGGCCTGCAACACCTTCAAACGCGCCGCGAGGCCGTTGGCCCACAAGGCGGTCTCTGAAAGGTGCGATTCCGTATGCATGAATCAAGGGTCAGTTTATTCCGCGGGCCGGGCAATTCAAGCAGCATTGCTCGCGTCCCGCCAGTTTTCAGCCGGTCACTACTTCAAATGAAGGCCGGTCGAAAGTCAAACGGGAAACCATACGGCCGCCCGAACCGAAGACCTTCCGCTGCTCCAAGCGAGACCCTCAGAAGCTGAGCAGGATGCCGAAATGCGCGCGCGAGCTGTATTGATTGAGTTCCTTCTGGGTCAGGGGAAAGCCGTAATCGAACCGGAGCGAAAAGTTCGCGGCAATCGTATAGCGCAAACCGGCGCCAACCGAGTAAAGGGTCTTGTTTGGCTCCGTGCCGTCGGAGGGATTGGCGTCAATCACCGACTCGGCCCCGCAGTCAAAGAACCCGAGAAACTGCAACTGATCCGGCGCGTCATGAATTCGGACGAAATTCAGCAGCGAGAAGGGCGGTGTCCGCAATTCGTTGTTCACCACCCAGCCGTCGTCACCGCTGATGACGCGCTCGTCGTATCCGCGGATGGTGCTGTAGCCGCCCAGCGCGAATTCCTCGCTCGGCAGGAGGCGCTGGCTGGAGGTCTGGTACCAGCCCTTCAAAATCCAGGTGAACCCGACCGGCAGGATCGTGTCCCGCTCAAGATTGAGCCGCCCATACACGTAGTTGGCCTTTGCGGCCGACCGCAGCAGATTGAAAGCGGCATCCGTGTTGTCCGGAGTCATGTTGCCCGGGCTGTAATAAAACTCCGCCCCGATGGAGGTCTGGCCGTACCGGTCCGGGAGCAGCCCGCTGTATTCAGCCACGAATTGCGCGATGTCCGTGTCGGAATTTTGCAGGACCACGTTGCCGCCGGCCTCCAGGCTGTTGTTGCTCTCCTTGAAGTCAAAGCCGCCCGAAATCTCGTGCCGGTAATTCATTATATGCGGCAACGGAATGGAATAGCGCGCGCTGGTCTGCCAGCTCCGGCCCTCGGACGAGGTGGGATTTCCAATGGACGAGAAATCCGCGCGGCCCTCCACATAGGAACCATAGAACATCAGCGTATGACGCCACGGCAGCGGAATGAGGTAACTGGCGGCATTGGCATGGACCAGGTCGAATTTGGAGTCGGTGGCGTATTGATAATTCAGCTGCTGGTCGAGGCCGAAAACATTGCCCCAGTTAAAACCCGCGAGGAACCGGTCTTCGCCGGTGAAACGCGTGCCGCTGTCCTCAAAGCCGACATACGGCCGGAGCGGGATACGGTCGTTCACGTTCAATTCCACGTCCGTAAGCTCCAGCTTGGTTCCGGGTTTGAATGAAACATCCACCTGCCGGAACGGATTGGCGTTCACCCAGTTCAAATCATCCGTCAATTTGTCGGAATCAACCGGGTCACCGGGTTGCAACCGGATGTCCCTGCGGATGAGCTCATCCTTGAACCATTTCTTCCCGGGGTTGTTCACCTCGATTTTGCCGACCCTGCCTTCGAGGAACCAGAGTTGAAGCACGCCGTTGTCAATGCTTTGCTCCGGCAGCACCACATCCACGAGCAGCTTGCCGCGGTTGCGACAATATAAAATGATGGCGTCCTGAATGTCCCGGATGGCGTTTTCGGTCAAAGTCCTGCCCAAAAACGGAGTGACGACCTTCTGAAAATCGGGTCCGCTCAGAAATGGAATGTTCCGCACGATCACGCCGTTGGTGGCCGGCACGCCCGCATCCTGAATTTCCGAGTTGGTGCTCACGATAATGACCGCCTTGATGGTCAGGCCGGGCTGGTCGGGGTTGATGGGCTTGTCGCCTTCGGGAGAACGCGGGGATTGGGGAAGTTCGGGTATGGCCGGCGCTCCTTCCGGTTTGACGGGCGCCTTCGGGGTGACATCTGACGGGGCCATTTGATTGACACCCTGCGCCAGCGCGCATGATCCCGACACCAACAGGCCGGCCATCAGCAATGATAGTTTCTTCATGCTCACAAACTGTTCAACCGCCCCTGACGGCCCGGCGTCCTTCGCGGCCCGGCGCCGGTTTTTGCCCTTCGATTGTGATCATGATTTTGATTCACGCTCAACCAGATGAAACATCACTTGGGTGTTTGCGGCCCGGCGGTGCCGCCGACCGCCGCGACCGGCCCGCTGGTCCACTTGGACACTTCCTCAACCTTGTATATCCGCTTTTTCTCGTGCGGGAAAGGCAGTTGCAGCCAAATGGTGCCGATGGCGCCGGCGGGAAGAATTTTCGACGCTTCATCAAGGGAAAGCGAGGCGCTGCTGAATTGCGCCACGTCAAGCTTGGGTGTGGGGATTTCCACGGCGGAAAGCGCGGCGAGTTGCTGGGAAAGAATGGTGATGCTGGCATTTCCCCCGATGATCAAAAGCTGATTGACGGTGAGGGGTGCGGTGACCAAGCCAACTCCCAGCGGCGGGCCCGAGGCATTGTTGCCGATCTGCAAAATATTTGCAGTCACTTCGTTCAATTCAGCCTGGCTGAGATTGAGATCGCCGGCGACGAACGACGGGCCAAGATTCGCAATGTGGCCGGCGCTCAAGGGCTGGAATACCGTGTTGCCCGGGCCGGAATTGACCGGGCCGGAAATGGCCATGTCATCGGCCGTGAAAGCTATGCCTCCGGTGCCGTTCACACCGGCGCCGGCCGCGATGGTGAGCAAATTGTTGGCCGCCGCCGTGGTCAGGCTGACTGTGCCGCTGCCAGCATTGACATCCGCGGCCGCGGGCGTGTTGTTGACCGTCAATCCGCCGCTGTCAGTGGCGATGCTGATGGCGCTGTTGTTGGCCGAGACGCCGTTGATGCCATCGGCGCTGCCGATCGCCAGCGCGCCGAGATTGACAAATTGGATTGGGCCGCCGGAACTGGCCGCCAGCGTGCCCACCTGATTTGCGGTGACAAGGTTGATCCCCGAAGCCGCCTGCACCGCCAGGTTGTTGATGGTGATTGTGGTGCCGGGCGCCTCGCTGACGGTGGCACCGCTCTGCAAGGAAAGGGTGCCAAATGTGGCGGGTGCGATTGGGACGGTCACGGCCAGGTTTCCGCTGCTGGCATCGCCCACACGCAACGTGCCGGCGCTCACATTGTTCATTTCAGCCACAGTCAACCCGAGCGTCCCTCCGGAAGCGGTCGGCGCGCTGATATCATCCGTTCCCACGGTGATCTGCCGCCCCGCCGTGCTTTCATGGAGCCAGGCCACGCCGGGAGTCGTCACCGTCCCGGCCAGATTAATTCGGTCCCCGGCGAGCGTGACACTGCTGCCGGTGATGTTGTCCCCGCCGGCAACCGTCAACTCGTTGTTGTCACCGGTGGCGGCGATGGTGACCGACTGGCCGGTGGCGGCGACGTTTTCGACGTTGAGATTCTGGGCATCAGTAAACTGTAGCGCACCGCCCGCGCCCGTGACCTGAAGATTTCCCACGGTGTTGGCCTGGTTTAATGTCGTCGTTCCCAGATTTTGCAGGTTGAGCTGGGTGGTGTTGATGCTGCCGGTGGATTCGGTAACGGTGTTGTTTCCAGTGCTTGCGAGCGTCACGGCGAAGCTGGGATCAGCGACGCCGCGGATGTCAAGGGTCGAGGCGGTGGTGAAGCCAAACAAGCCGGTGATGCCCGTTGCAGCAAGGGCGGCCACGTGATTATTCTGGTTCAACGAGGTGGCGGCCCAGTTGTTCAAGTTCAATTGGCCGGCGGTGATGGTGCCTGTGGATTCGCCCAGCGTGTCAATTCCACTGGCGGTCAATGTCACAGTCTGGGCGGCCGCGCTAATGCCCTGGACGTCGAGGCTGTTGGCGTCAGTAAATTGGAGAGCGCCCGCCGCGCCAGAAACCGTAAGCACGCCGACCTGGTTGGCCTGGTTCAAGGTGGCCGCGCCCCAGTTGTTCAAGTTCAGTTGACTGGCGGTGATGATCCCCGGGGACTCTCCGAGAGTGGGGTTGCCAGAGCCCGTGAGGGTCACGTTCTGGCCGGAATCTGCAATCCCAAGCAGGGTAAGGTTGGCGGCGTCAGTGAATTGCAGCGGCCCGGGCGGCCCTGTCACGCTGAGCTGGCCCACTTGATTCGCCTGGCCAAGGGTCGTCGCGCCCCAGTTGGCCAGATTCAACTGGCTGGCATTGATGGTGCCCGCCGTTTCGCTCAAGACAGCAATCCCGCCCGCCGTCAAGGTTACGTTCTGGCCGGTCGCGCCGATTCCCAGTATATCCAGGTTGTCATCGTCAGTAAATTGAAGTGTGCCGGTCGCGCCGGTCACCGAGAAATGGTCGATTACATTGACCTGGTTCAGGGTGGTCGTGCCCCAGTTTTTGAGGAACAACTGGCCGAGAAGAATCGTGCCGGTGGTCTCTGACAGGGTGAGGCCGGTGTTTCCGGTCAATGTGGCCGTCTGGCCGGGGCCGCTGAAGCCTTGGATGTCCAAGTTCTGCGCGTCGGTGAACTGGAGTGTCGCGGCCAGGCCCGTACCCGTCAGGATGCCGACGGTGTTGGCCTGGTTCAAGGTGGTTGTGCCAAGATTGTTCAAGACAAGCTCGGAGGCGTTGATGATGCCGGTGGATTCGGTCACCGCGGGGCTGCCGCTGCCGTTAAAGGTGACGGTCTGGCCGGCATCGGCGATGCCCTGGATGTCAAGCGTAGGCGCCGCGGTGGTGTATTGGAATGCGGCGGTGGCGCCGGTAACTTTGAGGACGGCGGCCTGGTTGGCTTGGTTGAGGGTGGTGGCGCCCCAGTTGTTCAAGTTCAACTGGCCGGCGGTGATGAAGCCGGTTTCACCGAGCGTCAGGCCGGGTGAGTTGGCGGCGAGCGTGATGGTCTTGCCGGGATCGTTGATGACTGCGATGTTCAGGTTTTGCGCATCGGTGAACTGGGCGGTGCCGCCGGTGATGCTCAGGTTGGCCACCTGGTTTGCCTCGTTCAGGGTGGTGCCCGTGCCCGACTGCAAACTGAGGATGCCAGGCGAGGCAACGGTGATGGTGTCGCCGGCGTTCTGGGTGATGGTCCCGCCGCTCTGCAACGCAAACGTGCTGATCGCACCGGGAGCGGTCACGGGCGCGACGACCGTGAGCGCGCCGCTGTTCGCATTGCCAATCTGCAGCGTGCCGGCGGTGACGGTGTTTAACTCGGCGGTCGAAAGGCCGAGCGTTGACGCACCGTTCGCGCCGCCCACATGGATGAGCGTGCCATTTTCAAATTGTTGCAAGCTGGCAGTTGCGGTCCCGGCATTGATGCTTGCCGTCGGATCAATGGTCATGTTGTCGGCCGCGAGCGTCACGCCACCGGTGCCCTGCACGGTCACGCCAGGAGCAATGGTCAGGAGATTGTCATTGCCGGAACTGCCTGCCGCCAGAGTTACCGCGCCGGCCCCGGCGTTGACGCCCGTGCCGACACTGAGCGCACCATTTATTGTGGAAACATTGATGGCGTTGCCAGATGAAATAATTCCGTTCTGGCCCAGTACGTTGCCGATGTTCAGCGCATCGGCATCCAGATAAGTGATCGAACCATTCACATTCGCCGCAATGGTGCCGACGGCGTTGCCGTTGTCGGTAATATTGAAGGTACCTGCTCCGAGGAGCAACAAACCGCCCGAATCAAGGGAGCCGGCGGTTTGATTGGCGCCACCGGCGGTGGGGTTGAGGGAGATGGGGCCGTTGTTGCCAAAGGAAGTGCCGCTGCCACCAAGCGCTATCAGGTCATTGTTCAAGGTGATGCCGGTGCCCGCGTTTAAATGGATGTCCCCGGCACTGCCGCCGGCGGAACCAACACCAGTTCCCCCATTGGCCGTCAAATTCCCCGCAGAGATAGTTCCGGTCGAAGAATTGAAAGTGATGTTACCACCCGCGCCCCCCAGCCCGGCCGTGGCATCACTGCCTGAAGTGTTGATGCTGCCACCGCCGCCGGTTGTTATGGTGGCGCCGCCCAAGGTCACAGTGCCGCCGGCCGCACCCGCGGCAGCGGCAACTCCGCCCTCGGCCACAATGGCCGCGTTCAAGGCCAGCGTGCCGCCAGCATTCAAATTTACGTTACCACCCGCGCCATTGGCGCCGCCCGTCGTATTGATGCCCAGGCCGCCGACGGTGATGTTCTGGCCGCTGATGCTAACGGTCTGTC
>Ga0210398_10004686_pt1 | contig 12796 bp, 8 predicted proteins | sample IncBWC4OmetaG_FD_161047 | JGI IMG/M metagenome (GOLD analysis project Ga0210398, IMG submission 161047) | Forest soil microbial communities from Barre Woods Harvard Forest LTER site, Petersham, Massachusetts, United States - Inc-BW-C-4-O | ecosystem: Environmental > Terrestrial > Soil >... | reverse complement strand
GAGCCCGACCTTGACCAGGGGCCGGTCCTCGTCACATTGAAATATGTCATCGACCCGGCCAAAGCTCCCGAGTTTCTCGGTGAAATCCACAAATATGAGCGCATTCGCCGCCGAGATGGCGCGATAAGCTGGGGAGTCTTCGTCGATACAGAGGCACCGAGTATCTATCTCGAGAGCTTTAAAGTTGATTCCTGGGCCGAACACGAGCGGCAACATGACCGGTTTACGCAAGCCGATCGTGAGATCGAGAAGCAGGTGTTCAGCTATGCCCTCCAACCTGTTGAGGTAAAGCACTATATCTATGCACGGGAGAGGCCCACTTTCTGACACCCTTCCGGTTGAAGTACTGGTTTCACGGTCAGCGCGGCTGACCCAAGGCTCTTCCCGTCGCGATCATAGACCTTCTATCCCCGCCAATACTGGCCGTATACCCCAGAGGGCAAACCAATGCTGCTACCAGCCAACCTTCAGCTCTTCGCGCGCCTTGTTTACACACCCCAAATCGATGAGCATTTGAACGGTGTATACCGGACGGATGCATTCATGCGAGATCGGCTCCCGGCATGAAGGCAATGGCTGCGGTGACCGAGATGGTTACGGCGACATTGCGCTCAAGTCCACGGAGTGTAGAAGTGGTGACTTTTTTGGCTGCACCTTCCACGCGTTCCAATAATCGGGAAAGCGCAGCGCACCTTCCGGCGTTAGTTCACTCAATGCCCAGAGACTCCATACCGACGACGCCGAAGATCGGCTTCGACGAGGAGTGGCCCTTCTGCCGTTGACATTTTGGGGTCCGGAGAATTAGAAGGGTCTGGACCGTTTATCAATGTCCGCCCTGGCGAAAGTTGACCAAATCCCCGGTCGACGATCAGAGCCTATTCATTCGCCAAATTGGCGAGATCGGTCGTGTATGCGATCGTTCGAATCGAGCGCGGCTTATGGCTGACATCACGAAAATTGGCGATTTTTTCGAAAGCTCTCCGCACCCCGCATGGTTGGCGACAAGTCGGGGCGAATGTTTATATGTCAACCCGACGCTGGTGTGTCTCACGGGTCTCAAATCTGATCAGATTAACCAAGTTGACTGGCGCAGTTTTGTTCTGGAGGAGGATCGAGCCGCCGCTTCGACATCCTGGCAAAGAACTCTCGCATCAGGCACTCCCTATCGCACGCGGGTTCGCCTACGAGGATTCGACGGTGTTCCAGCAACCGTCGACCTGACCGCCTTCGGACACACACACAATGACGGGACGGAACTCTGGTTGTTTACCGGTTCACACGTGCATGGCAACACTCAACAGCATGTGGTTCCACGGAAGCGGGTCGAAGAGCAACTCGTAAAGAGCACCCAGGAGTTGAAGAGGAGCGAAGCCTACCTGGCCGAAGCCCAAAGACTCAGTCACACAGGCAGCTTCGGGTGGAATCCTGATACGGGAGAGATTGTCTGGTCAGACGAAACCTATCGCATCTTCGAGTATGACTGTGGCATGAAGCCGACCTTGAACATGCTGGTGGCGCGTCTTCATCCTCAGGATCGGGCCTTCTTTCAACAGGTCATCGATCGCGCAACCCAGACAGCCACTGACTTCGAACATGAGTATCGCTTGCTACTGGCTGACGGGCGAGTTAAGCACGTCCACGCGATAGCTCACGTGTTAGAGGATGGATCTGGCAATCGCGAGTTTATCGGGGCGGTGACCGACATCACCGAGCGCAAGACGGCGGAAGAGAAGATCCTGTGCAACGAGAGAGAGCTTCGGACCCTCATTGATGTCATGCCCGCCTTCGTGGGGACCTGCTTGCCCGATGGAACAGCTGATTTTCTGAGCCAGAGCTGGTTGGAGTACTCCGGCCAGACCACAGAAGAGGCGATGGGATGGGGCTGGGCGGGTGCGCTCCATCCTGACGACGCCGACCGAGTGTTGGCAAACTGGCGGGCGGGGTTGGCCTCAGGAGAACCTGTTGAGATGGAGTTTCGTTGCCGGCGAGCTGATGGAACCTATCGCTGGTTCCTGAATCGCAATCTCCCTCTCCGTGATGGCGAAGGGAAAATCGTTAAGTGGTACGGGATTCTCTTCGATATCGATGTAGTGAAGAAGACTGAAAGTGCTCTGCAGATGCGAGAGCATGAGCTCCTTGGGATAATCGAAACAATTCCTACAATGATTGTGTCAATATCACCGGACGGAGAAGTCACGCATCTAAATCAAAGACACCTTGAATACTTTGGGGCTCGCTTCGAAGAACTCACTAATCGCGGGTGGGCGAACTTCATTCATCCGGATGATCTAGAGGAGACTGCGAAGTCATTCTTTCGGTCAATCGAAACTGGACAGCCATACAACCTAATAAACCGCTTGCGACGTGCAGATGGAGAATACCGGTGGCATCACGGTATGGGCGAACCTTTGCGTGACCCCGACGGTAAGATCATTCGGTACTATGGCCTCTCGGTGGATATCGATGACTGGAAGCGAGCAGAGGAAACAGTCCGGAAGAGCGAGAGAGAGCTTCGGACCCTGATTGATGTAATGCCGGCCTATGTGGGGACCGCTTTGCCTGACGGAACAGCCGATTTTCTGAGCCAGAGTTGGTTGGATTACACTGGCCAGACCAGAGAAGAGGCGATGGGGTGGGGCTGGGCGGGGGTGCTCCATCCCGACGACGCCGCTCGAGTATTGGCAACATGGCAGGCGGTATTTACTTCGGGAATACCTGTTGAGCATGAGTTTCGTTGCCGGCGAGCGGATGGGACCTATCACTGGTTCCTGAATCGCAGTCTGCCCCTCCGTGATGACGGAGGGAAGATCGTTAAATGGTACGGGATTCTCTTCGATATCGACGTATTGAAGAAGACTGAAAGTGCTCTTCAAACGCGAGAGCATGAACTCGTTGGCATTATCGAGACTATTCCCTCAATGCTTTGGTCACTGTCGCCGAACGGGGAAATGAATCATCTCTCTAAGAGATTCCTTGAATATTTTGGGGCTCCCTTCGAAGAATTCCTTAATCAGGGGTGGGTGAGAATCATTCATCCCGATGATCTAGAGGAAACTACTAGACTATTTGCTCGTTCACTCGAAACTGGAGAATTATTCAACGTAATAAACCGCTTGCTACGCGCGGATGGAAAATACAGATGGCATCATACGATGGGCGAGCCTTTGCGTGATCCCGACGGCAAGATCCTTCAGTGGTACGGCCTCTCGATGGACATCGATGAGCAGAAGCGAGCAGAGGAAACAGTCCGGAAGAGCGAGAGAGAGCTTCGGACCCTCATTGATGTAATGCCCGCAATCGTGGGGGTCTCTTTGCCCGACGGAACGGTGGAGTTTCTGAGCCAGAGTTGGTTGGACTTCTTCGGTCAGACGACAGAAGAGGCGATGGGAGGGGGCTGGGCGGGCGTGGTCCATCCCGACGACATCGATCGAGTGGTGGCAAACCGGAAGGCGGGATTGGCCTCAGGAGACCTTGTTGTGCAGGAGCTACGTTGCCGTGGTGCCGACGGAGTCTACCGCTGGTTCTTGAACCGTAGTCTCCCTATTCGTGATGATGAAGGGAAGGTCGTTAAGTCGTACGGGATGCTATTCGATATCGACGTATTGAAGAAGACTGAAAGTGCTCTTCAGATGCGAGAGCATGAACTCCTTGGCATCATCGAAACAATTCCTGCAATGCTCTGGTCAGTGTCGCCGACCGGGGAAACAACCCATCTCTCTCAAAGATTCCTTGAATATTTTGGGGTTCGCTTGGAAGAAATCACTAGTCGCGGGTGGGAGAGCTTCATTCATCCTGATGATCGAGAGGAGACCGTGAAGACATTCGCCCGGTCAATCAGCTCTGGGGAGTCATATAGAGCAATACACCGCTTGCGACGCGCAGATGGAGAGTATCGATGGTTTCACTCGATGGGCGAACCTTTGCGCGATCCCGATGGAAAGATCATTCAGTACTATGGCCTCTCGATGGACATCGATGATAGGAAACGAGCAGAAGATCACCTTCGCGACACGGGTATCAAACTCGCAAAGGCTTCTAGGTTGGCGACCGTCGCAGAACTTGCAGCTTCGATCGCTCACGAACTGAACCAGCCGCTCATGTCGATCCTTGCAAACGCACAGGCGGCGAAGCGGTGGTTGAATGCAGCTTCGCCGAATGTGATGGAGGTGAATTCGTCGATTGAACGGACTATACGAGATGCCCGTGCGGCTGACGAGACAATGCAACATATTCGAGCACTCTTCAAGCAGGAGTCGTTCGTCAAGAAAGATGTCAAGATTCCGGACATACTCAATGAAGTTGTCCGAATTGTGCAGGAGGACCCGAAAAAGCGCGCCGTACCCGTCGAGTGCCGCCTTGAAGAGTCCCTTCCTGCGGTCCCTGTCGATCAGATTCAGATCCAGCAAGTCTTCATTAATCTGATCGTGAATGCTATCGAAGCCTTGGAAGGACAACAAGGGCCCCCTCAGGTAACACTCCAGGCGGCTGTTACAGATTCAGACAGGATGTTAATTCAGGTGATCGATAACGGGCCGGGAGTCCATGATTCGGAACGAATCTTTGACGCCTTTATGACGACAAAGGAGAAAGGCATGGGCATAGGCCTGGCTGTGTCACGCTCCATCGTTGAAGCCCATGGAGGGCGGCTTTGGGCCGAGAACAACAAAGCTGGCGGTGCAATCTTCAACGTGGCTCTACCACTGTCTCATGCGTGTCTCACGACGGCTTAAACCAAGAATATGCATGAATCAGATACGATAGCGTTGTGAAGCATCAACGTTACTAGCTCACGGGCAATTCGTGCATTCCATGAATATGTACCTCAACTCCTCAACTAAGCGGTCCGCTAACGTTTTCCCCGGTCTAATCTGGGGATATGGTGTGTTTCCGGTCCCAGTCTCCAGAACACTCAGCGGATGTCGGGCTGCCACTGCGCACGCAGCATGATGGCCCGTTAGCAACTGCCAAATGACTGGCACGGCAAGCGTTCTCTTCTAATCACAATTCGACATAAGGTGGCGCACCGGCACGTCTCGGTGCTTGCTGGTTGCAAACGAACCGCTGCCTCTGCAGGAGCCCTGCTAAACCCATTAACAAGGAACTCGATAGAGAGAAGGATGGAGTTCTGCGTATCGAATCGATCCCGGCCGCCCCTGATAATCTCTGGCCTTTCGCTGCAAGGTTTTCGGCGGAGAAGGATGGGTGCCATATCGATCGTCTTAGTAAGTGTGATCGCTAAAGCTCGAAACATGCGCAATGCCCACCTGAACGAGGCAAGACAGCCGGGAGTCGGCAATTCGAAGCGTCACATCTCGGTGCTGTTCCATTTTGGCCCTCCTCGTGCAAACGCAATGTTCGTGAGCGAAGGTGCAGAGTAAATTTCGGCAACTTGGCTGCGAAGAAGCGTTGCCCGACCAAACACTCCGCAAGCTCTCGCTTTAGGTCGCGATCAACTTAGGACTGCTGGTATCGCCAGTACGAGAAGGAGAAATGAATGAGTCATTCATAAAACGGAATCATCCGAAGCTTAGCGAGAAGGGACTTCTTACACCTGATAACTGTGTTGTGGCGTTGATTGACCATCAGCCATAGATGCTTTTTTGCACGCCTTCTTTTTGACCTAAAGCAGATACTTCCTAGCCCAGGAATCGAGTTCCTGCAGAACAGGCCGGATTTTTTGTCCGAACGTGGTCAGCGAGTATTCAACACGCACAGGCATTTCGGAGAACATCTCTCTTTTGACAAGTCCGTCCCGCTCAAGTTCTCGCAGCTGCTGCGTCAATACCTTCTGCGAGATTCGAGGCATGCTTTGCCGGAGGATTTTGAACCGAAGCGGCTTTTCGGTACTCATAAGCCACCACAAAATGACTGGCTTCCAGCGGCCGCCAATCAGGACGAGCAGTTCCTCGATCGGACACTTGCTGACAATACGTTTAGCGCTCATTTCAATTTTGGTGACCAGGTATCTATTTGGTTCCTGGTATCCCCTTCGTAGTACAAAGTGATTTCGATCTTACATCGAAGAAAGCGAAATTTCTTCAACATCACAACACGTTTAGCAGCGGCGTAACCACCCTTCGGATGTGTTGAAGGAGGAAGCGTCTTACATAATCCATTCACTTCTGAGAGGAGAGAATAGTCATGGTTCAAAACAACGGTCGTCCAAAACTGAGTGAAAAGGGACTCTTGACTCCGGACAATTGCGTCGTGGCGCTGATCGACCATCAGGGCCAAATGCTGTTTGGAACAAGCAATTTCGATCGCCAAGGAATCATCAACAACACCGTGGCATTCGGAAAAGCCGCAAGGGTGTTTGATGTACCTGTGATTTTGACGACGGTCGAAACGAAGTCCTTCAGCGGCAACATGTGGCCTCAGCTCCGAGCCGTATTCCCGGGGCAAGAACCCATCGAGCGGTCGTCCATGAATTCGTGGGACGATAAGAACTTCGTAGCGGCTATTGAAAAGACAGGACGCAAAAAGATCGTGCTTGCCGGCCTGTGGACGGAGACTTGCGTGGCGCTTCCCACGGTACAGGCGATCCACGATGGCTATGAAGTCTACGTGGTGGAAGATTGCTGCGGTGACGTGAGCCAACTCGCTCATGACAACGCTATGAAGCGAGTAATCCAGGCCGGAGCGAAGCCCGTGACGTCACTTTCAACCATGCTGGAGTGGCAGCGCGACTGGGCTCACAAGGAAACTTACGACGCCGTGATGGACATTGTGAAGAGCCATTACGGAGCTTACGGGATCGGAGTCGAGTACGCGTACACGATGGTGCACGGTGCTCCCGCCACGAAATTCCCTGAATACGTAATTCCCGCGGCGCTCGTTGGCGCACACAAGTAGGAGCGCTCAGAGGGCAAGATTCTTCTTGCCCTCTGGCACCACAGCCCAGTGAGGAGAATCTTATGGCAACGGACACTATCCTGCACAATGCAAAGATCGCGACGAATTCCACTCCTTCATTTGTTGAAGCTCTCGCGATTACAGACGAAAAGATCATCGCCACGGGCAACGAGCAAGATATCTTACGGCTGCGTGGCCCTGCGACCAAAGTGATCGATGCAAAGGGCCGAACCATCATTCCTGGCCTCAACGATTCCCACATGCACCCGATCCGGGGCGGACTCAATTACAACATGGAGCTGCGCTGGGATGGCGTGCCATCGATCGCCGACGCACTGCGCATGCTCAAGGAGCAGGCTGCGCGAACTCCCGCACCGCAGTGGGTGCGCGTCGTTGGGGGATGGACGGAGTTTCAATTTGCCGAACGGCGCATGCCGACGCTGGACGAAATCAACGAGGCAGCGCCGGACACTCCTGTTTTCGTTCTGCACCTTTACGATCGTGCTTTGTTGAACGGGGCAGCTTTGCGTGCAGTTGGCTACGGGAAAGATGCGCCGGATTTTCCTGCCGGCGAAGTTCAGCGGGACCGGCACGGCAATCCCACTGGTCTTTTGCTGGCAAAGCCGAATGCGAACATACTCTATTCAACGCTGGCCAAGGGGCCAAAGCTGTCGCGCGAAGATCAACTCAACTCTTCGCGGTTGTTCTTTCGCGAGCTAAACCGCTTTGGCATCACCAGCGCCATTGATGCGGGTGGAGGTTTTCAAAATTACCCTGACGACTACGGGGTCGTCAGCGAGTTGCATCGCAATGGCGAGCTTTCCATCCGCCTGGCTTACAACCTGTTTACGCAGAAGCCGAAGCAGGAACTGTCGGATTTCCAGAATTGGACGAAGATCACGAAACCCGGCGACGGCGATGACCTCTACCGCGTCAACGGCGCGGGAGAAATGCTCGCATTCTCTGCCGCAGACTTCGAAGACTTCCTGCAGCCGCGTCCTGATATGGCGCCTGTCATGGAGAGTGAACTGAAGGCCGTGATCCGTCACCTGGCCGAGAACCAATGGCCATTTCGCCTGCATGCGACATACAACGAGACGATCGAGCGAGCCTTGAACGTTTATGAAGAAGTGAATCGAGAGATTCCGTTTGACGGCCTGCACTGGTTCTTCGATCACTGCGAAACGATCACCGATCGCAATATCGAACGTGTGAAAGCGCTGGGCGGCGGCATTGCAGTGCAGAACCGCATGGCTTTCCAGGGTGAGTATTTCGTCGAACGTTACGGCGCGCAGCAGGCGAAGCGCACACCGCCGGTACGGCGGATGTTGGAGATGGGTGTTCCCGTGGGAGCAGGGACCGATGCAACCCGCGTCTCCAGTTACAACCCATTCCTCTCCCTCTACTGGCTTATCACCGGTAAGACAATTGGTGGTTTGAACCTTTATCCGGAAGAAAATCGCTTCGACCGATCAGAAGCGCTGAAGCTTTACACCATGGGAAGCAGTTGGTTTTCCACGGAAGACGGTAAGAAGGGGGCACTCGCACCAGGGCAGCTGGCGGATCTGGCAGTTCTCTCTGCCGATTATTTCTCGATCCCGGAGGAAGAAATTAAAGATCTCGAATCGGTGCTGACCATCGTCGGTGGCAGGGTTGTGTACGCCACTGAAGAGCACGCAAGCCTTGCTCCTCCCGAGCTTCCAGTCAGTCCTGACTGGTCGCCCATCGCGCATTATGGCGGCTATAGCAAGGCTTCAAAATCACTGGCTGGAGCCTCTCATTCCGCCTTTTGCCAGCACTCAGGACTGAGTCACGCGGAGGAGGGCCCAAATGGGCATGTCCGCGTATTCGGAAAATCCGGGCTTTGGAGTCTCGGCTGTGACTGTTTCGCGTTCTAAAACACAACTGGACGAAAGAATGGCCTGAAGAACTGGAAAGGAGAGCAACTGATGAAAGTACTGCTCATTTCATTTGCAGTAGGTTTGTTTGTCGGCATTTTGTACGGAGTGATTCGCGTAAAATGTCCGGCCCCGCCAATCGTCGCTCTGCTCGGCCTCCTGGGAATGGTGCTCGGAGAACAACTCGGCGGTTGGATTCTTAAGAAAAATGTCAGCGTGACACATGCTGCATCCGTTTGTCTCGTGGGTAAGCATTGGGATCAGCGAGCGAAAGTGCAATCTATATCAGATCAGCCTCACGCGGACTGAAAAGAGTTCGCATCGTGCCAAATGAGCTGCGAGCCAACATCGTGTGATGCTGACCCCTCGTGAAAGGAGACTCAATGCGTATCACTAAATCCTTTGGCGTGATTGCTGTCGCGATCTTCCTGAGTACGGGAATTGCTCGTCTGTTCCCGATACGGAGCGCCGCCCTGGCAGTCGCCGATGCTGCTACGGTTACGCCCAACGTGACCGTGGCGCCGCAATACGATACGACCCACGTCTACGTCGCGCCCGAACAGTTTGACGCCTTCGTGTCGAGCGTGTTGGCCACGTTCGGCGGCACGGCCACCAAACAAGGCGTATTCACGGTGACTCCGACACCGAGCAGTACCATGTCACAACTAGTGTTGACTCCCGTGGGCAGCATTTCGGTCTTCGGCTTCAAAACACCGGTACCGTATCCGTTTGGAGCGGAGCGCACCGGCTATCTGGTGACAGACATGGACGCGGCCATCAAGGCCGCCCGTGTGGCTGGAGCCGATGTTTTCGTCACCCCGTTCAATGATCCGATCGGGCGCGACGCCGTCATCCAGTGGCCCGGGGGTGTGAATATGCAACTCTATTGGCATACGGCGGCCCCGTCCTATAAAGCTCTTCAAACCATTCCGGAAAACCGTGTCTATGTGTCCGCCGATCGCGTGGCTGCCTTCGTAGACAGCTTTCTTGCCTTTAGTCATGGGAATATCATCTCTGATGATGCGCACGCTCCCGGTGTTGAGATCGGACGGCCGAGTGACACTTATAGGCGAATCCGTATTCAATCCAACTTTGGCAAGCTGACGGTTCTCGTAACCGATGGCCATCTTCCGTATCCATACGGGCACGAGATGATGGGCTACGAGGTTTCGGATCTCGCGGCTACCCTCGCCAAGGCCAAGGCGGCGGGAGTCCAGGTACTGGTTCCTCCCTACACTGCCGACCAGCGAACCTCAGCCGTTGTCCAATTCCCCGGCGGGTACATTGCAGAGATCCACTCGATCACTGGCAAGCCGAACTGATGTTGAGGAAACACCTTGATGCGATTATTTCCCATGCTGGCAGTAGCTGTATTGCTCGTCACACGAGTGACCGCGGGGGCCCAGCCTGTACCCTCTGCCAGCACGGAGGTGCCAGACAGGAGCATCAAGTTACTGCGTGAGGACGAAAACTGGAGTTTTCTTGCTAATCCTGCCAACCGTCAGGATTTCTGGGACCCGGTCAAATATATCCGGCTTCGAGGCAGTGACAATGATTGGTTCATGACGATGAGTGGAGAAGCCCGGGAAGTATGGGAGCAGATCGGCAACGACTATTGGGGACAGTCTCCTTACTGGAATGGGTACCTCAACGAAAGATACATGCTGGGTTTCGATATTCATTACGGAAAGCATGTTCGCACGTTTGTCGATTTTAAAAGCGGTATAAGTTCCTTCCGGTATGGTGGTCCGCGTCCGATCGACGAGAAGACACTCGACTTTCAAGCCGCCTTCCTCCAGGTTGGAACTGAAGAGGGTCAGAACTTCATCGATCTGAGAGCCGGGATACAGGAACTCGAGTACGGATCTGGCCGGCTTATCGACGTCCGCCAGGGACCGAATGTCCGCCTGAGTTTTGCGGGTTTCCTGGTCCAAAGTAAAATCGACCGATGGCTGGTGGACGGATTTGCCATGCGTCCACGCCTGGACAAATTTGGGTTCTTCGACGATCGGCCAAACAGCCAGGTGGAATTCTGGGGCGTATATGCTTCGCGACCCGCGCGGAAAACGTCAGTAGAACTGTACTACCTGGGGTTGGATAGAAAGCAGGCCACATTCCAGCGTGGCACCGCGCAGGAGGTGCGTCAATCCATCGGGGGACGCGTCTCCCGCCCCATTGCGACCGAGCGGCCCGGGTGGGACTTTGATGATGAAGCTCTGTGGCAGTTCGGCACGTTTGGTTCGGGAAACATTCGGGCGTGGACGGTCGCTACCGAAACCGGCTATCGATTCACAAATACGCCGCTGAAGCCGCGTCTCAGCGCGAAGGCCGACATCTCAAGCGGGGACCATCCAGCCTCGAATACTTTGAGCACGTTTAATCCTTTGTTCCCGAAGGGTGACTATTTCGGTGTTCTGGCTACGACCGGACCGGGCCCTCTCAACTTTATAGATATTCATCCTCATGTCGAGTTAACACTGCCTCACAACGTCTCCGCCTCTTTCGATTGGATCGTGCAGTGGCGGCAGAGCCTTGACGATGGCGTCTACAACGTACCGGGAAGCCTGATTCGAGCCGGCAATGCAAGCGAGGCGCGCTACGTCGGAGACAGGCCTGGCACACAGATCCATTGGCAGAAGACTCGTCATCTGTGGTTTCAAGGCGACTACGGAATCTTTTATGCAGGGCGTTTTCTAAAGCAGACCCAGCCTGGGCGCAATCTCAACTATTGGTGTTTATGGACCGGCTACCAGTTTTAGGGGACGATCCGGTCGTTTTTGAGAGGGAGGGCCGGCAATGAGCAATCGCCATGTACTCAGTCGGCTGCTTATTCATGGCGAGCGGTCCAACTATTGAAAAGGTTATACCGTACGCCCTGCTACGAATGACGGCGGCCACTGGCCTGGTGGACGCCGTCAGTTCTGTCGCTCGACCTCATTCTTCGACTTGCAACTCCAAGTTAGCTGATAACAAGGGATGCCAGAGCACTGGAGTCGGCTTGGATGGAACAACACGTGCTGTTTAAGCACCATGGCAATGACTAATGGAGGAAGCCCATCTCTGTTTTGCCGAGCAAGAACGAGTTACGGTCGCATGTTCGATGGAAAGGTTACGGACCGTGTGAAAATCCAAGCCTCCTATGAACGATGCAAAAGCCTGAGGTTCACAAGAAAGGAAACAGTCATGCAACACGTCCGTCGTCAAGGAATCCTCGACCCAAAGGGTCTGCTTACACCGGGGAGCGTTTTATCTGCGATCCTCATTGGCGGGATCGTCGTCCTGCTCGCAGGCCAAAGCGCTTACACGCAGGTGGGTCAGGAAGCAAATAAGGCACTCGTTGGTGCGACGGCCTTCGGGGACTGGCACAATGACGCCCCGGGAGTCCGGCGGCTAATCACTGCGCAGGATCTACCGGAGATCGGGAAGGAAGAGCCGAGCTTCGCCGAGGTAGTTCCTATGCCTGTCGGAGCGAGACCGCGAGTTCCGGAGGGCTTCTCGGCTGAACTCGTTGCATCGGATCTTGCGCAACCTCGGGCTATCCGTGCTGCGCCAAATGGGGACCTTTTCGTAGCGAACAGCTCGGAGAACGAGGTACGCGTGTATCGGATTCCGTCTGGTTCCTCCAAGCCGACAATCAGTGAGGTGTTTGCTGCCGGGCTTCACCAACCGTACGGAATCGCATTCTATCCTCCGGGACCTGATCCCCAATGGATCTACATTGCCAACAGCAGTAGCGTCGTTCGTTTCCCGTACAAGAACGGTGACCTGAAGACTACCGCCAAGCCCGAGGGTATTGTCGAATGCATTCCGGCGACTCATCACTGGACTCGCGACATTCTGTTTACCCCTGACGGTAAACGCCTTCTGCTGACGATCGCCTCGGGCTCTAACGCCGCCCTTGATATGTTTCCCTGGCCTCTTGTCCCTGGTGGGATTGACGGGTGGAATAAGACTCATCCGCTCGGTTCCGCCTGGGACAGCGAAGAAGGCCGCGCTAATATTCTGTCCTTTAATCCCGACGGTACGGACGAGAAAGTCTATGCCAC
>Ga0210398_10004685_pt1 | contig 12799 bp, 6 predicted proteins | sample IncBWC4OmetaG_FD_161047 | JGI IMG/M metagenome (GOLD analysis project Ga0210398, IMG submission 161047) | Forest soil microbial communities from Barre Woods Harvard Forest LTER site, Petersham, Massachusetts, United States - Inc-BW-C-4-O | ecosystem: Environmental > Terrestrial > Soil >... | reverse complement strand
CTCGTCATCGATGATGCCATCGTGGTCGTAGAAAACATTATCGTCCACCGCGACCGCGGTGAGTCGCGTACAGCAGCCGTGCGTTCGGCACTCCGCGAAATAACCGTTCCGCTTATCGGCTCCACTATCACCCCTGTCGTGGTCTTCCTTCCCCTTATCGCCGTTACTGGCGTTACGGGCAGCTTCTTCCGTGCGCTCGCAGTGACGATGACGGCCTCGCTGCTTACATCGCTTCTACTTGCATTGACCTTTACTCCCGCGCTCTCACTTTGGCTCCTGGGCTCGCATAGAAGGAGCAGTGCAATGGAACAGAACTCAACGGACAACACTGACAGCCACGACGAGAGTGGCCCTGTCATGCGTCAGATCCTGACCGTTCATAGTCGCCTGCTGACCTGGACGATTCACCGACCCTGGGCACTCGTCGTCATCACTCTCACTCTCGCCATCGTCGGGTTCTTCGCCTACAGCGCGCTCGGTTCGGATCTTCTGCCATCCATGGATGAAGGTAGTTTTATTCTCGACTACATCATGCCTGCCGGAAGCTCCCTCGCAACCACCGGACACGCTCTCGATCGGGTCGAGAAGATTCTTCGCTCCGTGCCTGAGGTTTCCATCACGACACGTCGCACCGGTCTTCAACTCGGACTCGCGGCCGTCACGGAAGCCAACACGGGCGACATCTCCGTTCGCCTGAAGACCGACCGATCGCGTCCTATTGACGACATCATCTCGGATGTACGTCAGCAGATCAAAGAGCAAGTTCCTGAACTCGATGTTGAGTTCACACAGGTTCTTGAGGACATGATCAACGATCTGTCCAACTCTCCGGAACCGGTACAGATCAAACTCTTTTCCAACGATGCCTCGCTTCTCCACGATCTGGGGCCGAAGGTACAAGCTGCAATATCTGCAATCCCCGGCATCGTAGATACGCAGAACGGCGTAGACAATACCCTAAGCGGTCCAGCCACAGCATTCCAAGTGAACCCTGCTCTCGCCAGTCGTCTCGGCTTCACTGTGCAGGAGGTAGCAGAAGACGCTACTTCGTTGCTCGACGGTTTACCGGCGACGGACCCTGTGATCGTCGACGGCAGACCTTACACGGTGCGTGTGCGTCTCTCCGAGGAACATCGCGCCTCACTCAGCGCAATTGAGAATACCGTCTTCAACTCCTCTACCGGTCACACTGCCACCCTCGGCTCCCTGGCGGAGATCAGAGAACTCCACCCGCAAAACGAGATCCGTCGCGAGAATCTCCAGCAGGTTGTCCTCGTCAGCGGTCGCCTCGAAGGCTCGAACCTCGGCGACGCCATGGTCAAGGTGAAGCGTGCAGTCGCGAAGCTCAATCTTCCCTCTAGCGTTCGTGTCGAGTACGGAGGCACCTACGAAGAGCAGCAAAGGTCATTCCGCGAACTAGCGCAGGTTCTGCTTCTTGCACTGGCTCTCGTCTTTGGTGTTCTACTCGCAGAGTTCCGTAACTTCGCCGCCCCCATCGCCATTCTGACCAGCTCTGTCCTCTCAATAGCAGGCGTTGTTCTCGCACTCCTTATTACTCGAACAGACTTCAACGTAGCCAGCTTTATGGGCCTCATCATGGTCATCGGCATCGTCGCCAAAAACGGCATTCTTCTACTTGACGCTGATCAACGTGCCCGCGCTGCAGGAGCCGATTCGTTCACTGCCATGACGCAAGCCGCTCAACGTCGCCTCCGTCCCATCGTGATGACGGCGACTGCTGCGATGTGCGGGATGCTTCCTTTGGCATTCGCGCTTGGTGCAGGCTCACAGATGCTACAGCCGCTCGCCATTGCAGTCATCGGTGGACTGCTTATCTCAGTGGCACTCAGTCTCGTCGTGACCCCAGCGATGTACTGCCTGCTCACACCTAGTCTCCCTAAGGCAGAACCTCATAGGTGACGTACGCGAAGCGCATGGAGTCTGGCGCCCAAGAGTTGACGTTCATCGTTCCTTGACCACCAGTGGCCCCTATGAGTTCTTTCTGGGAGTTCGACACTTTATTGTGATCGATCGCGACGAGTTTAAGTTCGATATGAACGTCGCGGGGATTGTGAGTGGGCGTACCTGCGGGATAGCCGATGTACACCATCTTCTTGCCGTCGGGCGAGATGTGGGGGAACCAGTCTTCAAGTCCGTCGTTGACTACCATCTCGGCTTTTTCATCGTTGGCGCCCGCGCCTTCAGCGGGGAAGCGCCAGATAGCCTGCTTCCCGGAGCGATCGGAGTTGATGTAGATCCACTTGCCGTCGGGAGAGTAGTCGGGGCCGTCGTCCTGGTGGATGTTGGAGGTAAGTTGCTTCTCGGGCCCTCCAGCGGCTGGGATGCCAAAGATGTCAAATTGTCCGCTCCCGTTGCGCTGGGCCACGAAGGCAAGCGTCCCGTTGTCCGGCGACCAACCATGGAAGTAACTGGGTGAATCGGGCGTCATCAGTTTCGCGTTGTTACCGTCGACGTCGACCAGAAACACCTGGGATCCCTTATGCGGCGGGACCGTGGCTGAGAACGCAATTTTCCTGCCGTCCGGGGAGATGGCCTTATCATTATTGCACTGATAGTCAGCAGGGATGGCCAACTTTTCCGGCTCAGCCGTGCCGTCCTGCTTGAGGACGAGCTTGTAGATGGCTCCGCCAGAGTTGGCGATGAGATACTTCCCGTCGGGAGACCAATTCGGCGCCTCCCATATCGAATCTGCCGTATAAACCAGATGCGAGGAGCCGTTGCGCAGGTCGTAGATGAAGAGCCGGCTGCGCAAGTGTTGCTCTGCTGTGTGCATCGGAGAAGTCTGTGCGTGAAGCGCTGGCGCTACCGCAGACACTGCGATTGCAGCGAGCTTATAAACGAATTGCATTCGGATCGAGACAACCTTCATGGGTGACGCTCCTCTGTGGCCGAAAGTCGGAAGGCTCTCTGGACCGGGCTTACTGGGCTCTTTATAGCGCCGCAGGGAGGGTTTTGCTCTCTCGCGACTCGCAGCGCCATGATACCGTGGGAGAACTAAATATGCCCGGTGCAATGGGAAAATTGAGATTCGATTCTATTGGTCGTGGCGGCAAACCGCGGACCAAAGTGTCGCCGGTAGCAGCGTTCTTTGGATGGATAACGGCTGTGGTGCTTTACTGTTCGCCGGCCCTTGAGATTTATGCTCACCAAGGACCATTGAGTTCTGGTCCGGTGGTCGTGCAGCCCGGTGCGCCAGGAAGTCCGAGCAGGAGACTTCCGCCCTCGACAACTGGTGTGGCGCCACAACGGTCGCAGGCTGATGTCGAATTCATGCAAGGCATGATCATGCATCACGGGCAGGCCGTTGAGATGACCGCGCTGATTCCGTCGCACACGGAGAACAAGGAGATTCGCTCTTTGGGGGCGCGGATCGGCCTCTCGCAAGCGGACGAGATGAAGTTCATGAAGCGTTGGCTTCTCGCGCGTGGGGAGCCCGTGTCGATGGCAATGCCGGACATGCCGGATATGGATATGGGCGGCACCCCGATACATGCCATGCCAGGGATGCTGACGCCACGGCAGATGGATGAGTTACAGCAGGCAAGGGGCGCGGAGTTCGACCGACTGTTTTTGACAGGTATGATTCAGCATCACAACGGAGCCTTGGTGATGGTCAAGCAGTTGTTCGACATGCCCGGCACGGGACAGGATGCGGACCTGTTTGACTTTGCTACGGATGCGGACAATACGCAGAGGGCCGAGATCGGAATTATGCAAAACATGTTGAAGGAGAAACGATGAACCTTATGCAGTCTCTCGCTTTCCGTTTGGCCGGTGTGGCCTTTGGCACGGCTTTGGTGTGTTCCAGTTGGGGAGTTCTGTGGGCGCAGGCTCCGACCGCTCCCGCTGCTCCGACTGCGCACGCGGCTCCTGACGAAGAGGAAGATCCGTTTACACCGCAACCGGCTGTGCCGCTGCCGCTGGGTATGACGGGGTCGACGACGAACGATCCGCGTGTCGGGCTGAAGCCAGGACTCTACGACGCGGGTGAGACTGCGATGGGAATGGAGCACCTCGCGTTTGTGAAAAAGCCTGCAGCGTTTCAACTGTCGTCTACTCAGCCCGACGATCCGGCGGTTCAGAAGAGTCTGGACCTGCTCGGTGTGAGTAACAGGGATAAGATGCCGAAGCCCATGCAGCTCGTGATTGCGCAGCTTGCTTTTGCAAACTCGGACTTTGCGTTTCAGGGTACGCACCTGTTCCAGGGCAACTTCTATGGCGTCAACTTCTATGACATTTCGAACCCGGCAAAGGTGTCACTGATAACCTCGCTGGTGTGTCCGGGTGGGCAGGGCGATGTCTCGGTTTATGGGAACCTGCTGTTTATGTCGGTGGAGATGCCGAACGGACGGCTGGACTGCGGAACGCAGGGTTTCCCGCCCCTGCCTCCGCCGGAGCCAGGGCATGAGAAAGAACACCGGATACCAACTGCAAGCCAAGATCGCTTTCGCGGCGTGAGAGTCTTCGATATTTCGGACATCAAAAACCCGAAGCAGGTGGCGGCGGTGCAGACTTGCCGCGGGTCGCACACGCATACGCTAGTAGTGGACCCGAACGATAAGGACAACGTCTACATCTATGTTTCGGGTACCTCGTTTGTGCGTCAGAGTGAAGAACTCGCGGGCTGCTCAGGAGAGGAGAAGCCGGAGAAGGATCCAAATACTTCGCTATTCCGGATCGACGTGATCAAGGTGCCACTTGCCGCACCGCAACAGGCTAAGGTGGTTTCGAGTCCGAGAGTATTTATCGATCCGCGCACGGGCGCTCTGAACGGACTCAACAATGGTGGAAGCCACGACAAGAAAGCGGAGAAGCCTGCGGACACTAACCAGTGCCATGACATCACGGTTTATTCGGCGATTGGGCTCGCAGCTGGAGCTTGCTCGGGCAATGGCATCCTGCTGGACATCAAAGACCCTGTGCATCCGAAGCGGGTGGATGCGGTGAACGATCAAAACTATTCGTATTGGCACTCGGCGTCCTTCTCGAACGACGGAACGAAGGTAGTGTTCACCGATGAATGGGGAGGCGGGTTGCAGCCACGCTGCCGTCCAACAGATCCCAATAAGTGGGGAGCGGACGCGATCTTCAACTTGAAGGATGACAAGCTATCGTTCGCGAGCTACTACAAGATGCCGGCGGCCCAAACAGAATCGGAAAACTGTGTAGCTCATAACGGCTCGCTAGTACCAGTTCCCGGGCGTGATATCGAGGTCCAGGCGTGGTATCAAGGCGGCATTTCGGTAATGGACTTCACAGACGCGGCACATCCGTACGAGATCGCCTACTTCGACCGCGGGCCAGTCGATGCCAAGACACTAATCCTGGGTGGGGACTGGTCTGCGTATTGGTACAACGGTTACATCTATGGGTCGGAGATCGCGCGCGGCCTGGACGTCTTCAAGCTGGTTCCGAGCAAATTTCTGACACAAAATGAGATCGATGCGGCCAGCCTTGTCCAGGTCAACGAGCTCAACGTGCAGAACCAACAGAAGGTTTCGTGGCCCTCTCAACTGACGGTGGCGCGAGCGTATCTGGATCAATTAGGGCGCTCGCAAGCGCTGTCGTCGGCGCGAATTGCAGATTTGAATAAGGCGATCGTGCGGACGCAGAAGTCGCACCTTGCCAAGAAAGATTTGGCAAAACTGCATGGGATGGCAGCATCTGTTGAAACGAGCGCGACGGACGCGAAGAATCCAGAGGATGCCAAACGGCTACGTGCTCTCGCGCAGATATTGGAGAGTCCGACGGCCTAACGCTCATCACAGCGTCCGGTGATCGTTCGTTCTACGTATCAAACGAGGACGGTCACTGGGCGGCAACAACGGAAAAGATCTCCAGGCTCGGCTCAGTGTTATTCAGGGTCGTGTATGTCAGGTCGGTCGGCTATAGTTTTTCTTTGAGCTTTGCCAGACCCTCACGAGAGATTGCCACATCGTCCTCGGATTTGCCTCCGCTGAATGCGGCGATGACATAGCCAGTTTTTCCGTGCGATATCACGCCGCCGTTCCATCCAAACTCGCCCGTCATGGGCGGTCTGACTCCACTCCCGCTGTCCTTGTGCGTATCGGCCATCTCTGCAGCTTTGGCATAGGCGATGCCTAAGAGATTTGACCCTTTGTCGCTCGCCGTCGGCTCATCCCGGTACTTCCCCACGACGATCATCTTGGAGCTCCAGGCCTGGATCGTTTCGCCTTCGAAGTACGCCACCACGGCAACACCTGTAACACCCAATTGCTGAGCTCGCGACCGCATCGCTTCAAGCGCAGCATCGGCGGTGGCATCGAAGTTACTCGATCTAACCGCACTCTTCGTAGCCTTTTCCTTCGTGTGTGCGACGGTGAGTGGAGTGAAGATAAGAGCCGCCAGACTCAGTGCGTGGATACACCGTTTCATCTTTCCTCCTGTTGGGGTTGAGAAACCTGATCACCAAGTGTCCGATGGAACCGGCTGTTTGCCTGTATAGGGCGAGCAACATGCAGTCTTGACTGGCTTGAACTCCATAAACTCAATGCGACTTCCGTCAGGATCAGTCAGATCGAGCTGCAACTTACCATCTACACCCAACACCTGCGGATTTTTGCCTGCGGGTGGCGTCCATCCGCGTTGTTCCAGCTTTCTTTGCAGGTCGGCAACGCTCACCACGCCGGGAGCGATGTGATCTGCACTGCCAAGCTGTGCACGTGTAGCGTTAGCAGGCAGGTAGAGCATGTACTCGATCCAGTCGGTCCCGCCGGGAACTTGCATCATGACCCAGTCCACATCGCCCTCTTTAGCGCCGCCCTGCCAGTACAGATGAAATCCCAGCACGTCCTTGTAAAAGTGGTCGAGTAACGCGCGATTGTGTACCTCGTAGCCCGCATGCATGATGTGAGTACTTAGAGACCGTGCAAATACAGCGGGAGGCGGCGAAGGCAGCGCTCGGACCTGCTGCGTAAATTCGATGGGGTTACCTTCCGGATCGTGGACAAGAAAACTGCGACTGCCGTCGCTCTGCACACTGACCGAAGGTGGTACCGCTATTCCTTTGCCAGCGAGATAACGCCGCAGACCCTCTGCGTCGGTGGTAGCAAAGCCGACGAGGTCTAACCGGTGCTCCTGTCCACGCGCGGGCGGCGAAAGGAGCTCGACGTATTGTGCATGGTTAGCATAGAAACGAAGTCCCGGCTGTATCCCCGTCGCAGGCACAGGCTGCCAGCCGAGCGTCCCCTCATAGAACCTGCGCGATTTCGCGATATCGTCCGTATAGAACGTCACGTGCGAGATGCCAGTTATCGCCGGTGGCGCCTGTGCCCGCGCATGCCCCCATAGAAAGATGCAGAACACTGTCGGCAAGAAGCTTCTCCACCAACATGCTCTTCCGATACCAGGCGCAGTTCCATCCATCATGATCGAAACTCCTAGAGCATCTCTGGTGCAGCAGCGGTGAGATTCAGTTCGATGGTCTGGGAGCCAAGGCGCGGATGGGTCGCTGTTAACCGAACCGTTCCCGACTCTTCTTTTGCGCGCAACCACACAGCTCCGGTTCCACCTATCAGCGCGAAGGGATTGTCGCCGATCAGGACCGCAGGCCCTTCCAATTTGAAGGTGACGGGATCGTTCGCGTAGGTTCGCATAGCCCCAAACTCGTCTGTCACACGCATCACTACGCGCGTGGTGTCGGCGCCATCAGCAGAGAGCGTTTTGTCGTCGGCAACCAAAGAAAACTTCTGGTCGACACCGAATCCGGAGAGCGTTTTGGAGGCAACCTGCTTACCCTGTAGATAGCCGTCGATCCTCAGATCTCCCCAACCATGCCGGTTGGTACGCTTTACCTGGCTCCGATCGAGAATGAACGGAGGGTACTTCAGGTATTCAAACTCCGCCCTGTCCGGATCTAGTTCCGCGATGAGATCCCACTGGTTTGTGGCAACGCTGTCGATTCGCTCATAGAACTTCAGGTGGTCGCAGTTCGAACAGACGACCGCCTTCGTGAAGTTCGTCGACTCATCACTATTAGCCCAATGGAAGGCCGGTTCGAGAACGATCTCCTCGGACGGGTCGCACTGTGATTTGTAGAAGCCGCCGGCTGGCTTCAGTTCGCGGAAGATATCCGTCACACCGTGATAGCAGATGCGATCCCCGGCGCCGAAGTTCGCGTGTGTGTTGTAGTCGAAGGCACACCATCCAATACCGCCTGCATACTGTGGATCGGACGCGAGTTGATTGTGGATGCGAGCGTGCCGCAGCGTGTGTTCGCGCTGACGCTCATCATCATCCGTCGTCTTGGTTGGAAACGTATGTCCAACGAACTCGGTGTTCAGATACTTAGGGTGATTTGGCTTTCTCAGAGGGAAGCCGAAGTCGTTAATTGTGAAGACATCCTCCAGAAGCTCGGATTCCTTGAAGTTACGGATGCCGCCCGTTTGGCGCGTCGTATCCAGTGCGTGGGCGATCGCGTTGGTGCGGATATAGAAGCTGTGATCGTCAGGGGATTCATTGATTCGCACGCCCCAGAGGATGATCGACGGGTGGTTCCAGTCCCGTCGAACCATGCGCCCGACGTTATCGATGGCGATAAGCTTCCAAGGTTCAGGCCCAATGTGTTGCCAGCCTGGAATCTCTTCGAGCACGAGCAACCCGATCTCGTCACAGCAATCCAAAAAGTGCCGTGATTGAGGGTAGTGGGACGTACGAACGATGTTGCAGTGGAGAGTGTGGCGAAGAATCTTTGCGTCCTGACGCTGCACACGCGCCGGCATGGCCTGCCCGACGAATGGAAATGTCTGATGACGGTCCAACCCACGCAGCTTGATGATTTTGCCGTTCAACGAGAAGCCGTGGTCGGTAAAGGTTGCTTCGCGAAAGCCAATCCGACGGGTCTCCTCGTCCATAATCTTTCCCGCATGCCGCAGACGCACTCGAACGGTATAAAGATTTGGTGTTGCGAGATCCCAGAGCTTGACTCCATCGATCTGTTCGAGCGAAATCGTCTGCTTCGCCGGATCGTCGACTGTCTCCGTGCTCGAATAGACCGGCGCGCTCGTGGTTGGATCTACCGCGGCGCCCGGATCGCTCGCTGCGGAGAAACGAAATGGCCTGTTGGCCTTTGCAAGCGTGCGTTCGCCGTCAAGCAACTCGGCCTCGAGAACCAGATCTCCGTGAGGAGGCGTACCGGAAAGAAAGCAGTCCACATCGAGCGACGGCTTACCGCTCAGCACGTTCTTCGGATGGGCAAAGATATTGTCCAGATAGAAATTCGGCACGACGCGCAACGAGACTTCGCGGTAGATGCCGCCGAAGGTCATATAGTCGATCTCGTTGCCAAACGGTGGAATATCGTCTCGTTCCGTCGAATCGACCTGCACCGCGAGAACGTTTTCTCCATCCTGACGAAGATGCTTTGTCAGCTCAAAGGAGAATGGTGTGAACCCGCCTTTGTACTCGCCAAGTGAGACGCCGTTGATCCAGATGGTCGAGGCCGTCATGACACCTTCGAAGTCTACGAAGACGCGTTTGCCCTGACTATTCGGCGGCGTCTTGAAGCGGCGGCGATAGATCGATATAAACTCGTAGTCCTTGTCGTCAAAGCTGTGCCACGGAAGGCTGATGTTCGTGTGCGGAATGACCACCCGCTCGAAGGAAGAGTCGTCAAACTCCGGAGTTTCGGCTCCGGCGACTTGCGCCGGGTGGAATCGCCAGCCACGGTTGATTGGCAGAACCGCGCGCCCGTAGGCGGGAGGCTCCTCGGCGAAGGCAGGAACGCCTGGCAGCGTCGCTGCTGCCAGCAAGGTTCCCGTACTTCGAAGGAAAGCGCGTCTATCCATAAGATCGGTCATCCAGAGATTTGTACACGAAGAATGCGCTTCGCAGACAGCCGAAGCCCATCTTTTTTAGAAACTGACCTTCAAGGCTCCCTGCATAACACGCGGAGCGATTGGACCGATGCTTGTGATCTGACCGAAGTTCGCACTGGTAGGGTCATTGTTGGGCGTCGCGAAGCTGGCGTGGTTGAAGGCGTTAAACATCTCCCACCGGAACTGAACTCCATATCGCTCCATCACCTTCCAATTCTTCACAAATGCGAGGTCAGAGCTATTGATTCCAGGGCCACGGAGAATGTTCTTGCCCGAGTCGCCGAAGGTTCCCAGCGCGTTGGTCACAAAGGCTGCGGGGTTCACATAGTGCTCCAGCCACTGCGCCTTGCTGCCCTGATGGACATTTAGGGGAATACCCGGTACGACATCCGCGCGATCACCAAACTGCAACGATCCCGAGTTGTTGTTGCCGTTACCCCCTGCGATGCCGAAAGGCTGGCCAGACTGCAAGGTGACGATGCCGCTCAGCTCCCAGGAGCCAAGCACCTCCCGCATCAGAGCGCTATGGCCTTGAAGTCCAGGCGTGGTGTAGACCAGGTTGCTCACTGAGATATACGGAAAGTTCAACAGCGAGGTACCGCGGTTGAAGCGGATATCGAATGGGTTCGGAAGCTGAGGGGTCCCGAAAGACACGTTACCCGAGCCTGCCAGATCGATAGTTTTTGCCCAGGTGAAGTTCGATTGGAACTGCAGACCGTGAGAGAACCGTTTCTCGAATCCCGCCTGGAGTGAGTTATACGAGGCCGTACCAATACTCGCCAGCGTCAGAATATTGCTGAAAGCCGGATAGAGCGATCGGGTACCACCGGTTGCGAAGATACCAGGGTTTTGATCGACGACCGTCTCCTGGTGGTAGCTTTCGCTGCCTATGTAAGCCAGGTGCAGCGCGAAGTCTTTTCCGAACTGCTGTTCGACGGATGCGTTCCAGCTCTGAGTGATGCCGAGCCGAAAGTTGTTGGAAAATATAGCTTGGACCGCAATGGGGTTGGTTCCGAAGTTTGTATTCGACGGAGGCACAAATCCGATGCTAGCAAACGGTGGGAACGGGCTTGTGATCCCGAGGAAGCTATACGGGTTGTCGAATGATATGAAGTTTGTCGCCGTCGCATCGAAGCCGTAGGTCGGGCTGAATGGGGCGATGTCGGCGGCGTGGTTGTATACCGAGTATGGCAGTGGCGCGGTAAAAAGCCCGAAGCCGGCACGGAATGAAGTATTTGGAAGAGAACGAGGCTGCCACGCCACTCCAAGACGAGGCTCGATATACCCGTAACTGGTCGGCATCAACGCGGAATCCACACTTTTATCACCTGGGAAATTCAATCCAAGTGGCGCACCCGGGAACTTTTGGCTCTGCTGGCCCGGGATGAACGCGGCACCGCGACCGCCGGCCGAGGTTGGAGGTAGGTTGGGGTCCCAACGGACACCCGCAGTCAGCGTTACGGTCGGACGCAACCGGTATTGATCCTGGGCGAAGAGTCCAAGCACTATGCCTGAGACGTCGGCGATCTCGCCAGCCCCTTGCGTAAACTGCGCGGCCTTGCCTAGCAGAAAGTCTGCGAGACCGAAACCGCTGTACGACCCGTTGAAGTTAATAATCGGCTGAGTAGGATATTGCGTGTACTCCTTTGCGTATTGGTGCCAGATGTCCGCACCGAACGAGAGCGAGTGGCTGCCAATCGTTTTGGTCACCGAGTCCGACACACCGAAGCTTGTCCTTACCTCTTGAGACGGTTCCGTGTAAGCCGTGCTGAACCCGTTATTGACCGAGAGTCCCTCGAGATAGCACTGACCCGGCAACTCCGTCACTTGGATGTACCGCGATAAGCAAACAGCTTGTCCGCTCTGATCAAAGACCTGCGCGGAACTGTGCGCTGACTCTTGGGTCCAGAAGCCCGAGAAGACGTTTACCAGCGAGGGGTTAATCGTCCAGGTATGGCTGAGGATCTGGTTGTAGTACTTGATCGGGTTGTTCTGGATTGCGTTGTACGGAGTCTCCTGCAACACGGAGAGGATATTGCCATTCACGCTGCCTGCCGGTTGGTCGAAGTTGTTGATGTAGGTTCGAAACACAAGGTGTTGCTTACTCGTGAGCTCCCAATCGAGACGGAGTGTGCCTTCATCAAACGCATTGATAAGGGCTCCGCTCGCGTAGTTTGTCAGACCGCTTGCCGGATTGCCACCGAGCGGGAGTGCGGTCTTCGCAATCGCTACCGCCGCAGGGCTGAACAGTGACGGGTTCACCATGTTGTTCACGAACGGCCCTTTTAGGGCGAACGGCACTGCGCTGAAATCTCCGTTGAGCATCGCGGCCGTCGGTGTGGATGTCGGATTCGTTGCGCCCTCGCTACTCGAGCGCGTTCCCTGATAGTTCGCAAAGAAGAAAAGCTTATTCTTGATTACCGGACCGCCCACATACGCGCCGAATTGGTTGCGTCGCAGCGTATCTACCGCATGAGTGAAGTAGTTGCCCGCGTTCAGATCGCTATTGCGGATAAATTCAAAGGCACCCCCATGCCACTGGTTGCTGCCCGACTTCGTCTGGATGCTGACCACCGCACCCGGCGAAAAGCCGTAGTGCGCGTCGAAGTTATTCGAAATGACGCGGAACTCCTGCACCGCATCTGAATTCGGAAAAGGTGCAGCCAGCAGAAGATAGGTATCCATGTTCTGCACGCCATCCAGCAGATAATAGGTGCTGCCCTGTCGACCGCCATTGGCCGAAGCACCTGTCTCGGTCGGGAACGAGAAGCCCGTTTGGAGATATCCTCCACCCGTATTCAGCACATTCGTCACACCAGGAGCCAGAAACACAAGGCTCGACGGATCGCGGCCGTTCAACGGAAGTTGCGAGATTGCATGCTCGTCGACCACGGTGCTGATCTCTGCCGTCGTCGCATTAATCAGTGCTGCATCGGCCGACA
>Ga0210398_10004684_pt1 | contig 12800 bp, 13 predicted proteins | sample IncBWC4OmetaG_FD_161047 | JGI IMG/M metagenome (GOLD analysis project Ga0210398, IMG submission 161047) | Forest soil microbial communities from Barre Woods Harvard Forest LTER site, Petersham, Massachusetts, United States - Inc-BW-C-4-O | ecosystem: Environmental > Terrestrial > Soil >... | reverse complement strand
GAGGGCAGATTGCCCACGTGTTACGCACCCGTGCGCCGTGCGCCATCCGTATTGCTACGGACGCGCACTCGACTTGCATGTGTTAAGCACGCCGCCAGCGTTCGCTCTGAGCCAGGATCAAACTCTCATGTGAAACTGGCTGCCTGGAAAATAAAAAAGCCCGACCATCATTTCTGAGTGTCGGACCTAAGTTTCTCCAAGCGAACTTTTTATCGCTCGATTCACTCAATCCTCTGGCGCCGAAATGCCAAAGTCAATCGAACGGGTTCTGGCACATCTCATCTTACCCAGTTTGTCAAAGAGCAGTGGCCTCCTGTCCAGCAGGCAGGCATCCCTACAGCCCAACGATCATAGCATCAGATTCTTAAATGTCAAGCATCGGTCCTGCAAAGGTCTATTTCCGTGTGGAAATCCTGTGAATGACAATTCGGCCGGTCGTGAAGTCAACAACTCCTCCGAGCCTTGAGGCTGGCCGCGTGAAGATTACAAACTCGACAGGCGGTCCGGGTCTGGCCGCGCTGAAAGCGCGGAGGTGACGAGCCCAGGGCAACGCCCTGGGTAACTATCGCCAGACGCCGGCCCGCGCCCTGAAAGGGCGGGAGGGGGGTGCCACTCCCTACTCAATCCCAAACATAACGCTCATCAAATTCGATTTCATACCGCTTCAAAAACGACCGAAACTCCTCCTGGAAACTCTTCGCCCGATGGTGTTCGGCTTGATTGGCGATATATTTGGTCACTTCCTCGACCCCGGATTGACCGATGGAAAATGCGCCATACCCGTTTTGCCAATGGAATCCCGCGAATTCCTTTCCCTGCGTCTTGATCCACTTCGATGTCGCTCGCTTGACCTCCATGACTACTTGTGCGAGCGAATGATTTTTACTCAGCACCAACAAGATATGAACATGGTCATGCCACGCACTCATCGCAATCACATGCGAATCCAAATCACGCAAGACCGCGGAGGCGTAGGCGCACAGCGGTTCGCGAACAGCCTCGGTCAACACCGGCTCGCGGTTCTTGGTGCTGAACACCAGGTGAATGAGACTTTTCGCGAGGGATTGGGGCATCTCGGAACCCTGGCGCCCCTTCAGGGCGCCTGCGAATTATACGCCCCAATACCCGGGGCGTTGCCCCGGGCTACCATCCCTCGGCGCTTTCAGCGCCGACCCCGCGTGAACCGAATCGCCTCGCGAACCCCACAATAAATGATCCCATACTCGCACGTGTTCCAGGCGTTAAACACAATTTGATGCGTGGACGAAGGTATTGAGTATGTCTCGAATTAGCAGTTGATCCCAAACCTGCCGCATGTTGAAATTGTTCGCGTGCCGAACGGGGAGAACGCCTGTGGGAACAAATGACAAGATTTTGGTCACTGGCGCCGGGGGATTCATCGGCGGCGCGCTGGTCTCCGTGTTTCGCAGCAAGGGGTACCGGGACATTCGCGCGGTGGACGTCAAGCCCTTTGGCGAATGGTACCAGCGCTTCGACGACGTCGAGAATCTCTCGCTCGATCTGAACCTCAAGGAAAATTGCGAGCGGGTGGCCAAGGGCGCGGTGGAGATTTACAACCTGGCTGCGAACATGGGCGGCATGGGGTTCATCGAGCACAACAAGGCGCTGTGCATGCTCTCCGTGCTGATCAATACGCACATGCTGCAGGCGGCGCTCGCCAACGGCACGAAGCGGTTCTTCTATTCCTCCTCGGCGTGCGTATACAACGGCGACAAGCAGAAGACGTTTGAAGCGCCTTCGCTCAAGGAAGAAGACGCCTATCCGGCGATGGCCGAAGACGGTTACGGCTGGGAGAAGCTTTTCTCCGAGCGCATGTGCCGCCACTTTCGCGAGGATTTCGGCCTGGCCACGCGCGTGGCGCGCTTCCACAACGTGTACGGCCCGTGGGGCACCTGGTTCGGCGGGCGCGAAAAGGCCCCGGCGGCCATCTGCCGCAAAGTGATCGAAGCCAAAGTTTCCGGCAAGCACCAAATCGAAATCTGGGGCAGCGGCGTGCAGACGCGCAGCTTTATGTTCATCGACGACTGCACCGACGGCATTCAAAAGATCACGAACTCGGAAATTCTCGAGCCCATCAACCTGGGCTCGAGCGAAGCCGTCACCATCAACCAGCTCGTGGATATGGCGGAAGAGATTGCCGGCATCAAGCTGAAACGCAATTACGATCTGACCGCGCCCAAGGGCGTCAACGGCCGCAACAGCGACAACGGGCTGATCCAGAAATACCTGAACTGGGAGCCCAACACGCCGCTGCGCGTGGGCCTCGAGAAAACCTACCGCTGGATCTACGACCAGTACATGGCGCGCGAACGCGGCGAAGCGGGCGTGGTCCGCGAAGCCGGTGCGACGCGCTGAGCAGTGCAGACTCTGAGTAGCACAGACTTCAGTGGCTGCGGAAAAACTCGAAGCGTTGTAGCGCCCGCCTTTCTTTTCAGGCGGGCACTGCGACCGAGGCACGGATGCCCGCCTGAAAAGAAAGGCGGGCGCTACAGATACGGGTTCTCGCCGCAGCGCGTTTTGTCTGTGGGTTTCCAACTGATCCTGGCTGGCGCACCCGGCCCCGGCGCATCTGTCAAGCCCCCACAGACTAGTCTGTGGGGTTCCGTCAGTCCTCGCAAGAAGCCCCGGCCAACCTAGACCGTCAAACCTTCTACTTGCCCGTCGCCTTAGTCCGGGTTGAGTGGCGGAAACCCACAGACTAAAAGTCTGTGCTACGGGCCTACTTCCCCGGATGCAAGGTGAGCTTCTGCACGCGCCAATTCAGCAATTCCGCCACGTAGATCTCGTTTTCCGACGGGCAGTCGATCTCGTGAATCCAGCCAAACTGTTTTAGCTCCTTGCCGGATTCTCCGAGCCAGCCCAGAACTTTTCCGTCCAGGCTGAGCTTGTACACGCGCCCCGGAAACGCGTCCGAAGCGTACAGCACCTGATTGGGCCCGGGCGTGATGCACACCGACCAGGGCGAACCCGGCCCCAGTTGCCGCGCGTACATATCCGTCCCGCCAAGCATCGGCTTGGGACCGATGGCCGCGACTTCCTTGTTGTAGTCAAACGGCACATTGATCTTGATCTGGCGCAGGTAGTTGCCTTCCTTGTCGTACACCTCGATGCGCGAATCGCCGCGGTTGGCCACATAGACATTTCCCTGCGCGTCGGCGGTAATTCCATGCGGAGTGTTCAGCTGGCCGGGGCCTTCGCCGGGCTCGCCAAAGGATTTGAGCCAGCGGCCGTGCTTGTCCACCTTGCCCACGCGCGAATTGATGTAGCCGTCGCTGATGAAGGTGTCGCCATCGGCGTCCCAGGTCATGTCGGTCACCTGGCGGAACATTCCATCCACCGGCGGCAGCGGCGGGCGAGGATGCTTGAGCGGCTCGGTGCCTTCGTCAGAGGCTTCCTGCTTGCGGCCAAACACCATGGCCACGCGCCCGTCCGGCGAAAACTTGATGACCATGTCCGAGCCTTTGTCCGCGGCCCAGATGTTGTCTTCCTTATCGACCCTTACAGTGTGCGCGAACGACCAGGCGTACAGGTTGCGGCCGATTTCGCGAATGAATTTGCCGTCCTTGTCGAACTCGAGGAGTTGCGCCGCCGAGGCCGCATAGGCGGGCCCGATGGAATTGCCGCGCGAGAAGACAAAAATGTGTCCTTTGGAATTGGTGGCGACGCCGGAAGCCTCGCCGAGATACAAATCGGGCGGAAGCTTCAGCAGATTCGGCGTGGAATCAAATTTTATTTCCGGGGCGGCCTGTTGAGCGTGCAGCCACGCAGGCGCAAACACAACTGCAAGGGCGATCAGCGCAAATCGTTTCATGCGGACCTCCGACTTTCGTTAGGAATTTTCCCGACTCAAGAGACAAGACTATGAGTCCATCCGGATGGATCGGGTCCGCAGTCGTGGCAATAAAACTATGACGCCCGTCCATTTCGACGAACGGGCGTCGAGAAATGTTACGGGTTTGTTTCTCGCCTACTTCGTGGGATGCATAGTGAGCTTCTGCATCCGCCAGTTGATCAGCTCGCCCACGTAAATTTCGTTCTCCGACGGGCAGGCGATTTCATGAATCCAGCCGAACTCCTTGGGCTGCCGGCCGGCCTGGCCCATCTTGCCTAGAACTTTGCCGTCCAGGCTGATCTTGTACACGCGCCCCGGGAAAGCATCCGACGCGTACAGCACTTGATTCGGCCCCGGCGTGATGCACACGGTCCAGGGCGCGCCCGGCCCCATGGTACCCACCAGGTCCACGGGCGGCTTGTTGCCGAGGATCGGCATCGCGTTTGCGTAGTCGAACGGCTCGCTGATTTTGATCTGGCGCAGGTACTTGCCGTCGCCGTCGAACACTTCGATGCGGGAGTTGCCGCGGTTGGCGACGTACACGTTTCCCTGGTTGTCGGTGGCGATGCTGTGCGGCGTGTTGAGCTGTCCCGGCCCGCTGCCCGGCTCGCCGAAGGACTTCACCCACCGGCCGTTCTTGTCGTACTTGGCGACGCGCGAGTTGATATAGCCGTCGCTGATGAACGTATCGCCGGCCGCGTCCCAGGCCATGTCTGTGACCTGGCGGAACATGCCGTCCACAGGCGGCAGCGGCGGCTTGGGGTGCTTCAGAGGCTCTGTGCTTTCGTCGGACGCTTCCTGCTTGCGGCCGAACACCATGATGACTTGGCCCTCCGGATTGAACTTGATCACCATGTCGGAGCCCTTGTCAGCGGCCCAGATGTTGTCGTCCTTGTCGATCCGCACGGTGTGCGCGAAGGACCACGCGTAGAGGTTGTGGCCGATCTCGCGAATGAATTTCCCGTCTTTGTCGAATTCCAGAAGCTGCGCGGCGCTGGCCGCGTAGGCCGGCCCGGTGGTGTTCCCACGCGAGAAAATGAAGATGTGGCCCTTGGAATTCACCGCCACGCCGGAGACCTCGCCGATATAAAGGTTGGGCGGTAGCTTGAGCAGATTGGGCACGGAATCAAACGGAATGTCGGGCGCTCCCTGCGCGAAAAGCGCCAGCGGCGCGCACAGAAAAAATGCCAGAACCAATGAGATTTTCTTCATCCTAGCCTCCGATTCTTTCGCGCACTGCGCCTTGCCGCGCCACGCGTGGTGTCATCCCGAACTCACTCGCGTCTTCGCGAGTGGGTGAGGATCTGCTTTGCGGTGATCCGAACTGCGCGAGAATATATCGCTTTGGCGTGTCAACGCCAACGATTTGTAGCGCCCGCCTTTGTTCTCAGGGGCGCACTTGATTTAGAATCCGATCCCGCCTGTGCAGTGGGCGCGACCACGCGGCAGGCAACGGAGGCCAACCCCATGTCCCAAGATTACCTGCTCAAGACCGAACCCTCAGAATATTCCTTCGCCGATCTGCAGCGCGACGCCGCAACGGAATGGGACGGAGTGTCCAACCCGGTCGCAGTCCGAAACCTGAGCGGAATGACGCCGGGCGCGCGCCTGATCATTTACGAGACCGGCGATCACAAAAGCGCGGTCGGCACCGCCTCGGTCGTTTCCGTCAACGCCTCCGACCCCAAGAAACCGGCAGTAAAAATCAAAGCAGGAAAGCCCCTGCCAAAGCCGGTGTCCCTAGCGGAAATCAAGGCCAACAAGCTGTTCAAGGATTCGCCGCTGGTCCGCCAGGGCCGTCTCTCCGTCGTGCCGCTCACAGACAAGCAATATCAATTTTTGACGGGATCTTAGTAGGACAGGCTTCGAGCCTGTCGGGTTTCGCGCCGCCGTCAAGCAGACGAGCGACGGGCGGAAGACTGCCCCGACTCGGCCAGCCGGCGGAGCGATTCCGTGAATGGCGCGCGCGCCACGCCGCGTTCGCAGACGATGGCGCTGATGAGGCGTGCTGGCGTCACGTCGAAGGCGGGATGCGCCGCGGGCACGCCTTCGGGCGCGATGCGCACGCCGCGAATGTGCGTCACTTCTTCCGCGGAGCGCTCTTCGATGGGGATTTGCTCGCCTGTTGCTAAGGACAAATCGAATGTCGAAACCGGAGCGGCGACGAAGAACGGGACGCCGTGCTCGTGCGCCAGCACCGCAATCTGGTAGGTACCGATCTTGTTGGCGGTGTCGCCGTTGGCCGCGATGCGGTCCGCACCCACCACCACCGCATTCACTTTTCCCTGCTTCATGAAGTGGCCGACCATGTTGTCGGTGATCACCGTCAGGGGCACGCCGGCTTCGTTCAGCTCCCAGGCAGTGAGCCGCGCGCCCTGCAGGTACGGCCGCGTTTCCGGCACCAGCACGCTCAGCCGGTGGCCCTCTTCGATGGCCGTGCGAATCACGCCCAGCGCCGAGCCGATCCCCGCCGTGGCCAGCGCGCCGGCATTGCACTGCGTCATCACCTGGCCCGCGGCAGGCAAGAGCGCCGCGCCGAAGTGGCCCATGGCTTCATCGTCGGCGCGCTTTTCGGCGTGAATCGCCTGCGCCTCTTCTACCATCGCGCGCCGCAAAGCCTCGAGCGGCATGTTCGCCGCGGCGAGTTGTTCGAAGCGCCGCGTCATGCGCTCCAGCGCCCAGAACAGATCCACGGCCGTCGGCCGCGTTTGCCGGATCGTTTTGCAGATAGTCGGGAACTCCGCGCGCAACTCATCTACGCTACACGCGCGCGAACGCTCCACCCCGATGGCCGCGCCCATTGCCGCGGCCACGCCGATGGCCGGCGCGCCGCGGATCACCATGTCCTTGATCGCCGCCGCAACGTCGCGGTAGTCGCTGTAAGTGTGGTGAATCACCTCTCCCGGCAGGCGCCGCTGGTCGAGCATGACCACGCCCGCATTCGTCCACTCAATCGGATGTGCGACTTTCATCCAAGTAGGACAGGCTTATAGCCTGTCTCCCTTTTTGTGGTAGCAAAATGAAAACCAGACAGGCTCGAAGCCTGTCCTACTTATGCCCGATTACATAAACCAAATAGCCGACCAGTTGCAAGCCATTGTACCCAAGATGCACAAAATAGCTGGCCACCACGGTGCCGGTGCGCGCGCGCACCCACGTCAGCACCACGCCCACCAGAATGAGCAGCGCGATCTGTCCCCAGCCGCCCCACAGCTGCGCCGCGTGCATCAAGCCGAAAAGCGTCCCCGTAACGAGGACCCCCCCGGCGACGCCAAGCCAGCGCGCCACCACGGGATACAGAAAGCCGCGAAAAATCGTCTCCTCCACCAGCGGCGCCACCAGCACCCCCAGCACGCCGAACAGCACGACGCTGACACGCGCCTGCAGCAGCTCTTCGATGGGCAGCGTAGCTTTCGAATTGAGGTAAGCGCCGGCGAAAGAAACCACGATCGCCAAGAGCGCACCGCCCGCCAGAAAATGCAGCGCCGCTTCGCGGATTCTGCCCGCGCCGGGACGCATTTCCCGCCAGCCGATCGACGGCCAGAACGGCGCGTTCGTCCGCGCCGCGAGCATCAGGTAAAGGTACAGCAGCGCGCCGAAGTCCAGAAGTGCCTGGCTGAGCAGCACCACCACCGACTTGGCCGTGCTCATGGTGTCGCCGAACACGTCGCCCCGCGGGACGCCAAAAACACGCACCGCAATCACCGCCGCGCCATACGTAACCACCACGCTGCCGATGAGCCCGAGAAGCGCCAGCAGCGCCACCTCCATCCAGCCCCACGGCACGCGCAAATCGTCGGAAATTCCCGACCGGTAAGGCGGACCGGGTGGAGGCGCAACAGGGAGATCCCCCCAATTCTGTGTGTTCTGTGGAGGAGGAACCGGCTCCAGCGGCGCTGGTTCCGTCGAATCCGTGGCTTGTGGGGAAGACTCTTCCGAAGCCTCGTTGGCAGGCTCGGCAGGCTCATTCGAACGAGCCCGGGCCGGCGCCGCGCCGGACGAACTGTAGTGGTCGTGAGCCATGTCAAAGTGGCGAGGCGCTGAGCGGGGGCCGTCGCGCTAGGACACCACACTCACTGTAGCGGCAGTTTCCGCCCCGCGCAAGAGGTGGCACAGCGACTCTTTACCCTGAACCCTTGCGAAGGGTTCGCTGTGCGGGTTTCGCGACCTAAATTTGCACTCAGGCGGACTTACGGTCTGCAAAATCACACAGCGAAGAGTCGCTGTGCCACTCAAACCGTCCCCCGCCCCGACGCCTACGGCAGGGCAGAAATGACGGGTGGCCCGTCCTGCAGGTTTTGGAAAGCCGGAAATTTTGACTTCGCTTCGATCTCGGCCTTGCGGTGCGAAGAATTTCCCAGAGTTCGAAGAATTTCCCACACTGTTCCACGTGGAACATTTTTCTCGGACGGGTTATCCGCGCGGGCCTGCCGAGCGGGAGGCGCAGCCCTAGTCAGAAATGGCAATCACGACTACAATACGTCCGCCTGCCAATGCGCCGCCAACCACAAGGATTTTGAGAGTGGAGCCGATCGTCGTCACCGAGAACCTCTGGAAGCTCTATCACGCGGGGAAAGTGGAAGTTCCGGCGCTGCGCGGGGTGAATTTCAAGGTCCTGCCCGGGGAATTCGTCAGCGTGATGGGGCCGTCGGGCTGCGGCAAGTCCACCCTGCTCTACGTGCTGGGCGGGATGGCGCAGGCTTCGCGGGGGCGCGTGCTCGTGGACGGCAACGACCTGGCAGCCATGAGTGACGCTGAGCGCACCAGGCTGCGACGGTTCAAGATTGGCTTCGTCTTCCAGAGATTTAATCTCTTGCCTACGCTCGACGCCCGGGGCAATATCGCCATCGCGCAGCACATTCACGGTGACGGCTTCGATCCGCACCGCTTCGATGTGATCACCAAAATGCTGGGCCTCACCGACCGGCTGAAGCACCGGCCGGCGGAAATGTCCGGCGGAGAGCAGCAGCGCGTGGCTATCGCCCGCGCTATCGTCAACGAGCCGAAATTGATCCTGGCGGACGAGCCGACCGGGAACCTGGACACCCAGAACTCGGAAATCGTGCTATCCATGCTGAGCCAGTTGAACAAAGAGCTGGGGCAGACCATCGTCATGATCACGCACAACCCCGAGGCGGCGGCCTACTCCGGCCGCGTGGTGCATATGCGCGACGGCGTGATCGTGGACGGGGAGCCGGCGGACTGACATGCGAACGCTCTGGCGCGCCATCGTGCGGGTGGTGTTCTGGTCCTACGAACGGGGCACGTGGCAGTACGACCTGGCGGTGGCCGGGATCGTGCTCTTCGTGCTGTTCTCGCCGCTCTACATTCACTACAGCGATCAGCCCACCATCGGCCCTGCGCCGGCGTCGGCGGCCGGGGGGTCTCCCGTAAGGTTGCAGGCCGTGGCTCCCGGCCAAATCTCCACCTACCGCGTGGACGCGCGCGTCCTGGCGCCGCCCATTCGAACTCCGGAGCTGGAAAACGATCTGCACGAGGCGGTGCGGAAAAATGTGTCCGACCTGAACCATGGGCGCTTTGAAATCGTGCACATCGACCCGGTCTGGGGCGAGGGCGGCACCATCGCGTATTACGACGTTTCGGTAAAGCCCTGACCGAAACGCCGCCTAAATCACGATCTTCCTCGACAATTCATTGCAGCTTAAGGTTGGGCCAGCTGCTGTAGCTCGCCTCTTCAGAGGCGAGGCTTTTCTCCTGGAGCGTCGTGGATGCCCACACCCGCGGCGGCGGGAGGGTCTCGTGTTGCGGGCGTAGCAGCGCAGAATCCCCGCGTCTAAAGACGCAGGCTACGGCAGCCGTTTCTTGATTTCGAGTTCGTATTCCGGGAAATAGCGGCTGATGATGGAAAGATCGAAACGGCCAAGGATGGATTCCTTAGGTTCGCGCTCCAGCAAGAATTCAAACGATTTGCGGATGAGCACTTCGGGCGGGACGGTCTCAGCTGCTAGCTTGGCCGAGTACTTGGGATCAAGCGTGACTTCGTGCGTGGATTCGCTCTTGCCTTCGATCACGCGCACGCGGAAACGGGATGAGTCCAATTTTTCCACTGCAATTTTCGCGGGCAAGCATTCACTCCCCATTTTGGCATTCAACACGAAAATACGAGTACGCCTCGAGTAGCACAGACTTCAGTCTGTCGATTTCTGCCAATGCGCCCGGTCCGCGCCCGCGAGCCAAGATCAGATGGAACCCCACAGACTGAAGTCTGTGCTACTGGAATGCGGACACGTAGTACGAGCCGCGATAGGCGAGCTTCGCGGCGGGCGGGGCGCTTGCGCCCGGGGCCAGCTCGACGCGCAGCGCGCGCCACCCGGGCTGCGCCGTTCCCGCCGAGGGATAAAAGCCCAGCGTGTATTGCGCGCTGATGGCCAGCGCGATGCGGCGGTAGATCTCGCTCAAGTTTCCGATCTCGCGCAAGAAGTAGATCTGGCCACCTACCCGCCGCGCCAATTCAGCAAGATAGATCGTGTAGTTGGGCATGCCTTGCTTGCGCGCTTCGGCGCTGACCAGCATTTCGTTGCGGTGCGCCTCTAGCCATTCCGGCGTCATTCCGCGCGGGCGATTTTCCGTGGAGACGATGAACAGGGCGATGCCGTCCGCGCCCAGTTCCCGCGCCACGTCGTCAAACGCGAGGCGCGACGACCCTGCGCCGGTGTTCGGCAGCGCGCTACGCGGATCCCAGGTGAGGCCCAGGCCGCTGTCCTGGCCGTCCGTGAGCAGGATAATTGCTTTGCGTCCCGCGCGCCCGTGAAACAGTTCGCGCGCGGTGAGAAAGACCGATTCATAAATCCGCGATTCGGAAGAATTCTCCACACGGGCGAGATATTTTGAGTCGATGGCGCGATCCAGCAGCGCGCGATTTTTCGAGAAAGGCAGGAGCAGGTGCGAAGCCGAAGAAAACGAAACCACCGCCACTTCGTCCGCGGGAGAAATATTTGCAGCCAGCGAGCGGGCGGCGCCGCGCATTTCCGCCAGTTCGCGGAAAATGCTGGGGCTGGCGTCGAGGATCAGCGCGATGCTGGCGGGCGTGGCCGCGGCGTCGAAGGAAGCGATTTCCTGCGGGGCGCCGTCCTCGAACAAGCGAAAATCATTTGGGTGAGGCCGCGCACTTCGCTGCCGTCAGGGGCTACGACCGTGCAGGGGACTTGCACCAGCGTGACGCTTGTGCGAATCGCGCCGTCAAGCGCAGCAGCAGACGAATCCTGCGTCGCGGCGTGCAATTCGCCAGTCGCAGGATCGCGCGCGAGCGTCTCGTTGCGCCCCAGGGGGGCCGGGCGCGGCAGCTTTTGCGATTTTTCAGAGGGAGAATTCTGCGCGGTCGTGCGCCTGGGGCGAGCGGCCACGGCTGCGAGAAGGATCAACGCCGTCAGGGGAATTGAAGCCGCGTGGCGAGGGATTCGATGCACAGGCTAAGTATGACAGATGTTTTTGGTAGCACAGACTTCAGTCTGTGGGGTTCCATTGGATCTTGGCTTGCGCGCGGGACCGGGAGAATTTGGCAGAAACCCACAGACTAAAAGTCTGTGCTACTAGAGATCGAAATCGCGCAGCGGCTTTTCGACGGGCTTGTCCTTGGCTTTCTTGAGGGCTTCCTCGAATTTGCGGTTGAGGACGTCTTCCTTCTTGCTTTCGGCTTCCCAGGAATCGCGGAACTTGTCCTCGCGCCGCTGAGCCTGGTCGGCGAGGATGCGCGCGGCGTCGCTGATGTCGACGTCCGGCGCGGCCTTGACCGGCGCGGTGTGCGCGAGCACCACGGCGAGGTCGGGGTCCACCGTGAGTTTGGCCTCGCAGCAGGGGCAGAGCAGCTCAATTGTGCGCGCGGGCTTTTTCGCCATGGGGGTATTTTACGCCTAAAACGGCAACGTAGGACAGGCTTCAGCCCGTCGCGATTGATTGCGAGAGCGATGGCCAAAAACGAAGACCCGACAGGCGGAAGCCCGCCCGACGGACGGGCAGGCCTGCGCCACAAGAAAAAGCAGATCCCTCACCCACTCGCGAAGACGCGAGTGAGTTCGGGATGACAGGGTTGGAGTTTTTCCGCAGCCTCTGAAGCCTGTCCTACCTTTCGCCCTCGCTTGCTTTTCGGCGATGGCGGCGGGAAAATCCTTGTATGGCTCTGGAATTCACGGCGTCGTGTCTCAAAGATTCGGTCGATCTTCTCCGCTTCTACAAGAAGCTGGGGGATCGCGCGATGGCGCAAGTCTCCGACGAAGGGCTGGCCGCCACACTGGATGCGGAGTCCAACTCCATCGCCATCATCGTGAAGCATCTCGCCGGCAACATGCGCTCGCGCTGGACCGACTTCCTCACCAGCGACGGAGAAAAGCCCGATCGCGACCGCGATTCCGAGTTTGAAACGCCGCCGAAAACGCGCGAAGAGCTGTTGGCGATGTGGGAATCCGGTTGGCAACTGGCCTTTGCTGCGCTCGCGCCGCTCACCGACGCAGACCTCTCACGCACCGCTTACATACGCGGCGAGGCGCATTCGGTGATGCAGACCATCCATCGCCAAGTGGCGCACTACGCCTACCACGTGGGACAAATCGTCTTTCTCGCCAAACACTTTGCCGGGCCGGACTGGAACGCGCTGACCATCCCGCGCCGCAAATCCGCGGAATACAATGCGCGCGTCGCGGCGGGCAAAGCTTCGCAGCGCTAGCGAGCCTCAGAATCCTAGTGCGGGTGCCCCATTCTTCCGATTTTTTGGAAGGGTGGGGCTTTTGACTTTCTATTCTCGGAAGAACCCACCCTTCGCAAAAGACGCGAAGGATGGGGCACCCGCCTCTCGTGGCGCAGGCTTCAGCCTGTGGGGTTGTACTGGTTCAGCGTGAAATGGAGAGTTGACGTTTTCCGTTAGTGAAGATTCCGCCCCTCCGGGGCGGGGATTTTCAAGGCATGGGAGTCTATCGTCCGATGCCTTTGCCTG
>Ga0210398_10004682_pt1 | contig 12802 bp, 13 predicted proteins | sample IncBWC4OmetaG_FD_161047 | JGI IMG/M metagenome (GOLD analysis project Ga0210398, IMG submission 161047) | Forest soil microbial communities from Barre Woods Harvard Forest LTER site, Petersham, Massachusetts, United States - Inc-BW-C-4-O | ecosystem: Environmental > Terrestrial > Soil >... | reverse complement strand
GTTCGAACGTAACGGCGTGCCGCCAATCTTGCGGGCGCGCTCGGCAATGGCATCGGTCGTGGCGAAAATCTGGTCGGACTGCTCGTCCAGCATCAGATGATAGTCGCGAAAATGCGGCCCCGACATGTGCCAGTGGAAATTCTTGGTTTTCAGATAAAGCGCGAACATATCGGCGAGCAGGATGCTAAGCGCGCCGGCAATGTCGCGCACGGCGTTGGAGCCGAGGTCGGTCGGTGTTTGCAGCGCGGCGGTTTGCAAGGTTTTGGGATCGCGGGGGTTCATCTTCATCTCCTGATTTTCAAACGCTTGGCGCCAAGGCAGGGTGAAACTTGCGCACCGCGAAGAATCCCAGCGCGATAAAGAGCGCCAGAACGACGGCCTGCGCCACGAGAAACGGCGGTTCCGATTGGGTCGGCGCCAAGGCGTGCACCGCCGGTATTTTCATGAAGGATTGAATGACGCCGACGAACACGTCCAGATAAAGCGCCATCAGAGCGGTGACGACATAGATCCAGCGCCAGGCGCCGGCGAGCCGGAACAAATAATAGGCGCCTACCGCGATCGCCAGCAGGACGAGGGTGAGGATGCCGACCGCGCGCGGCGGATCGAAGCCGAACGGAGCGAGGGGGAAACCGGTCACGCTGGTCAAGATGGCAAGGATGAAAAACAAAGCGGTCCAGGCGCCGAAAGCTTGTCCGGTCAACAGGCCGTACAGCACGATAAGTCCTACCACCATTTCGCCCAGACTGACGAGAACGTGGAATTCGAGAAGTGTCATGCCAACCCTCCGCTATTTGCCCACCGCCCGCGTTCATGACTTCCGGCGCCTTTGCGCAATGATGCCGGTGCATGGCGGTCTCGACAAGGATGTGCTGGGTGGGACACCAATTTGTGACACCGCGAGGCGGGTCGCGGTTCAGAACGGGCCGAAGAGCTGCCATGCGCCAATTTCGGCCTGGCGGGCTATTGCGCATATGACAGCAGCCGCCTTTGCCGGTATTGGTCGCTCGTGATTCCGTCGGGGACGTTGCGGCCTCGTAGCGCAACGTAAATTCGTGTGATGAATGACGAGCGCAGCGAAAGCGCCACAGACCGGCAGGAGAAGGCGATAAGCGTCCGCGACCTGTCCACGGGCTTTTCCACGCCGGCCGCTGCAGCAGCGCCTACACTTGGTGCCGAGCCGACGCCGCTGACGCATGGCGAAAAGCGCGTCATCGTCATGAGCATGATGCTGCCGGTGTTCCTCGGCTCGATCGATCAATCGATCCTGGCCAGCGCATTGCCGACGATCGGCCGGGTGTTCGGTGACGTCAACGAGCTACCATGGGTGATCACCTCATACCTGATCGCCGCCACCGCGCTGACGCCGCTCTACGGCAAATTTGCCGATATTCATGGCCGGCGCGCCTCGCTGTTGATCGCGCTGGTGATCTACATGGCCGGCGCGTTCATCTCGGCATCGGCGTCCAGCATGCTGATGCTGATCTGCGGCCGGGTGGTGCAGGGCATGGGCGGCGGCGGCATGATTTCGAGCGCCCAGATGGTGCTCGGCGACATGGCGCCGCCCAAGGAGCGCGCCAAATACTACACCTATTTCTCGATTGCATTCACCACCGCCGGCGGCTGCGGACCGGCGCTCGGCGGCTGGATTTGCGATCATCTGTATTGGTGGATGATCTTCATCTGGAAGATCCCATTCTGCATCCTGACCATCGTGCTGGCGTTCAAGACGCTGCGCCGGTTGCCGTGGCACGGCCGGCCGCATCGGCTCGATTTTATCGGTGCAGTGCTGGTGATGGCGGCAAGCTCGTCCTTCATGCTGGCGCTCAATCTCGGCGGCGTGCACTATCCGTGGCTGTCGATGCCGGTGCTCGGACTGCTCGGCGCAGCGCTGGTCTTGGGCGCGGGTTTCGTCGTGCGGCTCCTGACCGCGGTCGAACCGCTGATCCCGATCGCCATCCTGTCCGATTCCGCCGCGCGGCTGACCATAGCGGCACATTCGTTCGGCTGGGGTTCGATCGTTTGCCTCAATATTTTTCTGCCGATGTATCTGCAAAGCGCGCTCGGCTGGTCGGCGACCTCGTCGGGATTGAGCCTGATGATTCTGATGGTCACGCTCAATGTCAGCGCCGGATTGTCGAGTCAGATGATCGGCCGGGTGCGGCATTACAAGCTTTTGCCGCTGTGCTTTCTTTGCATCGGCCTCGCTGCGGTTGTCGGGCTGGCGTTTTCCGCCGAGAATATGAGTTCGCTCAAATTCGAGATTATCTTATTTCTGATCGGCGTTGGTTTCGGGCCGACGGCGCCGCTGACCCAAGTGGCGCTGCAAAATACCGTGGCCATTCACAATCTAGGCGCAGCCATCGGCACCATGAACTTTGCCCGCACGTTGATGGGCACGATGCTGATCGCCGGCTTCGGTGCGGTCATACTGGCCAATGCGCCGGTCGACGCGGCGCCAGGTTCGTTGGGTCACGCGTTTTTGGGCGCTGCCTCGGTGGCGACCTTCCAGACCGTTTTCCTCGCAATCGCCGGTACACTGGCGATTTCGTTTCTGGCCGTAATCCTGCTTGAGGAAAAACCGCTCGGCGAAACGCTCCCCGGCCCCAGCCGCTAAGGCTCGCCAAGGTTCAAATTAACGCAAAAGCAGCCGGATTCCGCGCTAGGGCGCGCAAGACCCTTGCGCCCCGGCCCGGTTCAGGAGCAATTTGGGGCGCGGTGCCGGGGTAGTCCCTCTCCGCGGCTAAGACTCTGAGGAAATGCGAGAATTCACTCTAATCCGTGTGCCTCGCAGCATCAAATATTATTCACAGCCATTTGAACCTTCCGGCGGCGAGCCGCGACCAAATTCGTGAGCCGACTCCATGGCGATGCAAGCACCGGCCGATGAGGCATTGATCGGTCGAATCGCCCGAGGCGACCGGCTGGCGATGCAGGTGCTGTTCGCGCGGCACCACGTGCGGGTTTATCGCTTTGTGCTGCGTTTGCTGCGCGACGAGATGGCGGCGGAGGACGTCATTGGCGAAGTGTTTTTGGACGTCTGGCGGCAGGCCAACCGGTTTGAAGGCAGAAGCGCCGTCTCGACCTGGCTCATCGCCATCGCTCGCTTCAAGGCGCTATCGCAGTTGCGCAAGCGGCGCGAGGACGGATTGGACGACGACGCAGCGGAATCGATCGAGGAACCTTCGGATGATCCGGAAATCGCTCTGGCAAAAGTCGATAAGGGCGAGAAACTGCGCAAGTGCCTTGCTGGACTGTCGCGTGAGCACCGCGAAGTCATCGATCTCGTCTACTACCACGAGAAGTCGGTGGAGGAAGTTGCTCGGATTATCGGAATTCCGGAAAACACGGTGAAGACGCGGATGTTCTACGCGCGCAAGAAGCTTGGAGAATTATGCCGAATGGCGGGAATCGATCGAGGTTGGCCATGACGGGCGCGGACGCGACACGCAATCCGGGCCACGATGGCGAGCCCGGCGAGATCGAGGCGCTGTTGCCCTGGTACGCGGCCGGCACGTTGCGTCGCCGCGATCGCCAGCGCGTCGAGGAGGCGTTGCGCCAAGACGCCGAACTCGCGCGCCATGTCGAACGGGTCCGCGAAGAGATCGTCGAGACCATTCACCTCAACGAAACGCTCGGCGCGCCGCGGCCGCATGTCGCCGACCGGCTGATGGCGGCGATCGATGCCGAGACTAATGCCGCGCATACGCACGTTCCCGGCGCGGTCGCGGGATGGCTGACCGGATTTTTCGCCAATCTGCCGCCGCGGACTTTGGCGGTGGCCGCCTCCTTTGCCGTGCTGGCCATTGCGCTGCAGGCCTTCATGATCGTCGACATTTTCACCAAGCCGCAAAATCCAGTCCAGCAAGCCTCGCTCGGCGCGGTCCATCGCCACGGCACGTTTGCAATGGTGCGCTTTGCCCAAGCCGCGAGCGCCGCCGAGATCACGAATTTCCTGCACAATTATCAAGCGGCGCTGGTCGACGGTCCGACGGATGGCGGGCTCTATCGCGTGCGCATCGCCATGAAGTCGCTGGCCAAGGAAGAGCTTGGCAAGATCATCGCGCGGATGCGTCAGGAGCGCGTGGTGGCCTCGGCCGAGCCGGCCGAAACCGCAGAGCCGGTTGGGGCAGCCGAACCGGCGGAGCCCGGCAAATAGCCAAAGGCTCGGCTTTCCCGTTGGGGGGCGGGCCATTTTGCCCTTTGAACCTTTTGCCTGGCGGCGCGACGAATAGGTGGTGGCGCAAATCAGGCCCCATCGGCGCGCTAACACCCCTGACGCCAGCGCCGATATTCAGACCCGCCCGGACTCGTCCCCTCCGGGCGGGTCGTCATTTCAAAGCGCTATCTCAAACACGCGGCGCAATCGCGGCTCCGGCTCGCACAAAAGCGCGCTAATTTGCTTTACCCCCACGCCGAAGATGGCGGAGAATGCCGCTGTGGGGGATCAGTAGGGTGGGTGACGATACCGTCCTCGAAACCGAGGACCTGACCAAGGATTTTGCCGGCTTCGTCGCGGTGCGCTCGGTCAATCTGCGTGTCGCGCGCGGTAGCATTCACGCCATGATCGGCCCGAATGGCGCCGGCAAAACCACTTGCTTCAATCTGTTGAGCAAGTTTCTCAATCCCACGCGTGGGCGCATCGTGTTCGATGGCCGCGACATCACTGCGCTCAGCCCGGCTGATGTCGCCCAGCTCGGGCTGGTGCGCTCGTTCCAGATTTCCGCGGTGTTTCCGCATCTGACGGTGCTCGAGAACGTCCGCATCGCATTGCAGCGCCGCCGCGGCGGCTCGTTCGATTTCTGGCGCAGTAAGCGCGTGCTGCACGCGCTCGACGAACGCGCTCTGGCGTTGATCGCCGATGTCGGGCTGGCTCCTTATGCCGATGCGCTGGCGACTGAATTGCCCTATGGCCGTAAGCGCGCGCTCGAAATCGCGACCACGCTGGCGCTCGATCCGACAATGCTGCTGCTCGACGAGCCGACCTCCGGCATGGGGCATGAGGATATCGCCCGCATCAGCGCTCTGATCAAATCAGTCGCCGCGACCCGCACCGTGCTGATGGTCGAGCACAATCTCAGCGTGGTTGCCGATCTATGCGATCGCATCACCGTGCTCACCCGCGGCCAGGTGATCGCCGAGGGCGACTATGCGACCGTGTCGGCCGATCCGGCGGTGCGTGAAGCCTATCTGGGGACCGGCGATGATTGAAAAGCACGCAGCCGGCAAGCGCGCTATGCTTGCGGTCAACGGGCTCGAAGCCTGGTACGGCGAGTCGCACGTTCTGCATGGCGTGACCTTCGACGTGCAGCCCGGCGAGGTGGTGACGCTGCTCGGCCGCAACGGGGTCGGCAAGACGACAACCCTTAAAGCGATCATGGGCATCGTCGAGCGGCGCCGCGGCTCGGTGCGTTTCGAAGGGCGCGATCTCGTCGGCATGGCTTCGAACGCTATCGCGCGCGCCGGCCTCGCCTTCTGTCCGGAGGAGCGCGGCATTTTCGCCAGCCTGACTGTACGAGAAAATCTGCTGCTGCCGCCGCAGGTACGGCCGGGCGGCCTCGATCTCGATCGCATCTTCGCGCTGTTCCCCAATCTGCGCGAACGGCTTTCAAGTCAGGGCACAAAACTTTCCGGCGGCGAGCAGCAGATGCTGGCGATCGCCCGCATTCTGCGCACCGGTGCCCGCTTGCTCTTGCTCGATGAGCCGACCGAGGGCCTGGCGCCGGTCGTCATCCAGCAGATCCGCGCGACCATCGCTTCCCTGAAAGCGCAAGGCTTTACCATTCTTCTGGTCGAGCAAAATTTCCACTTCGCCGCGGCCGTAGCCGATCGCCATTACATCATGGAGTATGGCCGCGTCGTTGACGAATTTTCGACACCGCAACTAAAGGCGAATGCGGAAAAGCTGCACGAATATCTCGGAGTTTGATATAGGGCAGAGAGGGCAAAAAAGGCCCGCATGAGGGAGGTATGTCATGAGACGTCCAACGGGTGCGTTGGCAGCCGGTTTGACTATGACGGTTGCCGTGTTTTTGAGCGCCGCGGCGGCGCGGGCCGACGATATCCAAGTCAAGCTCGGCGTGCTGACCGACATGTCGAGCCTTTACGCCGATGACACCGGCCCCGGCTCGGTGGCGGCTGCAAAGCTCGCCGTGCAAGACTTCAATCCCGCCGCGCACGGCATGAAGGTCGACATCATCAGCGCCGACCATCAGAACAAGCCGGACATCGGCGCCAATATCGCGCGGCAGTGGTTCGATACGCAAAACGTCGACGCCATCCTCGACGTGCCCAACTCCGGCGTCGCGCTGGCTGTGAGTGAAGTGGTGCGGGAAAAGAACAAGGTCTTCCTGGTCTCGGGCGCGGCGATCTCCGATCTGACCGGCCCCAAATGCTCGCCCAACACCATCCACTGGACCTACGATACTTGGATGCTCGCCAACGGGACCGGTAAAGCCGTCGTCAAGACCGGCGGCGATACCTGGTTCTTCATCACCGCGGACTATGCCTTCGGTCATGCGTTGGAGCGCGATACCACAGCGGTGATTCAAGCTAACGGCGGCAAGGTTTTAGGCTCCGTCAGCGTGCCTTTGAACAACCAGGATTTCTCGTCCTTCCTGCTGCAAGCTCAGCAGTCCAAAGCCAAGATCATCGGGCTCGCCAATGCCGGCGGCGACACCATCAATTCGATCAAGCAGGGCGCCGAGTTCGGCATCACCGCCGGCGGCCAACACTTCGCCGGGTTGCTGGTATTCATCGGTGACGTTGAAGCAATGGGCCTGAAAGTTGCGCAGGGTCTGGTCCTGACTGAGACGTTCTATTGGGATATGAACGACGCCACGCGCGCCTGGACCAAACGCTGGCAAGTGGATCGGCCAGGAAAATTCCCAACCATGAATCAGGCCGGCGTCTACTCGGCAACTTTGCACTATCTGAAAGCGGTCGCGGCGCTCAAAAGCGCAAATGACGGCAAGGCCGTTGTCGATGAAATGAAAAAAATGCCGACCGATGATCCGTTGTTCGGCAAGGGCATCGTGCGCGCCGACGGCCGCAAAATCCATCCGGCCTATCTGTTCCAGGTGAAGTCGCCCGCCGAATCCAAATATCCGGGCGACGATTACATCCTCAAAGCGACGATCCCGGCCGACGAGGCGTTTCGGCCGATGAAGGACGACCACTGCCCGCTGGTCACCAACTGAGCCAGGCATCCCTCCCCTGAACAAGGGGAGGGAAATTCCCCGCGTTGAGATGGAGCGAGCGCCGGCATGTTCGAGATTTTCGGCATTCCGTCGCAGGCATTGTTCGGCCAGCTGTTGCTCGGGCTCATCAACGGCTCGTTCTATGCGTTGTTGAGCCTCGGGCTCGCCGTCATTTTCGGCATGCTCAATATCATCAACTTCACCCATGGCGCCCAGTACATGATGGGCGCTTTCCTCGCTTATTTACTGCTGCACTATCTCGGCATCGGCTATTGGGCGGCGCTGGTCGTCGTCCCGATCCTGGTCGGTGCGACCGGGATTGTGATCGAACGTTTCCTGCTGCAGCGCCTGCGTGGGCTCGACCATCTTTATGGATTGCTGCTGACCTTCGGACTGGCGTTGATCATCGAAGGCGTGTTCCGCAACTACTACGGCGCCAACGGTCAGGCTTACGAGATGCCGGATGCGCTGACGGGCGGCCACAATCTTGGCTTCATGTTTCTGCCGAACTACCGGGCCTGGGTCATCGTATTTTCGCTTGTAGTCTGCTTCGGCACGTGGTTCGCGATCGAGCAGACGCGGCTCGGCTCCTATCTGCGTGCCGCCACCGAGAATCCGACTCTGGTCCGCGCCTTCGGCATCAACGTGCCGCGCATGGTGACGCTGACATACGGTTTCGGCGTCGGCCTTGCCGGTCTCGCCGGGGTGATGGCGGCGCCGATTTATAATGTGTCGCCGCAGATGGGATCCGATATCATCATTGTCGTCTTTGCCGTCGTGGTGATCGGCGGCATGGGTTCGATCATGGGGGCGATCCTCACCGGCTTCGCGCTCGGCATTGTCGAGGGTCTCACCAAGGTATTTTTTCCCGAAGCTTCGAGCACGGTGATCTTCGCAATCATGATTGTCGTGCTGCTTGCACGGCCGACCGGATTGTTCGGACGGGGCATCTGATGGCAAGTCTGGCCAGCGTGCCCGAAGTCGACCGGCAGCATGAAGGCGTCCGCAGCGAGGCCCTGGCGGCGGTCATTTTGGTCGCGTTCCTCGCTGCCGCGCCGTTCATGCTCTATCCGGTTTTCGTGATGAAGGCGCTCTGTTTTGCGCTATTCGCCTGCGCTTTCAACCTTCTGATAGGCTACGTCGGACTGTTGTCGTTCGGCCATGCGCTGTTTTTCGGCTGGGCCAGCTATCTCACCGCCTATGCCGCGCAGAGCTGGGCCATGCCGCCAGGAATCGCCATCATCATCGGCACGGCGACGGCCGCCGCGCTCGGCATCGTCGCCGGGCTGGTCGCCATTCGCCGCCAAGGCATCTATTTCGCCATGATCACGCTTGCGCTGGCGCAGATGATGTATCTCGTCGCGCTACGGGCCAAGCTCACTGGCGGCGAGGACGGCATCCAGCTGCCTTCGCGCGGACGGTTGTTTGGCGTGTTCGACCTCAATAACGAACTGACGATGTATGCCTTTGTGGCGATCGTCGTGCTGGCGGCGCTGTTGCTGATTTATCGGATTATCAATTCACCGTTCGGCGAGGTGCTCAAAGCGATCCGCGAAAATGAGCTGCGCTGCGTTTCGCTCGGCTATCGCACCGAGCGTTACAAGCTCGTGGCTTTCGTGCTCTCGGCCACGCTCGCAGGGCTTGCCGGATCGCTAAAAGCGATCCTTTTCCAGCTAGCGTCGCTAACCGACGTGCATTGGACCATGTCCGGCGAGGTGGTGCTGATGACGCTGGTCGGCGGGCTGGGCACGATTTTCGGCCCGGTGGTGGGCGCCTTTTTCATCGTTGCCATGGAAAATTATCTAGCGCCGTTCGGCCAATGGGTGCTGGTCATCCAGGGCATTATCTTCGTCGCCTGCGTGCTCACCTTCCGCCGCGGCATCGTCGGGGAGCTGGCGCACTGGCTGCGGGTCAAACTTTAGAACATGATCCCGAAAAGTGGTCCGCGGTTTTCGGATAAGATCATGCTCGACCGACCAAGGACCGAATCAATCTTCCCCACTGTTATCAACAAACAAAAAGTCAACAAATACACCTTGGTGTCGCCATATTCATTTTGATTGCCGAATCAACAAACACACGTTGTTTATCCGCAAGCGTCGATTTCAACCGCGTTTTTGACTTTACGCTTCGGGCTGCACCTCCATGTCGGAGCCGCAATACGGCCGGTATGACGGCATCGCCCGCCGATGGCTTGCCCTAATCGAGCGCCGCCAGCAGCATTTCCTCGATTTGTGCGACAGCGGGCGCTGGCGGCACTACTTCAGCGAAGCCGAATTTCTCGACGAAATGCGCAAAGTGCTGCGGGTGCGCGACCAATGGGCCGCGATTGCCGGGATTCCGCTCGCCAGCGAGGATCTGCTGCCGGACGATGGCCCACCGCTGCGGGCCCGCGCGAACGGGGTAGCGGCACCGGCTTGGCCTGACTAGATTCGGCGACTGGGACGCGTTATCCACAGCCCGAAAGTCCCCGGCGGCGTACCGCGGACCGGGCCGCGATCCGGGACTGTCCTGGCAGTTCGTCCCCATCTTTTCGACCCTTTCGCCCCCTTCCTCGAAGCCTGATCTCTTCCTCAAACACATGTGAGCATCGATGCCGAGCGCCTTGTTCTCGCCGATTAAACTTGCCGACCTCACTTTGCCGAACCGCGTCGTGGTGTCGCCGATGTGCCAATACAGCGCCGACGATGGGGCCGGCAACGATTGGCACATGACCCATCTCGGTATGCTGTCGAACTCCGGCGCCGGGCTCCTGGTCGTCGAGGCCACCCATGTCGAGCGGCGCGGCCGCATCACTCACGGCTGCCTCGGCCTCTATTCCGATGACTGCGAAGCGGCGCTGGTGCGGGTCGTCAATCATTGCCGCCGTATCGGCAACGCCAAGCTCGCCATTCAACTCGCGCATGCCGGCCGCAAGGCGTCGTCGCAGCGTCCCTGGGAAGGCGCCAAGGCGCTCACGGATGCCGAAGACGCCTGGCCGACGATCGGCCCGTCGGCGATGCCGTTTGGGCCGGGCTGGCATACCCCGCGCGCCATGACCGAGGACGATATGGCGCGCGTCACCGCGTCGTTCACCGATGCCGCCAAGCGATCACTGCGGATCGGTTTTGACGCGATCGAATTGCACTTCGCCCATGGCTATCTGCTGCACAGTTTCTTGTCGCCGTTGTCGAACAAGCGAAACGACGCCTATGGCGGATCATTCGAAGGCCGCATGAAATTCCCGCTTGAAGTGGTGCATTCGGTCCGCGCGGCGGTGCCGCGCGCCGTTCCCCTCGGCGCCCGCATCACTGGCACCGACTGGGTGGAGGGTGGGCTGACCGCTGACGATGGGGTAGCGACGGCAAAAGCGCTCAAGGCGGCAGGACTAGACTACGTCGATGTCTCCTCGGCTAATATCACGCCCGACAGCCGCTGGCCCAGCGACCCTGGCTTCAACGTTCCGATCGCGGAGCGAGTGCGCCGCGAAACGGGGATTGCCACCCGCGCCGTCGGCATGATCGCGGGCGCCCAGCAAGCTGAAGAGATCGTCGCTTCGGGGAAGGCGGATATGGTGGCGATGGGGCGCGCCTTCCTCGACGATCCGCATTGGACCTGGCGCGCGGCGCAGATGCTGGGCGGCGAGGTTGCCCGCCCGCCGCAATATGCGCGCTCCGCGCCGAAGCTATGGCCCGGCGCGACCCTGCGCGGGTGACGAGGGGGCGGGTCCGTAATACGGCGCCAGCCGCGCCGGCTCGACGCCAAAGTAATAAGCGAGCCGCAAGCGCCACATCAGAACGATGGTGCGCAGAACGCCGTGGTGCTCCCAGCGCCGGCCGGAGGTGACAACCGGCTCGCCGATGCAAAACGGCCGGCACAAGCGTTTGAGCCGCCGCGACATCGCGATGTCCTCCATCAGCGGCAGGTCCGGAAAACCGCCAACCGCCACAAACGCTTCGCGTGTCACAAAGATCGCCTGATCGCCGCTGGCGATGCCGGTCAGCCGCGAGCGCCAAGTGATCATGCGGGCGACGATCGCCAAGAATGGATGTCGTCCGGCAATGCGCAGATCGAAGCGGCCCCAGACGCGATACGCGAGGGCCGCGGCGATCAAACGGTCGGCGTCTGGCGGCAGCGTCGTGTCGGCGTGCAGGAAAAGGAGCGCGTCGCCGCCGCCGAGCGCGACGCCCGCATTCAACGGCGCGCCACGTCCGGGCGGAGCCGCGATCACCCGGTCGGCGAGCGGCCGCGCCAGATCGGGCGAGCCGTCGCTTGAGCCACTATCGACGACAACGACCTCGGCACCGCGGGCGCGCAACGGCGCCAGCGCCGTCAGCGCGTCAACGATGATGGCCGCCTCATTGAGCACCGGGACGACGATGGTGAGCCGACGCATGGCGCCAGATTGGCGCGTTCGATCCGCTATGTCGAGGCGAGGGAAGGCGTCTTAAAGGCGGTATAAAATTCAGCGTAACTTTTGATCCCGTCGCTGAGCGAATAGCGCGGCCGGTATCCGAATACTTTTTCGGCGGCAGCCCACGACAGTGGTGCGCGCTGCCTCAAGGTCGCGTTTTCGAATTCGGTCATCTCGCCGCTGACCTCGATGCTGGCGGCGGGGATCGCGGCGCGAGCGGCCGCGGCGATGTCGAACGTACTGGTCAATTCGCCGCGTGAAATATTGAAGATGCGCTGTGCGACGGCCCGTGTATCGGCATTGAGAATGGCGACGACGCCGGCGGCGGAATCCTCGACATAGGTATAGTCGCGCACGACATGGCCGCCGGAGGCGATTATTACAGTTTGGCCGTTCGCGGCGCCTTCGACGATCTGCTTCAACTGCATTTGCCCGGGCTTCATGCCGAAGCCGTAGACGCTGGTGATGCGGATCGCCAGCGCGTCGATGCCATGGAAGGTGTGATAGGCCAGCGCCACCTGCTCGGCCGCCATCTTAGACGCGCCGTAATGGGCATTCGGATTGCCGGAATAGAGCGACGTCGTCGGATGCGTTTCGTCGAACGCGTCGCGTTCCTTGCGGTGATAGGCGGCGTTGCTGCTGATCAGCAAAACCTTGGTGATCTTGGCCCGGCGCGCGGCTTCGAAGACGTTGACGGTGCCGCCGATATTGACGGCATAGGTCTTCGCCGGATCGGCAAGCGACGTATCGTGCCCGACCAGTCCGGCGGCGTGAACGACGGCGTCGGGCGCGTACTGGGCGCAGATGGCGTCGAGCCCTGCCGCGTCAACAACGTCGCCCCGAACGAAACGCGTCGTGACGGCGGCATCGCCGAGGACGAACTGCGCCTCTTCGGAAAAAGGCTCGATGCCGACGGCGATGGCCAACTGTCCCTGCTGTGCCAAGAGGCGGCAGACATAGGTCCCGACAAAGCCGGTGCCTCCGGTGACCAAGACGGCCTTCGGCTTCGACCACACGGAGTTCGGCATTGGCGGCTTTCGGTTGGGTAACGCGGGTAGGGCGAGGGAGCGTCAGCTCCGACCTTCATATTCCAAAATGTAAAGACCGGCGTTGAAATCGGTCATGTAAAGAAGCCCATCAGCGGCGGCAAAGACGTCGCCAGACTGGATGACCAGCGGCCGGTTCGGCCGCGGGTCCATCCGCAGCGTCG
>Ga0210398_10004681_pt1 | contig 12803 bp, 5 predicted proteins | sample IncBWC4OmetaG_FD_161047 | JGI IMG/M metagenome (GOLD analysis project Ga0210398, IMG submission 161047) | Forest soil microbial communities from Barre Woods Harvard Forest LTER site, Petersham, Massachusetts, United States - Inc-BW-C-4-O | ecosystem: Environmental > Terrestrial > Soil >... | reverse complement strand
CCATCGCCCACTTGGATCGAGCGCGAGATGACGAGGCACCGTCCCACCACAAGACGCCCGACTCAAAAGTGTCAGCTTCCCATCAGCAGGGGAAATGGAGAACGTAGCAACGATATCGTCGAATCGGTCCGACGCATAGGCGAACCGTGCCTCCCGGTCGATCACAATCTCCGACCCACCGGTAGTGCCCTGAAAGTCAGGAGGCCTCATCACCACCTCCTGCACCGTCTCGAGCGCACCACGCCGCGGGTCCCACCGCAGAACGATCACTGACGAAGCCATCTCGGCGACGCAATAAGCAAACTGGCCGTTCGGATGAAACTGCAGCGCCCGCGGCCCGGCCCCGGGGCTCGACCGCCACGCCGACGGTTCATTCGGAGTCAGCCTCGCCGTCGCCGCATCCAGTCGGTAGATATGGATCGCATCGAGACCCAGGTCATTGACCAGCAGAAACCGGTTGTCCGGCGACACCGTCACGCGATGTGCATGCGGCGCCGTCTGTCGCTTCGCATCTGGGCCATGCCCGCTGTACTGAAAAAACGAAACCGGAGGACTCAACCAACCGTTCGCGCCAACCGAAAACGAAGCCGCGCTTCCTCCACCATAGTTCGCCGCAAACGCGGACCGCCCAGTGTGGTCGAAGGCCACATGACAAGTTCCTCCGCCAAAGGACGCGACCTCATTGACCTTCGTCAACCGCGCACCTGCCCGGTCGAGCGTATAACTCGATACGCCCCCGCTACTCCGGCCCTGGTACGTATCCAGCTCATTAGCAACCATGACGGTCCTACCATTCGGGGCTATTGCCAGAAACGTAGGATTGTCCGCCTCCGCAGCCCACCCGAGCGCCTTCAACTCCCCAGTGGCCGCCTCAAACGAGTAAGCGTAAATCCCCTTGCTGGTAGCAGCGGTCTGCGTTCCAACCAGCAGCAACTGGCCACCAGGCCTCTCTCCTAGCGCTAACCCCCGCCGCCCCACCAACGACAACGCCGCCGAACCAAAAACAAAACCGCGCCTGTTAATCTGCTTCAATCTCAACTCCCATGTACCTCATCCACAATAGCGTGATTTGAAGAGAAGCAGATAAGCTGTTTCCTACGGCGCGCGCGAAGCAAACGACCGCGCAAGGAAAACCTCCACGTGTTTCAGAGCTCGAAAGCCTCCCGAAACCTGCCCCTCGAAGCCATTCGCGGACGCCTCATCGTCTCCTGCCAGGCCTCCGAAGGCGATCCCTTGGACGACCTCGACACGCTCACCCGCATCGCGACCTCAGTCCTCCGTGGCGGAGCGGGCGGTCTCCGCGCCGAAGGCGTCGCGCATATCGCCGCGTTCCGAGCCATCACGCAACTCCCCATCATCGGTATCATCAAGACCTACGACGCTAACGGCGACGTCTACATCACCCCCGACTTCCGATCCGCCAAGGCCGTCAGCGACGCAGGAGCAGACATCATCGCCCTCGACTGCACCGCTCGTCGTCTCACCGCCTCCGAACCCTGGCCCGAACTCGTCCCCCGCATCCACGCCGAACTCAGCCGCCCCGTCCTCGCCGACATCGCCACCCTCGAAGATGCCCTCGCCGCCGAGGCCGCCGGGGCCGACGCAGTCGCCACCACGCTCTACGGCTACACCGCCGAGACCGCCAACCAACGCACCGTCTCCTGGCCTCTCGTCCAGTCCATCATCGCCCTCTTGACAATCCCGGTACTCGTAGAAGGCCACATCACTCACCCCGACGAGGCCCGTACGGCCCTCGATCTGGGTGCCACCGCCGTAGTTGTCGGCTCCGCCATCACTCGCCCCGAAACCATCACTGCACGTTTTGTACGGGCCACAAAAAATCATCAAAAGCCATGATTTTTGCTCGATCAATCCACAAAAATCCGCATAGTCATCTATACATTGAATATCGTTACAGCATCAGACAGGGGACTGAAATGGCAATTGGAGTCGCGGGAGAGGGTCCGAACACTGTAGTTCAAGCACCTGGGAGAAACTATACCGTTCCGCTGATGCTGATGGTCTCGCTCTACTTCGGCATCGGCTTTATCACCGCGCTGAACGACATCCTGGTTCCACACTTCAAAGACCTGTTTCATCTCACGAATGTCACCGCACTGTTGGTCCAGTTCTGCTTCTTCGGTGCGTACTTCGTTATGTCCCTTCCTTCGGGCTTGATCGTCGGTCGAATCGGCTATAAGCGAGGGATCGTCGTCGCACTGTCAGTAATAGGTCTCGGCCTGCTTCTCTTCCTGCCCGCCTCCGTCATCATCTTCTATCCCCTATTTCTCTTCGCCCTGTTCGTTGTCGGCAGCGGTCTCGCGCTGCTCCAAGTAGCGATCAATCCCTACGTTGGTGCGCTCGGACCACCGGAGACTGCGTCCTCACGACTCAATCTATGCGGCTTCTTCAACTCCTCCGCAACGACCATCGCTCCCAAACTTGGTGCGGCCTTCATCTTCATCGCCGCCGGCGCAACAACCGCTCAGTTAGCGCACTCGGTACGAATGCCTTACGCGATCCTGGCTATCTGTGCCTTTGCGATGGCGATCGTTACCGCCTTCGTCCAGCTGCCTCAAGTGATCGAAGAGGGCGGCGTGAAGTCGGTCTCCGGCGGCAGCGCCTGGAGCTTCAGTCATCTTCGCTTGGGTGCTATCGCGATTTTCTTCTATGTCGGGGCCGAAGTCGCGATCGGCAGCGTGATGATCAACTTCCTGGGTCAATCCTCGATGGGTGGGTTGAGCCACGAAGCCGCTGCCAAATACGTCTCATACTATTGGGGTGGCACGATGGTAGGGCGCTTGATCGGGTTCTTTGCCCTGCGCTGGATCAGGGCCCAGCGCGCTCTTGCATTTGTCTCCCTGATCGCTTCCCTATTGGTCATAACCACAATCGCCACACACGGGCACATAGCTATGTGGGCGATCGTCTCCTGTGGCCTGTTCAACTCTGTCATGTGGCCATGCATCTTTCCGCTGTCGGTGCAGGGTCTGAGTCGTTTCACCAGTCAGGGCTCAGGAATTCTTGTAACTATGGTGGTCGGAGGCGCAGTCATTCCAGAGATCCAGGGCTTTCTGGCCGATTCCTTCGGCTACCAGCGCAGCTTCGTGATCGTTCTGGTCTGCTACGCGTACATCCTCTTCTTCGCGCTAAGGGGCCACCGCAATCTTAACGCAGTTGAAGCAACAGACTCTCTCGATCCAGGAATTATTCAATAGCCGTCGTCGGGACACGGATCGAAGCCTTGTAGCGGTCGCCGCGGTAACGCGAGCAGGCGACCTCGATTGGCGTCTCCTCGGTCGTCATAATGATGCGCGAGATCGACAGGATGCTTGCTCTCTTTGGAATCGTCAGAAGCTCCGATTCTTCACGAGTGGCCGGAAGCGCTTCGATTACCTCATCGGCCCAGGCCACGCGCACGCCGAAGCTCTCACGGAGGACGAAGTAAAGTGACTGTTTTGCGAAGTTGATCTTATGTAACCCCGGAAACTGCCTCAGGGGAATGTGCGACTCCTCGAGCGCCATTGGGATCCCGTCGGCCAGGCGCAGCCGACGCAGCCGCATCACCATCTCCTCTGGCTCGACCTTCAATTTCTCCGCAAGCTCCTCTGACGCTTTCACCGCCGTCTGCTCCAATAGCTTCGAACTCGGTACCATACCTAGATGCTTCATGTCTTCGGTAAAGCCCCGCAGATGCATGATGTTCTTCTCGAGCTTCGGCCGCGTCACAAACGTCCCGCGCCCCTTTTGGCTGAAGGCAAAGCCACTGGTCTTCAACCCATGCAGCGCCTGACGAGCGGTCATCCGGCTCACCTTGTAGACGCGGGCCAGCTCTTCCTCTGAGGCCAACGAGTCTCCCGTCGACAGCTCGCCTGAGTTGATCTTCTCCATCAGCGCCCGCTGAATTTGGTAGTACAGCGGAATGAAGCCGCTTTTATCTAAAAGACCAACGGTTGGAGCCGGTCGTAATTGAGACTTTGCCACTCTATCTCCTGAGACGTTCTATGGGGTTGCATGTTCAATTTTGCCACCAAGCCCCAAGTGCGGCACGATTAACATGCCTTACAGCATCTTGATACTTATCACTCTCATCGCAACCCGCTTAGGTTGGCTGGAGAGCCCTGCAAAACTCGACGCTCAAAAGGGAGACACTCAAAACCACTTCTGCAACTCTCCGAGCGATCTGACTAAAAGCGTACTCGACTCTCACTTTCTTCTATTGCGCGGATGGCACGCCCAGCCAAAAAGGTCTCCATTACTTCCGCCGATGGCGATAGCACTGTAATGTTGGCCGCTCCGCCCACGTAGAGACTACCCCAGCTGTCACCGATGCCCATTAGCTGAGAGGGGTTACGCGAAGCCGCCGCGACGGCGATTTTCAGGCTCGCTCCAGTGAACTCCATGAGGTTTTGCACCCCGCGATCCAAAGTCAACACACTACCAGCCAGAGTGCCATCGGAGGTGCAACGGCCATCGCGGACCTCCACCTCCATATCGCCCAGCCTGTAGGTCCCATCCGGCATGCCGGTGGCACTAATGCCGTCCGTCACCAGAATGATACGGTCATCGTCCTTCGCCTTGAAGTACAGCCTCACCATCATCGGATCGACGTGAATGCCATCGCAGATAATCTCGGCAAACAGCGAGCGCTTGTCGAGCACATATGCGGCCAGCCCGGGCTCGCGATGATCAATAGCGCGCATCGCATTGAAAGTGTGTGTTGCCGAGCGGGCCCCGGCCACATAACCAGCCTCTGCTTCGCACGCCCTCGCATCACTGTGTCCCATGCTACAGCGCACCCCCAACGCTGTCGCATGGGCGATGAGTTCCGCAGCCCCGTGCAACTCCGGGGCAATGGTCATCAGGTTGATCTTGCCTTCCGCGGCCTGCCAAAATCGGTCGAATAGAGCAATCGAGGGTGCTTCCAGCAACGCTTCTGTGTGCACCCCTCGCTTCAGATGCGAAAGAAACGGCCCTTCCAAATGAATGCCAAGCGGAGTTGCGCCGCAATGCGTGCTGCCACGCCCGATCTCAGCCGCCAGTCCCGCCAGCGATCGCATCGTCTCGTCTCTGGGAGAGGTGACCGTTGTTGGGAAATAGGCCCCGACACCGCGGCTTGCTAGATAAGATCCGATCGCGCGTAGCGCCTCCGGCGTCGCCTCCATCACATCATGTCCCGCACAGCCATGGATGTGGATATCGACATAGGCCGGAGCCAGGGTCGCCTCCGGAAACCGATGCGTTGCCGGTACGCGTTGGTGGTCCCCCGCACTAAGACTCTCGATCCGGCTGATGCGACCGTCCTCCACGCTGATCAGCGGATACTCCACTACTCCTTCTCCGCTCGTGAGTCGTCGCGCCGCTATCGTCCTGATCATCTCTCTCCTTTCGTTGATTCTACGCAGTGACCGCAAAACCTAGTTAACCATGTTCGGAATCCAGTATGTGCCGAGGAAGAAGAGTTTTTAGTTACTGTTCTGAATTGACCTCAGCGTGTCACGAAAAAATCATGCCCTGAATCTCAAAATCCAGTATAGTCGTACATACAGGAACCGGTGAAAGAATTCCACAGGTGAAGTAGCCCTTGGTCCACGCTGCTACCATCCGCAGAGGTTTACACCCTCCCCCGGCAGTGGCAGCGGCCCGAGTCAGCAACGAGCCAAGTCACAGAAAGCAATTGTATTCAATAGCGTATGACTGAACCGACACCCTTCGCTCCCAAGACAATCTTTCCTCACGCCATGTTGCGCGAGATCTACGAGCAGCCGCGGGCGCTCGCAGAGACCATCGAGCACTACGTTCCAGGCGGTGCCTCGACAGCAGAGACGTTTCAGCCGGTGGTCGAAGCCCTCGGCAAGCGCGAGCGGCTTGTCATTGCGGCAAGCGGCTCCAGCCGTCATGCGGGCCTCGCGGGCGAAATCATGCTGGAAGATCTCGCCGGCATCCCGGTCGACGTCGAATATGCCAGTGAATATACCTATCGTTCGACCCATACTCTGCACAATCCTGGCGTCCTCGTCATCTCTCAATCAGGAGAGACGGCAGACACGCTCGCCGCTCTCCGGGAAGCCCAGGCCCGCGGACTTGCGACTGTTGCGATCACCAACAATGCTCATTCCAGCATGGCAACGGAGGCGAGTGCCTCGCTGCCAACCTTTGCCGGCGTCGAGAAGGCCATTCCTGCCACAAAAAGCTTTACAACCCAACTGACGGTACTCTACTCGCTCGCTCTCCATCTTGCGCGCTTTCGCGGCCGCATGACTCTGCAGGCAGCAGAGGCGCATGGACGCCAACTGCGTGAGATTCCCGGGCTCGTCCAGGCCGCGTTGCCGGGCTGGCAAAAACAGATCGAAACGCTCACACCCCAGCTGGCAAACTCCAGCACGCTTCTCTATCTTGGCCGTGCCGCTCACTATGCGATCGCGCGGGAGGGGGCGCTCAAACTCAAGGAGTCCGCATATCTGAACGCCGAAGGATATCCGGCCGGCGAACTGAAGCACGGACCTAGCGCGCTTGTCAGTAAAGATGCGCCGCTGATCATGATTGCCACTGCTGACGAAGGCGATCCTGACTCGCTCCTACGTTATTCAAAGGTGCTTCAACTCATGAAAGACATGCGCGAGCAAGGAGCGCGGATCGTCGCCCTCGCAACGGAAGGCGACCAGGAAGTTCCCCGCTACAGCGATTCCTGTCTCTTCATCCCGGCCAGCAATGATCTTCTGTCCACAGTCCTCGAGGTCGTGCCTCTTCAACTGCTTGCCTACACATTGGCGGTTGACCGCGGCATCGACGTTGACCGGCCAAGAAACCTGGTCAAAGCCGTCATCGAGGAATAAATAACAAACAGAAGCGCGCTCGCTCACAGCGCACCCACTGCGTTTTTTTACTCCTCGACACCATACCCGCCCACCTTCAGCAAGGAGCGAGCTCGGCCCGGGCCCTTCTTGCCATGTGTTGATGTGAACAGGCTCGGCCTCGGTGCACCTACCCTATCCTCTTTTTTATCAAGAGCAAGAATGGGGGCCGTGGTGCCAACGTCGCGATCGAAGGCCCTCTCCTATTCCGACTTGTAATACGCCCTCCGTTAAGAGCGAGACGAGGGCCAATCGAAGAGTTCAATCGGTGCAACTTAAGTGTAATAGGTTCCCATGGCTGCAGAAGGTTACCGTGAGTACTAAAGTTCGGGCCGTAGTAATGAGCCAAAAAGGGAACCTATGACGCGCATGTCCCTCAGTTCACCTTATCCTCCGGTATTTTCCTTGATCGGTAAGTGCTGCCCAAAAGCTCTTCTTGTCCTCGCGATGGTGACAACGACAGCTTCTGCGGCTTTTGCGGCACCGGCTGCGACCAAGACTACTTTGGCGATCTCGGCTACGGCTGTTCCCTACAAGACCCCTATCACCCTGACAGCGACCGTGACTTCCGGTGGCTCGCCCGTCACGGCGGGAATTGTACTCTTTTGCGAAGCTACAGCGATTTTTTGCGAGAACAACTCCGCTCTGGGTGTCGCACAGCTTACCTTTCCAGCTGCAACTGCGTCCGTGAAACTCGGCAGTGGACCCATCGGCAACCACAGCTACAAAGCCGTATTCAGAGCAAACAACAGCTATGCGAGCAGCCTATCGAACACTGTTACATATTCAGTGACCGGCACCTATCAATCGACCATATCGTTGACCTCGACGGGTACTATCGGCAACTATAGCCTCACAGGAACGGTCGCGGGACTCGGCTCGCTCACTACCGGGCCCACCGGCACTATTTCATTTCTCGACACCAGCAACGGGAATAATGTGCTTGGCGCGGAGAACCTTGTTGTCTCCACACTTTCCACTACCTTTCTTCAAAACGCGCCTTTCGCCATAGGCGGACCCGGTGCGACCCAAAGGTCGGCAGCTATTGCTTCGGCCTATCTCAATAAAGACAACAATCTCGACGTAGTAACCGGAGATGCCGCACAGACAATCTCTGTTCTTCTGGGTAATGGCGACGGCACATTTCAAACAAAGGTAAATTATCCAGGTTGCACTGTAGGAAAAGTGTTGCAGATCGTCCTTGCCGACTTCAACCGCGATGGCAACACGGATATCGCCCTTGGTTGCTCAGACGGTACCAATGGCGGCCTGCTCATTCTCCTGGGCAATGGCGACGGTTCATTTCTAAACCCGGTACTTTACTCGACTGGCGATGTAGCCAGTATTGCCATGGGCGATTTTAATAGTGACGGCCTCTTGGATTTTGCCGTGACCGACAATTCACAACAGAATGTCACCTTCTTTACAGGCAAAGGCGATGGGACTTTTACAAAAGAGGCAACTGTCCTTTCAACCCATGCCGTCACCCGCGGCGTTGTTGTTGCCGATTTCAATCAGGACGGTAAGGACGACATTGCCTATGCTGTCGCCAGTGCTGTGCCCGGTAGTAAATTGTTCGACCTCTACGTCGCTCTTGGTAATGGTGACGGAACGTTCCAGCAGTCAGCCACTCCTGTTGCGTCTCAGATCGGAGAGTTTCTCACCAGTGGTGATACCAACGCTGACAATAAGGCCGACGTCATCGCGGCTACCATCACAGAACCGGGTGGCGGTCTCATTGGCAACAGCCTCTTCGTCCTCCTTGGAAACGGTGATGGTACCTTCCAGGCGCCCGTGGCTTATACCTCCGACATCCCATCGGATCCGCATCTTGCTGATGTCAACGGTGATGGAATCCCCGACATTATCGCTGGGGGCAGCACCGGGGCGCTGGTTTATCAGGGGAACGGTGATGGTACGTTCCAACCCTACCAGGAGCCTGGCATTGGTGGCTTTGCGCTCACCTACGCCGTCAATGCGGGAGATTACAACAACGACGGTAACGCGGACTTGATTGGAACTGATGCCGACACCCCACGGGCTGCGGTCTCGCTAAGCCAAGTCCAGCAGTCATCCACGGCATCTGCTCTCACCAGCGTCGCTGTCTTTCCACTGGGTAGCGGCGTCCACCATGTAGATGCCAGTTATTCTGGCGACTCAATTTATTTTGCTAGCGTCTCCAACACCGTTCCCCTCACGGCCGCCCCTGTAAACACGTCCCTTACCTTGACGTCCTCGCCGACCACAGCTAACTTGACCGGTCTGGCCGTTACATTGACTGCTGTCCTGTCTCCCTACACTGTCGGCCCACCGACGACAACTACGAATGGCGACCACGTCAATTTCTTCAGCGGCACTACGTTCCTTGGCTCGGGCACCCTGTCGAACGGAGTCGCTACGTTGACAACAACGGCACTCGTAACAGGATCAGACTCTCTGACCGCCGTATTTCCCGGAGACTCCAACTACAACCCCAGCACATCGAACATTCTTCCCTATACAGTTTCAGACATCCTCCTAAACTCGTCGGTCAACCCCTCGACTTACCTACAATCTGTCACCTTCACCGCAACATTGGGGTCTGGTAAGACCGGGACGGTGTCCTTCGTCGACGGTGGGAACGTCATCGGGACCGCCGTAGTCAACGGCCCGACTGTGACGTTTACAACCTCCAGCCTTTCTGTCGGCTCGCACAATATCACCGCACAATTCAATTCCAGCATCTCGCCCGTGCTTATTCAGGTCGTCAATAAAGCGACCCCGGCAGTTACGGTTACGACCTCTGGCCCCAGCACCTATGGCGGCACGGTCACGATCACAGCGTCCGTATCATCTGGCGCAACCGGCACGGTCACCTTCACCAGCGGCGGACTTTTGCTTGGCACGGGAACCATTGTCTCAGGTACAGTGTCCGTCACGACCACTGCTCTGGTGCCTCCTAGCGACGTGATCACAGCGACCTACAACGGAGACACAAATTACACCTCAGCAGTCGGAACCACGACCCAGACCGTAGCGAAGGCAAGCCCCACATCAACGCTGACATCTTCGGTCAATCCGTCTTTGCCTGGTAGCTCCGTTACCTTCACCGATAAGCTGCCAAATAATGTGACCGGAACAGTAACATTTACTAGCGGCTCGACTACGCTGGGTACTTCAGCCGTAAGCAGCGGGACCGCTACACTTGCCACCTCAGCGCTTCCACTCGGCAGCGATCTGATTACGGCTACCTATAGTGGTGACGGAGATTTCAACTCTTCAGTCGCCACTTTGACCCAAACCGTTGCAAAAACGACACCAACAGTCACCGTAACCACCTCGGGACCAAGCATCTTCGGCAACTCGGTCAATGTTACAGCCTCTGTTCCAAACGGGCCCACCGGGACCTTCACGATCACGAGTGGTGGCGTAACCCTCGGTACTGGAACGATCACTTCTACCAATGGCACTCTGATAATCACTACGACGGTATTGCCCGTCGGCTCAGATCTAATCACGGCGACCTATAGCGGAGACTCTACCAATAACTCTGCCACTGGAACCACAACGCAGACCGTAACGAAGGCTTCCCCGGCAGAAACCCTTACCTCTTCCTTAAATCCATCCGTCTTCAATCAGTCGGTGACCTTTACAGCAAAAGTTCCTACGAACGCGACGGGCACAGTGACCTTCACCAACGGGGCGGCCACGCTTGGCACATCGTCAGTGACCAACGGCGTAGCGACTCTTACGACCTCGGCACTGCCCGCTGGGAGCGACCCGATAACAGCGACCTACAACGGTGATGCAAATAACAACACCGCCACCGCGTCGCTGACCCAGACGGTCAACAAGACGACGCCGGCGGTCACAGTCACCACCTCTGGCCCGAGCACCTTTGGTTCACCTGTCACCATAACGACGACCCTTCCCATTGGTACGACGGGAACGGTAACGGTAACAAGCGGCGGTGTGACCCTGGGCTCTGGTCCCGTCAATCCGACGACCGGGACCGTGGTGATCACGACCACGGTCTTGCCGGTGGGCAGCAGTGATCCAATCACCTCCACTTACGGTGGCGACTCAAACAACAATCCCGCTACAGGAACAACAACCCAAACCGTAAACAAGGCGACTCCAGTTGTAAACCTGACTTCTTCGATCAACCCATCCACGACAGGTCAGTCCGTCACCTTCACCGCCACCGTGCCATCAGGTGTAACTGGAACAGTGACATTTACAAGTGGCGCGACAGTACTGGGCACGTCCGCATTGGCGGGCGGGGCTTCGACTGCAACGACGTCCTCGCTTCCCGTCGGCAACGACCCCATCACCGCGACGTACAGCGGCGACGGAAATTACAACACCGCTACTGGGACACTCACACAAGTAGTCAACAAGGCATCGCCGACCATCACAGTCTCGACGTCTGGCCCCAGCACGTACGGTGGCACGGTCACAATTACGACGACCCTTCCGATCGGCACCACCGGAACTGTGACGGATACAAGTGGCGGAGTGACCCTGGGCACCGGCACGGTCAATCCGACGACCGGTACGGTCACGATTACAACGACGGTCTTGCCCGTGGGCACCGATACCATCACATCCTCTTATGGCGGCGACACGAATAATGGCCCCGCAACAGGGACAACGACACAGACCGTATCGAAAGCCTCCCCGACAGAGACCCTGACCTCTTCCACGAATCCGTCTACTTTCAACCAATCCGTGACCTTCACTGCAACGCTTCCCACGAATGTCACGGGCACAGTGACCTTCAAGAACGGAACAACGACGGTAGGCACATCGACAGTTACTAACGGCGTCGCGACGTTAGCTACGTCTGTATTGCCTGCGGGGAGCGATTCGATTGTCGCGACCTACAACGGTGATACCAATAACAACACCGCTACCGCATCGGTGACCCAGACGGTCAACAAGACGACGCCTACTGTAACAGTCACCACCTCTGGCCCCAGCACCTATGGGGGATCCGTCACTATTACGACCACCCTGCCCATCGGTACGACCGGAACCGTAACAGTTACAAGCGGTGGAACGACCCTCGGCACTGGCACTGTAAACCCGACGACCGGGACGGTCACCATTACCACGACCACATTGCCTGTAGGCAGTGATCCAATCACCTCCACCTACGGCGGCGACTCGAACAACAATCCCGCGACAGGAACCACGACTCAGACCGTATCAAAGGCCACTCCCGTAGTCGCTGTCACCTCTTCGACCAATCCGTCTACCACGGGCCAGTCCGTTACCTTCACGGCCACGCTCCCGTCGAGTGCCACTGGAACAGTGACATTCAGCAGTGGAGCGACGGCATTGGGTACATCGACGTTGACGGCTGGGGCCGCGACTGCGACCACGTCCTCGCTACCTATAGGCAGTGACCCCATTACCGCGACCTACAACGGAGACGGAAATAACAACTCTGCAACGGGAACGCTGACTCAGGTAGTCAACAAGGTATCGCCTCCAATCACAGTCACGACCTCCGGCCCAAGCACCTACGGTGGCACGGTCACAATTACGACCACCCTGCCCATCGGTACGACCGGCTCGGTGACGATTACAAGTGGTGGAACAACCCTCGGCACGGGCACGGTCAATCCGACGACCGGCACAGTCTCGATCACGACGACGACCTTGCCAGTGGGCACTGATCCCATCACCGCGACTTATGGCGGCGACACGAATAATGGCCCGGCAACAGGGACCACAACGCAGACCGTAACGAGGGCAACTACCACCGTCCTGCTGATCTCTTCGCTGAACCCATCTAATTACAGCCAGTCAGTGACCTTCACCGCAACAGTCCTCACCGGCGTAACCGGCACAGTAACATTCCTTGACGGTCCAACCGCTCTGGGCAACGGCACGATAACCAACGGTACAGCGACCTTTACCACTTCTACGCTCGCCGCTGGAACTCATAGCATCACTGCAAGC
>Ga0210398_10004678_pt1 | contig 12806 bp, 15 predicted proteins | sample IncBWC4OmetaG_FD_161047 | JGI IMG/M metagenome (GOLD analysis project Ga0210398, IMG submission 161047) | Forest soil microbial communities from Barre Woods Harvard Forest LTER site, Petersham, Massachusetts, United States - Inc-BW-C-4-O | ecosystem: Environmental > Terrestrial > Soil >... | reverse complement strand
GCGCCGGTTCGGCACAGCCTCATTTCCAGACCGCCCCGCAGTCGAACCGCCACCGGACGCGATACATCAGAAGGAAAGCCGCTACGTCGAGCAGCTTTTCGAGGTTTATTCGGAGAAGCTTTCGTTGCAGCTCAACAGCCCCGACCAACTCGTCGCGCATCCGGAGCTGGAGAAACATTTCAACAGGTCGCGCGAAGTGTTTTACTATGCAGAGTCGCTGCGCAATTTCCCGCGTGACAGCGTCGATCCGGGAGCGTTCGATGAAATCCGCGACGAAATTTATCATGGCGTCGTCGACACATACGAGATGGACTATGCCACCGGCTACAGCCGAATGGGAGCAACGCTCACGCAAGCTGGCAACCTGACGCCGAACTGCAACGCTCTCTGCATTCGCGTGCAGACGAAGGACAAGCACGGCATATGCCATCATTTGGCTAACGAAGATCGCTTCGTTTGGGTGAAGAAGAATGGCTGAGACAACCGAAACAGTCCGGACCTTCAATAGCCCGATCGAGACAGGGATACGTGCGCTCATCCTTTTAGCAGAGTCGTACCCGACGCAGCTCGACCTGCAAAGGCTTCTTGAATTCGACTACATCATGGTCCACACCGGCGACGTGGACGGTCCGCCCAGCATCCACCCAGCGTTACCGCTCCGATCCGGCGAACTTCTCGTGCGCCGCGAGCTGATCGAGCGCGGCCTGATGCTCATGATCAGCCGCGGCCTTGTGACGCGACATGCGACACCGAACGGCTTCATGTATCAGGCCGAGGACGATGCCGGACCCTTCCTCGACGCTCTCAATGCCGAGTACCTGGCCGACCTCAAGGACCGGGCCACTTGGGTCGTGGAACGATTCCACGATATGGGTGATCAGGATATCCGTCTCATGCTGACCAGGGTTTACGACCAATGGTCGCGCGAGTTCCAGATTCCGGAACAGCCGGGGCTATTCTGATGGCCTTCAACCCCCTACAGCTCCGCTTCATCCGCTTCCTCGGTCCAGGGAAAGAACCCGTTGAATTTCCCTTCAAGTCCGGATTCAACATCCTCTATGGATCGAGCGACACCGGCAAGACGTTCCTCGTCGAGGCCATCGACTTTATGCTTGGTGCCGGCGACGACCTGCGCGACATTCCCGAGCGCAACGGCTTCGACAGCATCCTGCTTGGCTTGAGCGCGCACGGCAAGGATTACACAATTCAGCGCAGCGTGAACAAGGGTGCCTTCCGTCTCTTTGACGGGTTGCTGAAGGAAGTCCCTGCCGACGACAAGCTCGCGAAGAAAATGTCGGCCGTGCACACGACCAAGAACTACAACAACCTGTCGCACTGGCTTCTCCACCAGATCGGCCTCGACAAAAAACAGATTCTTTACAGCAAGGAGAAAGGCACTCTTCGGTCGCTCGGCTTCCGGGCGCTCGCGCATCTTTCTGTGATCGCGTATCCGCGGATCACCAGCAACAAAAGCCCGATCCTCACCGGCCAGTGGCTTGAAGTGACGCGCGAATATGGTGTGTTTCGCCTGCTTCTGACAGGCCTTGATGATTCATCGGTAACGCCCGAAAGCGATGTTCCGGCAGACCCGAAGCCCCCACTTGAACGGAAGCCGCTCAATCCCGACACCGTAGCGCAGATGATCACCGACTATGAGGATGAGCTCGCGCGCCTGACCGAAAAGCCCGAAGACCTCGAAAAAGAGGAAGACGACATCGACGAAGAGATCGACAAGTTGCAGGCCACCATTCGTTCGATGGAAGGAAAGATCAACACGACGACAAAGCAGCGCCGCGAGACATATGAAGGCTACACTCGCCTCGTCGCGCGTCACAACGAGATCGTTGAATTGATGGACCGTTTTCGGCTGCTCGACCAGCAGTACAGCAACGATCTGAAGCGCCTTGCCGCCATCCAGCAATCTGGCCAGTTCTTTGTCCTCCGTGAGCCGATGCAATGCCCGTTATGCGGCGCGCCTGCCGAAGGGCAGCGTCATGATGCTGCATGCGATGGCAATGTCGATGCCGTGACCCAAGCCGCTGCGGCTGAAATTGTAAAAATCCAGCTCCTGCAATCCGAGCTGCACGAAACGGTCGCATCGCTCACCGGAGAAGACAAAACAGTCGTCAAAGACGCGGGAACCCTTCGCGGCCAATTGAACGGCTACCAGCAGGAAATCGATAATGCCCTGTCGCCTGATTTTTCATCCGCACGCGAAGAATATACGAAGCTGATCGAAAGACGGGCCGCTGTCATTCAGGCAATCACGCTCCAAAAGCGGATCAAGTCTCTTCAGAGAAGGCTCGACGAGCCGACGAAACCCGCGAAGCCGGAACCCGTCGTCGAGGAAGCGTCGCCTGACGTTGACCAGTACATATCGAAATCTGTCTTACGCGATTTCTCGATCACCGTCGGCGACATCCTCCAACAATGGCACTTCCCCGGCGCGACAGATGTTTACTTCGACGAGAAGACGAAGGACGTGGTCATCGGAGGACGCCCGCGCGGAAGTCGCGGCGCTGGCTTGTGCGCCATCACCTATTCGGCATTCGTTCTCGCGCTTTTCGAGTATTGCCGTTCACGGAGTATGCCGCATCCGGGATTTGTGATCCTCGATTCGCCCCTGCTTGCATACAAAGAGCCGATGCCGGACGACGAGAACATCACGGCCACCGACCTGAAGCCGCGCTTCTACGAGCATCTGGAGAAGTTTTCCGGCGAGCAGCAGGTATTCGTGATCGACAACACCGATCCACCGCCGGAGTATGCCGCCAAGGGCATCCACTTCACGGCCAACGAAAAGCATGGTAGGTACGGGCTGTTTCGGCCCGTGAAGAAGGCATCGACAAAGTAGAGAGCGCCAACTATGGGGGCTGGTCCACCTTATTGATTCGATCTCTTGCCCTCACTTCAAAAAAGGCTGGCCGACTCTTTCCCGGTTTTGGGAAAGGTAGCAGAAAACGACTCGCGGAACACCTGAAAGGTTATGCATACATGCTGCCCGCTCGCCGTGACGATTGAGTAGTCCCGCCTCAGAGGCGTCGGTCCAGACCATCATCAGCCCGTGCCTCTTCCCTGAGTTCTTCAAGCGTCGGCCGGCCCGCTCTTGCTTGCTGCAGCTTCAGCTCCAGCCCCAGCGCCGCGAGAATATTGGTGATCTTTGAATATCCCAGTTCGCCCATCCGTCCGTTTTCCAGGGCGTCGAGCGTGGAAAGTCCGACCCTAGCTCTTTTTGCAAGCGTGGGCTTCGTCAGACCGAGTTCTTTGCGCTTGATGGCGATCTGCTCGCCTAGTAAGTACAGGGGCAACATACACCCAATATACGAGGCTTTTACGGCTAATGCATCAAAATAGCCTAATATACTGGGTGTTGATACCGCTGTCGGTGCGGGGTACCAGTCATGATCTCGAAAGAAAGACGGGCAATCTGTTGTTGCACTCATACCTCTTCTTCCGCCATCTCGTCTTTACCCGAGCGGACAACGTTGATGGCGGCGGCGTTGAGCGAGTTCTTGACATGCACTCCGTAATATTTCTCGATCATTCCGACACTCGTGCGACAGTTCTTAGCGATTTGATAGATATTGGCTCCCTCCATCAACCGCATGCTGATATATGTGTGCCGTAGGCTGTACGCCGTACGCGGTCGGCCGTCTCTGTCGAACCGAAGATTCTCCTTCTCAGTAATGGTCTTGAAGAGCTCGCTCTGCCATTTGGGAAAAATGAGGTCGGTCGGTTCGGGCGTACGCCACTTCTCCCCCTGGACATGAGAATTGTCGGACACTTCGATGGGGGCACGCGCGCCCTCAACGCGACTCGGACGGAGCCTGCTTCTGAGTCGCTCAAATGGACTCACCGCATCTGGCATGCTCTTGCAATATCCGAATCCTCGTTTTCCCCGCACTTCAATCTCAAGAATCGTCTCGCCCGAGGGCTCGTCGTCAACTATCTCGACATCACGGAACTCAAGGCGCCGCGCCTCATCAGGCCGCAGCCCGGTATTGCCCGCGAAGAGGACATAGTCATGCAGTTGCTCCGCTTGCCATTTGAAACCCTCTTTCTTTGGCTCTAGGGCGCGCGTTCGAGTCGCTTCACAGAGTTTCTCGTATTCTTCTGGCGAAAACCATGCCCGGTAGGAGACTTTCGATGATCTCCTGTACGGCTCAGAGAAATCTGGAAGCCGGTCGAGCCACCCTTGGCACAGCGCGGTCTTCAAGGTCTGCCGCAGCGTCACGATTTCCTGGTGCATCGTGCTGTGTGCCGGCGGCTTGCCGCGTTTCGCAATTGCTTGTTGGTATCTGTGAACTCGATAATCCACGATTTTTCCCGTGGTGATCTTCGAGATGTCCATGTTTCCGAAGAAGGGCACCAAGTGAACGCTCGACCGCAAATACTGGCCCTTCACGTATTGCTTGCTACGTTCTCCACGCGTCATGATCTCGCATTCGCGTAAAAATTGTTCAGACACTTCGCGAAAGGTCTTTTCGGCTTTGAGCTCTCCAGTGAGAAGTTTTCCCCGAAGTTGTAGATACCAGTCTTCCGCGACTTCCTTCGCTTTGGAGAGGCTCTCTTCCTTCGTGCTCGTGCGACGATTCTTACCCGCGAAGAAGCTTGAGCATTGCCAGCGGCTGCTGTTTGGACGCTTGTAGACGTAAACTTTTCCGCCAAGAATCGTGTGTTGTTCCGCCATCTTCGACCCCCCGTTCCATGCGACCGATTTCGCGACAATCTGTAAATCACGTGAAGTATAAATCGCAGCGAATCTGCCCCCGCATTCGATGTGACCTCGCAATCTATTGTGTTATGCTGCACCGCCAAGGGAAGGGTGATGCGAAGACGCGGCTGGACTCGTGAAGAACTCATCGTTGCGTTTAACCTCTATTGCAAGATCCCGTTTGGTCGAATTCACATTCGTAATCCATTGATTATTCAGCTAGCGCAATCCCTTGGACGCACGCCCTCGGCTGTTTCTTGGAAGCTCGCAAACTTCGCCCGACTTGATCCGGCTTTGAAAAGGCGGAATGTGAAAGGCGCCGCACATGGGGCTCGTGCGGAAGTCGAAATCTGGATGGAATTTAATGACGATTGGGAAGGTCTGGCATTCGAGAGCGAGCGTCTGCTGGGCGACATGGGGATACGGCCGGAGATTGATAAGAAGGCAGAGGAGTTCCCCGAAGGCCGTACGCGAGAGGCGCTCGTCCGCACACGCGTAAATCAAGGGTTTTTCCGTTCAGCCGTGTTGGCTGCATACGGAGTCCGATGCTGCATCACGGGCCTCTCGCTCGGGCAACTACTAAATGCGAGTCATATTGTGCCATGGACGGTTGACGTGAAAAATCGAACGAATCCGCGGAACGGACTGTGCTTGAACGCCATTCATGACCGAGCGTTTGATTGTGGGCTGCTTACGATTACGACGGATTTGCGCGTTGAACTTTCGCCCAAGGCGAGAGGAGTTGGAGCAGACAAGGCATCAGAAGATTTTCTGTGGAGGTTTAATGGTGTCGCCATTTCGGCCCCGCGCCGTTTTGCTCCAGATGCCGACTTCCTGCGATACCATCACGATCATGTGTTCCTCAAGCGATAAATGGCACAGATCTCCGCGATGTTTGCGTCGAGACTAGCCTGCTCCTTCTTCGCGCACGGATCACAGTAGAACTTATCCGGATAGAACTCGGCCCACGACTTGTTCTTTAGACTCGTGCCGCAAATATGGCAAAATAGTGAGGCCTCGCATTCGTCGCACAGGCGTCCCGTGTTGGCAGGCAGTCGTTTGTGGCAATAGTCACAAGTTTCGGAGTTCGGCACTAAGGATCGTTCCTCTCGGCAGATGACGGAAGCTATCGGAACTGTTCGGAAATCGACTAGTCCAAAGACGTGTAGGTCACCGTGCGGGTCGCACTTGTTGAGCGAACCGCATCATTTCTTCAAGCTGTGACGGGCCGTATCCGTGGGCGGCAATCGGTTGGTACGTCGTTGCGATTATCGGCTTCATGGAACCGGCACGGGCTTGACCGGCTGTTATGGCATCAGCGCGGGCTTGAGTCTTTGCGAGGGAGCCGTGGCACTTTTTATGCTTCTCCCCGCTACCGCACGGGCAAGGATCATTGCGTCCAACCTTCTGAGCGTTCCCGTTCCTCAGGTTCTTCAGGAAACTGGAGTACCGCAGGTTTTGGATCATCTCCAAACGACCAGTCACAGCGATGGCAAGCGAGGACGGCCCATTCACATCAGGACCACCACCGAAGTCCACACCACCGTAGAAATTAAACCGCCACACGGTCAACTCTGGATATTGTGGTGCTTGCGCGCCTTCAAATGAGAACGTGCCTTCGCCTAAGTCTCCTGAAACGTGGACCTTTCCAGCGGACAGCATCTGCTCGAAGAATGCTTCGCCGTCGTTGGTGAACAACGACGCAGTCGCGGCATAACCGGCCCCCAGACGCACGCTAAAATGCTGCCAAGCCAATGCCTTGGCGATCATTTCAAAGAGTTCTTCCATTGGCTGATGGTCGAACGGGATCGACGCTCCGCCGCTTCTGGCATAGCCAATCTGCAATTTTCGAAGCAGTTTCGCATTAGCCTTGTTCTCCAGCCGGGGTAGAACCAGCTTCCTGAGAATTTCCGCTGCATCGACGTTTTTGGCCCCGAATGGAAGGACGATCATCAGGTAGTTCTCATGCTGGGATTTTCGGTTGTTGCAACGCTTGCAGGCGGGAGCCTGCGGCAGATTGTCGCGCCTCTCCACCAAGAAGAATTTCCGTCCTACTACATGATCGGATGACTCGGACGCAGCTTTTCCGCAATAGATGCAGGTTTCGCCGCTGAATTTGTGTTTCATGGAATGCTCCGTCGTGCCATTTTACCAGCGGCTATGAGATAAGAGATTCCAGAAATTTCACCGTTTTCCGCTGAATCTCCTTTCCTCCCGTGCCTCGTAGACGGCTGGTTCGAGGTCTCACGCCGTTACGATACCAGTGCCAGAGAACATTGTGGAGTTTACTCAGATCAGTCACGAGTCGGGCCAATTCTCGCGTATTCGTTCGCGCGAAGATACCACTCATGTCCATCCTCTGTTTGTGCGCGTATCGCTTGTCGCGTATCTGCTTGTAGCATTTTTCATACACCTTGCGTCGCGCTTCTACGAACCGCTCAAGCCGCTTGAAATCTGAGGTCGTTGGCTCTTTCACATCTTTCATGAAGTCATCAACCAAGTGGCTGGCGTTCGCCAAATCCTTTTCCTTGCGTTGCCTCAAAGCGACCTTCGAGAAAATCGCAGGATTCTTTGCGGCGAGCCTGAGAAGCCGCCCGACGTTGTGGGTATCTTTGCCCCGGTCAAAGATTCGCCCCAAAGCGATCAGAGAATTTGCCTGGATGGAACCGAGCGCCACGACCCAGAATCCCGCGTTTCTATTCAACAGATCATGGATTCTTCGACTCTTACGCGCGGCCGCATGAACAGTGCGCCAGATGTAGAAGCACTGAATAACCTCATCAACGTCGTTGTCGAACACCCGAAGTTCGTTCTGAAACTCTGCTTCGGAATTACTTACCGCATTCGTCATCGGAGATGGTCCGCACGTTAACAAATCACTTGAACAACAAAGCCCAGACCGCTGCCCAGAATATCTCCGCTGGCTTCAGGACATGATGAAAAACCCAAGTTGCAACCTGTTTGCCGACCTTTTCAATTTTAGCGACCGTGCGATTCTTGTATCCCTTGCACTTGATCGGGCAACTTATGAACGGTGCCCAACTCGGTATCACCATGTAGGTTAACGGACTTAGACGACCCACTTTCCTGCTCGGCATTTCGAAGGCTTCCGCAATTCCTTCTCTGTCGAATCTGCCTTCGTCGCACATGGGCATGTACAACCGTTGATGTTGTAACTGAACCGGAGCACAGCGCAGGTGCTCGCAACGCTGGCGAAACTTCTTGTCCTCTAGAAACCCCTCAACTGAATTCTGATCACCGAAATTGGTGGCGTTCGGCTTGGGAGCTTTGTCTAAGTTGAGTTTTGTGAGGTTCACAGTACCTTGATGGAATTGTATACCTCAACACGTGGACGAACAAAGAGCGAACATGTAAGATGCTTTCATGGGCGGGGCCGCGTTGACGCGGTATTCGGTAGTCGTGAATAATCCGCTCAATGACGAATTTCTTTGATGACGAAGACGAGGAGGAACCGGTCGTTCCTTCCAATTTCAAATCCCGTGAACTCACGGTCGAGGTCCTCAAACTTCTGACGGCATCACTCGCCTTTGCCGCGTCCGCAATCGCCCTTGTGTCCAAATATCCCTGGCTTTCAAAGCCATGGATGCTGGATGGAATTATCGCTGTTGGTCTCCTCGTTCTTGTGTGGTTCGCAAAGCCCCGCTTCGCCCATTGGCTGCACAAAATGAAACGGCGCAAACGCGAAGAGCAATTCATCGCAGCCAACGAAGATCGGCTGCGAGAGTTTGTGGAGCAGTTCGCCGAGTTCCTCTCCGATAACAACACGCGGTCGTTGCGTTATATCGTAAGATCCGCTTGCTCCCAAAACGCAACGGAGGTCGAGAAGATACTCGCCGGAGACTACATCGGGAACTGGTTCTTCTCCTTCCGCGAACAGCTGATGTTCCCGACACAGTCTCTCGAACAGTTCTTGGCACGCTGTAGAGAGTTCACAAACCTCGTGCAACAGTTCAATTCGAGCTATGCTTTGCGAAGTCAGAGGTTGTTCACTTCTGCCGCAACTCCGCCGCCAGAGCACGTACTTGACGAGCTAGAGGGATTCCGTGAGGACTACAATGCCTTCTTACGGAATCTGGAGCCGTGGGCAAAAGGCATCGCGGGATACCTGCAATCGATTGGAGTCACTGATACGCCTACGCAGTGGCGTCTCGCGCCCGTGACCTATTTTGACAAGCCAAAGTCGTTCAAGAAGTCGCAGCTCGTAACGAAGTGACCCCATTCGGCCTGTCCTTCTTCCACTCGAACGCTCCCATTAAAGAATGTATCGAAGCTAAGCGGGCAGCGGTAGAGTCAGTTGCATCGGCGGTGGACGCCGCGTTGCACATTTCCGGAGAAATGATTTTCCACTCCCCGTCATCCCGAGAATCAGCGTGTGGGCAATTTCGCCGTTATGCAGGTTAAGAAAGTAGGGCGTGCTGTTGTCGGTTTCAAGCGCGGCCAGGTACTCCGTGCCGAGATGGGCATTCGTCTTTTCGCCGGGCAGGATCGTAAAGAGAAAGGACAGGTCGGCATAATTTGTGTTGAGCAGATACATCTGGCGGAGGTTTAGCGCGTAGTTGCCTGGCACGGTAGCGAAATAAGCGTTGAGCTGGTTGTAGGTTTCCGCGAACAGATTTCCATCCGCATTGGTGAAGACGCCAGTAAACTCGGCCACCAGTTGATCGAGTCCCGTTTTTGCCTGACCGGATGACGTCCGGCCATAGAGCACGATCGTGAGCGAGAAGTCGCCAAGCGATTGGCCGTCACCCAAGGCACGCAAGCAATCCCCAAGATTCTCAATGTCAGCCTGCTTGGACTCATCCACCAGCACATCGCGCGGATTCGTCCGGGTCGCGTCATTGCCCATCTGAGACACAAACCCTGTCTTCGACATATTGAAGTGGCGACGACGCTTGTTCACTTCCTTGCGGGCCTTGTCCGCGGGGAGCGGCGTCCATTCCGTGACGACATAGAAGTTGGCTGGAATCTTCAGAAGTACGTCGAGCACGAGGGGACGCGTCTCGGTGATGGCCTCTTTCATCGTCAGGACGCGGACAATGTGATCGCCTACGCGCAGATGATCGCGCTCTGCTTCGATATCGGAGTTCACCACCTGATAGTCGAGAAACTGCGTGGACTGAGGCTGGCCGACAATACGCCAGTCGTCATAATTCAGCAGGCGTCGGAAAAACGTAAACTGGCCCTGCTGATTCAGAATCTCGATTTGCATGAAGTCCGCTAGCTGGCGAGCGAATGCCTGGACGTGCTGGTCAAGACGTTGAAGATCGCGTTCGATGTGTCCACGCAATAGTGTCTTCATGCCATCGTTGGTGAACTGCGATTTGAGTTCGGCAATCGCGCCTTCTGGATCACGCAACAGGCGAGCTAGGGCCGTCCCGACGCCGGTCTTCGAGCGGGCGCCTTCGAGCAGGATGCAGTAGAAGATCTCAACCTGATAAAGATGTTCTCTCTTGCCTTCAAAGAACTTTCGCCGCTGATCGATCGCTGCATCCACGACAGGGTCGTCATACTTTGCGAATGGGATGTCGGGGCGATTCGACTTGAAGAGATACTGGTAGACGTGGAAGCCTGGGCCAAACGCTTTAAGCGCCGATTCTAACCGCTTCACCGCATACTTCTGTTCCGAGCGGTCAAGACTCTCGTAGTCCACTCCGGAAATACCGAGGACCATTCCTACATCGCCGCTCTTGGTGAGGAAGGTCGTCTCATTCCAGAAGCCATAGAGATTGATGTGGTCGTTGAGAGCTGCGCTCTCTTTCCACGGCTTGATGACTTTGTCGAGACGCAGCATCACATCACCTCTACATGTGGGACTTGCTGTTTCGCAGCGTCGTAGCGCAATTTGTAGCGTTCAGACTTTGCGAGGATGCGGAGAAACGCCGGATCGCTGTTCGTTACCCAATGACCGAAAGCAAAGCCGCCAATGAAAACGGCGATGCCGGCCGAGATGGAGTTGAAGAGATTGAAAGATCCCACCGCGCCGACGCAGACGAAGTAGAACAGCGTGCGCTCTACGCCCAGATAAGTGAGAGGCTTATGCAGGCTCTTGAAGACTCGATTTGTCCGATGCTTTTGATCTGTGTTGTTTGGCATAAGGGGCTCGTTCAGCATCTGTTGAACTTGGCGGGTAGGGCCTCCTACACGCCCCAAAGCCAGCTCAGGACGTTTACGGCGAGGACGGCAATCCCGGTTCCGGCGGCGACACCGGCCAAGGCCTTCTTTGCGCCGGGTTCTCCGTGAGCAAAACCGTAGCCGCCGATCACGATCGCCACTAGACTTGCAACCTTTGCAATGGTGCCGGTGAAAAGACTTTGGATAGCGGTAAAACCCGTGTCGAACGGTGAACCCTGTGCCAGCGCCGCCACAGGAATGAGGAAGAACAGGGCGAGAACAACTGTGGTTGGACGCATGCGCTTCGACTGAAGTAGGCGTCCGATTTGGCGGATGGAATGAGCTCGCGACCAACGGGGCATTTGCACCTCTCGCAGCACCTCAAATCGGCTGCTTGTGGCGCAAACGTAACGCTGCTCAAACAACATGTCCAACAACTTCTCGTCACTCTGTTATTCCTGGGAGGAATAACAGATGAACGTGTTGTCGCGAGCAGGTAAATTGAGCCTTCCGCGTGCTAATGAATCTTCCAGACGACGCGATTTATCGGCAAATGCGGCCCCGGCACTGATACAAGGAATGCGCCTAGGTATTTGGCCACGGGATACGATTGTGGTGGCGGGTACGTAATCACCTTGCTCGCAAATCTGCTTCCAAGTGCCTAGCGATGATGCAGATGAGGCTGTCGCGACCGTATGACACGGTTCTGCTGCAATGCCAGATCGGCAACCGAGAAGCGATTTGCTCAATGAAATGTGACATGAGAAATCGGATTATCGCCGTCTGATATTCCCAGCGGGAATAACAGAGTGACGAGAAGTTGTTGGACATGGCCGAGGAAACGAAGCAAATTGGATGACATCGTCGGTTCCGCACAATGTCCAATAGCGCGCGGAACCGCATTGCAGCGAGGCTTCTATGTCGACCCAGCCCACTCGAATTCCTCCACGCGAGCGGCTACGCTCGGTTCGGGAAGCACCCGTCAACCAACAACACGCCGCACGTTTCCTTAACCTGCATCCGAAGACGTTACTCCGCAAGGCTCGTGAGGGCTCGCTTCCCGCGCATCCGGTTGGGACAGGTCGGAAGCGCTGGCATTTCTATCTCTCGGAGCTAGACCAGTGGCTTCGTTCTCAGGTAATCTCAGGCAGCCACCCGCGTCGCCAACCCCAAGGAGATTACATTGGCTAAGCGAACGCGGTATCAGTACGGTAGTGTTGAGATCAACAAACGCGTAACAGGACCGGACGTATGGCTCTATCGTTGGTGGGAACCGACTTCAGACGGTCGCAGGACCAGAAGAGGGTTCACCGTCGGAACCGTCGAAAAGTACAAGACGGAGGCCCACGCCTTGAAAGCAGCAGAAGGCATGCGGCTGATGATCAACGATGGGATGTTGCGCCGAGATCCGGTTCTCTTCTGTGGCATCCTCGACCGTTTCCTGCTCGATCAGAAACAGGAAGAGGACGCCGAACAAATCACTCACAATACTCTAGCCTCCTACCGAAGTATGATTTGCCAACACATCCGACCCAAGTGGGGCGACGCCCATCTCGAAGACGTTCGGCCCGCTTTGGTACAGGATTGGCTTCGCAATCTCGTCCTCTCGCCCAAGTACAAGGGACATATTCGATCCCTGATGTATCGTCTTTTCGACAAGGCGATGCTTTGGGAATTGCTGAATGTGGAACGAAACCCCATGGACTTGGTCGAAGTGAAGGGCATCAGCAAGCGCAAGAAGCGTCCTCGGGTTCTTCAGGTAAAGGATGCTTGGCAAATGCTCGACGCGCTGGTTCAGCCTTTTCGAACCATCGTGCTAATTGGCCTGTGTTTCGGATTGCGAATCAGCGAAATCCTGGGTTTGCGCTGGACGGATTTCGATTTCAAGCGATCGGTGGTTCTGGTTCAACGATCAGCGGTCGGAAGGCGGCTCAACAAATTGAAGACGGAGTATTCGCAG
>Ga0210398_10004675_pt1 | contig 12809 bp, 6 predicted proteins | sample IncBWC4OmetaG_FD_161047 | JGI IMG/M metagenome (GOLD analysis project Ga0210398, IMG submission 161047) | Forest soil microbial communities from Barre Woods Harvard Forest LTER site, Petersham, Massachusetts, United States - Inc-BW-C-4-O | ecosystem: Environmental > Terrestrial > Soil >... | reverse complement strand
GGCGCCTTCCAGCGCGCCCCCGGCCAACGGTACGCCGGCCCCAACCACCCCCACGCCTTCCCCTTCAAAACCAGGTACTACCGAAGCGAATAACGGCGCGAGTGGCCGCGGCCGCGGCGGCGGCGGCGGACCCCGCGGCGGCGGTGGAGGCGGAGGCGGCGGGCGCGCGTTTCAGCAGGTGGGCCTGAACGGCGAAAATCAGAATCCCGCCGAAGTTGGAGCAGAAGACTCGACCGGCACGGAAGCGGGCGCGCAACTCGGCCAGGCTACTTCGGCCGACGCCGTGCAAATGATCGGAACCGTGGCCATGGGGCAGGCACCGGACAGCGGCTTTCCGCAGCCCGGCGGACCTAACGCATTTGGACCCGGAGGCAATCAAATTCCGGGGCAGGGCCCGGCGGGCGGATTCGGGCCAGGCGGACCCGGCGGCCCCGGAGGTCCCGGCGGGGGCGGGTTCGGCGGGCCGGGCGGCGGGCGAGGGGGAGGCGGAGGTGGGCGAGGGCGCGGGCCGCAGGGAGGGCCGCAAGGTGTCGCCGCGCTTTGGGGCGCGCAGCGGCTCTATCGCCAGCGCATCAACCGCGTGCATTTCAGCATCTATGACACGTACGGAAACTCCGACCTCAACGCGCGGCCGTACTCGCTCTACCAGGCCAATCCTCCGAAGGTGCCCGGCTGGTCGGAAACCGCGGGAATGAACATCGGCGGGCCTCTGAAAATTCCACACGTGTACGACGGCACGGACAAAACATTTTTCTACATCAATTTTGGCGGCACGTGGTCGCGCACGCCGGTGGACCAATTCTCCACCGTGCCGACCTTGGCGGAGCGAAACGGCGACTTCAGCGCCGACAACGTGCAACTGTACAACCCGCTGTCCGATCTGACCGGTCCACGAACATTGTTCACCAACGCCGGCTGTTACCAGGCCACGCCGTCTTCGCCGTTGCCCACGGTGGGCACATGCATTCCAACCAACATGATCAGCTCGCAGGCCACCGCGCTGCTGAATTACATTCCGCTGCCCAATATTCCGGCAACCACCATCGCCGGACAGAATTTCAACTATCATCTGCAGACCAACGTTCCGGGCATCAGCAACCGTTTGAACGCCAACATCACGCACCAGATTTCCTCCAAGCTGAGCCTGCAGGTGAACTACAACCTGAGCAACGCCACCACGCACGTGATCAGCAGCTTTCCGGACATCGAGTCCAACGGCTACTCGCGCGGGCAGAGCGTGATGATCGGGCTGACGCAGAACTACACCAAGACGTTCATGCACACCTCGCAGCTCTACTTCTCGCGCAGCCGCAGCCTGGGCAACAACGGATTCACCGACGTGACCGATATCGCTTCCCAGCTCGGCTTTGCCGGAATTTCCGCGGCGCCCTATGACTTCGGCTTGCCTTCGATCGGCTTGACCAACTTTACGGGGATCAACGATCCGGTGTTTTCGCTGGCCCGCAGCCAGACGTACCGCTATGTGGACAGCCTGCGCTGGATGAAGGAGAAGCACACCGTCACGATTGGGGGCGAAGTGCGCCGGATGGACATCGAGCGGGACACCGATCCCGCACCCAACGGAGCGTTTTCCTTCACCGGCCTGATGACCAGTCAGCTGACCGCAACGGGAACGCCCGTGGCGTCGCCCGCCAATTGCCAGACGCCGACGCCCTCCGGACCGTGCATCGGCAGCGATCTCGCCGATTTCCTGCTCGGCTACCCCGCCAATGCCAAGGTGCAATACGGAAACACGGCCACCTATTTCCACAATTGGGGCTTCATCGGGTATGCCACCGACGACTGGCACATGTTCCCGAAATTCACCCTGACCTATGGAATACGCTACGAGGCGTTCACTCCGCCGACGGAGGAAAACGGCCACATCGCCAACCTCTCCGTGAATCCGACCTTCACCGAGGTGCAGTGCGTTACGCCGGCGGCGACGGGCGATTGCGTGGCCGGACCCACGGCCTCTCTGTTTCATGGCCACTACAACAACTGGGCGCCGCGCCTCGGCATCGCCTGGCAGCCCCCCGGAAAAATGTTTTCCGGCAATCACCAGCTGACGTTCCGCGCCGGGTTCAGCATGTTTTACGTCGAGGCTTACCTGAATACACTCGCGGCAGAGATGGCCAACCAGCCGCCTTTCGCCACGGCCAGCACGCTAACGCCGGCGACGTTCACCACCACGCCGCTGAACTTCCTCACCAACCTGTCCACGGCCGTGCCCGGCTCGGTAACCAACACCGTGGCGGTGAATCCCAACTATCAAGTGCCCTACGCGATGATCTGGAACGGGGGCATCGAGTACAACCTGACCCGCAGCACCTTTCTCGAAGTGATGTACACGGGGACGCGTGGCGTCCATCTCGACGAGCTGCTGGGATACAGCTCGGTGAACGATGTGACCACGCAGGCCGAAGGCTTTACCTACGATACGACGGGAGCCTTTTCCAACCTCAACGCCTTGCAGGTGCGATTGCAACGCCGCATGACGCGTGGCCTCATGTTCATGGCGCGCTACACGTATTCCAAGTCGCTCGACGATGCCAGCACCATCGGAGGAAGCGGCCAGACGGTGATCCAGGACAACGCCGACCCACGGCTCGACTACGGCCTCTCGTCCTTCAATATGACCCATCAATTCATGGGGCAGACCAGCTACCAACTGCCCTTCGGCGACCGCCAGAGATTTGCCACCAAGGGCTGGCAGAAGGACATTTTCGGCGCCTGGCGGCTGAATGCCACGGCGACGGTGAATTCCGGCACGCCATTCACCGTGCGAGTCTTCTCGAAAAATCTGGCCTGCCAGAACGTGCCGGGAGTGAACTCGGAGCGCGCCGATCAGTCCGGCGATGCGGCCTTGTCCAATCCGACGACGCTGGAGTGGTTTAATACCTCGCTCTTCACGATTCCGACAGCATGCTTCGGCGACGCGCCGCGCAATTCGGTGATTGGGCCGGGATCGTTTACGATCAGCTCGGGACTGACCAAGACCGTGCCGTTCGGGCGCGACGGCCTGCGGCGGCTGGATTTCAGTTGGAACACATCGAACCTTCTCAATCATCCGAATTTCAGCGGACTGTCGACGGTCCTGGGCTCCAAGACGTTCGGCGAAATTACCGGCGTGGGAGCGATGCGGTCGATGACGTTTACGACGAGGTTTAATTTCTGATGCGTACGGGAGCAACAATCCGGCAGCGTATCTTTGCCTGGCTGGCCGCGGCTACTTTGCTGACCGCGCCGCTGGGCGCGCAGAACGCCGCGCCGCCTCCTCCGCCTCCGCAAACACAGCAGCCGCAGGCCATTCCTGTGAACCCGCGCCAGGGCCCGGCCGCGCCGCCTTCGAACAAACCGGTGGCCAACGGGAAGGCCACCATCCGCTCCACCGTCAGCTTGGTTGAAATCGACGTGCAAGTCTCCAACCGCGACGGCAAGCCTGTGAAGGGTTTGAAACAGGAGCAGTTCAGCGTCGCCGAGGACGGCAAGCCGCAGAAGATTTCCACCTTCGAGTACAACGACATCGAGCGCGTCGAAACCGCCGGGACCGGAGACGTCGCGCCCATCACGGTACCGCTCGGCACGATCACTTCGCCCGAGGAAATCAAAGCCGTGGTCCGCGACCACCGCATGATAGTGCTGTTCTTTGACATGACGTCGCTGCAGGCCGAGGACTTGCTGCGTTCGACGCGCGCCGCGCAGAAGTATCTGCAGGACCAGATGACCACGGCGGACCTGGTGGCCGTGGTGGTCTTCGGCAACACGCTGAAAGTGGTAGTGAATTTCACCAATGACCGCGAGCTGCTCAAGCAGGCCGTTGACGCCATCGTGCCGGGCCACGAAGCGGCGCTGCAGGCGCTGGCCGATTCGGCGACGGCCGCGGACGGAGAAACGCTGGTTTCGGAAGATACCGGTGCGGCCTTCGTTGCCGACGACACCGAATTCAACGTGTTCAACACCGACCGGAAGCTCGCCGCCGTCGAATCGTTGTGCGAAGTGCTGGAAGGAATCCCGGGAAAGAAATCCATTATTCAGTTCACCAGCGGCATCACGCAGACGGGCGAGGAAAACCGCTCCGAACTGATCGCCGCGACCAATTCCGCGAATCGATCCAACGTCGCGATCTACAGCGTCGATTCGCGCGGCCTGCTGACGGCCACGCCGGGAGGCGACGCCAGCGTGGGCGCCTCGGGCGGTAACGCCATGTTTACCGGCGCGACCGTCGTTTCGCAAAGCCAGTCGCGCCAGGATTCCCGCGATACACTGGCGACGCTGGCGGGAGACACCGGCGGGCGCTCCTTCTTCGACGTCGGCGATTTCGGCAAGGTGTTTCAGAGCGTGCAGAACGACACCACGGGCTACTATTTGCTCGGATATTACAGCACCAACAGCGCCAATGACGGCGCCTGGCGCCGCGTCCGCGTGAAGATCGACGGGCTTCCGGCCGGGGTGCACGTCCGCGCGCGCGAGGGCTACTATGCGGCGAAAAACTTCGGCGTGTACACCACGGAGGACCGCGAGCGGCAGCTGGAGGAAGCCTTCAATTCGGACACACCGGAAGTCGAGCTGCCGCTGGCAGTCGAGACGGCGGAGTTCCGCCTGAATGCCAATCAGGTTTTTGTTCCCATCGCCGCGAAGCTCGCGCCCAGCGCGCTGCAGTGGGCGCAAAAGCGCGGCAGCCGCGAAACCGCTTTCGATTTCGCGGCGGAAGTGCGCGACGCGAAATCCAACCGTGTGGTGGGCGCGCTGCGCGACACCATCACCGTCAAAATCGATACCGAACATTTTCAGGATTTGCAGCAGCGGGCCCTGGTCTACCAGGGCGGCATCATCCTCGCCCCCGGACAGTACAAGCTGAAGTTCTTGGCCCGCGAAAACGAGTCCGGCCGCATCGGCACATTCGAAGAAAACATTGCGCTCGCGCCGCCGCAGGTCGATCGCCTGCAGGTCAGTTCCCTGCTGCTCTCGAGTCAGGTGCAGGCAGTGCAGAACGCGGCGCAGATCAAGACGCAAGCACTGGGGCAGGATGCCAAGATGAAATCATCTCCGCTGGATGTGGGCGGCGAGCGCATCACTCCCAGCGTGACGCGCGTCTTCACCGGCGAGCAGACGTTGTACGTGTTCTTCCAGGCGTATGTGCCGCAGAAGGCCGATGCGGATTCGGTGCGCGCCGGACTGGTCTTTTTCCGCAACGGGATCCGCCTGTCCGACACGCCGATGATCGCGCCTACGGAGTATGACGCGCAGAGCCGCACAGCTTCGTTCCGCCTCAGCCTGCCGCTGGCCAGCCTGGCCGCTGGCCGCTACACCGTGCAGGCAGTGGTCGTAGATGCGGGCTCGACGTATTCCGCGTTCGCGCGCAACTACTTTGCGCTGCGCGCAGCGGGCACCAAACCGCCGGCCCCGGCCGCCGAGCCGGCTACGACTCCTGCTCCGTCCACTACTCCGTCCACTAATTGACCTCGGGTTCGCGCGGAAGTATCCTGAGCCGAGTGTCCCCGCCCTGCGCTTCGCGCAGCATCAGAAACGCGCGGTAAGCCCAGCCCTGAGCAACGAGGCGCCGGCGCCTGGCATCCCTAGAGACACGCGCTGCCGGCGGCCTACTCCCCGGAATTTGCACGGCGGCCGATTGGAGCTTCGTGGTGAGGAACTAACTCATGCGCTTCGTCCTTTTTTCCATCGCCCTGATTTTTCTGCCGACGGGAATGCTCCTTGGCCAAAGCGAGCAACAGCCGTCTCCGAATGCCGCCTCGGGGGCACCGCACACCGTTGAACTGGAGGTGCCGGCGGGTACTCCGCTGCCAGTTGTGCTGGCCGACGAGGTACGCATACGAAAACCGGGTCAGGTCATTCACGGAAAAATCGCGGAGCCGGTATATGCCTTCGACCAGTTGGTGGTTCCCGCAGGCAGCGAAGTCAGCGGCAGCGTGACGCGCATTGCCGGAATTTCGGCATGGCAGCGAACCTTGGCCGCGCTCGACGCCAATTTTTCCCCGACCCGCGATGTGGAAATTACTTTCGATCAACTGACGCTGCCCGACGGGCACCGCGTCCCGTTGCACACGCAAGTTTCTCCGGCCTCGCAGGGTGTCCTGCAGCTCGCCACCGCAGCCGACCCGGACGATGCAAACAAGGGAAAGAAGAACGCCGCCGCGAAACTCGCTTCCGACAAGGTCAGCGAGAAGAAGCAGGAAATCGGCCGCGAGTGGCACGCGGCGGTGGAGCAGGTCAAGACTCCCGGCAAGATGCACCGCCTGAAGCGCATTTTTCTTGCCGAGATGCCGGTCCATCCGCAGTATTTCGACGCCGGCACGCGGTTCAACGCCGAACTGCTGGACCCGCTGAATTTTGGAACGGAGGAAGTGACGTCGGAGAAAATTCAGATGGTCGGCACAGCACCCACAGCGGGAAGCGTGATTCACGCGCTGCTGGAAACCCCGCTCAGCTCGGCCAGCGCGCAAAGGGGCGAGGAAGTCAGCGCCATCATGACCGAACCGCTCATCACCAACAGCCAGCTCATTCTCCCCGAAGGGACAATCCTCAAGGGTTCGGTGCTGCAAGTGCAGGCGGCGCGCAGATTGCACCGCAACGGGCAGCTGCGCATCGTGTTTCATCAAGTCGTGCCTCCGCAAGCGGCCGAACAGCAGGTGGAAGCGAGCCTCGAGGGCGTCGAAGTGAAGGACGACCAGAATCTGAGCCTGGATTCCGAAGGCGGCGCACAGGCCACGACTCCGAAGACACGCTACCTGACCACCGGCATATCGATCGCGCTCGCCGTAACCACGGCCCTCCCCGATCCCGACGCGGGCGCTTCCGGGCAGTCCGTCGGGGAACTTGGGGGGCGCGCAGCGACCGGAGCCTCCGGTTTCCGGGCGATCGGATTCGCCCTTGGAGCGCTCGTGAAATCGCGGCCGCTGGCCGCCGGAATGGGCGCGTACGGCGCCGGCATGTCGGTGTACGCCAATTTTCTTTCCCGCGGGCATGATGTGGTGTACCCGAAGGACACCGCCATGGCCATCGGCTTCGGCTCGCGAGTAACCGGTCCGCAGAAGTCCTCGCCGCAAACCTGATCGCAACGAACGCTTCCGCTGGAATGAACTGGGTGGCGACTCGCTTGCGCGTGGCGCCAGGCGTCCTCGCCAGCGGGACGCCGGCGCCACGAATCTGCGTTTCAATGTGGCACACCGCTCTCAGCACCACACCCAATCCTTTCTCCTAATCCTCACCCCGGCAACGAACGATATTCCAAATGGGTTGCGCGCCGCTGCCAACGGAGTCGCGTTTGTCGGCGGCGCCCCGGCGTGCGTTGGGAGTAACGGATGGATTCGATTCTGAGGGATTTTTCGCTGCAGCTGAACGCGGCGTACCTGATGGCCATCATTCTGGTGGCCGCGGCGGCCGGCGTGGGCCTGCTATTGCTGCTCCTCTTCGCGCAGCGCGTGTGGCGGCACATCCGGACCAGACGCTTTGACGCGCTCTCGATCAAGCTGCACGGCCAGTGGCGCGCCATCGTGCGTGGCGAAATTTCCGCCGACGAGTGGCGCACCGATTCCCTGCAATGCGAAATCATCCAGTCCATCGTGATTCAGGAAATCAGTGCGGCCACCGATAAGGACCGCGCGGGGCTGCAGGATTTTTTGCGTTCGAGCGGCTTGCTGGACCGCGGCGTGGACCGCGCCTACAGCGGGCACGGCTGGACGCGGCGGCGCGCCATGCTGGCGCTCGGCGCGATGCGCGTGCCGGAGGCCATCGCACCGCTGGCGGAGGCGCTGGATGACTGGCAGCTCGATACGCGCATGGCCGCCGTGCAGGCCCTCGGCCGCACCGGCCTGGCGCAGGCGGCCGAGCCCATCCTCGAAGCGTTCATGGTCGGCGCGCTCAAGGTGCCCGCCGATCCGGTGGCCAACGCCCTTGTCCGCTGTTACGAAGAGCATCCCGAGGCGGTGCTGCCCTACTTGCGGCGGTCGCTGGGAGAATCGCGCGAACTTCTGGCGCGCGTGGCCAGCGAACTGGCCACGCCGGCCATGGCCGACGAAATGATCCTGCTGGCGGAGGACCCGCGCCCGGAAGTGCGCGCGTGCGCCGCCAAAGCCCTGGCCGCCTCGCCGCTGCCCGTGGCCATTCCCGCACTGGCCGATTTGGTGCGCGACGACACCTGGTTCGTGCGTCTGCGCGCGGTTACCGCGCTCAATCAGATACCCCATCCGCGCACCATACCCATGCTGCTCGAGGCGGTGCGCGATTCGAACCGCCTGGTGCGCATGAGGGCGGCGACGGCCCTCGCCAAATTTGAACATGAAACCGTGGACATTCTGCGAAGCATCGTCGATTCGCGCGATCGCTACGCGCTGCACGCCATGATCTCGGCGCTCGAGCTGGGCGGCGGCTTGGAAAAAGTCCTGACGCAGCTGTCTGATCCCCTGCTGCGCGATGAAGCGGCGTCGCAGCTGCTGCAGGCCTTGCGCGAAGGCGCCGCGGGCCTGTGGGTGTCGCGCCCGGCGGATCCTGCCGTAGAGACAGTGTTTCCTTAGCCCTCGTAGGACAGGCCTTGAGCCTGCCGGGGGTTTTGTCCCGCACAAGCTGAAAACCAGACAGGCTCCCCTTCGCTTCGCTCAGGGTAAAGAAGCCTGTCCTACTTCACTCCGATTTGCGTTCGGCTTGCACGTCGATGCCGAGCTGCTGGCACTTCTTGTAGAGGTGGCTGCGCTCGAGGCCCAGAGCGCGGGCGGTGTTGGTCATGTGGTGATGGTGGCGGCGCAGCTCGGCGAGGAGCACTTCGCGCTCGAAGGCCTCGAGGCGCGTGCCCAGCGGGCCGCTTCCGGTGGAAGATGCGATGTCACCGTTGTGCGCCGCCGGCAGGGCAAGGTTCACTTCCTCGGCGGTGATGGCCTCCGAGGTGGAGAGCAGCAGGACGCGCTCGACCACGTTGCGCAGCTCACGCACATTGCCGGGCCAGGCATAGCGCTGCAGGACCGGGATCGACTCCGGCGAAAAATGTTTGGGCCGCCAGCCGTTTTGCAAAGCCACCTGCGCAGCGAAATATTCGGCCAGGGCGGGAATCTCCTCCGCGCGTTCCCGCAGCGGAGGCAAAACAACGGGAAACACGTAAATGCGGTGATACAAGTCCGGCCGAAACGTTCCCTGCTTGACCATGTCCTCGAGGTTGCGGTGCGTGGCCACCACCACGCGTGCATCCACGGCGATGGGCTTGTCCCCGCCGATGCGCTCGATCTCGCCTTCCTCCAGAACGCGCAGTAGCTTGGATTGCATGGCCAGCGGCATATCGCCGATTTCGTCCAGAAACAGCGTGCCGCCGGCGGCCTGCTCGAATTTTCCGATCTGCCGTGCCGCCGCTCCGGTGAAAGAGCCCTTTTCGTGGCCGAAGAGCTCCGATTCGATCAGCTCGGCAGGAACCGCCGCGCAATTGAGCGTCACGAAGGGTCCGGCGTGGCGCCCGCTTTTCTCGTGAATGGCGCGCGCGATAAGTTCTTTGCCCGTGCCGGTCTCGCCCTGGATCGCCACGCGCGATTCGCTGGCCGCCACGCGCTCCACCTGCGCCATCAGCCGCTCCATCGCCGGGCCTGACCAGATGATTTCGTGTTTGCCGAGGCGGCGGCGCAGGTCGCGGTTCTCGTCCTCGAGATGACGCAGCCGCAGAACGTTTTCGATGGTCACCAGAAGCTTTTCCGTGGACAGCGGCTTTTCCAGAAAGTCCACCGCGCCGAGCCGCGTGGCGCGCACCGCAGTCTCCACATTTGCCTGGCCCGAAATCATTACAACCGGTGTGGTCACTCCGCCGGCCTTTAAGTCTTCGAGCAATGAGATCCCATCTTTGCCCGGCATCACCACGTCGGAAAAAATCAGGTCGAAACGCTCCGCACGAATGATCTCCAGCGCGCGAGCGGCGCTGTCGCATACCGCAGCTTCATAACCCGCCAAGCGAAACGCGCGGGAGAGCGACGCCAGCGTGTTGGGGTCGTCGTCGATGAGCAGCAGGCGCGGCTTGGCGGCGTTCATGGGTGGTTCACCGGATCCGGCTGCGGCAAAAGCCGTGGCTCGGCGGGCCGGGATTCCATCGGGCGGTCTTCGGCAGAACTCGGCCGCTCGACGGCAAGCTTTTGCTCGGTGGGCAGCTCGATGCGAAACGTGGCGCCTGCGCCCGGCGCGGATTCCACTTCGATCCGTCCGTTGTGATCGCTGACCACCGATTGCACGATGGCCAGGCCCAGGCCGGTGCCATGGCGCTTGTTGGTGTAGTACGGAGTGAAGAGGCGGGCGCATTCCTCCGGCGTCAGGCCTTCGCCGGTATCGGTCACTTCCAGGCGCACTGCGCCGGGGCGGTGCGCCGTGCGGATGGTCAGCGTGCCGCCCGCGGGCATGGCGTCGAGCGAATTGAGAATCAGATTTTCGAGCGCCCGGCGCAGCAGAATGGCGTCCGCCTGCGGGCGCGGAAGACCTTCATCCAGGTACAGCTCCGGGGTGATCGGCGGGCGGCCTACGGGCGCCAGTTGCGGCTCAAATAATTTCACCGTGCTGCGGACCAGTTCGTTGACGTCCACACGCTCGAATTCCGGCGGCGGCATTTTGGCGAAATCGCTGAAGCGGCTGACGATGGTCTTCAGGTTTTCGAGCTCGGCGCGCAGCGTGGCGGTGGATTCGAAAAATACTTCGTCGAACTGATCCGGAGTCTGCTGGCGCGCGCGCTGCAAATTCTCGACCGTCAGCTGCAGCGGGAACAGGGGATTCTTCAGCTCGTGCGCCAGGCGGCGCGCCAGCTCGCGCCAGGCGGCCACGCGCTCGGTCTGCACCAGGCGCTCGCGCTGCTCGGCCAGCTGGCGGGTCATTTCGTTGAAGGCGTCGGCAAGCTGGCCGATTTCGTCGCGCGAGCGCACTTGCACACGCGCTTCCCAGCGCCCCGCGGCCACTTCCCGCGCGCCCTCGGCCAGCTTTTCAATGGGACGCGTCACCCGCGCCGAGACCCACCAGCCCAGCATCAGCCCGAGGAGGATCACGCCGCCGCCGACCAGCAGCGCCAGGGCGCGGATGAAATTCAGCATCTGGATGAGGCTCTGCCGGGAGCTGCCCACCAGAAGGACCGCGAGCAGGTCGTTGTCGCGGCCAGCCAGAGGAATGGCGTTGAACGTTTCCGAATTGGCGGTGGGAGGCGTGCCGGTGGCAATCGTCCGCTGCGCCTCGCGGCGGCTCTGCTGCACGTCGGTGATCATCGAGGAAAACAGCTCGGGCTGGCTCAGCGTGCCGCGCGGGTCGGTCAACTCGCTGGGCACGAATCCCTGCTCCAGATTGCGGTACAGCAGGACGCGCATGCCTTCGGGAAGGACCAGCGTACCGAGAAAATTTTGATCCAGGCGCTGCCCGCCGATGACGAAGAGCCGCCTCTCGCCCACTTTTACAGTGCGAACGGCGAGCAAGCCCAAATCCACGGCGTCGGGCATATCGACGCGCCGCAGGAAAGCGCCCCTGGAATTCCAGTCGGGCTCGAGGCCCACCCAGTCGTTCTTGTAACCGAAGCGCGCGGGCCATTCGAACGAGGAAATCAGCGTGCCGTCGTCGCCCACAATATCCACGAAATCGAGCTGCTGTGTTTGCGCGATGCCGCGCGCGTCGTTGTAGTACTGGGAGGCGTCGGCTTGCGGGCGGGTCAGGTCCATAGCCATGCGCAGGGTAGCTTCGGAATCGGCGATGCCTTGCACGCGATGGGCGATTTCGTCGCCGCGCTGCGCGAATTCGCGGCGGAACTGCGCGACCAACGCGTCCGTGCGCTGGCGGTCAAACTCCTCGAAGCCGCGGCGCGTGTAGGCTGCGACGCCCCACGCCACCAGGGTCACCGCCGCGACGATAGACACCACAAAAAAGGCCAGCAGCTTGGTGCGGAAGCTCATGGGGAGTTCCCTCCCCCAGCTTGCGACGGCCCGAGCCACACGTCGGCAAGATCCCAGCCGCCCCAGCGCGGCGCCATCCAGTCGCGTACCTGCGGGCTGAGGCCATAGCTCTCGGAAACGTGCACCAGAGGGATTACGCGAAAGGCGTCAATCGGGGCGCGCTCGGCGCCGTAAATCTGTTCGGTGGTTCCCATCTCCGCTGCGGGCTCGCCGAGGGAATCCAGCAAGTCGGACAGCGCCGCGGCGGGATCCGGCGCTGCCAGGCGGCGACGCACCAACCGCACATCGGCCATCGGCTTGGCTTTCGCGTTCGCTGTTTGCACGGACACCTGCACCTTGATCCCTACTTCCTGCAAGTTGACGGCCACGCGGTCGGCTACCGCGTGCGCTTCAGCATCGCCCGAATCGTAAAGCAGCACAAGGGGGGCCGATCGGGAATTTTCCCGGGCGGATGCCGCCAGCAAATCCCTGGCTCGCGGCAGGTCCGCCGCGACGGGAAAAAGGTGCGCGTAGCCGGAAATCCAGTTCGGCAGCAGGCTCCCGGCGGGAATTCCCTGCTTTTGCAGGATTACGTCGGCGATGGAGGAGCGATCGATGGCCAGCGAGATGGCCTGTCGAAAATGGGCGTCCTGCACGGCGGGGCGCGATGCTTCGAACACGAGCGCGAAGAGTTCCACGGAGTCGCTGGAGGCGGTGCGCACACCCCGCTGCGCGGCACGGCGCACGTCCGAGGCCGGCAACTCCACCACATCGGCTTGATCGAAAGCGATGGCGTTAGCCTGCTGGTCAGAACTCACTCCAGTGGTAAGGCCGATCTTGTCGACGAAGGGCCGGCCTGCCCAGCAGGAGTCATTGGCCTCAAACACCGCCATCTCGGCGCCTCCGACCGATTCCAGGAGAGTAAAA
>Ga0210398_10004674_pt1 | contig 12809 bp, 12 predicted proteins | sample IncBWC4OmetaG_FD_161047 | JGI IMG/M metagenome (GOLD analysis project Ga0210398, IMG submission 161047) | Forest soil microbial communities from Barre Woods Harvard Forest LTER site, Petersham, Massachusetts, United States - Inc-BW-C-4-O | ecosystem: Environmental > Terrestrial > Soil >... | reverse complement strand
TGATCTTGCGAGAAGGAGTTACAGCTCTCTTTTCTAGCGCGGTTCGAACGGTGTCAGGTTCAATCTCCGCAATCGCGGCGGCTTCGTCGAGTGTGAAGAGTTCTGTCATCTCGTTCTCCGATGCTAAATATACCACACCTAGTGGTATATTTACAATTGAATGCGTCTTTAAGCTTGCGTGTAGCGCGGAAGAGGGCCGCTCTAAGCGCGTGAGGCGGCGAGGGTTTCTGACGGAACTTCCGCAAGAATTGCGGAGGCTGTGTGTGGATGACCTAGATTTGCTGCTTTATATTGCGAAGACGCTTGCGAATCGCGGGTTCAGGCGCCGCCCGGGCCGTGGGCAAGCACCCCACGACCCGGATAACTGACAATCTTCTCAGTGCGACTGGGGCCTGCCCCAACTGTGGAATTGAAAGTGCCCCATCAATCTGCGCTTCTATACCACCAAAAAACGAGCGCCTAGTGCCGCACCAAGCTGTCAATGATGGTCAACTATTAACCCAATAGGGCTGTCACGGCGAAGCATCCAGCCAGCGCATCGCATGGTCGGGCATTTTCTGGACTTCCGTGCGTTGATTCGGGACCAGGAGGTCGAAGGTTCAAATCCTTTCGCTCCGACCAATTTGTTAGAGAATTTCGTCACCTTTTCGAGGTGGTTGTTTGCCCGTTCGTTTCAAAATCTTCCGTGCTTTTTCTATATTTGCATGGGCTCCTCGCTCACGAAAGAATTCTTCCGTGCGTAAGGCAGAAAGTTTCTCTGCGACCGCTAGATTGATGAGTTGATTTAGGGATACGCCTTCACTCTCGGCTGTTTTGCGAGCCTCCTCCTGTAAGGACGAGGCCAAACGCAATGGAAAGCTGCTTTGTCTCACAACACTTCTCCTTGGGTCACTCTTTCGCAAGTGCCCGTAACCGTTGCAGAGCTTCGGACGGTGGCAATATCTTCAGCGCAAAACTCCTCGCTACGGCCGCGAAATCTTTTTGGTTGAAGGTGACCAGCAGATCGGCCCGACCGTTGACGGCGGTTTCTAGCACCATATCGTCAGCCGGATCGGACAGAAGCGGTCTCCACAGGAACCTTATCTGCACTGCTTCGCCAACCCTAACGAGCGAATTAATGACCTCGTCGAGTTCCTGCACGCTAAGACGGTGTACTTTTCTATGTTCCTCGCGCGTCAAAACAGCCTCGTACTCAAGAACCAGAGGCACCGACAACAGAAGTGTAAACTTTCTAGCCAACGCTCGATTCACTAGTTGCCATGAGGCGCCTCCACGGCTGCGCATTGCGGCGACTAGGACGTCGGTATCGAGCACGAGGCACAAAAGAGATGATATCGCATATGACATCACTTTTTCAAGGGAGCCTGGGGCGAGTCTCCCTCTGTGCCAGATTGCAGAAGCTAACTCAGTATTGAGGCCGAAGTAGGAATTGGCCGCTTAGGGGTCCAACTGATGGCGGCGCCTTGCTCCGCGGGACGAGAAACGTTGATTACCTCGGCTGCAGAGCGAATGCTTTCGGCTCCGGGCCGGTGGGTACCACGTACAAGCTACGGACAACTAAAGGAAGGGAAATAAGGGTCCTCGTCCCGTAAGCGACGCCAAGTAAAGCGTTTACGGAATTGGTCTTCATAGTTCGGGACCAGGAGGTTGAAGGTTCAAATCCTTTCGCCCCGACCACTCTTTTAAGGTTTACGCCACACGAAAATCTGAGGAGCGCCTGGTTGTGGGCTAGGCATTCTTTTTTCGAATCGTTTGCTCGCTACCAATCTTTCTCATATGAATTCAATGTCTTACGGTGCGGAGTGCGCCCACACGGCGAGTCCTAATTTGGGGAAATTAAGTACTGACAATCCGTTTTTCGAGAAAGTAGGTACAGGATCAGTCACTGGGCCCCAGCCAGAGCCTAAACGCAATATCATTTTTCCTTGAATGAAGTCCCGGTAGCAACAATGTTGACACGCTAAGAATATTTGGGCATCATGTTGATACAATGTAGTTACAAGGAGATCATGCGACATGAGGGCCGTGGTCAAGAAATGGGGAAACAGCGCTTCGGTGCGGATTCCGGTCGCCGTTTTGCAGGCGGCTCATTTGGACCTCGATGAGCCCGTTGACGTGCGCGAGGAGTCGGGACGCATTGTCATCGAACCCGTGAGGCGCAAGGAATATGATTTGGCCGAACTTGTGAAGGGGATCACGCGCGAGAATCTTCATGCGGAGGTCGCTTTCGGCGGTCCTGTTGGCAAAGAGGCATGGTAAATGGCGCGGCCCTATGTGCCAGATGCTGGCGACATCGTTTGGATCAGTTTCAGTCCGCAAGCGGGACATGAGCAAGCCGGACACCGGCCAGCGGTTGTGCTGAGCCCGGCCGCCTACAATGCGAAGACGAGTCTGATGGTCTGCTGCCCGATGACCACACAGATCAAGAACTATCCCTTCGAGGTGCTTGTTACCGGCGGCAGTCCGAGCGCAGTGCTGGCGGATCACGTGAAGAGTCTCGATTGGCGGAAGAGACGGGCCAAACGCAAAGGGACAATATCGCCGGCAGAACTGGCGGAAGTACGGGCAAAAATCCGCGCGCTGATAGGTTAAGTGTCAGGTGGCTTCGCAGGCTTACGAAGATTTTTATCCACCTTTTGGATCGGTGGCTTTGCAATGCCCTTGAAGTTCAAGTCCCAGTTCCAATCGAGTCTGCAAACCAGGAATCGACGGCGGAAGAATGGCTCCGCGATTCCTTCGTTCGCGAAATATTTATACTCTTTCGAAGCCGACGCCTGCGCTGGCGAAATGCGAATCATGCTCTGAGTGTGGAATCTTTGTTTTAGCTGGCGCGAAGTCTAGGACCACGCGCGACGGCACGTCGCCGTGCTCAAGACGGTCGAAGATCTGGTTGATAGAAGATAGTGGTTGTAGCTCGATATCCGCTTTGACTTTGCCTTTGACGGCAAAGGCGAGGGCTTCGGCCATATCCTGGCGCGTGCCAACGAACGAACCGCGGATCGTTATGCAGTTTGCAACAACATCGAAGAGCGGAACCGGGAATTCGCCGGGCGGGAGCCCAACCAGGACACACGTACCACGCTTCCTGGTCATGCCAACGCCTTGCTTGAATGCGATGAGCGAAGGCGCTGTGATCAGAACTCCATGAGCTCCACCGCTGGTCGCCTTCCTCACGGCAACTGCCGCGTCTTCCGTCTTGGCATTGATCACGAAATCGGCACCCAGACGCGTGGCATGGGACAGTTTGCCGTCATCGACGTCGATCGCGCAGACGAGCAGTCCCATGGCCTTTGCATATTGCACGGCCAAGTGACCGAGTCCGCCAACGCCAGAGATAGCGATCCAATCTCCGGGCTTCGCCGTAGTCTCCTTGATCCCCTTGTAGGTCGTGATTCCAGCGCAGATCAACGGCGCGGCATCCGCCGCCGCAAGACCGGCAGGAATGTGGGCAACATAATTCGGATCGGCAAGTACAAATTCAGCAAAACCGCCGTTCTTAGTATAGCCGCCGAACTGTGCCTGAGCACACACCGTCTCCCAGCCAGTCAGGCAGAACTCGCAGTGACCACACGCAGAGTAGAGCCACGGCACCCCGACTCGGTCGCCCTCTTTTACATCGGTCACTCCCGATCCAACGGCGGCTACCAGGCCGATGGCCTCATGGCCAGGAATAAATGGGAGAGTGGGCTTCACTGGCCAGTCACCGTGGGCCGCGTGGAGATCGGTGTGACACACTCCGCAGGCTTCGGTCTTCACAACTATTTGGTTTGTTCCAGGAGAGGGAATGTCCCATTCTACGTGTTGCAGGGGCTTTCCGAATTGTTCGACAACCGCAGCGTGCATCTTGATGGGCATGGATGTCTCCCTTGGACTTTTTTGTCCCTAGTAGAAGGTTCGAGCTTAACGACGGACTTCTCATTTTTCTGACCAATAGAGAACACTTACGGCAAGCCTCAGGGGTGCTCTTTCGGCCAGAGGAACTTATGGATCACAATGAGTCAGTGCGAAATTGGAACATTTGATGTTGAAACAGGCCGACTACAAGCGCAAAGCGGCAATTGATCCTGAGGCTTTGGTTTCGCTGCTGCCGAGCGAGAAGTCTCGAGAGTTCGCGCGCTACTGCAGGTAAAGGCGAGTCACAAACAAGCCAAGGAGTTTCGCGAACTCGCACAGAAAGTCCGCGAAATTTAGCGGCACAGGCGGTCGCATCTATGCAAGCGCGGTCGGTCGATGAGGTGTTCGCAGCGTCGCGGGGGCCCCTCATCGACACATCACGATCTCGTGGTTTCTTTAGGATCAGACAACGGGAGCCGGAACGTCGGCCTCACGCAAGAGTTTCTTGTTCACGAACTCCCGGATGCTCATGTTGCCGAGCTCGCGACCATAACCGGAGTATTTGATTCCGCCGAATGGCAGCTCGGCATCCGGCCAGTCAATGTCGTTGATGAACATTATGCCGGTGTCCACACGGTTGGCCAGGCGTTTCCCGCGCGCAGCGTCCTTGGTAAAAACAAAGCCGCCCAACCCGAAGTCAGAATTGTTGGCAAGCGCGATCGCTTGACCTTCGTTTTTCAGGCGGAAGAACATCGCGACCGGCCCGAAGAACTCGTCGCGGAAGGCCGTGTCGTCAGGCTAGACATCCGTTGTCATTTCCTGGAGGCGGACTCTATTTAGAAGGCCTGAACAGCAGAGACGAGAGCACTGCTCGGCGCCGGAGCTTTCTTCTATAGGGGTTGCCCTATCATGCTTCGGCAGTGGCGCGCGATCTGTTGTTCTTCCTCAGCGGGGACAATTTTGATCTTGTCTCCAGTAAGGCCTAGAAATTCGAGGCCATTTGTAACTGCGGAACGAACATATTCGCTGTGTTCTCCGATCCCACCGGTGAAGACAAGGAGATCCACGCCGCCGAGCAGAGCAACGTATGCACCGATTGCCTTGCGCACGGAAATGACGAACACATTCAACGCAAGCGAGGCCTGTGGATCTTTGGCGTGGGCGCGAGCTTCGAGCGACTTCACATCGCTTTCGCCGGAGGAAAGACCGAAGAGGCCACTCTGATGATTGATCAGGTCCTCCATCCCGTCGGCGCCTAGCTGCTCCGTCCGAAGAAGATAGACAAAGACCCCAGGGTCGAGATCGCCGGAGCGTGTGCCCATGGGGATTCCACCGGTAGGGGTCAGGCCCATGGTGGTGTCGATGGATTTGCGATCGCGAATAGCGCAGAGACTTGCTCCGTTGCCGAGATGCGCGAAGATGGCTCGTTCGGGCAACTGGGCGCCGAAGTGATGGACGAGCGACTCATAGGAGAGGCCATGGAAACCATAGCGTCGAACACCCGCATTGAAGTAGCGGTGCGGGATTGGTAGATGCGTTGCGACTTCCGGCATGGTTTGGTGAAACACGTCGTCAAAACACGCGAATTGCGCCGCCGAAGGAAAGAGCGACTGCGCGGAAGCGATAAGAGACAGAGCCTGCGGGATGTGTACCGGCGCGAAGTGTGTGGCGGAGCGAAGTTCGTCCAGAACTTGCGGCGTGATGAGCTGATGCGTGAGGAGATGGGGCCCTCCATGCACGACGCGATGGCCTACTGCTACTGGCGCGGTATGAACATGCTTCCGGATTTCCTCAGCGATGGTGACGAGGGCATTGTTTTGCGACTCGAGGATACCTTCACGTCGTACGAGCAGTTTTCCCCCGGAAGAACGGACGTGTAACGTGCCATTGCTATGTCCGACACCATCAGCGCTTCCGGTCAGCAGTGCATCTTCGTCGCTCGCTCCCCGGTGATATATGCCGAACTTGAGCGAAGACGAGCCGCTGTTAAGCACGAAGATTAAGTTGTCTTTTCGGGGCAGCTTCTCCTGCATGTCTAATCCGGCCATTTCCAGTTGCGAATCTCTTCTTTATCGATGCCCTCGGTGTGGGCGTAGTTGATGCTGTCGACGATTTGGTCCTTTAGCCACTCCTTGGCGTGTGCGCCTATCGAGCTTAGCCGCGAAACGCGGTCGACAACGTCAATAGCAAGATTAAACCGATCGACTTGATTGAGGATGGCGAGTTCAAGCGGCGTGTTGATATTGCCCTTTTCCTTATATCCCCGTACATGGATGTTGTCGTGATTCTTGCGGCGGTAGCTGAGTTTGTGGATGAGCGAGGCATAGGAGTGGAAGTTGAAAATGACCGGTTTATCGATCGTGAAGAGCGAATCAAAGTCGCGGTCGGAGAGTCCGTGTGGATGCTCTGTGGAAGGCAACAGGCGAAAGAGATCGACGACGTTGACGAAACGTATCTTTAGGTCGGGGAAGTGCTTCTTGAGAATCGCGACGGCCGCAAGTGACTCCATAGTCGCTATATCGCCGGCACAAGCCATCACCACGTCGGGTTCCTTGCAATCGTCCGTAGAAGCCCAGTCCCAAATGCCGATGCCCTTCGTGCAATGCGTTACGGCATCTTCCATGCTGAGATACTGCAGATGATCCTGCTTGTCAGCGACAATGACGTTGACATAGTCCCTTGACCGCAGGCAATGATCCGCCACACTCAGCAGGCAGTTAGCGTCTGGCGGCAGATAAATGCGCACCACGTCGGCGCTCTTATTGGTCACCACATCAAGGAATCCTGGGTCTTGATGAGTGAAGCCGTTGTGGTCCTGCCGCCATACAAGGGACGTGATGAGGAGGTTGAGGGACGGCACCGGAGCGCGCCAGCCCAGTTCTTTTTTCGACTTCTCCAGCCACTTAGCGTGCTGATTGAACATCGAATCGATCACATGCACGAAGGCTTCATACGTGGAAAAGAAACCGTGACGGCCTGTCAGCACGTAACCCTCGAACCACCCCTCTAGCGTGTGCTCGCTGAGCATTTCCATGACCCGTCCCGTGACGTCAAGCTCACCGCCGTCTGCGTCTTCCGGTTTGTATTCGGCAAGCCAGGTCTTCTTCGAGGCGGCGTAGATCGCGGTGAGCCTGTTGGAAGCCGTTTCGTCCGGGCCGAAGACACGGAAGGAGTTCATATTGCGGCGCATAACTTCAGCAAGAAAGTGGCCAAGTACGTCAGTTGGCGGTGCGTATAAAGTGCCCGGAGCCTTCATGGTGACCGCATAATTACGAAAGTCTGGAAGATCAAGCTCTTTGCGCAGCAGACCACCGTTCGCGTGCGGGTTGGCCGAGATACGGCGTGTGCCGGACGGCGCAAGTTCCTGTAGCTCGGGGATGAGCGTTCCGTTTGCATCAAAAAGCTCTTCGGGCTTGTAGCTGCGCATCCAGTCTTCCACTATTTTGAGACTTCTTTTATTCGCGACTGCGTCAAGCACGGGAACCTGGTGAGCGCGCCAAAAGTCTTCTACCTTGTGATCGTTTACCTCTTTTGGTCCGGTCCATCCTTTCGGCGAGCGAAGTACGAGCATGGGCCAGCGCGGACGCGTGGTGTCGCCCGTTGAGCGGGCATGATGCTGATGCGAACGAATCTCGAGGATGCAATGCTCTAGTGTTGAAGCCATTTTCTGATGCATCGTGAGCGGGTCATTGCCTTCAACAAAATAAGGTTTGTGCCCGTAACCGGTAAGCAGTGCTTCGAGTTCTGCTTTCGGGATGCGCGCGAGGATGGTGGGATTTGCGATTTTGTAGCCGTTGAGGTGCAACACGGGCAGGACGGCTCCATCGCGAATCGGATTCAGAAATTTATTAGAATGCCAAGAGGTAGCAAGCGGACCAGTTTCTGCCTCACCGTCGCCTACCGCGACTGCGACGATGAGGTCAGGATTGTCGAAAGCTGCCCCGTACGCGTGCGAAATCGAATAGCCCAACTCGCCGCCTTCGTGAATCGAACCGGGCGTCTCCGGGGTGCAGTGCGAGCCTATTCCTCCGGGAAACGAGAACTGGCGGAAGAACTTGAGCATGCCAGCTTCGTCGCGACTCTTGTCCGGATAAATCTCAGAATAGTGGCCCTCGAGGTAGCAGTTGGCAAGCGTGGCGGGCGCACCATGACCGGGCCCGGACACGTAAAGGATATCCAGGTCGTATCTCTTGATCAGCCGATTCAGGTGGACCCAAATGAAGGATTGGCCGGGATCGGATCCCCAATGGCCAAGGAGCCGGTTCTTGATGTGCTCTGGCTTTAGCGGTTCGCGAAGAAGGGCGTTTGCGCGAAGATAAATCATTCCCGCTGACAAGTAATTGCAAGCTCGCCAGTAGGCATCCATATTTCTTAGTTCTTCGTGTGAAAGGGACGTCAGAACTTGAGGGGTAATAGCCATGGCCGATCTCCGAGATTGAAGGTGCACTTTTGGATGCAAGCATCGGGCCCGCCGATGCTCCTTCCTAGAGCGTAGACTTTCCTGTGGAAGAAAACATCTGCGAAACAAACCCACAATCGCACGCGCTTGTCCCGAAGCAAGTTGCGAGAGCTGCTTTGAGAAATTTTTGACCGAACTCCCGAGACCCAATCGTTTGCGGCTGTGAAACCTTACTAGTGTTCCGTCCGTGTCGCCAGTCTTAGCGTGGCTGGACTAATACCCGCTGTTGGCCACTAACAGCCTTCGAAGAGATCTCTGGCGATTTCTTCGAACCGGACTTCCGGGGGCGAGCCAGAAAGTCACTGGTCCGATAACCACGTTAATTACGAGTTTTCTTACAATACGAAAACTCCCACCGGCGCTTCGGAAATTCACGGGCGAGAGATGTCATACCGAGTTGAAGTGTGACCTTGCCTCTCGGAGAACTAATGAGAGAAAACCTAAGACTTCTGTCGCGCCCGCTTTAGCGAGCTTAGAGGAAAAACGCCCTTTTCCATTTTGGTTCCGGCGAACCAACAGCACCACACTGATCTGACTCCGTCTTCGCTACCGATACCGGTCACGGTCATATCCGGTCCGCCAGAATTGAGTTGAACAACATCTTCCGGGTTTATTTCGCCATCATCATCATACTTATCCATTTGCGGGACTCCTAAGCTAAGCTCATCATGCCGTAAAAAAATCAAAACAGAATATCTCAAAAGAGACAGCATTGCAGGGATGGAGGCACGAGAGCTTGCGGAATTAGTTGTTTCTTATTTACTCAAACGAGCACCTTCCCGACCAGGCCGCTCTCCTTGTAAGGTTCAAACTGAGCCGGATCCGACGCGTTTGCCTGGAAGATAGGTGAGCCGCTACTTGGCTGCCTACGGTAAGTCTTAGTACCTGCAGAACTTCCATTTGTTCGAGCAGCGAGTTGTCGTCAAACCCTGACGCCGGAGAAGCGAAGCTGCCAGTAGTGGATTTCAATTCAGCCCCACTCCGACAGTGTGGATTCTTTGCTCAAGCACGCGATGTACAAAAATCGACTCGCGCCCAGCTAGCCAAGCATTCCTCGCCGGGGCGCCGCTCCTAGACTATCCCGAGGCGATTAAATACAGGGACTTTGGCAATATCCACCAGGAAGGCAAAGACAACTGCGGCCGCAAACGTTCCTCCCACCACGACCAGAGGAAGAGGGGCCATGGCGATTCCGCGATTTGCCAATGTTGAAGCGATCAACAGGTCAATTACTGAGGAAAGGATCAGCCAGAAACTTGGGCGGGTCGACCACAGGCGCGTACGAGTGCGATTTGTATAGGTCGTAGCTTGATTGCCAAACACGATGAGCACGAAGGCAAGAGTCTGAAGGGCTTCGATTCCGAGACTCAAGCGGAACTTGCCAATAGCTAGAACGGCGGTACAAAACAATAGCTCGGCGATACCCATGAACACGCCAGCGAGCGTCAAATTCCCGACTCGCCAAGCACTTGGCGTCGGAGATGGCCGAACGTTGTCGGTCGTCAAGGACATGCCCAGGAAGTCACCGGTAATCATGATAATGACCATCAACATGGGAGTCAGGATGGCGTGTCCGGTTATGATCAGGCCCACCGCCAGGAAGAGCACCTGTACGATCTTCTTTGTTACGGAATTCAAAGAGTAAGTCAGGATGCGCTGGAAGGTTACCCGGCCCTCTTTAACAGCAGAGACGACGCCCTCAAGTCCCGGCTTGGTCAGCACGATCCCGGCCGCCGACTTTGCGACATCGGTCGCCGTCGAAACGGCAATTCCCATTTGCGCCTGGCGAAGAGCGGGCGCATCATTTGCGCCGTCGCCGCACATTCCCACAGTGTGGCCCGTCTTCTGGAATGCTTTAACGAGGTGATACTTATCCTCCGGAAGAACCCCGGCGAAGACCGCGAAGTTTTCCGGGCGAACACTCTCCGGAATTGGTCCGGGCGGGCAGATAGCTCCATCGAGACCTACAGTTCGCGCGATGATCGCCGCTGTCGCCGGGGCATCGCCGGTAACCATGACGGTGCGCACGCCTAAATCCTTCAGATTTTTGATAAACTCGCCAGCATCGGCTCGAGGTTGATCGCTCAGCGCGATCATTCCTGCAAGGCGCATCGGCGCCGGCGTTCCTACGGCAACGGCCAAAACGCGGAAGCCCTTCTTTTCGAGTTCATGCGCCATCGCGGCCGCGGTTGTTATTGGTTCGGTCAGTTTGATAACCGCCGCGAACGCTCCCTTCACTGCACGCAGTGCGCCGCCGTTCGCATCCACCGCCGTCGCCTCGGACATTTTTGTCGCTGAATCGAATGGAACGAACTTGGTCAGTTTCGGCAGGCTCGTCGTGCTTCCTTTCGCTGCAGCGGAGCGGATGGCTGTGTCCACCGGATCCTGACCACCGTCGGAACTGGTTAGAGCCGCCATGGCCAGCACGCGCGCTTCATCGAAGCCACGCTCAGGACAGACGGCAGTAACCGCCAGTTCGTTGAGAGTCAGCGTGCCCGTTTTATCCGAGCAAAGGACGTCCAGAGTTGCGGCCTCGTCCACAGCCGACAATCGCGTCGGAAGTACACCCAAGCGTGCGAGGGCCTTCGCACCCACCGCTGCCGCAAGCGTAAACGTTGCAGGTAGCGCGACAGGGATAGAGGCCAGAACGGCTGTAAGGACAAGTGGAATAATTTCCCCGATCGGCATGTTGCGCGCATGGGCGTACGTCACCAGCAAGACGATGATGCCGCCGTTGAAGATGGCAAGATTTCGCACCACGCGCACCACGGTTTTTTGCTGGGTGCTCTCGACGTGCGCGGTGCGGACCAGTTCCGCGGTGCGTCCAAACTTTGTGTTTGCCCCAGTTGCGGTGACAATCGCTACGGCTTCGCCGCGCCGCACTAGCGCACCTGCATACGTTGGCAAGCCCGGTCCAGCCTCGATGGGGACCGATTCTCCCGTGAGCATGGATTGATCGAGCAGGACGGAGCCCTCGGCTAGCTTTACGTCGGCTGCGACCACTCTGCCCACCGACAACTTCACTGTGTCACCTGGCACCAGTTCCGTAGCTGGTATGTTCTTCCAGGCGCCGTCGCGGCGCACCGAAGCCGTGAGCGCGAGCCGCGATTTCAGCGCAGCAAGGGTGGCCTGTGCGCGTCCTTCCTGGAAGAAACCGAGGGCGGCGTTGAATACCAGAAGAGCACCGATCACTGCGGCTTCGATGTATTCGTGGAGCACTAGCTGAAGAATGACCGCGGCTTCCAACATCCAGGGCACTGGTGCCCAGAATTTGGCCAGCGCCATGCGCAATGGCCGTATCGCCGTGTCTGGCATTGCATTAGGACCGTACTTGGCGAGTTCCGTTCGCACTTCACCGCTAGTCAGACCGTTCGACGGCCTGTCTTCAACGCTGACTTGTGCTGCTTTCGTCGGAATGGACGGGCTGGCAATGGTGGGTAGCATCGTTTCGCAAGGCCCTTCGAACCGCGACATCTATAGACTCATACTATCTTGCGGGCGGAGGATACGTTGCTGTTCATTTAAGTACACTGGGCCATCATGATCGGATTCACCAGGGCTGCAGTGCGCTGAGTGGGATGGGTTCCTGAGTCAAGAAGTGGACCGGTTCGGAATGAACTGTAGGCTATTAAATGCGAGCTGACCTGCGGCACGACGTAATCCACTAGACAAACCCAGATTCTGACAAGTCAGCTAACCGGACATCCGGCGCTCGCGGCCCAGAAACGTTAGAGCTTTAGCGGACGCGCGTTTTCTGCGAGGGGCGAAGTTGGACGCGGTGCTCTGCGCGCGTTCGATAAAACCGTTTGAACGGAGCCGCCCGCGCGGCGGAAGCGGGCCCTATGCAAATTGAATGTAGGGAGGGGTTGGCGTTGGGATGCGTGGGGACTGTCGCGCTGAGCCCAGTAGATCAGTCGGCGCGTCCGGCGCCAATCTAGTTTGTGCGCAGGGCTGCCATGGGCAACCTCTATGGGATCAGCTTGGAACGGCAAAATAGCTTCAAAAAATGAAGACTAAAGAAGCGAAAAATTTTCTCGTGCAGCAAACAGCTGAATGTGACCGCCAAAGAAGCTTCTGCATTCGTGATGGTGTCGTTGATTCGTTTCTTTTCCTTTGCCGCGCTTTCGATGATCTCTGCGGCCAGCATGTCTCGGTCCTCGTGGCGGAGAAAATCTCCGGTAATCCGTGCTCACCAGGCAAGTGGAATTCAATCGGTAAACACAAGCGGGTTTTACGGTACTTATGTGTCCTCGACTCGTTCGGGTAGTATTGGGGTGGAGAAGTCACTTGAGCTTTACAAGAGGACTCAATCATGACGAATAGAGAAGCCGGAATCAATGTAGTCCGCGAAATTATGGGCGACCAGGCGGCCGCAAAACTCAGCGCTTCCGCTGACTCAAACACCTTCGGTGCCCCGATCGCTGCCTACGCGGTCGACCAGGTCTTTGCGGATATCTGGACTCGTCCCGGGCTGGACAGGCGCTCCCGCAGCCTAGTTTCGATGTCCGTCATGATT
>Ga0210398_10004673_pt1 | contig 12811 bp, 10 predicted proteins | sample IncBWC4OmetaG_FD_161047 | JGI IMG/M metagenome (GOLD analysis project Ga0210398, IMG submission 161047) | Forest soil microbial communities from Barre Woods Harvard Forest LTER site, Petersham, Massachusetts, United States - Inc-BW-C-4-O | ecosystem: Environmental > Terrestrial > Soil >... | reverse complement strand
ATTGTGATTCCTGGGGCCAGCTGCGGCACTCGTGTGCCAAGGCATAGGCACCCGGAAACAAAACTGAATATGCCAAGAGAATCAGTGACTTGCACGGACGCGCCGAACCAATTCGCCGTGGGGCGGGTGTGGTGAAGACAGGCGAACCTTGCAGGCACCGAGGCGGCGCATATTTCCTGGACATCTCCTTTCCCGAGATGGTACAGTCTGGGCGTCCAGGCAGGAGTGTACCTCTGTCTCTTGACGATGTTGCACACGATTCCGAGATCGGGCCGTCCTAATGAACGGTCATTTTAGTGTAAAGGAGAAATCTGGCGATGCGCGAAAATCAGATTATATCTTCCCTCCAAGCATTAGTTGAAGATCCGGCTCAGATTGAGGTTCTACGTAATAATCCGGGGCGTTTTTCAGAAATGCACGACCTTGACTCACCTAGTGAATCATCCCTCAGAAAAGCTGACTTGCTTTTCGGCCGCACCGGCAAGAGCGCTTTGGCTCAGAATTCAACAATCACATTCACGACTGGATCAACAATTACAGGCGCGATCGATGATGAGCCCACTTCAGACTCTCAAGATCCCGAGTAGCGACAAGTCTCTGTTGTTAAGCTCGTCGTTATTGTGTGGGCGTGCCTCATTTGCGAACCTCGGCTTGGCGCTTTGTCTATTGTTAGTGTAATCGGTTGAGATTACTTGTTGAGGAATCTGAGTGCGTGGCAGTAGATCGGTATGGCTAGGTCCCTCTCAGTAATTATTCCCATCAGAAACGAACTCGATAAGCTTCACCTTACGCTCGCCTCGATAATCGATGCGTGCGCAGATCTATCTTTGCTCGAGATTATCCTCGTGGATGACTGCTCCGAGAAGCCAGTGTCCACTGCTGATCTCAGTGCTATCAAAAATGCCTCGATCCATGTGATCCGTTCGGAACGTCGACTTGGTGTTCCTGGTGCACGGAATCTCGGCGCACTCCACGCCTCCGGGGATGTCTTTTTCATGACCGATTCTCATGTTCGTTTCTGCACGGCTTGGGACCGGATAATTCGTGAGAATCTGCGATCGGACGGCTTGATCCTTGCGGGTACTGTCGCTGATGACTCATCGAACTTTCGTGGATTCGGATGCAAACTCGTTGTGCCATTCATGGGAACCCACTGGGAGCGTGACAGCTCAAAGCTTTCTCCAAGCCGGGAGGTACAAGTTGCTTCATGTGCAGCAACGGCGATCTCTTGCAACCTGTTCAAAGAGTTAGGCGGTTATGATTCAGGCATGAGACTTTATGGCAGCGCTGAACCCGAATTCAGCGTGAGGGCTTGGCTATACGGAGCCCAAATTGTATCCGTAGAAGCTCTGGAAGTAACACACCGATTCAAGTCCCGCCACGAAGCAAAGGTCTTTGTCCAGCCGCTTAGACCTTTCATGGTTCACAATAGTCTGCGCTTTGGATGTCTGTACCTCAGCATACCGACGATTTACCAGATGCTAAGATACTACTCTTTGCTTTTCCCAGACGCCTTTGAGTCGGCGCTGGAAATGTTAGACATCAACGCTGCCTTCGAAAGAAGACGCTATTTGAAAACCGTGCTCGCTAACGATTTCTCGTGGTTTATCGACAAGTTTTCACTTCTTGACCAAGTCGGCCAGGAAATCTGCAGATAGCGATCAATGATTGAGTAGCCAGAAGTACCGGACCTTCAAAGGCTAACACGATGAAAGTTTTGATCACCGGAGTAGATGGATATTTGGGATGGCCGCTGGCGCAGTACTTAACTAACCGTGGTCACACCGTGGGGGGAGCGGACAACGGGTACCGTCGGGCGTGGGTCCAAGAAGTGGGGTCTTGTAGCGCCATACCAGTATGTGAAATGAAAGATCGTCTAGCTGCTTTTGAGAAGCGCTTTTGTCGTCCCATGCCCTATTGGCATGCTGATCTAAGGGACTTTGGTAATATTCTTGATATTCTTCATTCTTTTCGGCCCGATGCTGTGGTTCATCTGGCAGAATGCCCATCTGCTCCTTTTTCAATGATTGATCGGGAGCATGCTCTGTTCGTACAGATAAACAACCTAACAACGACACTAAACCTTCTTTATGCTATCGCTAAGTGTGATCGAGGAATTCATCTTATAAAACTTGGGACTATGGGTGAGTATGGAACTCCTAATATAGATATACCGGAAGGATTTATAGACATTGAATTTCACGGAAGGCAAGACCGTCTTTCGTTTCCTCGTCAAGCGGGCTCCTGGTATCACTGGAGTAAGGTATATGGGTCATACAGTATCGCTTTCGCGGTGAAGTTATGGGATTTACGGGCGACTGATGTGATGCAAGGGATCGTTGTAGGGAGTCGCCTCTCGGAAAATAGGTCGGATGAGCGGTTTTGCACGAGGCTTGATTTCGACGAAGCTTTTGGAACGGTTGTTAACCGTTTTTGTTGTCAGGCGATCATTGGAGAGCCTTTAACCGTTTATGGTTCGGGTGGCCAGACTAGGAGCTTCCTTTCTTTAGCGGATTCCGTGCAATGTCTCGGTATCGCCCTAGAATCACCTGCGAAAATTGGCGAGTATCGAGTCTTTAATCAGTTCCGGGAAGTCTATAGCATAATCGACATGGCGCGCAAAGTGCAGTCTGTGGCTGCACAGAAGGGCCTGAAGGTGGATATCAAGACTGTATCTAATCCGCGCCTAGAACAGGAACAGCACCATTACAACCCCATACACGAGAACTTGCGTAAGCTCGGCTTTCGTCCGGTTAGGAGTATTAACGATGAGATTTCTTTCATCTTGGATGATCTCGCTAACCACGCCAATCGAATTCGGTCGGCGCCCAAGGGATTTTATCCCACGGTCAGTTGGAAAGGCGACACGACTGCTACGGACGTCAAGTGAGGCGTACTGAATTACGCGGCGACACGTGCCTAATGGCATGGACTGCCTAGCGGTGATTGTAAGGAGACACCGAATTTTGTTTTTCATATGCGTTGGGAACGAACTAGTAATTACGCTCGGAACTATTGGGCTGTGGAATAGGTCTTGTCGTGCCATGAAATACAAATCCGTTCCATGAGTTGTTGTATTATGTTTGCCGCTGATAGTTCTGACATAGGTTGTTATCGTACTTCCTCGCATTTCCGGTCACGGGCCCCTTCGAAAACAGTGTCCGCTTTCTGACTCAGCAGAATAACTCTGCGAAGCCAAAGCGAGTTCAGGAGTGTGTTGGCCATGCGCTTTTTCGTCTGCTGTGTTTTCATGGGTTTGATATCTCTCCTTCCCGCGTTCGCACAGGGCAATGCAACGGCCGGCCTCGCAGGTGTGGGCGCCGGCGCCGCGCTCGCCGGCAACGGGCAGAATGCAACGAGTTCGTCGTCTGCGGCCGGCGGCAGCGGCGGGGGGGTTAGTGCCCCTATAGAAATTCAGACCATGGTTTTTCAAGGCATGAAGGAGATCGCGAGTGAAATTGCAACGCTCACAGCTTCGTATCAGAGCGATTGCGCGAAGGCCTTGAGGAGCGATACTACGATCTCTGCCGACCGAAAGAACGTGTCGAATCTGATAGCCACACTCGAAACTGACGGCGCCGCGCTCCACGGAGATCGCGGTGCGGACCAGCCGAACTTGGGGAAGATAACGGAGGCGGAAAAAAAAGTTCAGGACGACCAATCAAATCTGGCTGCGGCCAAGGCAGCCCTTAATATCGCTCTCGACAACTTACCCGACGCGACAAAGAAGGTATGCAGCATCCTTGTCGAAGATTCCGTTTCCTCGAACCAGATCGCCCTTTACCAGGCGGTCGATGGATATTACAGCCAGCTTCAGGAGCTTGACGGGAAACTGCAGCCGTATTTTGCGCTCCAGATGACGCCCTCGCTGAGCTTCTCATTCACGCAAGATGATGCCACCGTGGCAAAGGCGATTGTCATACTCAACGCTGCCAACACGCCGCGGAAGATCAAGGGCATAATTGCGACGGGTTCCCCAGCCTTTGACGTTGACACCAAGGGGTGTCTAGATAAAGAAACACTTAACCCAGGGGATCAGTGCAGTATCAACGTTATGTTTCCGAGAGATGGCGTTACCGTCCAGCCAGACAAACAGTATCCCGCGACTGTCAGCATCACATCCGGCGATCCTACGTCAGACAAGACCGATGTCACTCAGACTGTCCAGCTCACCGCCACCGTGACGGCTGCTCCGAAACCGGAAACGGAGAAGCAACCGGCGGCGAAGAAGGGGAATCCAGCGAAGAAGCCCGGCCCAAAATTCCAGCTTTCGGGTCCTTTTGCGGCAACGAGTGCAGGGACCTCCGGCGGGACCTCAGGCGGAGGCGGAAGCGGCGGAGCGACGACTCCACTAGGGCTGACGTATCTCGGAGACATCCAAACCGCCCTGGGCGCACTCAAGTCCAACGTCACATACGGTGCGTCAGGCTTCCAGCCAACACCGCAATCATTCCAGCTGATGGTGGAATCGGAACTCAAAGAGAGAGGGATTTTCCCGTACACGTCAACGTCGGCTCTGAATCTGCAGGACGCCACGAGTAAGCTGGCCCCTCGATTCGCGCAGATGCTGTCGTGGGCCACTGACATCAATGGCTGGGCTAATGTCTGCAAGCCATCGACGGGTGGCGCGACGGCACCCGGAAATGCGATGGCCAATACGGCCTGCGGAAAACCCGATGTCTCCGCGAACCTGGCGATTGGCCAGCAGATCGTCACTGGATACACATCTCTCGTGACCTCAGCCAATGATGGCAGCGGTAGTCCGGTTATAGTCAGCGTGCTACGCGGCATGATTCTGGCCAGCAGGGTGGCCGAAGGCATTCCGTCTTTGCAACTCAACGTGGCGTCGGCGGGTGGCAGTACGAGAACCAACAATATCTTCTTCGTCAATCTCTTCTATACCTTCGCGCCGTCCTACAACGCCGGCGTGATTGCCACCTACGAATTGCGTGACAAGAACAATCTCCTTGTCGACTCGGGCGCCCGCGACTCGATGTTCGCATATACGAAGTGGAAATCGAAATCCTTTCATCCGAGAGTCATGCGGGGACGTGGCACCTGCGACAGTTTCTGCAGCGTGAAGTAAAGCACAGTTCCCCTGCGAAAAAGGAGATCGAATATGCGTGCAGTAAGCTATGCGGTGATCGTTCTTTGCTGGGGCGTAGGCGCCGCCGCTCAGAACGCCGACAGATTTCCGTATAAGGTCGTCGCTGGCAGCGGTTTCGTCGACGGCGTGGGGAAGGTCGTCATTCCTCCTAAATACACACAAGTCCGGGAATTCCACGAAGGTGTCGCAGCCGTCCTGCGCGACGGCAAATGGGGTTACATCGACAGCGCGGGGGTCGAGGTTGTGGCGCCCAGCTACCGTGGCGCCGAGGACTTTTCGGAAGGTGTGGGGATCGTCAGGGATGACGCCGGGCATACCGGTTATCTCGATCACCAGTGGCATATGAAAGTCCTCGACTGCATTCCGCTCGCCGACGACGACATTTCATCGTATGTCCCTCCACCCTTCTCGGAAGGTCTCACGGAATTCGGATCGGGGCAAGACACGGTGTATATCGATCACACCTGCAACCGCGTTATCGTGCAGCCGGGAGCCGGGGAGCCCTTCGCAGACGGTTTAGCAGCGGTAAGAACTGGGCAAAAGAGTGGCTATATCGATCATACGGGCAAAATGGCGATTCCTGTGAAATTCACTTTCGGGTGCCGGTTTCACGAAGGCATGGCTTGTGTTGATATCGATGGCGGCAGAGGATACATCGATCGCTCGGGAAAGTTGGTCATTCAGCCGCAGTTCGGTCCGAAATCGCGGGATTTCAGCGAAGGTATTGCCGCGGTACAGATCGAAGAGAAGATGGGCTACATCGACAAGTCCGGCAAGATCGTGATTCCCGCGCATTTTGACGAAGTGTATGACTTTTCGGAAGGCTTGGCGCAAGTTCGAAATCAAAAAGCCCCAAAAACAACCGGCGGCGCTCATGACATCAGGAGCGGAAGCGAGGATATCTTTTTCATCGACCATTCCGGGAAGCAGGCCATCACGCCCCACTTTGAATTCGCTTTCGGAGAAGGGTTCAAGGAAGGATTGGTGTACATGATGGAACATGGACACGAAGTTTATCTAACTCGCCAGGGCATGCTCGTGTCGCCCCACTGAAGCATGCGCTTCGTTCGGCGTCTGTGAAGGACTAGCGTTAGTGTCCTCGCCACGGCTGGTCCTGTGATTGCGACGTGCACGCACTTGCACATGGCTCGCCTCCGCCGGCGGCGTCGCCGGATCAGCTGGAGTTGGGTTCCTTTGTTGACCTTCGGCATTGCACCTCTGTGAGCGGTGAGCGGAGCCTGCCCGAAACCTCATGTTTGTGGGCGGACGAGTTCTTCATTGCCCGCTTCTGCGATGTCAAGCACTTGCGGCAACAGTTTTCGCCGGGTGATTGGGCAAGCCGTAAAATGTCCGCTGACAGCCTCCTGCTCGCATTGGCTGTGGGAAGAAGCCGATTCCTGAGGGTTCTCACAGGGTGTGGCCATTCCTCCGCTCATGCAAAAGAGATTTTGCAGCGACCAACTATTGTCCGACGTGCCTCAATCCCTCAATTTCACACTGGCTAACGATCTAGGAGTTCAATAACGCAAGGGCGTTTATCGGGCGTAATCGGTCCGCACATCTGTCCACTTCAACGGTTTGGGCGTCATACGTCAAGTTGAGACAGTGCCGGCTTCACGCGAACACGTCTGCCGGTACGCGCTCACTCTTGATCTGAACGAGTATCGGGGTATGAGTGTAATGGCGATGTGAGCCAGAGGGGCTGATCGCCTCTCTGACTCGGTTTCTTGGATAGGGCCAACTTTGATGGAACCGAACCGCCAATCTGGCGCTCCGAAGCATCTCCCTTGCTTGCCGAGGGCTACAGTGCTAGTCTCGGTTACCGAGGACATGAAATGAGCAAACCTTCGGATCTCGTGCAGGGCACATTGGACATGTTGCTCCTGAAAATTCTGGCGCTTGAGCCGATGAATGGCTTCGCCGTCAGTCAACGGTTAAAGCAGATGTCCGGCGATGTTTTGCAGGTGAGCGACGGATCGCTGTACCCGGCTCTGCACAAACTGGAACAAGAGGGCTGGATTACAGCCGAATGGAAAACGTCGGAGTATGGCCGGCGGGCTAAATACTATTCACTGACACGGCTCGGGCGGCGACGGCTCGAAAAAGAGACCGACAACTGGGGCAGGCTGTCGAGCGCGATTACCCGCGTCATCAAGCTCAAAGAGGCATAAGAGCAAGGAGGCGATCATGCGACTGGAACACTGGTTCACAAAGCTGTCATTCTGGTTGCACTTGCTCTTGCATCGAAGAGAAGTAGATCAAGAGCTGGACGACGAAATCGGATACCACCTCGAAGCGAAGACGGAAGAGAACATCGCGAAGGGAATGACGCCGGTAGAGGCACGGCGCGCCGCATGCATCGAGTTAGGAGGTGAGGAGCAGGTTAAGGAGCAAGTTTGGGCAGCACGCCCGGGGACATGGCTTGAAACGTTTGTGCAAGACGTCCGATTCGGTCTCCGTATCCTCCGCAAGTCCCCTGGATTCGCTAGCGTCGCCATCCTCATCCTGGCTCTCGGCGTCGGCGCCAATACTGCGATCTTTAGCATCATGAACGGCCTCATGCTCCGCCCTCTCCCGGTGCGAGACCCTGAGCGGCTTGTAGAACTACTGCATCAATATCCCGGCGAGCCGCCCTTTAACGGTTTCTCGTGGGACGCCTACCAGATTCTGCGCGATGGTAATCATGTTTTCTCGGACCTGATCGTTGGCTCTGTGAACTTTTTCACCGTCCGCGCCGATACGCTGCAGCCGCAAACTGTATTCGGCGGAAACGTCGGCGGAACTTTCTTCCAATCGCTCGGGTTGCATGCCGCACCGGGCCGCTTAATCGGCCCGGAAGATGTTCGCATGGGTTCTCCCGCTCCGGTTGCTGTCGTGAGCTGGTCATTCTGGAAGTCCCGATTCGATTTGGACCCTGGAATCATTGGCAAGAAAATCGTCGTCAATGATGCTCCGTTCACCATCATCGGAGTGACTCAGCGCGGCTTTTACGGCATAAGCGAGCAAGCGCAGCAAGATATTTGGCTGCCTGTATCACTTGGCCCATCTCCTGGATGGGGATTCGGACTGTTAGGGCAGTTGAAACCGGGCGTTTCCATAGAACAAGCGCGAGCGGAAATGGCGGGGTTGTTCCAGAGGGCTGTGAATGCGCCCGACGCGGGGCCATTCGTGAAGAAGATGAAACTTCGGATCGAGCCTGCCGGACGTGGTGTCTCCACGCCGCTGCGCGAAACGCTCTCCACGCCGGTGATTGTATTGATGGTGATGGTTGGCCTTCTGCTGCTGCTGGCCTGCGCAAACCTGACCGGATTGCTTTTGGCTCGCGCAGCGTCGCGACAACACGAAATGGCTGTGCGAGCTTGCCTGGGAGCGGGCCGCGCTCGGCTGATTCGGCAGACACTAACTGAATCTTTATTGCTTTCGATGATGGGCACCGCGCTGGGCATTCTGCTGGCCTATTGCGGAACTCGCGGATTGATTCGCATATTTGGGTCCGGACGCCAGATCATAGGGCTTCCGGTTCACTTCGAGACTCTGAGCAAACCGGATTGGCACGTTCTGCTGTTTACATGGGCGATCGCGATAACGACGGCCCTGCTTTTCGGAGCCGTGCCGGCGATCCGCGCTTGTCGCCCGATTTCGGCGCAGTCACTGCGAGAAACGGCGCGAAGTGGCGAATCGAGGTCTCAGCGACTGTTCGGAAAGAGTCTGGTGGTGTCGCAGGTCGCTGTCTCCCTAGTCCTGCTCAGTTCCGCCGCGTTATTCGTGGGCTACCTGTCGCATCTTCGCAGCCTTAATCCAGGATTCCGTCGCGACCATCTGTTGCTCGTCAGCCTGGACACTGCACACAGCGGCTATAAGGACGCACAATATGCCCGTCTGTCTGAACAGTTGGTCGCCAAACTCGAAACGATTCCCGGCGTAAAATCAGCCACGCTAAGCATCGTGAGTCCCATGCAAGGCCCCGGTGCGTCGGCCTCTGCATTTGAGCATGGTCATGCTGACGATGCGCACAACATTCTGATCAACAATGTTGCCCCAAACTACTTTGGAACGTATGACACACCGTTGCTGTCCGGCCGCTACTTTTCTGCCCAAGACCGAGACAAACCCCTCGTTGCAATCATGAATCAGGCCGCGGCACGCGAGTGCTTTGGCACCGAGAACCCGATTGGAAAACAGTTGACCCTCAGCCATATCACGCTGACGGAAGGTGAGATCACGTACGAAGTTGTCGGCGTAGTCGCAAACGCCAAATACAATGACATTCAGCAACCGGCGCCGCCCACAATCTATCGTGATCTCTTTCAGGATGGCTCTATCGGTTCTGAACTTGCAGTTCGCACCACAATAGCCCCGGATGCTGTTGCTGGCACGATCCGCGAGACTGTGTCATCCGTACTGAAAACGGTGCCCATCGTGCGCATCATGACGATGAACGAGCAAATCGACGCGTCTATCGTTCCCGAGCGCCTCATCGCCACGCTGAGCGGTTGGTTCGGTGCGCTAGGTGCACTGTTGGCAGCGATTGGGCTTTATGGGTTGTTGGCGTACACGGTGACGCGGCGCACACACGAGATCGGTGTGCGCATGGCAATGGGCGCAACGCGCAGCGATGTAATGGGCATGGTGCTGCGCGACGCATTCTGGACGGTTTGCGCGGGATTGGCCCTTGGAGCGCCCCTGGCGTTCTGGGCAAAGAGCATGGCCGCGAGTTTGATTCAAGACCTACCAACCAAGAGTCCCGCCTCCATCTTGTTTGGCGGCGGGGTGATGATCATGCTAGGGCTAATCGCTGCGTATATCCCGGCGCGCAGGGCCATGGGCTTCGATCCATTGGCCACCCTGCGGTATGAGTAACAGAAATCTAGCGCAACGCGCGCTCGCAAGTGCCCGAGGGTGAAACTTGTGCGAAACGAACCATTCCTTGGAGAGGCCGCCACTGGTTCCCGAGCCGAATTTCCCGGTTAAGCCCGATGAGTTTATTGGCCGTGGCAGCAGATCGAAATCGCTGCGCTTTGGACGGCAGGCATCGGAACGATCCCTATTACGGGAGGGTGGGGAGTCGCTACTTTCAACTTGACAGCCACTTTTTCTGTGTGGCTAATGCATGCGCGGATTTCCCCTTGTGTACCATGGGGTAAATCGGCCACTGCTCCTCACACATCCGGCACACTGCCTCCGCTCATTCCCTGCCTTCATGCGGGTTAAAGGCATGGTGCACAGAGCGTTCAGCGTACCTTGACTCCGTTTTTCCGCGAACCAATTAGGTTAGCTATCCGCCCTCTGGCGCACTTCTACGCGTAGGGCGTTTCTCGTCCAGGTGGATTACTTCCGAGTTGCCCATCATCCAGACACGATCCTACCGAAGCGGGAGAACCGCCTCTCTCCGAGGCCAGTCGTGGCTACCCGGGAACTCCCTCCACGATGGAGTCGGCGGCAGCGGTAGGGATGATCAGATTTAACCGCCAACCCGCAGCCGAAAACAACTCGCGAAATTGTTTCTCCGTGCGCTCGCAACCGCCCGGGAAAATCAGCATTTGCAAATCAAGGAACTTGCCCGGAGAGAAGTGGTTACCGGGCTGAATGACGTTGTCAACCACCAGAAGCTTGCCTCCCGCATTGACGCCTTTTCGGCAGGCAGTAAGTATCTTGACGCACAGATCATCCGGCCAGTCATGAATGATATGTTTCATGATGTAAGCGTCGGCGCCCGCCGGAACCGAAGAAAACATATCGCCGGACGCAAGAGTACAACGCTCCATCACGTGCGTCAGTGGTCCATTTCGGCATCCCTCGATAACGTGCGGTACTTCGTAAAGCGTACCTCTCAGATGCGGATTCCTCGCCAGGATTGTCGCCAGCAGAAGACCGTGCCCGCCGCCCACATCTACTATGGAATGGATGCCGTCAAAACTGTAGGCCTCGGCGACGGCGGGGCCGTCAATCGTGGAAAGCGCAGTCATAGTGTCATTGAAGATCTGCGCTTCCTCGGGATTCTGCTTCAGATATTCGAAGATGTGCGAGCCGTACACCTGGTCGAGCGCTTGCTTGCCGGTGCGCACGCAGTATTCCAGTCGCGACCATCCACGACCGTGCCACTCTCTGCCACCCATGATGGCGAGGGCCCGCAGACTGGGCCTGGCGTTGCTGCGCAAAACCGCCGACATCGGAGTTTCGGAAAACGTTCCGTCCGGCCGCTCCGCCAGCACTCCCACACAGGCGGTGGCCCGCATGAGGCGGTAAAGGGCCTGTGGGTTGGTTCCGGTCTGGGACGCTAGTTCCTCGGCCGATCTGGGACCAGCCTCAACCAGGTCAGGGATCCCGAGCTGGGCAAGGCAGGAGACGGCACCCGCAACATGGGCGCCATTCAACAATTGCAGCATGCCAAAGTGAGCAGGAGGAGCCTGGGTTTGCGTTGTCATTCTTTCTTCACCATGATTTCCATTTTTTCTTTTGGGACGGTACATCATACATCTGAACCATTCCCGGCTCGGACGTCGTCTAGTATGTCTCCTTTCCTGGCAACGTTTTGGGGCAAGACTTTGGGATGCCGCAGAAGGGCACTCCGGCGCACTCTGGGTGCATCGTCGGCAAACCTTCCCTTACAAAGATTAGGTAAGAGTCGCCCGTGAATCTCCCAAAACCGATCTACAATCCTTCTTCCGCTCTTTCAGATATACGGGCTACAAGTCATAGTGACCTGAGTCTGATCCCATATTCCAACAGCCAAGCCTGGATGTCCCGTCGCGAGGCACGGACAAGCTGGCCTCCTGTGAATCGCGTATCCGCAGATACTTCTTGGAAAATAAAGGAAGGAGGCGTCAGGGCGTCAGCCTCGGCCGCCGAATCGAACTCTGCTTCGGCCAGAAGTAAACCTTGCAATTCGCCTTCGAATACGTCGATACCAAAAGGCGGCACGCTGTAACGAGTCTTGCTGAGCCTCTTAGCCGAAAGTTGCGTGAACACGCGGAACTCCTCCTCAGTGAGGTATATGGTCGTGATCAATCCCCGTTGCGCTCCACTTGCTCGGGCTGGAACCTTCTGAGTGAGCTTGAACATCGTTGGGACACCGTCTTCACTCTGCTCCCGCAAGCGAACAGTGGTGCCGTCGATGTAGCGGTCGATGATTCGACGGACTCGTAATGCAGTTACATGATTGGGAAACTGGTCGAGAAGGAACCGGCGTTCACGTTCGATCCTACCGTATTTGCGCTCTGGCAGCATGTCTACATTCTTGCTAGAAAACCAGGCAGATGGGAAGTGGAGGAACCTTAGAACCGAAAAAACAGTTTCTGGCCGGATTGTCGGCTACTCGGAAGTAATCCAGTTTGACGGGTTGTCGGCATATCGTCGAAGTGCTGCGGCGACATTAGTCCCCACAGGTCGGCCAGTGTTCACCAATGTGTCCACTACAAGGCGAGCGGGCATTCTAACCGCCTGCCCAATTACCCTCGCGAGCATTCCCCGCTAAGTACCTGATATTGGTAGCCCATAAATTGCGCGTTTTACTTGCCCACCAACACTAGATTTCGGGCAAGAAACCCTCCGATTAACAGATAGAAAGTGAACCCGGTATCCCGCATATGGACCGGCACCAGCGCCGGATTCGGCTGGTACCTCCAGAGATCTACAGCTACCGCGAACAGAGCCCGAGACCGATTGTCGATCTCCGTCTCGTTCCATACTTCCTGGTCTTTGAGA
>Ga0210398_10004672_pt1 | contig 12811 bp, 13 predicted proteins | sample IncBWC4OmetaG_FD_161047 | JGI IMG/M metagenome (GOLD analysis project Ga0210398, IMG submission 161047) | Forest soil microbial communities from Barre Woods Harvard Forest LTER site, Petersham, Massachusetts, United States - Inc-BW-C-4-O | ecosystem: Environmental > Terrestrial > Soil >... | reverse complement strand
CGATGTCCGGAACCGGGACATACGCAACTTGCCCTGCGCTGCGCACCGTGAGGCGCGGCGTCTCGGGCGGCGGTGAGGATTCCTTGGCGGCTATCTGTTGCTTGGCGCGCTGCATGGCCAGATGGAAGCGGGCGTCATCGAAGGGCTTCAACAAATAATCCAACGCACCGGCATCGAAGGCACGAAGCGCGTACTCGTCATAGGCGGTGACGAACACGATGACGGGCATATCGTCCGCCTCCAGCATCTTGAGAACCTCGAATCCGCCGCACTCGGGCATCTGAACATCGAGGAATACGAGATCGGGCCGCTCAGCTCGAATCTGACTCACGGCCTCGGCGCCCGATCCGCATTCTTGGACCGACTCGATGTCGGTGTCCTGGCCGAGCAGCACGCGCAGATTGCTGCGCGCCAGAGGTTCGTCATCGACGATGAGCGCACGAATCCTGGCGGGGCGCGCAGCCATTCACGCCTCGCGATAGGGCAATGTCACGGACACTTGCACGCCCGTGATGCCGTAGTTGTCCAGCCGCAGCTCGAATTCCTTGCCGTAGAGAAGCTCGAGGCGGGTGCGCAAATTCGACAGCCCGATGCCATCCCGCACGCTGCATCCATCCCGGTCGAGCAGGGGACCGTCGTTATACACGCTCAGGTTAAGCACGCCGCCGGCGCGCGCCGCGGCCACCCGCACTTCTCCTCCCTGCGCCCGCATGGCGATCCCATGCTTGAGGGCATTCTCGACCAACGGTTGCAGCAGCAGGCTGGGAATTTGCGCCTCACGCAGCTCCTCGGGTATTTGCAGGTCGAATTTGAGACGTCCGGCGAAACGCAACTGCTGAATCTGCAGGTATTTATCCAGGGACTCCACTTCCTGCGCCAGGCGAACGCGCGCATCGATGCTGGTGCTCGCGACCCGCCGCAGAAAATCACTCAAGGCCACGATCATGCTCACCGCGGCATCACTTTTGGTCTCGCGCACCAGACCGGCGATGGAATTGAGCGTGTTGAAAATAAAATGCGGTTCGATCTGGCGCTGCAAGGCGTTCAATTGCGCATACGACAGCTGTTCGTTGAGGCGCGCCGTGTAGGTTTGCTGTGCGGCGGCTTTCGCTCTGGAATCGAGCACGTAAGTGACCAAGAGAATGGCGGAATACAGAATGAAGGCCGGCACGAGACCTGCGGAAAATTTCACCGGCCAGGTCCGCAGGAACGGGTCTATTTTGAAATCAGGTACCCAGGGCTGCAACACCACCTGCAGCGCAGTTGCCCACGCGGCAGCCACCAAGTCGATGGCAAGGATGGCACCCAGGTGGATCAAGACCGGCATCGGCTTGCCAACGAGCGGATATCGGCGGCCCAAATGAATCACGATGGGTGTGGCCAAGGCCCAGGGCAGCCAGGCAAGCGCCAAGGCGAAGAACATTCTTACCCACGAGTGATGCATTCCCTCGTGGTGCATGGCAAACACGTTTTGAGTCGCGTCCAGGATTCCCAGAGCCGCCCACGGCCCGGCAATCCAGAACCAGTTGTACGACGTATTGTCCTTTGCGGTGGTTGCCATGCTGCCGCGGATCGTACCCCACTTGAGCCCGCGCGCAGCATGACAATGCAGCGAATCAGCGGCTGGGTGCAGCGAGCGGTATGGCGCCCAAGGCCGCGGCGAGCGAGGCGGAGTCAGGCCCGGGATCTGGGGCCACCGCCATGGGCCTGCCGATCAGCTCCGGGCGAGATATTTTTTGAGCGGCTCCCAATAGTGCTCATGCCATCCGTGGGCCAGGCTCGCCAGTGAAGGTGAATCGCTTACGGTTTTGCGCTGGGTGCCTCGCACCTTGCAGGCTTGTAGGAGTCGCCGGTGTCGAGTACTTTGATCAGTGACTCGATTCGCCGGACATTGGCGAAAGTATCGACCATCAGAATATCGTTACTGCACACGGTCGCTGACAAGTGACCTTGCTGCGGCACCAGGGGTCTTAGGATCGGGATCAGAGTGGCCGCGGGCATTTTAGTCACCGGAATCACGGCGGTGACGTATTGAGAATCGGGATAGGCGTCTCTGTCTGTCACGCTGGGAAGCGGCATGGCGCGCACGATCGATTCCGGAACCACGAGGAGGTAGCCGCCACTGTCCACTGCGGTGAAGCCGTATAACTTCAAAATGGTGAGCAATTCGGCGTAAGTGACGCGATTCAAGTCCTCGCCGATGAGTTGCACTTGGGCGTGAACTCGGGAGTCGAGCACGTATTTCTTGCCCGTCTTGTGCGCGACCATATCGATCACCTTGGTGAGCGGGACACCGGCCGTCTGATCGGCGCCGAGGTCGCGTGTGCTTTCTGTGGGGGTTTCACTGGATGGCGTGTCGCCCACGGCTCCGGCGGGGACTTCGAGCGCAAGCGCCGCGAGGCATCCAAGTACGAGGTATTTCATGCCGTTCTCCTGTTATGACTACAATTTGACGTCGGGTAGCGCTACAGCGGCTTGCCGGCTCTCACGGCGATCGGAGTCGTTGCCCGGGATCAGAGTGCTTCCGGAGCCGTAACTCGAGGATTCCTGGAGCGCCAAGATGAACTCGCGCATGCGGGGGATCACGAGAATGCGCGGGACGTTCGCGTAGAGATACAGGGCTCGAGAACCCGGATAACCACCCGCGTAGACCGTGGTGCTGGTTGGCTCAACCCCCTCAATCGAGACACCGATCAAGCGTGCGTCGTTCGCCGCGAAATATCTAAAATCGACCAACGCCAGCACTTCTGGATGAGCCTCCAGCTGGCCAAAAAGGTCGCTGTTCATCCCGTGATAGATACCGTCGGTGCGAATACCCTTGCACACACCGTCGTACCGCGCCCTGTCCTTCTCCTTCAATGATGCGAGCGAAGGAAATGTCGAACAACCTGGCTCCAGGAGAAGCTCGCGGAACGCATCGGTCGTGTCGGAGTCCAGCGACGGCCCAACAATGTCGATGCGCTCGTCGGGGAGCGCGGGATTTATCTGGCTCCAACTGGTGTTCCGGTTATCAATCAATTTTTGCGGTTGGTCTGGATCGGGGATTCTTGCCGCAAGCGCGAGGAAGAGGTCTCGAGCCGTGAGCTTGGGTACCGGGTAGAGCTTGCTGCGTGCCAGAACAATGGCCCGGTAGCCGAGTTTGAGTTCCACGACGTGCCTGATGCCATTCGCCTCGCAGCGTTTGAGTTCTTCGCTGGATATGCGGCGGGTCGCGCCCGCTGCGTCGGCCGTTCCTGCCACGGCGCCGAGGGTGTGATCGCTTGCGTGACTCACGCTGCACAGAGCCGCGATCGCCGAATCCGAACTCGCTGTCGAGAAGGCGGGTTCGCTAAACGGTCTGCTGAGGTTAAGAATTCGTGTGGCTTCCTTTAGGCTTGCAGTGAGGGACGCCGGGCCAAGGATTCGCATACCTTCGAGCGCCAATCCGGTGGTTGAGGTGGGCGCGTGCTGAACGGGGCTTGCTGCCGTTGCCGTTAAATTGGCGTCTGGGCGGGCGGCAGATGAGTTAGGGGAAGGCGCCGTTGCTTCTTCGGCGGAAATGGTACCGGCCGAATCACGTGAGACTTGCGGAGTTCCGCGGGAACCTCCGCCTGCCGTGGGTCGAAGCGCATGGAGGATGGCGTTGGTGTCTGTGGTGGGCGCACGAATCGAATTGACCACCATGACCGCGGCGGCCAATCCGGAGGCGCCTATGACTGCCGCCATGAGCGAATGGCGAAACCACGTCCGATTCGTTCGGCGTAAATCGCTCTGCCGGTCCAATCGAGCCTTGAGAGCGGCGATAAATCGCGGCGGGGGTTCGATTCGGATCTTTTGGAGGAATTCGTCATTCATGGCGAGTGTCCATGGGCTTACCACTTGGCCCGCAGTGTTTGAACCAGCCTGTGCAGAAGCGTGCCCACGTTCGATTCGGATAGGCCGGTGAGCTTCGCAATGTCGCGGTTGCTCGCGACGGCCCCGTACTTGAGGGCCAGCAGGTCTCGCTCGCGATCCGGCAAGTCCTTGGTGAGGGCGGTGAGTCTGGCCAAGTTGGACCCTCGCTCCGCATCTTTTTCAGGCGTGTCGTCCGTGGGCAGCTGAAGGGCTTCGTCGATCGGGACATGAGGTCGTCGCGCCCGCAGATGATCAACCGCTACGTTTTGCGCAATCTTGAACAGCCAGGTCGAGACTGCAGCCCGATCGAGTCGATATCGGGCGCGAGACCGCCATGCCTTCTCGAACGTTCGCGAAGTCAGGTCCTCAACGTCGACATGGCTGCCCAAACGAAAACGAAAGTAGTTGTATACACGTGGCGCGTGTTCAACATAGATCCGGTCCCAGTCGATAGGCAACGCCTGCGTAATGGCTCCCTGCTCGGACGTCGCACCCTCGAAGGTCATGTAGCTATATACGGATCAGCGATGCAAGTATCACAGGATCACGCAAAATGATCGGCGTGACTTGTCCGTCAAAGCGCATTAAGAGTGGCTCGGAAGCTATTGATCGCCGCCCACGGGCTGACGCAATATTTGACATAAGGTGGACTTTAACCTCGTGAACGAATGAGCCTATGAAATTTTTAGCAGCCCTGTTCGCCCTCGGTTGGCTTGTCGTCGCCGTTGCTCCCGCCCATGGCGAGGACAAGGTGGCCTTGCGCCTCGTGCAAACGATTCCCATGCCGGGGGTCGTCGGACGTTTGGACCACATGGCCGTGGATCTGGAAAAGCAACGCCTGTTTCTCGCCGCCGTGGCCAATGGCACTCTCGAAGTCCTGGACTTGGGTGCCGGGAAAGTCATCAACAGTCTGACGGGCTTCAAGGATACGCAGGACGCGCTCTTTCTCGGCGGTCACTTCAACAAACTCTATGTGTCGAGTCTGGACGGCACGCTGCGGATATTCCAAGGTGAGACTTTCCGCCTGGTCCAAGCGCTGAAGCTCGAACCGGACCCCAACCGTCTTCTCTACGACCCCGCGACCGATCTTATCTATTTCGGTTACGGCGGCCAGAACGCGGGATTCGATGCCTATGAACGCGTCGGCATCATGCAGGCCAAGCGAGGGGCACAATCCGATCAATTCATCGCCGATCTGATCGCCCCCACCTATCGGCCGGGTCATCTGGCTGACATGGCGATGGAAGAGGACGGCAAGCTGCTGATTTGCGATTCGCGGGCCGATCTGATTTTTCAGTTCGACACGCGCAAGCGCCAGCTCCTCAAGAGCTGGCCCGCGCACGGCGATGGCGCCGGCGACTTGAGTCTCGATCGCGCCCGCCACCGACTGTTCGTGGGCACCCGAATTCCGCCTGAAATGACCGTGTATGACAGCCTGTCCGGCAAGGAAATCGCCACGCTCCCCGCGCCGGAGGCGATGGATGGCGTCTATTACGATCCGCAGCTGAAACGGATTTACGTCTCGGGCGGCCGCTGGTACGGCACACCGCAAGCCTCGCCCGGATGGGTTTACGTGTATCAGCAAAAGGACGCCGATCACTACGAGATACTGTCCAAGGTCCAAACACGGCCGGGCTCGGGCACGTCCTTGTTCGTCCCCCAACTGAATCGCCTGTACGTTGCATCCCAGGCCATCGGCGAGCAGGAGGCGGCCGTCCTGGTATTCCAGCCCGAGCCCTAGAATTTGCGGGTGATTCCGGCCTCAGAATTCAATGTTGTCGATCAACCGCGTGGCACCCAAGCGCGCGGCGCCCAGGATCACCCAGGGATCCTCGCTCTCCGGAACTTTCAGATCCCGACGGCGCCGGATCGCGACATAGTCCGGCCGCCAGCCTCTGGCCTGGAGCGCTTCGGCAGCCGCGCGCTCGATATTCTCTCGGCCTGTCTCGCCGGCTTTCATCTGCGCGGCCGCATCGCCCAGCGTGCGATACAGCTGCGCGGCCTCTCGCCGCTGCTCCTCATCGAGATAGGCGTTGCGCGAGGAAAGGGCAAGTCCGCCGGCTTCACGCACCGTCTCCCCGGCCACCACCTCGATCGGCAATGCCAACTGCCGCACCATGTTTTGGACCACGAGAAGTTGCTGGTAGTCTTTTTTTCCAAAGACGGCGACGTTGGGCCGCACCGTATTGAACAACTTCAATACCACGGTGGCGACCCCGACAAAGAATCCGGGCCGGAATCGCCCCTCCAAAATGTCGGCAAGTTCGCCGGGCGGCTGCACTTTGTATTCTTGCGGCTCCGGATACATTTGTTCCATGCTCGGCGCGAAAACGATGTCGCAGCCTGTCTGCGCCAGGAGTTCGCAATCGCGCTCGAAGGTCCGGGGGTACTTCTCAAAATCCTCGTTGGGCCCGAACTGCAGCGGATTGACGAAGATGCTGACGACGACCAACCCGGCATGGCGCCGCGCCGCCTGCACCAGCGACAGGTGGCCGTCATGCAAATTGCCCATGGTGGGCACGAGGCCGATATCGCGCTGCATGGAAAGCGCATCCCGCAAATCGGCGACGGTTGAAATGATCTGCACTTTTCGGACCGTCAAAAGGCGTGCAAGGCATCGTCCGGAAAGCGGTTCGCTTTGACGTCGGCAACGTACTGCTGCACGGCGGCCTGAATGCCGCCCTTGCCGTCCAGAAAGTTGCGCACGAATTTGGGCGTCTTCTGCAGGCTCAAGCCCAACATGTCGTGCAGCACCAACACTTGGCCACTGCAGCCGGCACCGGCGCCGATGCCGATGACGGGGACCGACAATGATTCGGTCAGTTCGCGCGCCAGCGTTGCAGGGATCATTTCAAGAATGATCATTCCGGCGCCCGCCGCCGCGAGATCCTCGGCATCTTTGCGCAACTGGCCGGCTTCGCTCGCGCCCCGGCCCTGCACCCGATAGCCGCCCAGCGCATGCACCGACTGGGGCGTAAATCCCAGATGCGCACAGACCGGAATGCCCCGCTCCACCAGCATCTGCACGATCGGAGTCGTCCAACCGCCGCCCTCGAGCTTCACCATGTGCGCACCCGCCTGCATGAGGCGCGCGGCATTGCGCAGCGCCAATTCCTCGGATGGCTGGTAGCTGCCGAAGGGCATATCGGCGATCAGCCACGCCGAGCGGTTACCCCGGGCCACGCAGGCCGTGTGATACGCCATCTCGTCCATGGACACCGGCAGGGTCGTCGGATGGCCCTGCAGCACCATGCCCAAGGAATCGCCGACCAGCAGCACATCGACGCCCGCGTCATCCAGCGCGCGCGCGAACACCGCGTCATAGCAGGTCAGCATGCAAATTTTTTCGCCGGCCGCATGCATTTCGCGAATACGGTGCATCGTCATGGATTTACGGTTGCTCATGCGCCATTGTCATACATCGCGGCTGTTCCTGGAATCAGTTCTGCAGCGACGACAAGCCCACCCCGCCGAACGCACCCAGAATGACCACCATGAGCGGCGGCGTGCGCCAGACGGTCAGCAATACAAAACCGACGAGGGCGAGTGCCAAATCGCCGGGTGACTTGACCGAACTGATCCACAGCGGGCTGTAGAGCGCGGCGCCGAGCAGTCCCACCACGGCCGCATTGATGCCCCGCATGACCGCCTGCGCACCGACGCGCCGGCGAAACGCGTCCCAGAACGGCAGGGTACCCAGCAGAATCAAGATGCCGGGGAGGAAGATACCGGCCAAGCCCACGGCAGCCCCCGCGACGCCGCGCGGCGAGGGGCCGGCCACGGCCCCCAGAAAAGCGGCGAATGTGAACAGCGGACCGGGCACCGCCTGCGCCGCCCCGTAGCCTGCCAGGAACGCATCTGGATTCACCCAGCCGGGGGTCACGAACGCCTGGCTCAACAACGGCAGCACCACATGTCCGCCGCCAAACACCAGTGCCCCCGAGCGATAGAAGGCGTCGAACAGGGCAACGCTGGGGCGTGTGTTTGCGAGCACGGGGAGTGCCGCGAGCAGTGCGAAAAACGCCGTCAGGCAGATGACACCGACCCGGCGCGATACCGAGGCCCCGAGCGATGCCGCGACCGGCGGTGCTGATGCCCGGCACAGCCAGAAGCCTGCGATGCCGCCCAGGCCGATGGTGCCGATCTGTGCGCCGAACGAGGTGCTGAAGAGCATGATCACGGCCGCGGCGCAGGCGATCGAGGCACGCTGCCGGTCGGGACACAGCGTGCGCGCCATGCCCCATACCGCCTGCGCGACGATGGCCACCGCCACGAGCTTCAAGCCATGGATCACGCCCAGGCTCATGGGTCCGCCCAGAACGCCGGCGCCATACGCGAATGCGGTGAGCAGGATGGCAGAGGGCAGCGTGAAGCCCGTCCAGGCGGCGAGTCCTCCCCAGTAACCGGCCCGAATCAGGCCGAGCGAGAATCCCACCTGGCTGCTCGCCGGTCCCGGAAGAAATTGGCAGAGCGCCACCAGATCGCTGTAGGCGGCCTCCTCGATCCAGCGGCGGCGCACCACAAGCTCCTCGCGGAAATAGCCGATGTGTGCGATCGGACCGCCAAAGGACGTCAGCCCCAGCTTGAGAAATACCCGCAGGACTTCCCCAGGCGAACCGGTCGGCTTCGGTGTGGGATTGGCGCTAACGGCAACAGCCACGCTGCTCTTGAATCGGCGGACAGGCCACCGACCCGTAGGAACAAAACACGCAGCAATCGCCCGCCTTGGGCTTCAGCAGCGTCTTGCACTGCGTGCACTCGTAGAAATACTGGCACGCATCGGTGGGCATGATTTCATCCCGCGTGTGCCCGCAGTTCGGACAGGTCAATGCCGAGGTCAGCTGCAGGGGTGCGGGCGATGTCATGCGCCCAACTTATCAGATGTCCGCGCCCGCCACTGGCTCATGAGGCGCGACCAAGGAAGCCGGAACGCCAGCAACACCAGCAGAATCGACAAATAGATCAGCGGTTCTCGGGTGTCGGCCTTGACCTGCCACAGATAGTGGATCGCGCCCAGCAGGGCGGCCGGATAAATGAGCCGGTGCAGCGTGATCCAGCGCCGCTTCAGTCGCCGCTGCCAGGCCAAGGTGGACGTCACCGCCAGAGGAACCAGCAGAACCCAGGCCGTGAAGCCCAGGGTGATATAGGTTCGCTTCACCAGGTCATCGGCAAGCTGCGTCATCGAGAAACTCAAGTCGAATACCAGGTAAGTCAAGAAGTGCAGGCACAGGAACGCGAAGGCCCATAGACCGAGAATTCGGCGCACGCGAATCGGCTCGGTGAGGCCGGTGAGCATGCGCAACGGGGTCATCGCCAACGTGGTAAGCAAAATCCGCAGCGTCCAATCTCCGGTGTAGTGTTCGATGAACTCCACCGGATTGGCACCGAGCCGGCCCTGCAAGATCAACTTCACCCCGAAGAGCAGCGGCATGAGGCCGAGCGCCCATGCCGCGGCACGCCAGGCCCAGAGGCGGATCAAAAAAGGCGCCTCAAATCCATGCCCGTGTAAAGCGATGCGACTTCCGGATAGCCGTTGAACATGAGCGTCTTGCGCTTGAACAGCTCGCCCAGCCGCCGCTCCTGCGCCTGGCTCCAGCGCGGATGATCGACGGTGGGATTCACGTTCGAATAGAAGCCATATTCCTGAGGCGCCATCTTGTTCCAGGTGGCCTCCGGCTGCCGTTCCGTGAAGTGAACCCGGACAATGGACTTGATGCTCTTGAATCCATACTTCCAGGGCACGGTCAGGCGCAGCGGTGCGCCGTCCTGATTCGGCAGCACGCGGCCGTAGAGCCCCACGGACAGGAATGCCAACGGGTGCATGGCTTCGTCGATGCGCAGGCCTTCGCGATAGGGCCAATCGAGCACGCCGCGGGCAGTCTCGGGCATTTGTTGCGGATCGTACAAGGTATAGAAGGCGACGAATTTTGCCTTCGACGTGGGCTTGAAGCGTTTGAGAAAATCGGCCAGCGGCAGGCCGACCCAGGGAGCGACCATGCTCCAGGCCTCGACGCAGCGATGGCGATAGATGCGCTCCTCCAACGTCTGGGGTTTCAGCAGGTCGTCGATGTCGATGTGTCCGGGCGCCTCGCACTCACCGTCCACGACCACCGACCAGGGCCGCGTGCGCAGCCGGCCGGCATTGTGGGCCGGATCTTCTTTTGCGCTGCCGAATTCGTAGTAGTTGTTGTAGTGCGTGATGTCCGCGTAAGGCGTCACGGTCTCGCCTCCCGCCATCTCACTCTTGCGGGCGACATTGAGGGGGGCGAGTTCGGCCTCCGCACTCAGCGATTTTCCGGGCCCAACCCCGAGGAGCGCCGCGCCGGCGGTCGCCAGACCCACTTGCTGAAGAAAGCGGCGCCGGTCGGCATGCACGGCTTCCGGGGTGATTTCCGATGGTTTGATGGGGAATGGATGAGCCACTTTGATCAGCATGACGGCCTCGGTAATTCAGATGTCGGTTTGGCGAATGAACGCCGGTGAATGCGCAGATACGCCGCCGGTAGCACGAGCATCGACAGGATCGGCGCCGTTATCATACCCCCGACCATGGGGGCGGCGATCCACCGCACGGTCATTGCGGTGCGATACACTCCGACACCCATGACCAACGGAAAATACCCATGCATGCATTTAAGCGCCTGGTTCGCGCTTCCGTCCTTCTCGTCCGCGCTTCCATTCTGCTCATCCTCGGCTGTTCGCTGATGTCGTTGGCGAGCGCGGCGCCTGCCGCTTACCTGGATAACACGGGCCGTGATGATGTACTCGCGGGCGGCGTCAAGTTGATCAAAATCCAGACGCCAAAGGGCGCTTTTCGCGTGTGGACCAAGCGCGTGGGGAACAATCCGACCATCAAGGTCCTGTTGCTCCATGGCGGGCCGGGCGCGACGCATGAGTATTTCGAGGCCTTCGACAGCTACTTTCCCAATGCGGGTATCGAGTACTACTACTACGATCAACTCGGTTCCGCCTACAGCGATCAGCCGGACGAGCCCACCCTCTGGGACGTGCCGCGCTTCGTTGAAGAAGTTGAACAGGTGCGCAAGGCGCTCAAACTCGACAAGAGTAATTTCTATCTTTACGGCCAGTCCTGGGGCGGCGTTCTCGCGCTCGAGTACGCACTCAAATATCAGCAGAATTTGAAGGCGCTGGTGATCTCGAACATGGTGGCGAGCATTCCGGCGTACAACCGGTATGCAGCGAGCGTGCTCATGCCCGCGATGGATCAGAAGGCGCTCGGCGAAATCAAGGGTCTCGAGGCCCAGGGTAAATATGAGGACCCGCGCTATGAAGAGCTCCTCATGCAGCACTTCTACGTCGATCATATCTTGCGCATGCCGCAGGACCAGTGGCCCGATCCGGTGCTGCGCGCCTTCGCCAAGATCAACAAAAAGATCTACATCCCGATGCAGGGTCCCAGCGAAATGGGCGCCAGCGGAAAACTTCTCAACTGGGATCGCACCGCGGATCTGCCCAAGATCACCGTGCCCACCCTGGCCATCGGTGCGCGCTACGACACGATGGAGCCTGCGCAGATGGAGAAGATCGCCAAGTCGGTGCAGAAGGGCCGCTATTTGTACTGTCCGAATGGCAGCCACCTGGCCCTTTACGACGATCAACAGACCTACATGGCAGGCCTGACCCGGTTCATTCTCGATGTCGATGCAAATCGCTTCTAGCCATCGGAACCCAGGCACCCTGGCCCACAGGCCGCTGACACTTTCCCGTGCAATTTCTACAACAGGGTCGTTAAAAGGGCGGCCAAAGTGCTTCACCGTACAGACCCGCCCGGGTATGAGATCTATTCTCTAATGTGCTCCACGAGTTTCTAACGACGAATCGCACGGTCTTGATTGATCGGTGCCGGATCATGGTGGCCGGCAGGTCCGCAGCCAAGCAGCCGCGCACCGAACTGGCTCGCGGGATACCCATGTTTCTGGATCAGGTGGTGGAGAGCTTGACGATCGAGCGACAGGCCGATCGTGCGCTCGATCACCAAATGATTAATATGGCGGCGCTGCATGGACGCGACCTCTTTGAACAGGGATTTACGGTCGAACAGGTGATTCGAGATTATGGGGATGTTTGCCAGGCAGTCACGAGTCTTGCCGTGGAAACCGGTGCGCCGATCTCTTCGAAGGAATTTCGCACCTTTAATCGCTGCCTCGACGATGCGATAGTGGGAGCCGTTCGCGAATATTCGCAGTGTACGGGCGCCGGGACGATTGAAGCGGACTTCGCGACGACCAATGCATCCGTGCGCGGCGAAAGTTTGAAAGCGTTGGAAACTGCGTTGACGCAATCCAGAATGGAGTTAGCCGACGTTACGGCAGCTCTATCGCTGGCGCAGCAACAGGCAAGCGAAGCGCAGGTGCGCGCCCTTCATGATTCACTCACAGGGCTTCCCAATCGGGAATTGTTCGACGATCGATTGGCCCAGGCCATTGCGCTTGCCGACCGCCACGAATGGACGCTCGCCGTGATGTTTCTCGATATAGACGAATTCAAAAACATCAACGACGCTTACGGCCATACCGCGGGCGATGCCGCATTGAAGACCATCGCACAGCGTCTTCAACAGTACGGCAGAGGCGAAGATACCGTATGCCGCAACGGCGGCGATGAATTTCTGTACTTGTTGATGAATCCCAGAGGCAGGAAGAATATCGAGCATATTGCGAATTCCATGTGGAGGACCATTGCGCAGCCGGTCGCGGTGGCTGATGCGAAACTTGCCATCAAGTCGAGCATCGGCATCGCCCTTTATCCTGAACACGGCGTCAACGGCGACCAATTGATCAAGAATGCCGACGCGGCCATGTATCGCGCGAAGAATCGCTCACGCGGCGTCGTGTTTTTCGATCGTCAGAACACGTTCGAGTTCACGGCACGCAGTACGCCTGAGGGACGCTAACTAGGACCCTCCTTTTTCACTTCA
>Ga0210398_10004671_pt1 | contig 12819 bp, 6 predicted proteins | sample IncBWC4OmetaG_FD_161047 | JGI IMG/M metagenome (GOLD analysis project Ga0210398, IMG submission 161047) | Forest soil microbial communities from Barre Woods Harvard Forest LTER site, Petersham, Massachusetts, United States - Inc-BW-C-4-O | ecosystem: Environmental > Terrestrial > Soil >... | reverse complement strand
TATTGGTGTGCACCAAGATTGAGGCAAAGCCATTTGACATACAGGTAGTAGGGTAGGCGAATATAAGGCGAATACTTAATATGTCCTCTGCGTCTACAGTCCGGCAGCAAATCGAATCCATTCTCGGGCGGAAGATTCCATCTGCACTGACACCTGTGCCAAAGATGATTCGCCCGGTTACAGCAACGGGCATCGAGGCGCTTGATGAGTTGCTGGATGGTGGTCTTCCGATCGGAGCCATCAGTGAGTTGGTTGGGCCCGAATGTTCAGGGCGCACCTCGGCTGCACTCTCGTTTGTCTCACGCATTACGCAAGAAACTAAGGTTTGTGCGTGGGTGGATGTCTCGAACGCCTTCGATCCTGAATCATCAGCTGCGGCAGGCGTCGATCTTTCACGTCTGCTTTGGATTCGCTGCGGTGAGGTGCGGAAAGGTGTTGAACGCGTGAGCCGCAATTTCGCTTTGCCAGATAAATTTCTGGTACCAGCTCCAATAAAGAAGGGATTGCACGGCGGCGGATTTGGGCCTCATCCACGCGGCGAGATGAAAGGGGTTTCTGAGGCGATTAGCGGGTTTCTGTCGCAAGAGGTAATCGCTTCGCGCGGCGAGGAACTACAGCGTCATGTGCAGCAGAAACAGGAAAACTTTGGGCTATGCGATCGAGTTTCGTTGAACAATGTCAATCGGCTATCAGGTTCGGCCAGTTCGTTGTCCAAGAGGCCGTGGTCAAAATTAGAACAGGCATTGCGTACTACCGACCTGCTTTTGCAGGGCGGAGGCTTCAGCGCCATCGTGCTGGACATGGGTAGTCTCGCGCCGGAGTTTGTTTCGCGTGTGCCGCTGGCGACATGGTTCCGCTATCGCGCCGCCGCTGAGAGAACGCAATCGAGCATCGTGCTTTTGACACAGTACGCATGCGCGAAAAGCAGTGCAGAACTGATGCTTCGTTTTCTGCCCGGGGATGTGCTCTGTGATGAAACCACTGTTTTTACTGGACTCGAGCACCGCGTTGAGGTAGCTCGCAGGCGCTTTACGCCAATCGAATCCAACGTTGTTCCGATGCGAAAGCCGCCTCAGAGGGCAAATGTTACGAGCTGGCAGAGCCGAACAACATGGGCAGGCAGTAGATGAACAAACCTGTTGAACTTTATGCATGTCTCTATGTAAAGGAGCTTCCTGCACAAGCTCTTTTGCGACTCCGACCAGAGTTGCGCGAAAGGCCGTGTGTGGTGATGGACGGTGAGTCTCCCTTTCAATATGTCTGCTCGCTCAATACAAAGGCACGGCTGCGTGGCATGAGACACAACATGACACGCGTAGAAATTGATACTTTTGTGGGGCAGCTCGTTCTGTCGCGCTCGCACAAAACAGAAGCGGTAATGAAAGCTATGCTGCTGGAATGTGCCGGAGGATTCTCTCCACGTGTCGAGGATCGAAGCGAAGACGCGGCGTTTCTGTGTTGTATTGACATTACGGGTACGAGTAATCTCTTCGGGCCACCGGAGATGTTGGCCTGCACGCTTTTACAGCGTGTGCGAGCGCTTGGGATAACTGCTCGCGTCGCTGTTAGTTCGAACTTGTACACAGCAGTGTGTGTCGTCAAGGGATCGTCTCCGCAGACTTCGATCAAGGTCGTTGCATCGGGAGAAGAGGCAACTGCCTTAGCGCCATTGCCGGTGGGTGTTCTGGAACTCAATGAGATGCAGGCTGAGATCTTTGCGCTGTGGGGTATTCGAACGTTGGGGGAACTAGGGGCTTTGCCTGAAAAAGAATTGATCGCTCGCATGGGGCAGGATGGCAAACGTCTATGGCAACTGGCACGCGGCGAGGTTCGACATTTGTTTCTGCCAATCGAGTCGGTCTTCTCTCTGGAAGAGCAAGTTGAACTCGATTCACCAGTCGAAGTTCTTGATTCGCTGCTTTTCGTAGTTGGTGTGATGATCGATCAACTGATTCTGCGGGCGACGGCACGTATCCTTGCTCTTGCTTCCGCAACCATTACGCTTAGGCTCGATGGGAGCAGTGAGCATGTGAGAACTGTTCGTCCTGCGTTGCCCAGCAATGACAGGCGGCTTTGGATCAAACTGTTGCATCTCGACCTTGAAGCACATCCTCCGAAGGCAGCCATTCTTGGTATCGAACTGAGGGCGGAGCCTGGGACTACGAGCAAAGTACAACTTGGCCTGTTCTCTCCGCAGTTGCCGGAAGCAACGCGCCTGGATGTCACGCTTGCGCGGATCCGGGCCATTGTTGGCGAGGAGAATGTTGGGAGCGCCACACTTCTTGATACTCATGCAACAGAAGGTTTTTGCGTTAAACCTTTTACGGTGTCTTCCGGTGGTTCGGCAGTGATCACAACTGCTCGCCAGTATGCTTCTATGCGGCAACTTCGGCCGCCGGAAAAAGCTTCTGTTACGTTACAAAATTCTCTGCCAGTTACATTTTTCTTCCGTAGCCGACACTATGCGATCGAGCGTGCGTACGGCCCGTGGGTTGTTGAAGGTGATTGGTGGAGTCAGACGTTATGGGGTTTGGAGCAATGGGATGTGGTTGCGCGAGCACAGGATGGCACCATCCTGTGCTGTTGCATGATGCGTGATCTGATGCAAGACCAATGGCAGATGGCGGCGTTCTATGACTAAGCGCTATATCGAACTGCATGCTGCAAGTGCGTTTAGCTTTTTGGAAGGAGCATCGCAGCCAGAAAAGCTCGTAGAACGCGCTGTGGAGTTGGAGATGCCGGCGATGGCGCTGCTTGACCGAAACGGCGTGTATGGCTGCGCGCGTTTTCATACAAGTGCGAAACGGAATGGGATTCGTGCCCATATTGGAGCGGAGATTGGTGTGTCGAGTTTAGGACCACGTCTCATGCCTTCTCTATGGCTTCCTCATAAACACGTGGTTGAGCCAGTGCGACTGCCGCTTCTGTGTGAGTCGCGTGAGGGGTATCAGAACCTTTGCCAACTTATTACTCAGTTCAAGATGCGCGAGACAACAAAGCAGGAAGGCGCAGCTAATCTCGATGATTTGCATCGATATGCGACTGGTTTAGTTTGCCTGACAGGTGGGGATGAAGGTCCTTTGGCGGCGGCTTTGACGCGTGGCGGCGAAGAGGCCGGACGCGAGACTGTGGAAGGACTCTGCAGAATCTTTGGCTCCAAGAATGTCTATGTGGAGTTGCAGCGTCACTGCGAACGCGAGGAAGAATGGCGTGCCCAGGCGGCGATTCGTATTGCGCGGTCGCTTGGACTTCCTGTGCTTGCCACGAACGGTGTTCGGTATGCGAGCGCTTATGACCGCGAGATCCTGGATTTGTTTACTGCCGTTCGGCATCACAAGCAACTCGATCAGGCAGGGCGTCTGCTTGCGCTCAACAGCCAGCGATATCTGCGCTCAGCGCTGGAGATGTCGAACCTTTTCCGTGATGTAAAAGGGGCGATCGAAAACACTGAGGAGCTTTCCTCTCGATTGATGTTCGAACTGAATGATTTGGGATATGAGTTTCCGCGCTACCCGGTGCCCGATGGCGATTCGATGGAGAGCTTTCTTCGAAAACGTACTGAGGAAGGCCTTCATGCGCGTTATGGCCCTAAGAAAGATGCGGACTTGCTGGAACGAGCGAAGAAGCAGATTGACAAGGAACTGGCGCTGATCGAGAGGCTTGGATTCACAGGATACTTCCTCATCGTCTGGGACATTGTTCAGTTTTGTAAGCGCAACGGCATTTTGATTCAGGGGCGGGGCAGCGCTGCTAACTCTGCTGTTTGCTATGCGCTCGAAATAACGGCGATTGATCCGGTTGGCATGGATCTGCTTTTCGAACGTTTTTTGAGTGAGAGCCGGGGAGAATGGCCAGATATTGACTTGGATCTGCCTTCTGAAGACTTGCGCGAGCAGGCAATCCAGTATGTGTATCGACGTTATGGCGAGCTTGGAGCTGCCATGACAGCGAATGTAATTACTTATCGCGGCAAGTCGGCTGCGCGAGAGGTGGGGAAGGCACTTGGTTTCGATCAAGAATCGTTGCAGAGACTGTCGAGTTTGGTTAGCCACTTTGAATGGCGTGGACCAAACGATACGATGGCGCACTCGTTTCAAAATGCGGGGTTTGATCTGAAGCATCCACGCATTGCCAAGTATCTTGAACTCTGTATGCGGATTCAGGACTTGCCGCGTCATCTTGGTCAGCATTCGGGAGGAATGGTGATCTGTCAAGGGCAATTAGCACAGGTTGTGCCGTTAGAGCGGGCCTCCATGCCGGGGCGAACGGTTGTTCAGTGGGACAAAGAAGATTGCGCAGATCTGGGCATCATTAAAGTAGATTTGCTTGGACTTGGCATGATGGCGGTCATCAAGGATTGCATTGAGCTGATTCCGGAACACTATGGAGACAGGGTCGATCTGGCACAGTTACCGGAAGATGCTGAGGTTTACAGCACGCTTCAAAAGGCCGATACGGTCGGCATGTTTCAGATTGAAAGCCGTGCACAGATGGCTTCGCTGCCGCGAAACAATCCTGAGAAGTTTTATGACCTTGTGGTGCAGGTCGCGATTATCCGGCCCGGGCCGATTGTGGGGCAGATGATGCATCCGTATATGAGGAGAAGGCAGAAGAGGGAAGAGGTAACATACCCGCATCCCTCGCTTGAGCCTGTGCTGCATCGTACGCTGGGTGTTCCGCTTTTTCAGGAGCAGTTGCTTCGTATGGCTATGGTGGTCGCGAATTTTTCAGGATCACAAGCCGAAGAGCTGCGTCGTGCTGTTGGAATGCGACGCTCGTGGGAGCGAATGAAGAATCTTGAAGGCAAGCTCCGGGAAGGCATGACTGCAAATGGAATTGAGGTAAAGACGCAGGACACGATTGTCCAGAACATTAGCTCGTTCGCGTTATATGGGTTTCCGGAATCACATGCAGCGAGCTTTGCTTTGCTTGCTTATGCTTCGGCTTACTTCAAAGTGAAGTATCTGGCGGCATTTACATGTGCCATTCTCAACAATCAGCCGATGGGTTTCTATTCTCCTGCAGTGTTAGTAAAAGATGCTCAGAGGCATGGTCTTCGGGTGAAACCCATTGATATCCAGGTGTCGGGCTGGAGTTGCGCGATCGAAGATGAGTCTGGTGGTTCGCGTTCTGTCCGCTTAGGGCTGGGCTACGCGAAAGGGCTGAGGAAGCAAACGGCGGAGGCGATTGTAGCCACCCGAAGGCGGGATGGCCTTTTTTGCTCCGCCGAGGACGTTGCGCTGCGTGTTCCGTTAATGAATCGGAAGGAATTGATTTTGCTTGCGCGGATTGGTGCGATGAATGGTGTCGAGGGAGTTGAGCATCGCCGTGACGCGCTTTGGCAGGTGGAGCGGGCGGGGAAATTAGAAGGTCCACTTTTCAGACAGAAGATTGATTTGCTTCACGATGAAACTGAAACTATGCCTCTGCAGCAGATGAACACGGAAGAACGATTGGTTGCAGATTATTCAGGTACCGGCCTTACCGTTGGCAGACATCCAATGCACTACCGCCGTTCCGAATTGAGCCGTAAGAATGTTCTGGCCGCTCAGGAGTTGAAAGGAGTCAAGAATGGAGAGCTGGTGCGTACAGCCGGATGTGTTATTGCACGCCAAAGGCCGGGAACAGCAAAAGGATTCATCTTTCTTTCGATGGAAGATGAGACAGGCATTGCAAACGTGATTGTTACTCCTGACGTTTATGAACGTCACCGTCTGATCGTGACAGGGGGCAAGTTCCTGGTAGTTGAAGGACTGCTCCAAAACCAGGATGGCGTAATTCATGTGAAGGCGAACCGCCTGATGGCTTTGTCAGATGGAATGCTTGAACTGCGATCGCATGATTTCCACTAGAAACGGCCACCTTTTTCTATGGCGGTGGGAATTCATTCGACCACTGGATGCTGTTTGGTGTCCCCGATGGGATTCGAACCCATGTTATCGCCGTGAAAGGGCGGTGTCCTGGGCCGGGCTAGACGACGGGGACGATGAGCGGATGAGGGATGAAACGGAAGCTCACTGTTAAACGCTAACAATATGACTATGTTGTGTCAAAAGACTAGCTCTTGCTTGAGTCGCACGGCATACTGTAGGGAGACAAGTGGCCCTCGGCATTCTTCAACCCGACGCTGTACGCTCGTCGACTCGAAGCTTCAGGTATCTCGACGCCCTCACGACTGCATTCGTCGTTATTCTGCTCGTCTCCAACCTTATTGCCCAGAAGATCTGTCTCATTGGGCCTGTTTCGGTGGGCAGATGGTCGATCGGCCCCTTTGCGGTTAGCGGCGCTGTGCTATTGTTCCCGATTACCTACATCTTTGCAGATGTCTTTACTGAAGTTTATGGCTATTCCGCATCGCGTCGAGCGATCTGGCTTGGTTTCTTTGGCACTGCGCTGTTATACGTCATCGGAGCGATTGTCATCTCGTTGCCGTCAGCTCCGGGATGGCAAAACCAGAAGGCTTTTGCCACGGTGTTCGGCTTCATTCCTCGCATTCTTGCTGCCAGTCTCATTGCCTATTGGGCAGGGGAGTTTGCCAACTCGTACACACTGGCCCGGATGAAGCTATTGACCAATGGGCGTATGCTGTGGACTCGCACCGTTGGATCCACGGTTGTCGGGCAGGCTGTGGATACTGTTCTGGTAATCACATTGACTTTTGGGGGAGTTTATCCGGCTCGGATTCTGTTGAACGTAATAGTTACCGGATATGCCCTGAAGGTTGGTTATGAGGTAATTGCGACACCCCTTACCTACATGGTCATTAATTGGCTTAAAAGGGTTGAGCACTCCGATGTCTTCGATCGGCATGAGAACTTCAACCCATTTTCTTTTGCTGGAAAAGACCAAGCTGGAGATTGAACGATCCGGCCAGCCATAGGAGAGAATGGATCTGGCTATTTTCCATGTGTATTTTGAGTCTCAGATTTCGAACCTTTGGGGGTCGTACGTTCATCTAACACTGAAATCTTGAATGATATGAATGCTAAAGCCTTAGTTCGGAGAACTTTGCGCCTCGATTGTTCTGTTCCCAGCACCCGGTGCCGTGCGGCGCGGGATGAACCCATGGACGGTACCCGAAGGAGAAACATTGTGCCCATGATCGTCAAAATTCGCCGCGTTCTTGCTCCAATGGCCTGCGCGGCTGCCTTGCTGGTTGCGGGTTGTAAGTCGGATCCTCCTGCTGCTCCTCCTCCGCAGGCGATGCCCGTGCAGGTGGCGCCGGTTACTATGTCGCCTGTTCCAACTTCCGACACCTATGTGGCCACGATCAAGAGCCGTCGTTCGGCGACATTGCAGCCGCAGGTCGATGGCAACCTGGTGAAGATATTTGTGAAGTCGGGCGATCTGGTGAAGGCGGGAGAGTTGATCATGCGCATTGACCCGTTGAAGCAGTTGGCGACGGTGCAGTCGCAGGTAGGAACACAGGCGCAGAAGAAGGCTCTGTATGACTACACCCGGATCGAACTCGACCGCCAGAAGAGGCTTTTTGAGGCCGGGGTTGTCTCGCGCGATGCGTACGATCAGGCGATTCAGAACTACGAAAATGCCAAAGGGGACTATGAATCGAATCAAGCCCTGACCAACACTCAGCAGCAGCAGCTTGCCTATTACGAAATCCGTGCTCCATTTACCGGCGTAGTCGGGGACATTCCTGTTCATCTTGGCGACTATGTCTCGCCTACAACGCTGCTGACGACTGTGGATGAGAACGCCGACCTTGAAGCCTACATTTATATCCCGACAGAGCGGGCAAGCGTGGTTCGCCAGGGCCTGCCAGTAGAGCTTCTGGATACTGCAGGAAACAGTCTGGCCAAATCGAAGATCAGCTTCCTGTCGCCTCAGGTCGATAATGGCCTTCAGAGCATTCTGGCGAAAGCTGAGATCCCTCGAACTCCTGAATTGCTGCGCAACCAGCAATTAGTCAAGGCCCGGGTTACCTGGAGCACGGCGCCAGCGCCAACTGTTCCGGTTCTCGCCGTCAGTCTTGTCGGAGGGCAGACGTTTGTCTATCTGGCTGCTCCGAGGGGCGATGGCTACATGGCTCACCAGGTTCCGGTAAAGGTTGGAGAGACTGTGGGGAACAGTTACCCCGTGCTTGCCGGCTTGAAGCCAGGCGACAAGGTCATCATCTCAGGCCTTCAGTTTTTGCAGGAGGGGGCGCCCGTCAAGCCTCTCGGTTAGTCGAAGGGTTCATCAATCTGCAGAACGCAATCTGTCACACCACTGTAACTGGTTTCATTCGTGGGGCCAGCCGCCCCGGCTAGAGGTCACCTTTGTTCGTAGACTTTTTTATTCGTCGCCCGATCTTCGCTACGGTCTGCGCTCTTCTTATCGTGCTGGCCGGCGCCGTCTGCATTCCGACTCTGCCGATTTCTCTCTATCCGCAGCTGGCCCCACCGCAAGTTGTTGTCACCAGCACCTACATCGGCGCTAACTCCAAAGACGTCGAATCGGCCGTTACGATCATTCTCGAGCAGTCCATCAACGGCGTCGAGGGCATGCGGTACATGAGCTCTACCAGCTCGAACGATGGCACCTCCGCCATCACCATAACCTTCAATACCAATTACGATCTCAACATCGCCGCCGTCGACGTGCAGAACCGTGTCGCGTCGGTTCAGGGCCGTCTTCCTGCTGTTGTTAACAACACCGGCATCACCATCACCAAGGCCAACCCCAATTTCGTTCTCGCCGTCGGCTTCATCTCGCCGGACAAATCGCTCTCGCAGGCCTTCATTTCGAACTACATTGACGTCTACATCAAGGACGCCCTGAAACGCGTCCCAGGTGTCGGCGATGCGATCATCTTCGGCGAGCGCAAATACGCGATGCGTCTCTGGCTTGATCCCAGCCGCCTCGCTGCTCGTGGCCTCACCGCGCTCGATGTTACCAATGCACTCGCCGAGCAAAACGTCGAGGTCGCCGCCGGCCAATTAGGTCTGCCACCTGCCGATCCGAAGCAGGCTTTTCAGATGGCCGTTCGCGCTGTAGGCCGCCTCTCCGATCCCCGCCAGTTCGACAACATCGTCATCAAAAACAGCGGGAGCACAAACGGAATCGTCCTGGTCAGGGACGTCGGGCACTCTGAGATCGGCGCTGAGAACTACAACACCGATCTCAAATTCCAGGGTACAGGCTTTGCCGGCGGTGAGGCCGTCGGCGTCGGTATCCAGCAACTCTCCAACGCTAACGCACTTGACGTCGACAAACGCTGTCGTGCCGTGCTCGCCGAACTCGAAAAGTCCTACCCGCCTGGTCTGAAAGGTATCATCGCCGTCGATACGACCCTGGTCATTGGCGAGTCAGTCAACGAGGTCGTCACTACCATCGGGCAGGCGGTCATCATCGTCATCATCGTCATCTTCCTCTTCCTGCAGGACTGGCGAGCCACCATCATCCCCGCTGTGACGATTCCGGTCTCTTTGATCGGGACCTTCGCCTTCATCAAGATTTTCGGTTTCAGCATCAATTCGCTTACGTTATTTGGCATTACTCTGGCTACCGGTCTCGTTGTGGACGACGCCATCGTCGTGATTGAAAACGTTCAGCGTCACCTTTCTGGCCACGCCGTAGTTCCGCAGCGTTCGGAACTGACCGAACCGGACCCGTACGCTCCGGATGTTCTGGATCATGGCACTACCACCACGAGCAGAGGCCGGGGTATGGAGACGGTCTCCGCAGACCCGCACGAGGCTACCAGCATCGCGATGGCCGAGGTCACCAGCGCTGTCATCGCAACCTCGCTGGTGCTGATCTCTGTCTTCATCCCGGTCAGCTTCTTTCCTGGAACCACTGGCATTCTCTACAAACAGTTCTCTCTCACCATTGCGTTTTCCATCGCGATCTCGGCTTTCAACGCGCTGACACTCTCGCCCGCTCTGGCAGCCATCCTGCTTCGAGCCGAAACCAAGAAGACCGGAATCATGGGGCTTCTTCTCAATCCCATCGAACGATTCATCCAGTGGATTATCCGCGTCTATGCGCGTGCGGTTACCTTCGTCGTGCGCATCCGATACGTCATGCTTCTGATCTTTTTTGGTGGTCTTGCGGCGACAGCATTTATGTACAACCACGTTCCTACGGCCTTCATCCCGCAGGAGGACCAGTCCTACTTCCTCATCATCGTGCAGACGCCGCCAGGAGCATCCCTCAGTTACACCTCAGCCTTTGCCGACCAGGTCTCGGCCGAAGTTCGCAAAAACGATGGGGTCTTCGGGACGTTTTCCGTCATGGGCTTCTCGCTGTCCGGCGGCAGCTCACCGAACTCTGGACTTATCTTCGCTCCGCTGAAACCCATCAATGACCGCACCAAGATGGGGCCGAAATACACTGCGAAAGCGATCGTGGCCGACGTCGGTCCTAAACTGTTTGGTGTCCCTGGTGGCATTGCCTTCGCAGCAGAGCCTCCCGCTGTTGCAGGCATCGGCACCGTGGGCGGCTTTCAGTTCATCCTCCAGGACTCTGGCCGCAACACCTTCGGCGATATCGACCGCATCGCCCATACACTGGTCGGTCAGGGTCGGGCGCCCGGCTCCGGCCTCACCGCGATGAACACAACCTTTACCTCGAACGATCCCCAACTCCTCATCTCGATCGACCGTGAAAAGGCTAAGGCTATCGGCGTCCCCTTCACCCAGATCACCGCGGCGCTCAATACGTTTATGGGTTCTAGCTACGTCAACGATTTTGACTTCAACAACCGGTCTTATCGCGTTTATGTTCAAGCCGACATGCCCTATCGCCGGACCGCACAGGACATTCACCAGTTCTACGTTCGTTCCGACTCCGGCCAGATGGTTCCGCTTGATAATCTAGCGTCTATCGCCGAGACCTCCGGACCGCAGGTCATCAACCACTACAACCTGTTTCGTTCGGCTGAGATCGACGGCTCGCCCGCGCCGGGTCTCAGTTCTGGTCAGGGTCTTGACGCGATGGTGCGGCTCTTTGACAAGAACAAGATGCCGGGGATGTCCTACTCCTGGACCGGCCTCGCGCTTGAAGAAGTTGAATCGGCCGGTAAGGCGATCATTATCTTTGGCCTCGGACTACTCGTCGTCTATCTCACTCTTTCGGCTCAGTACGAGTCGTTTGCCCTGCCATTCATCATCCTGCTCGCTGTGCCTATGGCCATTCTTGGCGCGCTTTCGCTCGTCTCACTCCGGGGCTTGGTGGATGACGTGTACGTGCAGATTGGCCTGGTCATGCTGATTGGCTTGTCGGCCAAGAACTCGATTCTCATCGTCGAGTTCGCTGAGCAGCTTCTCGAACAGGGCAGATCGATCACCGAAGCGGCTATCGAAGCCGCCGAACTCCGTCTGCGGCCGATTCTAATGACCTCGATCGCCTTCATCCTGGGGGTGGGTCCTCTCTACTTCGCCACGGGCGCGGGCGCCTATGGCCGTCACTCAGTCGGCACGGCCATAATCGGAGGAATGGTGCTCTCATCTGTCCTCAACCTCTTCTTCATCCCGGTCCTCTATGTCGTGCTGAAGACTATCCTTGTCAGGCTCTCCGGCGGCCGGAAGTCTCCTGCGGCGAAGAAAGGAACACCGGAGCCTGCTCACTGAAGGTTGCAGCGTTGAATTCACCCGTTGAATCTGCGGTTAGCGGTTAGACTAACTCCCATGTTGCAGCCCTATCGCGCAAGGTTCAACGCCGACTTCACAGAGGCCAAATATGACGATCTTTTATATCGTCTGAACCACCTTACACGAACCAGTGTTGAATTCCGTGTGGCGGAGACGCCCTGCTTCTTCGCACAATCGATGCTTGACGATCTGGCGGAGACCGGCGCAATTCTCACTCAGCAGCTCCTCGACGATCCCGCCTACATCGAGGCTTCCAATCAGACGATTCCGATGGAGTTTCGCGTCCCCAACGAGAATCCGCAACCGAATTTTATGACTGTCGACTTTGGACTCGAGCGCAAGGCTGATGGCTCGCTGAGCCCACGGCTGGTCGAGATGCAGGCCTTCCCGTCGATCTTCGGCTATCAGCAGATTCTTGCGAGGCAGTACATCGAGGTCTACGGTCTCGATCCCAATCTTCAGACCCATCTAGGCGGTCTCAATCACGAAACTTACTGGCAGCTTCTCCGGCAGGTCATTGTTGGGGATCATGATCCGGAAAATGTTGTGCTTGCTGAGATCGAACCTGATCGGCAGAAGACCCGCGCTGATTTTCGGGTCTATGAAGACAAACTCCATATCGCCACGGTCGACATTGCAAGGCTGCGCAAGCAGGGTAATCGTCTCTTCTACAATCATGGGGGTCGAGAGATCCCCATTCACCGCATCTATAACCGCGCGATTGTGGATGAACTGCAACGAAAACACATCCAACTTCCGTTCGCCTATCGGGACGAACTGGACGTGGAGTGGGCAGGACACCCGAACTGGTACTTTCGCATCAGTAAGTTTTCGTTGCCTTACCTAAGGCATCCCTCAGTCCCGAAGGCAGTTTTCCTCAAGGAGTGGTTCTCTGACCGCCACATTCCGGGCCTTCCGTCGGAACACGAAAAACTTCTTCTAAAACCGCTCTATTCCTTTGCGGGTAAGGGGATTCAGTTTGCCCCAACGGACGCCGATCTCGACGCTATTCCGACCGCCGACCGGCACCTCTACCTCCTCCAGGAACGGGTCAGCTTTGAGCCGATTATCGATACGCCCCATGGTCCGACCCAGGCAGAGATCCGCATTATGTACCTCTGGCCTGACGGTGGTGCGCTCCAGCCGGCTATTGCACTCGTGCGCCTGGGCCGTGGTTTGATGATGGGCGTCGACCACAATCGTGACCAGCAATGGGTTGGAGGGTCGG
>Ga0210398_10004670_pt1 | contig 12825 bp, 10 predicted proteins | sample IncBWC4OmetaG_FD_161047 | JGI IMG/M metagenome (GOLD analysis project Ga0210398, IMG submission 161047) | Forest soil microbial communities from Barre Woods Harvard Forest LTER site, Petersham, Massachusetts, United States - Inc-BW-C-4-O | ecosystem: Environmental > Terrestrial > Soil >... | reverse complement strand
ATTTTCTGCGCGACCGGCTGAACATCGTGCCGCTGTCTTGGCCGCAAACCACCGTTGGCGTCGACATTCTGATCGCCGGCTGCGGCACCGGTTCGCATTCGATCGACAGCGCGCGGCGATTTCCGCAAGCGCGCATCCTGGCAATCGACATCAGCCGCACCAGCCTGGCTTACGCCCGCAGGAAAACCCGCGCCTTGGGTCCGACCAATGTCGAATACGGCCAGGCCGATATTCTCAAGCTTGCCTCGCTCGGCCGGCGCTTCGACGTCATCGAAACCGTCGGCGTGCTGCACCATCTGGCCGATCCGGCGGCCGGCTGGCGGGTGCTGCTGTCGCTGTTGCGCCCGCACGGCCTGATGCTGGTCGGCCTCTATAGTGCCACGGCGCGGCAATCGCTCGCCGCGGCGCGCGCCTTCATCGCCGAACGCGGCTATCGCGCCACGGCCGACGATATCCGTACCTGCCGGCAGGAGCTGATCCAGCGCTTCGGCATGCCGCCGTTTCGCGATTTCTCCTCGACCAGCGGCTGCCGCGATCTGTTGTTCAACGTCATGGAGCACCAGTTCACGATTCCGCAGATCGGGGAATTTCTCGACGAAAATCGTTTAACGTTCTTAGGCTTCGAGCAGCTTCCGCCCGACGTGCTGCGGCAATTTCAGCAGCGGTTTCCGGACGCCGGCGCCATGAGCGATCTCGGATCGTGGCATGCCTTCGAGCGGATGCGCCCGCTGACCTTCGGCAATATGTATTTCTTTTGGGTGCAGAAGACGGAATTGGCCTAAGTTTATTCTCTCCTAACTTCGTGCTACCGCTGCGTAACGGCCGCGCAATACACGTCAACTAATTGAGCCTTAAACTCCACCAGGGAATATCCATTATGTTTACAAGCGAGACCGTCTTCGTCTTAGGTGCCGGCGCAAGTTGGCACTATGGCTATCCCACCGGCGAAGGGCTAGTAAAGAAAGTTGTTCAGAAAGCTACTTAACTCTCCTCCTATCTGGAATTTTCTGCGCAAACGCAAAGTCATCTGCGACCAGCTTTTGTTATCGAGAATGCCCCGCCGAACGTCTCAGTTAAAGAGCAATGGCAGACCGCCTTTCATGACTGCGAAAAACTCAAAACTGGACTAGAGCAAGTTAACCCCCTGGTAATTGATTATTTTCTTGGGTGGAATCCGAGGCTACAACGCATAGGCAGACTTCTCATTGCTTGGGTTATCCTGGAATCTGAGCACCTCTATCTACAGATGGGGGGCAATATAAACAGAAAGGAAGCGTTGTTGAATTCGCCGTTGGAATCAGATCGAATTCAATCGAAGACTATTAACCTCAAAAAATGCAAAGACGACTGGTGTCGCTTCGTAATCCACCAATTGGTCATCGATTGCAAAACTTCCTCCGACATTCTCGAAAATAAGGTCTGTTTTGTTACCTTCAACTATGATGTTTCGCTGGAGCGGGCACTCTACTTTGGTTTAAGGCATATCCAATTTTTGCAGCCGGAAGACGTTCAAGAATTTCTTGGTGGCAATCGCATCATGCACGTCTATGGCAAAGTCAGAGAAAAGTTCTCCGATCCTTCACCCAACCTTAAATGGAGCGAACAGGGACGAAACCCGAAAGGGATGGGCGACAACACACAGCAACATCTACATGATTACAGAATTTTTTTGGATCATATCTATTCGGCGTCACAAGGAATACGAGTTATTGATCCTTCAGATAAAGAAACTGATCGAAACATAATCGACGCAGCCACAAAGGCGATTACGGCGGCAAACCGCGTATACATTTTAGGTTACGGTTTCGATGCAAATAATAGCAGAAGAATTGGCCTTACAGATAGCCTGCATTACGGCAGAAGCAAAAAGTCGGTAATGTTCACAAATTATTGTGGCATAAGCCGAGTGAACAAAAGGGCGTCAAATATTTTCTTTGGAGCGGCGGATCATTTTGGACCGAACGACCCCTCCATTGAAACTCCGCGCGATGGCACCTATGAACGGAGCGTTCGTGATGTGTATGAATCACTAGAACTAGATTTCGAATCACTCGATTAGTTGAAGGTAATTGCAACTGGAGAGGAAATTGTTTCTGCTCAGCTTTTAGCCGCGACCTTCACCGCCTCGATGATCTCCGGATAGGCGGCGCAGCGGCAGAGATTGCCCGAGAGATAATGGACGATGTCGTCGTCGCTCGGGTTGGGATGCTCTTTGAGCAATTGATGCACCATGAGCACAAAGCCGGGCGTGCAGAAGCCGCATTGGAACGCGCCGCAATCGATGAAGGCCTGTTGCACGATCGACAGCGCGCCATTGGCATCGAGCGATTCGACCGTGGTGACGCTCTTGCCGTCGACCCAGGTCGCGAAATAAAGGCAGCCCGACACCGCCTTGTCGTCGACCAGCACGGTGCAGCAGCCGCACAGACCTTGGCCGCAGCTTTCGCGCGCGCCGAACAGGTCGAAGCGCTGCAAGAGCTCGACCAGGTTGCGGTGCGGCTCGATGTCGGCCGAGACCGCTTGGCCGTTGAGCGTGAAATTGATGTTTTGCATGCTCATCATTCGTCCTCGAGTGGCTGGCCGGCTTGCGCGCGCAAGGCGCGCAGCACCGCTTCGGCGGTGATCGGCAGTTCAGTGATGCGGACGCCGACGGCGTCATGGATGGCGTTGGCAATCGCCGGCGAGACGCCAAAGGTGCCGGACTCGCCGAGCCCCTTGGCGCCGAACGGGCCGGAATGCTGCTCGGCCTCGACCAAGACGTTTTCCATCGGCGGAATGTCGCGGATGCCGGGAATTTTGTAGTCGGCGAGCGAAGCATTGGTCACCTGGCCGCCGTCAAGCTTCATGTCCTCGGACAGCGTGAAGCCGAGCTGCATGATGGCGGCGCCGCTAAGCTGGGTGCGCGCCACGCCGGGATTGATCGGCTTGCCGCAATCGGCGGCATTGACAAGTTTTGTCACGCGCACATGACCGGTCTCGGTGTCGACCTCGACTTCGACGCCGGCGCCGCCGATCATCCAGAACGGCGTCACGTTGTCCGACAGCCCGGTCTGCGCATCCGGCGATTTATAGGTCGGCACAAAGCCGGCCGTGCCGATGACATTGCCGGCCTGCATGCCGTAGCGCTTCTTGAAAATCTCCACCGGCGGATAATTGGTGTTTTCGGGCAGGCCAGCTTCGGCGGCAAGCGCGCGCAATTTGCCGCGCGCATCTTCGGCGGCGAGGCGCACCGCATTGCCCATGTGGAACAGCGAGCGCGAGCCGAGCGTGCCCATGTCGTAGGGCGTGACGTCGGTATCGGGATGCACGATGCGGACGGCTTCGGAGTCCAGATCGAGCACCTCGGCGACCATCTGGGCGAAGGCGGTGTCGGAGCCCTGCCCCATGTCGACGGTGCTGGTATAGAGCGTCGTCGAGCCGTCGGCGGCGACGTTGACGATGGCGACCGACGTGGTCGGCGAGATCGAGGCCTTGAAACCGATGGCGACGCCGCGGCCACGGCAGACGGTGCCACTGCCGCGATCGAACGGCGCGCTCCAGCCCATGCGTGCAGTGATGGCATCGAGCACCTCGGCGATGGCGGCGTCCTGCATCGCCGTGCCGCTGGCCTGCGGCCGGCCTTCGCGCAAAATATTCCTGCGGCGGAATTCGACCGGATCGATGCCGAGCTCGCGCGCGATCAGGTCGGTGTGGCTCTCGTAGGCCCAGACCAGTTGCGGAATGCCAAAGCCGCGCAACGCGCCGGCCGGCGTGCGGTTGGTGTAGAGCGAATAGGAATCGATGCTGATGTTGTCGATGTCGTAAGGCCCCGGCGCGGTGAAGCCGGATTTCTGCGTCACCCGCGGGCCGATATCCGCATAGGCGCCGCCGTTCCAAAAAACCTCGCAGGCGCGCGCAACCACCTTGCCGTCCTGGTCGACGCCGCTTTTGATGCGGAACGTCGTCGGATGCTTGGTGATCATGTAGAACTGCTCTTCCATGGTCAGCGCGATTTTCACCGGCCGGCGCACCAGCATCGCAAGCGCCGCGACCAAGGCTTCGAGCTTGACGTAGACTTTGGCGCCGAAACCGCCGCCGAGATACGGCACTTTCACCCGCACCCGATTTTCCGGCCAGCCGAACAGCCGCGCGATTTCGGTGCGGACGAAAGACGGCGTCTGGCTCGATGTGTGGATGGTCAGCGTACCATCGCCAGGCTCGGCGACCGAGACGAACGGCTCCAACGGCAGATGCAGGCATTGCTGCGTTTTGAAGGTGTGCTCGACGACGCGCGCCGCGCCCGCCATCGCCGCGTCAACGTCGCCGCGCCGCAGATGATAGTCGAGCGCAACATTGGTGCCCTTGCGGCCCTTGAGGTGTTTCAGATCGGCGAACGTGCCGGCGGGTTTCAGCATGTCATGGACGACGATGTCGGGCGCCATCGCCGCGACTTCGTCGTATACCGCCGGCAATTCCTCGTATTCGACCTCGATCAGTTGCGCGGCGCGCTCGGCGACATGCGGATCACTTGCCAGCACGGCCGCGACCGGCTCGCCGACATGGTGCACCTTGTCGAGCGCCAGGATCGGCTGGTCGTGAAACGCCGGGCCGTAATAGGGCTCGGCGATCAGCTTGCGGATATCCGCGCCGGTGACGACGCGATGCACGCCGGCGACGGCCTTTGCGGCGCGGGTATCGATGTTTTGGATGCGGCCGTGTGGCACCGTTGAGCGCGCGAGCTTGCCGTAGAGCATGCCGGGCAGGCGCAGATTGTGCACATAGTCGGCGCGGCCGGTGACCTTGGCGCGCACTTCGAGGCGCGGGATATCTCGCCCGACCTGCTTCATCGCGGTTCCTACTGCGCGCCTTCGGCCAGCGCCTGCCGCACCGCGCGCCGCACATAGACCCGCAGCAGCTCGCGCTTGTAGGCCGCGGAGCCATGCGCGTCGGCGAGGATTTGCGCCTCGGCGGCAGCCGCTTCGCCGGCCCGCGCCAGCGCCGCATCGTCGGGCGCAGCGCCCTGCAGCGCTTTCTCGGCCGACGCCATGCGGGTGACTTTTTCGGTGGCGGCGCTGACAACGACGATGGGATCGCGGATCGTGCCGTCCTTGTGCGCGAACGACACCGCAACGCCGAGCGCCGGCCAATCGTCGGCGGTGCGCGAGGTGACTTTCATGTAGGCCGCCTTGCGGCCGTCGAGCGCCGGCACGATCACCGCGGTGATCAGCTCGTTCTTGTCCAGAACGGTCTCGTAATAGCCTGAGTACAGCGCCTCGACCGGCAGTTCGCGATTGCCTTTGGGGCCGGCGATCGAAACCCGCGCGCCCAACGCGGCGAGCACCGGCGGCAGATCCATGTGCGGATCGCCATGCGCCAGTGCGCCGCCGACGCGGGCGACATTGCGCACGCGCACATTCGACAAGGTCCGCATCGCGCGCTTGAGCACCGGCAGGCGTGCCGCAACATTGGCGTCATGCTCGACCTCGCTCAAGGTCGCCATGGCCCCGATGCGCAGCGCATTGCCGGCGACCGCGATGCGCGAATGCTCGGGCTCGATGCCGTGCAGGCAAATCAGCCGCGTCGGCTGGAACACGCCGGCCTTCATCATCAGCATCAGCGCTGTGCCGCCCGCAACAGCGCGGATCGTCGGCTCCTCGGGATCGAGCAGCGACACCGCCTCTTCGAGCGATTTTGGCTCCACCATTTCAAACGGAATCACGGCGTGCTTCTCCGGCGGTTTTGCGTCTTCAGGCGTTCGTCACGCTCAGCACGTGATCGGCGATCTCGGCGCGGGTGCCGACCCAGATATCCGGCGACGTCATCGCCTGCTCGATGATGCGCTCGTAGAAATGCGCACCGCGATGATGGCCGAAGATATGGGCATGACTGGTGACATCGATGATGCGCAGCTCGTCGTCGCGGGCGCGGGCGATGCCGACCACCTCGTTGAACGATTCCAGCATCATGCGCGGCGGATGGCCGTATTTCATCGACGGCATGTCGTTGACGTCATAGGACAGCGGAATGGCGACGATCTTGTTGTTGCCGTGGTTGGCGACGTAGGGCAGGTCGGTATCGAACACGTCGCCGTACCAGCGATAGCCGGCGTCGGCGAGGAGTTTCGGCGTGGTCGGCTTCGAGGTGCCGCGCGGTGACAGCCAGCCGACGATTTTTTGGCCCGAGGCCTTTTCCAAAAGCGTGGTGCAGCGCTCGATGTTCTTGCGCTCGTCGTCGTCGGAGAGCAGCGCCGGGATCACGTCCATGGCGTAGGAATGCGACAGCACTTCATGGCCGCGCTCGGCGATGGCCTTGACCGTGTCGGGCGCGCGCTCGGCAATGACGGCATTGGTCATCACGCTCGCCTTGGCGCCGTGGCGGGCAAAGCCGTCCATCAGGCGGTGGATGCCGACCTCGACGCCATAGGCGGCCCAGGAGATCGCCATGGTGTCGAGCACGCCGGCCGGCAACGGATTGCCCATCGGGCTGATGCCGGGCGCCTTGCCGTCCGACCAGGCTTCGAGGCAGACGTTGAAAACGACGGCGATGCGCTTGTCGTTCGGCCAGACCCAATTCGGCTTATTCTTCATTCACGTCCCCGGCAGGCGCATATCGCCCGCGTTGGGGAGGAGTTTAATCACAGGAGGGTTTGCCCCGTCGAGGCTCGTCACGCCCCAGCTTGGCGCGGGCTCATGATCCAGGCGCCGGCCACGACCAGGAACGCAATCAGCGCGGGTGCGATGGCGAGCACGAGGCTTACGGACGCGACGGCGGCCGTTGCGGCCCAACCGATCGACGAGAAGGCTTCGGTGAAGGTTGCCACGCGCGAGGAGACCTGGCGGCGGCGGAATTGGCTGCGCTTGGCCTGGCTGCGGAACCAGAGTTGGATCGCGGTCGCCGCCGTGGTGGCGATGATGATGCCGCCGCTGGCGACCAGCGCGTGCCAGGGCGACAGCATGGCAAGGACCGCAACCATCGGCGCGAATACCACAGCGATGACGCCGAGCACCGCCTCGACCTTGGCGCGCAGGATAAAACTTGCCGGCACTGGCGCGGTAGCGACCAGATCGGGCGCGTCCTCGCCGGAAATCGCCAGCCAGGCGAGGCCGCCGGCGAGTTGGCCGGCGGCCATGACCAGAACCGGCACCAGCAAATTGTAGGCGCCGTTGCCGTCGTCAAAGCTGCGCCACAACAGCACGGCGGGCGGGATCAGATAAAGCATCTGCATAAAAGTCTGCGAGACCAGCCATGGATCGCGGCGCAGCAACATCCATTCCTTGCGGCGCAAGGCGCGGCGCGGCGAGGTTTTTTTGAATGCGCTCTGCCGCCCGGTCTGACTGACGCGTGAAGCGCCAGCGCCAGACGCCGCAATCGCGTATTCGCCGAAGCGCGGCGAGACCAGCGCGATGGCGGCGACAAGCAGCGCAAAGCTCACGGCAAGCACGCCGATGAGTGCAGGCCAATCGCCCATCGCGGCGCGCGCCGGCCACCAAACAATACTGTCGAGATCGGGCGCGTGAGTCAGCACGGCGCTCGACTGCAACACGCTGACCCGCGAGATCGTGCCGTATGACAAAATGGCCGCCACTTGCAGCCCGATCACGAAGGCGGCGCCGATCACCGCGGCGACGACCTGCGCCACGAGGCGTGTGCGCCTGGGACCGATGATGCGGAACAGCGCAACGGTGAAACCAACCGCGAGCGCAGCTGCCGCGGCGCCCATCGCCACAATCAGCCCGTAGGCGCCCATCCAGCGCAAGCCGCCGCGCACGACCAGAATATCGATGAACGGCGCGGCGAGCGGGATCGCCATCGCGGCGACCGAGACCCCGACGGTGGCGATGCGCACGGCAAACAGGCGTTGCGCGGCCACCGGCGACGCCAGTATCAGATCGAGATCGGAGCGCGCATAGAACGCCCGCGTCATCGATTCCATGGCCTGGGAGATCATCAAAAACCACGACAGCAGGACGCTTGCGGTGATCGACACCAGCACCGGTTTGTCGATCGGTGCATCGGCGTAGCGGCCGACCATCCAATAGGCGACGAAGTGCATGAAGATCGCAAAAACGAGAATCGCAATGACGACGCGGCGCAACCGCTCGCGCCGGCCGGCGGTGATCATGGAAAGCCAATCGCGCCAGGCGAGCCGCGACTCGTGCCGTGCGAACCAGACCGCGGTGCCCGGGATCATGCCGCTTGCGCCTGCTCGGCCACCAGCGCGAGGAAAGTGTCTTCAAGGCTGGCGCCATCATTGGCGGCGCCATTCGCCCTGCCGGCTTGCAGCCGCAATTCCTCCAGCGTGCCTTCGGCGATCAGCTTGCCGTGGGCGATGACGCCGATGCGGTCGGCCATGCGTTCGGCGACTTCGAGAATGTGCGTGGTCATGATGATGGTGCCGCCGGCATTGACCCGCTCGCGCAGCACGCTCTTGACCTGGCGTGCCGAGCCGGCATCGAGTCCGGTGAGCGGCTCGTCGAGGATAATCACGCGCGGGTCGTGCACCAGCGCGCCGGCCAGCGCCACTTTCTGCCGCATGCCCTTGGAAAATCCCTCGCAGCGCTCGTGCGCATGGGGCTTGAGATCGAGCCACGACAACAATTCTTGCGCGCGCTCCTCGGCGAGCGCCGGCGCAATACCCCAAAGGCCGGCGACGAATTCGAGATATTCCCGCGGGGTAAGCTTGTCGTAGATCATCGGCTCGTCGGAGATCCAGGCCATGATCTGCTTCGCCGCAACCGGATCGGCCAGCGCGTCGATGCCGGCGACGCTGATGGTGCCGGCGTCGGGCCGCAGCAGGCCGGCGATCATGCGCAAGGTCGTGGTCTTGCCGGCGCCGTTCGGGCCGAGCAGCGCGTAGAACTCGCCGGTCCGCACCGTCAGATCGAGGCCATCGACCGCGGGACGGTCGAAGCGTTTGACGAGACCGTGGATCTCGAGCGCGAACGGTATTGGGGGCATGACGTGCTTCATGTTGCGGCCCTAAAGCTAGCGGACAGAGGTTTCGACCTCGTGAATCCGAGGCAACGAATTTGCGACGCGAAGTCTTTGTTTACGCATGATCTTTTCCGAAGACCGGTAACCACCCTCGGATCAAGTCCGAGGGCAGGCTTTTTCGGGATCATACGCTAAAGCGTTATGCGGTCGATTTCGGCCAGATCGGCCGCCGACAAGGTCCATTCGACGGCGGCGATGTTGTGTTCCACCTGGTCCGGCCGCGTCGCGCCGGCGATGATGCTCGGGATGTACGGCCGGCTCGCCAGCCAGCTCATGGCGAGCTCGAGCAGCGTGTGGCCACGCCGGGCGACGAAGGCGTCGAGCGCATCGACGATGCGCCAGTTGCGCTCATTGAGGAACTCATCGGCATGGCGCGGCGGGTTCCTGGCGAGCCGAGTCCCCGGCGGCAGCGGCGCATCGTGTTTGTATTTGCCGGTCAGCAGCCCACTCGCCAGTGGGAAATACGGCAGCAGGCCCATATCGTGCTGGCGCATGATCGGCAGGCGGTCCTTTTCCAGCTCGCGCTCCAACAGGCTGTATTCGTCTTGCGCGGTGACAAAAGAGGTCAGACCATGGCGCCGCGCAACCGTCATCGCCTCGTCGAGCTGCGCGGCGGAAAGGTTCGAGCTGCCGACGGCGCGGACCTTTCCGGCTTTCACCAAGTCGTCGAGTGCGCGCAGCGTCTCCTCGATCGGCGTCTGCGTATCGGGCCGATGCAACTGATAAAGATCGATCCAATCGGTCTTCAGCCGCCGCAAGCTCGCCTCGAGCGCCTCCGCGATATAGCGCCGCGACGCGCCGCGCAGTTTTCCGGCATCGTCCATGACCAAGCCAAACTTGGTCGCCAGCACGATGTCCTTGCGGCGCGCGCCCAAAACCTTGCCCAGAATCTCTTCCGAGCCGCCCTTGTTGCCGTAGATATCGGCGGTGTCGATCAGCGTGATGCCGAGATCGAGCGCGCGATGAATGACAAGCCGCGAGGCTTCGAGATCGATGCGGCCGCCGAAATTATTGGTGCCGAGGCCGACGAGGGAAACCTCGATGCCCGAGTTGCCAAGTTTCCGCTTTTGCATTCCTGCCGTCAGCCGCTGACATTGAACGCGGCGATCGCCGCCATGTTGACGAGCTGCGCATCGTTGGCCGACAGCGGTACGATCTGCACCGAGCGGTCGAGCCCGACCAGCATCGGCCCGATCACGGTGGCGCCGCCGAGCTCCATCAGCATCTTGGTCGAGATCGAAGCGGAGTGGAACGCCGGCATGATCAGCACGTTAGCGGGTCCCGACAGGCGGCAGAACGGATAGGCCTCGCGCAACTCCATGTTCAGCGCCACGTCGGCCGCCATCTCGCCGTCGTATTCGAAATCCACGCGCCGCTCGTCGAGCAGCCGCACTGCTTCCTGCACCCGCTCGGAGCGCTCGCCGGGCGGATGGCCGAAGGTCGAGAACGCGAGCAATGCGAGCCGCGGCTCGTAGCCGAGCGAGCGCGCCACCCGCGCCGCCTCGATGGCGATTTCCGCGATCTCGACGGCGTCGGGCATTTCGGTGACCGCGGTGTCGGCGACCAGCACGGTGCGGCCGCGCGCCAGCACCAGCGACACGCCCATGACGCGGTGGCCCGGTTTTGGATCGATACAGCGCCGCACGTCTTCCAGCGCCACCGAGAAATTACGCGTCACGCCGGTGACCATGGCATCGGCATCGCCGAGCGCGACCATGCAGGCGGCAAAATGATTGCGGTCCTGGTTGACCATGCGCTGGCAGTCGCGCTGCAAAAAACCGTGGCGCTGCAGCCGCTCGTAGAGATAGGCCGCATAGGCCGCATTGCGCGACGTCATCGCCGCATTGATGATCTCGATGCCGCCGCCGAGTTCGACGCCGAGCGTCTCCGCCGTCTCGCGCACGCGGCGTTCGCGGCCACACAACAGCGCGGTACCCAACCCCTGATGCACGAACGACGCCGCGGCGCGGATCACCTGCTCTTCCTCGCCCTCGGCAAAGACGACGCGGCGCGGCTGCCGGCGCAGGCGCTCGAACACGCGCTGGAAGACGCCGGCGATCGGATCGCGCCGGCCGCGCAGCTGGGCGCGGTAGGCTTCCATGTCCATGATCGGCTTGCGCGCCACGTTGGAGTCCATCGCCGCTTGCGCCACGGCGACCGGTATCTCGGAAATCAGCCGCGGATCGAACGGCACCGGGATGATGTAATCGGGGCCGTATTTCGGCCGCGCCCCATAGGCCACGGCGACTTCGTCGGGAACGTCCTCGCGCGCCAGATTGGCCAGCGCATGCGCCGCCGCGATCTTCATCTCCATGTTGATGGCGCGCGCCCGTACGTCGAGCGCGCCGCGAAAGATGTAGGGAAAGCCCAGCACGTTGTTGACCTGGTTCGGATAGTCGGAGCGGCCGGTCGCCATGATGGCGTCGGTGCGCACGGCCGCGACTTCCTCAGGCGTGATTTCCGGGTCCGGATTGGCCATGGCGAAGATGATCGGCTGCGGCGCCATCATCTTGACCATGTCCTGGGTCACCGCGCCCTTGGCCGAGAGTCCGAAGAACACGTCGGCGTCGATCAGCGCCTGCTCCAGCGTGCGCGCCGACGTTTTCACCGCATAGGCCGACTTCCACTGGTTCATGCCCTCTTTGCGGCCTTCGTAGATGACGCCCTTGGTGTCGCAGAGGATGAGATTTTCCGGGCGGAAGCCGATGGAGCGCAACAGCTCGAGACAAGCGATGCCGGCGGCGCCGGCGCCGTTGCAGACCAGCCGCGTAGAGGCGATATCGCGGCCGGTGAGATGCAGCGCATTCATCAGGCCGGCGGCGGCGATGATCGCGGTGCCGTGCTGGTCGTCGTGGAACACCGGGATGTCGAGCAGCTCGCGCAAGCGCTGCTCGATGATGAAGCATTCCGGCGCCTTGATGTCTTCGAGATTGATGCCGCCCCAGCTCTTGCCGAGCACCTTTACGCAATTGATGAATTCGTCGGGATCTTCGGTGGAAACTTCGAGATCGATGGAATCGACGTCGGCGAAGCGCTTGAACAGCACCGCCTTGCCTTCCATCACCGGCTTGGCCGCCAGCGCGCCGAGATTGCCGAGCCCGAGAATGGCGGTGCCGTTGGTGATCACGGCGACGAAATTACCTTTGGTGGTGTAATCGTAGGCTTTTGCCTCGTCCTCGGCGATGGCCAGCACCGGCACCGCGACGCCCGGCGAATAGGCGAGCGACAGGTCGCGCTGCGTCGCCATCGGCTTGGTGGCGACCACTTCGAGCTTGCCGGGGCGGCCTTGGCTGTGGAACAGCAGGGCTTCCTGGTCGGTGAAAGTCGGCCGGTTGGTGCGGCCGCCGCCGCCATTTTTGGAAGCCATTTCAACTCCATACTGCTGCCGACCGGCCGCGAGATTGCCGGCCGAAGAAGCCTAGCATGGAACTGTAGCGAAACCTGCGGCTCATGCTCAAGGGAGCGGGGAGCGCACCGTCGCGTCGCAAAAAAAGTCGCATATCCGGTGCATTGAAGAACCGCCCGCAGAAGAGTAATGCCTGCCTCGGACCTACCTCTTCGGACCTACTTCTTTAGACCTGCCTCGTCCGCGCCACCGGCACAATCATGATCAGATTCCTGCTTCGCTTCATCGGCCTGTGCCTCTTGGCGCTTGCCTTCATCTTCTTCGTCTATGACGGCACCAAAACCATCGCCAACCAGCAATTGATCACCATGAAGGTCAGTGATGCCTGGGCCATCGTCGACCAGAACAGCCTCAACTTCGTGCAAAACTGGCTGAAGCAGAAACTCGCCTTTGCCTGGGACCCCTATCTGCAGAAAATTTTCGATTTGCCAACCTGGGCGGTGCTC
>Ga0210398_10004668_pt1 | contig 12826 bp, 10 predicted proteins | sample IncBWC4OmetaG_FD_161047 | JGI IMG/M metagenome (GOLD analysis project Ga0210398, IMG submission 161047) | Forest soil microbial communities from Barre Woods Harvard Forest LTER site, Petersham, Massachusetts, United States - Inc-BW-C-4-O | ecosystem: Environmental > Terrestrial > Soil >... | reverse complement strand
GACGCGGGGGAACTCCACGGCAGGGGATTCGCGTGGGTCGAGGTCGGCATCGGGCAGCATTTCATGTTTCGCGAGACCGACCGCGAGCCCGCGCCCTACGACGGCCATCACGTCCAGATTTATGTCGCGGATTTCTCCGGGCCGTACCGGAAATTGCTCGACAAGGGTCTCATCACGGAGGAGAGCGACCAGCATCAGTATCGATTCAAGGATCTTGCCGATCCGGAATCGGGCGCGACGCTTTTCACCATCGAGCATGAAGTGCGCAGCATGCGCCATCCGCTGTTCAGGCGTCCTCTCGTCAATCGCAATCCGTCGCAGAACAACATGAACTATGCGCCAGGCTACGACGCGTGGATTCCCGGGATGCCGCAGGAGTGACCCGGAGCAAGCGATGAATCAGCTTCATAGCGAGCGCGAGCGGCGCTTCATCGATTTCGCGGGAGAACTGGCGGACGACTTTGCGACGCGCGCCGCCCGCCACGACGAAGAGGGATCGTTTCCGTTTGAAAACTACGAGCGGCTCAAGAGCAGTGGCTATACCAGGTTGACGATTCCGGAGAGCCTGGGCGGACTGGGCGCGACAATGCTCGAGCGGATCAAGGCGCAGGAACGCCTCGCGCAAGGCTGCGGCGCGACCGCGCTCGCGATCAACATGCACTTCAATACGGTGGGGCTTTTGATCGACGTTCATCGCAAATTCAAAGCGCCGAATGTCGAGCAGAAGCTGCGCCGAGTCGCGGCCGAGCAGCTGATTTGCGGAGGCTCCGGCTCGGAGCCCGACAATGCGATCGTCGCGTTGCGACCGCGAACAGTGGCGCGGCCGGTCGATGGCGGATGGCTGGTCAACGGACGCAAGATTTTCGGCACCCAGAGCGTCGCGATGGATCTGTTCTTTGCCGAGGCCGTCTGCGAAGACGGGCCGCGCGGACCGACCATCCTCACGTTCTTCATTTCTCCGCGCGATACCCCGGGACTGGTGTTCAAGGACGACTGGCACGTGATGGGAATGCGCGCGACCGCGTCGCGCAGCTCCGAGCTGAAAGATGCGTTCGTGCCCGACGCCGACGTGGTCCTGCAGCGGCAGGTGTCGAAGAGCGGACGCATCACGAAAGTGTTCGCCAAGGCGCCGTTCACGATTGGCGCGCCCTATATCGGGATCGCAGTCGCCGCGCGCAATTTCGTGGTCGAGTTCATGCGCGAGCGCACGCGCTTTCCGTTCAAGAGTCCGATGAGTCATCTGCCGAGCGTGTACAACAAAGTGGGCGAGATGGACCTTCTGATCGAAGGCGCCCGTGCTGTGATGTGGAAAGCCGCGGCCGAGATGGACGCCGACCATCCTGCCAGCTGGTCGCGCAAAGCGGTGGCAGCGCGCATGATCGCGGTCGAGAATTCTGTGCGCGTGGTGGACCTCGCCCTACGCGCGGTCGGCGGGTCCTCCTACTTCAAGCGGCTGCCGCTGGAGAGGCTGTTTCGAGACGTTCGCGCCGGACTTTACCATCCATTTGACAGTGACGAGACGCTGGAATTCCTCGGCAAGAGTGCTTTCGGCATTCCGTTGTTCGACAGCCGCGACACCGACTAGTTGTCGGTCGCTGCCGTCAAATGACTCCCTTCGCCCGCATGTTATCGATTTCCATTTCGCTGTAGCCGACCGATCGCAGCACTTCGACGGTGTGCTCGCCCGCCTCGGCGACAGGGGTGCGCACGCCCTTGGGGACACCGGACAAATTGATCGCCGAATTGACCACCTGCGTGTTGCCGAGTTTCGGATGAGTCATGGCGGTTGCCAATTCGAGATGCCGCACCTGCGGATCGGCAAAGACCTGGTCGATGCTGTAGATCGGTCCGCACGGGATGCCGGCCTGCTCGAGCGATTCGATCCAGTACGCCGCGGCTTTCAGCCTGGTGACCTCGCCGATCGCAGCATTGATCGCCTTGCGATCAGCGCTGCGACGGCCCGGCGATTTCCACTCTTCTTTGGACTTCCACTCCGAACGATCTATCGCGTCGCAGAACCGTTTCCAGAGATTGTTGGAACTGGCCGCGATATTGATGTGGCCGTCGCTGGACGGGAACACGCCCATCGGGATGCCGGTTGGATGATCGTTGCCGGCCTGCCCCGCGACCTCACCGTTCATCAGCCAGCGCGCCGCCTGGAAATCGAGCATGAACACCTGCGACTCCAGCAGCGACGTATGCACCCAACGCCCCACTCCGGTCCGCACGCGCTCGAACAGCGCAACCATGATTCCGAATGCGAGCAGGTTGCCCGCGGTCAAGTCCGAAATCGCGATCCCGGCGCGCACCGGTCCCTGTCCGGGCAGCCCCGTGATCGACATGAGCCCGCCCATACCCTGTGCGATCTGATCGACTCCGCCGCGATTGCTGTACGGTCCGCTCTGCCCGAAGCCGCTGATGCTGCCATACACGAGCCGCGGGTTGACCGGATGAATATCCTCCCATGCGATCTTGAGCCGATGCTTCACCTGAACGCGCATGTTCTCGACAATCACATCGGCACGCTCGACCAAGCGCATAAAGGCAGCGTGGCCGTCATCGGATTTTAGATCGAGCGTGACCATGCGCTTGTTACGGTGCAGGTTCTGATAGTCGGCATCGAGGCGCGCGCCGGTGAGGTCGCCGTGACCGGTCGCGGGCGGCTCGATGCGAATAACGTCGGCACCCCAATCTGCGAGATGGCGCACCGCGGTCGGCCCGGCGCGAGCGAGCGTCAGATCGAGCACCATGATGTTCGACAGCGGCAGTGAAGCGTCAGGCATGGCGTCTCAAACCCTCATCTAGAGCTACCATTTTCCGACATGTGCACCACCATCTACGCGCAACAGCTCTCCCGTTACCTGGCGAGCTTCGGTGAGATATAGCACTGCATCGGCGATATCCTGCGCATCGACTATACCTCCCAGCGGCGACAAGGACTTTAGAAAATCTTTAGGATCATCCTTATGCATAGGAGTATCGACGACTCCCGGCGCAACCGCGTTCACACGAATATGATCCTTTGCATATTCCATCGCGAGACTTCGCGTGATTGCCTCGAGGCCGCCCTTCGTGATCATCGCAACCGAAGAATTCACTCCCGCTATCGGATGTTCGGCCATCGTGGTCGTAATGCTGACGACGCTTCCGCCAGTCTTTTGCGCGAGCATTTGTTTAATCGCGAGCTGGGTGATGTAGATGAAGCCTTCCAGGTTAATCGACGCCAGAGCTTTGAAGTCCTCGATCGTATAGTCGGTAAAGGGCTTGGCGAAGAATATACCCGCGTTATTGACCAGCGCATCAATTGATTTGAATTTGTTGATCGCAGTCTCGACTATTTTTGCCGCGGTGGTGCTCTCGGCAATGCTCCCGTCGACCAGTGCCAGCTTGCTCGACGGTGCGAATGCGCCGGACTTTGTAATGTTCCGCGAGTTCGCGACGACGGAGTAACCCCGCTCCAAAAAAGTCTTCACAAGGCACGCACCGATGCCCTGCGAAGCACCGGTTACAATAACTGTCTTGGTTTCGTTCATCGTGGAACTACTCCTTGGTTGAAGGATCTAAGGAAGCAGACTGAAGGCGAGGCCTTGCCACGCAGGATCGCCAGCGTTGAATAGCTTGCGATTGTCTTCGGCGATCGCGCGGAATAATCGCAAGGCGGCTATATCATCCATGCCGGAAATATCCCTTTCGAGATGTTCCCGAAGGAGCTCGGACAATAGAGCGCGAGCGGTTTTTCGATCCCAGAATGCAGCATTCATCTCGCTATTGCCGAAGAGCGAATGGTGATGGAGGTTGCACGAGCCAACAGTACCCCATTCACCGTCGACGACCATGAGTTTGGCATGAACCCAAACGGGCTTGCGCTGTCCGTCGTTGCCCAATCCAGCGATGCCGGCCAGCGTGAAATTTTCGAAAGCTCCCAAGGCCGCCAATCCTTGTGAGACTTCTTCGGCAGGCACCACCGCAACAACCTCGACGGCCCGCAGCAGAGCCTGTCGTAAACAATCGATGATCTCAGGGACATCGATATGCTGCTGCTCGATATAGATCGAACGGCGGGCTGAATTGATCGCCGCGTAATACTGATCGAAATTCGATCGTTCACCCGCTTCTATATCGAAGGGCGTCCCTTCAGGCGTCGCGCGCCCGTCATGGTACCTGCCGCTGTGAATCGTCCTCTGAATCTGAACGAGGGCATCGCCCCGCCGGCTAGGCAACCTGGTGGGAAAGGGCAAGTCAATCTCGCTGCCCGATCCCCACCTGCCCTCTGCCGAATGACGCTCGCTGGCTTCGTTCCAGCGCTGGACGAAGTTGTGATGGACATCAACCGCCGACGGACCGGACATTTCTATGTAGACGTCATGGTTTTGGCCTTCGCCGCGATGGCCGGGAGCAACCATGGAATTAGGATTGAGATTAATCCCGCCAAGGAAAACGGTCTCCGTCTCCGTGCCGGAATCGATTAGCCAGCTCTTCTGATGCTGACAGAATCCGGGCTGGGCGCGATCCCACCGGATGCGAATGGCGGAATCGCTTCTGGCGAGCAGGTCGATATGTTCCGGCGAACCCCAGAAGGCATTCGCTTTGAATCTTTCGGTTTCGGCGTCGGGGCGCCAGAAGATCAGTCGAACATCCAGACCCCGCGCCGCCGCGCGATTCAAGACGTCCAACGCCGACCCGCGACTGTCTGGCATTTGGAAGTTCGCCCACATGAAAGTCACCGTCGCCCAAACGCTCTGATTGGCCGCTTCGATGGCTTCGCAAACGCGGCGGAATGCTGGCTCTCCGTCGACGAGTGGACGCAACGCATTTCCCGGACGCGCGGGATATGATGCCTTTTGAACAAACGGGACGGCGAGTTCGCGGATATCTAAACCATTGAGCATCCTAGCAAGTATCCGCAATTAAAGTGGAATCAGGCAAACTCTGTCGTGTCGCTAACCGAGATGAGGACAAGCAGGGATGGGCCGAGATGAAAACGAGTTAGTTCTTCGGAAAATGGAGAATTGAATCGAGTCCGTAGCGCTTGCGTCGACGCCACAGCGTCACCACGTTGATGCCCAGCTTGTGTGCGGCGCTCCCGAGCGTCGGGCTTTCTGCCATGACCCGGATAATCTGATCGCGCTCTATGTCGTCGAGCCTCGCTGACAGTGCGGTGGCCGAGCGCGGTTGTGAATGCTCGTTGGCGAGTGCGTCTGGCAGGTACTCAGGCGTGACGAGGTCGCTTTGGCATAAAACGACAGCGCGCTCAATCGCGTTGCCCAACTCAAAAATATTTCCTGGCCAACGATAACGCATCAGCGCCGACAATGCTTCGGGGGAAAGACTCAGCCTGGGACGGTGCATACGCGCAGCGGCTCCTGCCAGCATGCAGGTAGCCAAGGGCAGAATGTCGCCCGGACGGTCGCGCAAGGCGGGGACCTGCAAAGTGATCACGCCAAGGCGGTAATAGAGATCCTCGCGGAATCGTTGGGTCGCAACTTCCGAAACAAGATCGTTGCTCGAGGCAGCGATAATTCGAACGTCCACTGCAATCGTGTTTTCGCCCCCCACCCGTTCGAAACTCTGCTCCTTGATGAAGTGCAGGAGCTTGGTCTGAAGCGGAGGCGTCAAATCTGAAATTTCGTCAAGGAGGACGGAACCACCGTGTGCGGCTTCGAGGCGTCCGGTCTTCTCCTCTGTCGCGCCGCTGAACGCGCCGCGCGTCTGTCCGAACAACTCGCTCTCGAGAAGTTGTTCGGAGTGTCCGCGACAGTTAACCGTGACGAAAGGGGCCTTGGCCCGAGCACTCCATCTATGGATCTGGTATGCAAGAGCGTCTTTGCCGGTACCGCTCTCGCCGGTAAGGAGAATCATCGCATCGCTGGCGGCGGCTCGCCTCGCCTTCTCGAGCAACCGTTGCATCACTGGATCGTTCGATTCGAGGATGGGGACGAATTCGCCGGCGGGGAACAGAGTCGGACGATCCTGATCGTCGCGTACTTCGTCCACGGCCGGCTTCTTATCCAAAATCAGTTCCCGCGTTCAAACCCAACAACGTCCACGCGAAGACCTTCTGCGCGATTCAACAGGTCGGAATAAACCGCGCGACCCGACAATCGAGAGAACCAAGTTGGCCGGCTTCGAGTGACGAATATCCGGCCGATGCGGGATTGCCGCGCGAACTGCAGCAATTCGCCCACGACGTCGGACGAGTCGAGCCAGACGATTTTCGCACCCAGGTCTTTGCCGAAGACAGCGTCGTCGATGAGCCCGCGAACTTGCACCTTGTCAAATCGAGCGCGGTGCGAATCGACCACGACCGCGTAAAGCTCGCCGTTATCTTCGCGCGCAGCCGCCGAGGCCTTACGCAACAGCTCAGTGTTGCCGGGATTACCGGCAACCAGGCAGGCCATAACCGCGGTTCGCGTCGACTGTTCTGTTTGTCGATAAATCGATGGATCAATTATTGGGGCCCTCGGAACTAGCCGCAAATTGGGTTGATGGATCGAAGCCGCAAGCGAACTGGATGAAGTGATGGCGCTCATAACTCCTTCATCAGCATCAAGCGTGCCGCCGCGAATTGTCGCAGTGGTCAAGGATTTTTCTTCGATGTTGGTCAGAGGCATTTCAAATCACTGCAGGAGAGCATTTCAATTTGAAATGTCTGCAAGGGCCCGACCTCTTTAATTCAAGAGATCGTCTGTTCCTTGCGATCGTGGCTTCCGTGACTGCCCAGCTGAGTGAGGCTGTGTACCGCCTTCATGAATCTGGACACATAGCCAGCAAAGGCATGCTCACGCTCAGTCTCGACGACCGAATACTCGAGAACCGGAAATGCGGGACAAGGTCCACGGTGAAAAGTCACCACACGCTTGGCGTTCTCCGGCTCCAGGAGCGGCCGGCCCAACCCGTCGAGGGCGATGACGGAGCCGCGAGTGTCGTTGATGCGAAACATCCACTTGCATCGAACGCACATGTAAAGATAGGGCTGCCGCCGAAAAGGCCCCGATTTGTCCAGCGCTTCAATCGCAAAATGGTGGCGCGTTTCGTCCGTGGTGAAGGCTGGTCTCTTACTGGTCCGGCGAGAATTACCGTTGGTCGCGGGACCCGGAGTCTTTTTGGATTGCGGGTGTGCCTTAGGGGAATCCGACGGGACATTGATGAGGGTGTACGGATCCAAGGGGTGTACTTGCATAAGTGAAATTCCATCGACCTTAGCGCCGAGAATGCTGCCCAAAAAGAAAGACTGAATTATCGGATTTGGCTTCATCGTATTAATTAACCGACCGGCGACGATTCGCGCGTCCAGACACTAGGAGAGCAAAAGCCACGCCAAAAGCGCCTTTCGAAGACGCTCCTGGCCTGGTTCGGACTTGGCCAATCGAAAAAACCATTGCGCGACCGCCACAAATCCCGGCATTCAGCTAGCGCCGCAACCTGGCGCCTTCAATTTCTGGAGAGCGAGACGAACCGACTAAAAACTCTCTGACAGTTCAAAATGAAATGAGAGCTTTTCAGTCTTAAACGAAGGACCGGTCATCTGTTGAGTGCGGCTCACAAGAATCGAACAAAACTAACCCTTTTGTTCGTCGGCACGTCCCGTGCAATCGAATAGCAGCCGCCTCCCTAAAAATATCGCGGCGGTGTTGAGAAGGGTTATGAAACGAATTGAATTGGTGATTGAACCCTCCGCGCTCGATCGTTTCACAGAAGCTGCGCGAGCGATGAGCCTATCCGACTTCGACGTGATGGAAGTTCGGCGCTTTCCCTCGAAAGATCGGCAGGAACGGCAGCGACTCTATCGCGGTCAGACGTTCGTTGCAGACTTCGAAGAACGCCTCAAGGTCGATATCAACGTGGCCAACGAAACGGCCAATCGAATCGCTGCCACGTTAATCGCCACAGTTCACCCGGAAAGCGTGGCGATTCTGATGCTCGACCGGGCAACTGTCGTGGAAGATTTGACGGCGTCCAGAGGTAATCCAATTCTGCGCGCCGCTGCCTTCGCTGCGCATTGATCAACCGCCTTCTACGGATACATCTGTATGCTAGCCGTTCCCATTATACTTGGTACCATCCTAGCGGTGGGCCTCTGTTTCGATCGCGGAGATGCGACAGACGACACAGCTCGTGACCGCAAGCCACGCTGACCAGCTATAAGCGATCTACCGCTCCGCGCCGGCCAACGACGAGATGAACTCGGCACGTTGACTGCGCGCTTGCCTGCACATCAGATCCAGTGTTAGACACCGTCGACTCTTGTCGATTGATGTGTTTCATCTCGACCGCTGCGCGCCCTGCGCTGCTATGCCTTGGTCTAATTGCTGACGCGGCAGATTTCATCCTGAAAAGAAGACACTTTTAGCGTGACCTACGCTTCAGCATCTGCCTGATGCGCGCTAAGCACTCTGTCCTTTTCACATTTTAAACCTGGGCATCCTATCTCGCTTTTTCAGTCAGCACCGAAGTTGCTATTCCCACTTTATGTCAAGGCTGCATTGCTTTGGTGGTTGTCATTCGGACACCGCTTTGCGAGGTGGCCGATTTCTTAATTGGAGGGCGTTATGAATCTTTGGATTTGGGACCCAGCATTGTTTCTTATCGGAATAGCCGGAATGGGCCTTTGCTACGTGTTCCTTTTCGGTTGCGAAAATATGTAGGGGAGAAACTGGCCATGATCTACGTTACGGCAATCGTCGCAGTTTTCGTTTTCGGGTATTTAATCGCCGCAATGGTTCGACCCGAATGGTTCTAACAACTCAGACCCGCCTGACCTCAGACAAATAGGACAGAACACGATGTGGTTTTTACCGATCTCAATTCTCGTCGTTAGCGTTGCGGTTTCCTATCCGCTGGGTAAGTACCTGGCGTGGATCATGGACGGGCGCTACCATGCGCCCCGCCCATTGAAGTGGTGTGAAGACCGCGTCAACAGCGGGCCTCAGAACTGGAAGCAGTATGCGGTTTCCCTGCTCGTATTCAACATCGTTCTGTACGTGTTTGGATATATCGTGCTGGTGCTTCAACCTTTTGCGCCACTGAACCCACGCGGGCTGGGAGCGCTTGCACCGAGCACGATATTCAACACCGTCATTTCTTTCAGCACCAATACCGACATTCAGCATTATTCCGGCGACCAGTCATTCTCGAATTTCACTCAGATATTCTTTTGCCTGCCAATGTTCTTCCTTTCCGCGGCGATCGGGTTCTGCGCCCTCACCGCTATCATTCGAGCCTTTCGCAGCGACGAGCACGTCGGCAACTTCTTCCTTGATATGTGGCGGGTCGTCTTCTACACCTTTCTGCCCGCGGTCTTCGTCCTGAGCATGGTGTTCCTGGTTCAGGGCATGCCGATGACCTACCAGAGCGATTATCAGGTCAACACGCTCGAGGCTGCCGCGATGGGCACGGACAGTAACAATCAGCCCAAGCAGCAGACGATCGTGATTGGGCCGCTGGCTGCCTTTGTCCCAATGAAGATGTTGGGAACCAATGGCGGCGGCTTCTTTGGAATGAATTCGGCGCATCCTTTTGAAAACCCGGACGCGGCGTCGAACTTCCTTACGACCTCATCGATGATGTGGTTCCCGATGGCGCTCGTGTGGATGTACGGCGTGATGCTAGGTCGAAAGCGTCACTCGCTTGTCATTTTTTCGGTGATGTTTGTTTTGCTTGCGGGTACCATTGCCTGGTCCATCTATTTTGACACGCTGAAACCTAATCCGGGACTGATAGCCCATCCTCAGAGTCGAACATTCTCGATTCCAAGCGCGTCAGCGCCCGGCGGCAAGCGCGATGTCACTTTGCCGGCGGTGGCGGGTCTGCCTCTTGACCAGCATCTCGGCAACCTGGAGGGCAAGGAATTGCGCTTCGGCACTTCGGCCGGCTCGACCTTCGCGGCCGCCACGGTGGATTTTACTTGCGGCGCGATCATCTGCGAGCACGACAGTCTTAACCCGATGGCAGCCTTGTCGCCCTTCTTTGGCATGTGGGTGAATTGCATCTATGGCGGGAAAGGCGTCGGCATGATCAACATGTTGCTCTTTCTCATCATCGGAATTTTCGTAGTTGGGCAGATGGTCGGTCGAACGCCTGAGTACCTCGGGAAAAAGATCGGCGCGCGCGAAGTAAAACTTGCGTTGATCGCTTTGCTGATACATCCACTGGTAATTCTATTCCCGACTGGACTATTTTCCGCGACCAACTGGGGCATCAAAGCCGCCAGCAATCCGGGCTCGCACGGATTTTCGCAGATCGTCTACCAATTCTCGTCGGATTCGGCCAACAACGGATCCGCCTTCGACGGCCTCGGCACTACCTACGGTCTGAACAACAATCCGAGCGCGGCACCAGAAGCGGTTCCATGGGATATAGCGGCGGCATTCGTCATCCTACTCGGAAGATTCTTGCCGATTCTGGCGCCGATCGCGATGGCTGGGTTCCTTGGCATGAAGAAGACCACTCCGTTCGGGTTAGGCACCTTGCGTGACGACACCGTGACCTTCGGATGCCTGCTGGTTGGAACGATAGCGATTGTCGGCGCCCTGCTCTTCCTGCCGGTCGCAGCACTAGGTCCTGTTGCGGAGCATCTTGGACCGTTTCCCTTTGGCGGCTAGCTAGCGAAGACACCTAGACGACTTTTTGACGAGGAACTTATTAATGGAAGCTTTAAAGCAATATTCTGAGCCACCTGAGATTCGCATCACGCCAGAGATGCCCGTACCGCGGCGACGATCGCGCGCGCAGGCCTTGTTCGCGCCCGAGCTGGTGTGGCCGGCCATCAAGGAAGCGTTCCTGATGCTGCGGCCGAGCGTGCAGTGGAGCAACCCTGTAATGTTCGTCGTGGAGATCGGTTCTGTCCTGACTCTGCTGTTCATCGTGCAAGCTCTGGTTAGCCAATCGGTGAGCCAGGTCCCTATCAGTTATTTTGTCGCTCTCGATTTTTGGCTGTGGCTGACTGTGCTGTTCGCGAACTTCGCGACTGCTTTGGCCGAGGCGCGAGGGCGCGCCCAGGCGGAATCCTTGCGAAAGGCCCGCAAGGATACTCCGGCCTATCGGCTCAAGGGCAAGGACATAATCGAGGAGGTATCGTCCGCCGACCTGAGGCCTGGAGACCGCGTCGTAGTCGAGGCCGGACAAATAATTCCAGGCGACGGCGAAGTCATCGAAGGTATCGCGTCGGTCGACGAAGCTGCGATCACCGGTGAGTCAGCTCCCGTGATTCGCGAGTCGGGTGGCGATCGTTCGGGCGTGACGGGTGGAACTCGGGTGGTCTCCGATCGCATCGTGGTGAAAATTACGGCGGCCGCTGGAGAATCATTTCTGGATCGCATGATTGCCCTGGTCGAGGGCGCCGTCCGCCAGAAGACCCCGAACGAAATCGCGTTGACCCTCGCGCTAGCCGGCTTGAGCCTGGCGTTTTTGATCGTCGTTATCCCGCTCTGGCCGATGGCTCTGAATGCAGAGATTTACATGCAGGGCTACCTGGGCCTCAGCGATCCCCTCAGGAGCCTCGGTACTGATGTCCCGACGCTGGTCGCGCTGCTCGTGTGTCTAATTCCGACGACGATTGGCGCACTGCTCGCCGCTATCGGTATCGCCGGGATGGATCGCGCGCTGCAGGCGAACATCATGGCCAAGAGCGGCAAGGCGGTGGAGACCGCCGGCGACATCGATACCGTCCTGCTCGATAAGACCGGCACTATCACGATGGGCAATCGTCACGCGACAGATTTCCTGCCGGTCGGCAAAGCCTCGGCGCAGCAGGTTGGGCGGTTAGCGGCGCTCGCTTCGATCGCGGACGAAACGCCTGAAGGAAAGACCATCGTCAAACTGCATTTCGATCGCGGCGGAACTCCGACCGACGTCACCGCGCCTAACGGCACTGGCTTTGTCGCTTTTTCCGCGCAGACGCGCATGAGCGGAGTTGATCTTCCGGACGGCAGACAGATTCGCAAGGGAGCTCCCGATGCGGTCGTCAAATTCGTCCAGCGTCAGTCCGGCACGATTCCGTCGGACCTTCAGTCCGTCGTAGATTCCGTCGGCTCGCAGGGAGCGACGCCGTTAGTGGTTGCCGAAGGCGCAAATATTGTCGGCGTCATCGTGCTCTCCGACGTGCTCAAGACCGGTATCAGCGAGCGCCTCGAGCGTCTGCGAGCGATGGGCGTCCGCAGCGTGATGATTACAGGCGACAACCCCCTGACCGCTGCGACGATTGCCAAGCACGCCGGCGTCGACGACTTCGTAGCGCAATGCACTCCTGAATCGAAGTTGGCCTACATCCGCAAGGAACAGGCCGAGGGCAAGCTGGTCGCGATGGTTGGTGACGGTACCAACGATGCTCCCGCGCTGGCGCAGGCGGACGTCGGACTGGCAATGAACTCCGGCACGCAGGCAGCCAAGGAAGCTGGCAACATGGTCGACCTCGATTCCGATCCGACCAAGCTGATCGAGGTCGTCGAGATCGGCAAGCAGCTCCTTATGACCCGCGGTGCGCTCACGACGTTTTCGGTTGCCAACGACGTCGCCAAGTATTTCGCGATCATCCCCGCGCTATTTGCCGGTACGCTGCCATGGCTCAAAGCCATGGACATTATGAATCTTCACTCAACGACTTCCGCTATCTTGTCGGCGGTAATCTTCAACGCCGTGATCATTCCGATCCTGATTCCAGTAGCGCTGAAAGGCGTAAAGTATCAGCCGCTCGGAGCCGATGCGTTGCTGCGCAAAAATCTGATGGTATGGGGAGTCGGCGGCGTGATTCTGCCCTTCGTCGGCATCAAGGTGATCGACCTGGTGCTCACCGCGACGCACATTGTTGCCTGACCGTTTCACGTCGAGG
>Ga0210398_10004667_pt1 | contig 12827 bp, 12 predicted proteins | sample IncBWC4OmetaG_FD_161047 | JGI IMG/M metagenome (GOLD analysis project Ga0210398, IMG submission 161047) | Forest soil microbial communities from Barre Woods Harvard Forest LTER site, Petersham, Massachusetts, United States - Inc-BW-C-4-O | ecosystem: Environmental > Terrestrial > Soil >... | reverse complement strand
CTTTCTGTTCCTGGTGGCGAGCTACGGCGACCGCAGGCGCGAGCTGTCGCGCGGCACCACGTCGCGATTGCTGATCTATCCGCTGTCGCTGGCGATCTATTGCACGTCGTGGACGTTCTTTGGTTCGGTCGGCCTCGCCTCGCGCGGCGGGGTGGATTTCTTCGCCATCTATATCGGCCCGATGGTGATGGTCGGGTTGGCTTATCCCCTGCTGATCCGCATCGTGCGGCTCGCCAAGGGCCAGAACATCACTTCGATCGCCGACCTGATCGCCGCGCGCTATGGCAAGAGCCAGGCCGTGGCGGCGACGGTGGCGCTGATCGCCATTGTCGGCATGGTTCCCTATATCGCGCTGCAGCTCAAAGCGGTGTCATCGTCGGTCGGCACCATTTTGGCGCAAGCCTATCCGGGCGGCGCGCAGCCGATCGTCGGCGATAGCGCGCTGTTCGTCGCGCTGTTGATGGCGGCGTTCGCGGTGCTGTTCGGCACCCGCCACACCGACGCCACCGAGCATCAGGACGGGTTGATGCTGGCGGTCGCCACCGAGTCGATCGTCAAGCTGGTGGCCTTCCTCGCGGTCGGCATCTTCGTGACCTTCGTGATGTTTCACGGCCCACTGGCGCTATTCGCCCGTGCGCTTGACCAAGCCAATACAGCAGCCGTGCTCACCCGGGTGCCGCCGCTGACCAGCTTTTTCGCGATGACGGTGCTGTCGCTGTTCGCCATCGTGCTGTTGCCGCGGCAATTCCATGTCGCCGTCGTCGAGAACCACAGCGAGGCCGAGATCCGGCGCGCCGCCTGGCTGTTCCCGCTTTATCTGGTGCTCATCAATCTGTTCGTGCTGCCGATCGCCATGGCCGGCCTGCTGACGTTTCCCGCAGGAAAGGTCGACAGCGACATGTTCGTGCTGGCGCTCCCGATCGCCGCGCATTCCGAATTGATCACGCTCGTCGCCTTCGTCGGCGGACTGTCGGCGGCGACCGCCATGGTGATCGTGGAATCGGTGGCGCTGGCGATCATGGTGTCGAACGATATCGTGGTGCCGCTGGTGCTCAAGCGCCGGGCCACGCTCACCGGGGCGAGCGATGCCGGTGCCTGGCTGCTGACCACGCGGCGCATCGCCATCTTCGTCATCCTGCTGTTCGCCTATATCTATTATCGCTCGGCCGGCGAAGCGCAGCTTGCCGCCATCGGACTGTTGTCGTTCGCCGCTATCGCTCAGCTGGCGCCGGCGTTTTTCGGCGGCCTGATCTGGCCGCGCGGCACCGCGCGCGGCGCCATCGCCGGCATGACCGCGGGCATTCTTGTCTGGGGCTATACGCTCCTGGTTCCGAGCATTTCCGACGCCGGCATCGTCAGCGCCAGCATTTTGACCGACGGGCCGTGGGGCCTCGCTTTTTTGCGGCCGCAGGCGCTGTTCGGCCTCGATCTGCCGCCGCTGGTTCACGGCGTGCTGCTGAGCCTCGCCGCCAATATCGCCTGCTATGTCGGCTGGTCGTTGAGCCGGCGCCCGACCTCGATCGAGCGGGTGCAGGCCGACGTGTTCGTGCCCTCGACATTGGCGCCGATCCTGGCGCCGATGGCGCCGAGCTTTCGGCTGCGGCGCGCTTCCGTCACCGTCGAGGAATTGATCGCCACCGTGGCGCGCTATCTCGGCGAGGAGCGCACCCGCGAATCTTTCGCAAGCTTCGCCGTTTCGCGCCGCATCAGTCTCGAACCGCAGGCCGAGGCCGATTTTGAAGTGCTGCAATACGGCGAATATTTGCTGGCGTCGGCCATCGGCGCGGCGTCATCGCGGCTGGTGCTGTCGCTGTTGTTGCGCAAGCGCACGGTTTCGACCAAGGACGCATTAAAGCTGCTCGACGACGCCAATGCGGCGATCCACTACAACCGCGAGATTTTGCAGACCGCGCTCGACCATGTGCGCCAAGGCATCGCCGTGTTCGACAAGGACCTCAATCTGGTTTGCTGGAACCGGCAGTTCGGCGAGATTTTCGATCTGCCGCACGGCCTCACCCGCGTCGGCATCGCGCTTGACGAGATTTTGCGTTACGTCGCCAAGCACGGCGACCATGACGAGAAGAATTTTGACGCGGCCATCGCCGAGCGCATCGCCAAATACACCTCCGAGGTCGAGCCGTTCCTCGAACGCTTTACCGAGCGCGGGCTGGTAATCGAAGTCCGCTCCAATCACATGCCCGACGGCGGTCTGGTGACGACGTTCACCGACATCACCCCGAGCGTGAAGGCGGCCGAGGCGCTGGAGCGCGCCAATGCCACATTGGAGCGACGGGTGCGCGAGCGCACCAAGGAATTGACCCGGCTCAACACCGAGCTCGAACGCGCCAAGGCCGAAGCCGACGAGGCCAATGTGTCGAAAACCCGCTTCGTCGCCGCGGCGAGCCACGACATTCTGCAGCCGCTCAATGCGGCGCGGCTCTACGTCACCAGCCTGATCGAGCGCCAGCGCCAAACCGACAATGAAGCCGAGGACGGCGACCTGGTGCAGAACATCGACGCTTCGCTGGAAGCGGTCGAAGAGATTTTCGCCGCGCTGTTGGACATTTCGCGGCTCGATACCGGCGCGATGAAGCCGGAAGTGACCGATTTCCGCGTCGACGAGTTGTTGCAGCGGCTCGACGTCGAATTCGCGCCGCTGGCGCGCGAGAAAGGCCTCAAGCTCCGCTTCATGCCGTGCGCCCTCACCGTTCGCTCGGACCGCCGCCTGCTGCGGCGGCTTTTGCAAAACTTCGTCTCCAACGCGATCAAATATACGCCTGCGGGCAGCGTGCTGGTCGGCTGCCGGCGCCGCGGCGGCAAGCTGCGCATCGACGTCTACGATACCGGCATCGGCATTCCGCATGGCAAACGTCGCGCCGTGTTCAAGGAATTCCACCGCCTCGACCAGGGCGCGCGGGTCGCGCGCGGCGTCGGCCTTGGCCTCTCCATCGTCGAGCGCATCGCGCGCGTGCTCGACAGCGAGGTGGCGCTGAAATCCGTGGTCGGGCGCGGTTCGCGGTTTTCGGTCGAAGTGCCGCGCGCGGCGGCGGCCGCTGCCGTCCCGGCCGTTGCCGCCATGACGCGCACCGGCGCCGGCCGGCTCACCGGCACGGTTGCGCTGTGCATCGACAACGACCGCAGCATTCTCGATGGTATGGAGAGACTTTTGGGCGGCTGGGGCTGCCGCGTGCTGACCGCGGCCGACCTCACCGAAGCGCTGGCGGCGATCGACGCCAGCGGCCTCGAGCCGGACGGCCTCCTGGTCGACTACCATCTCGACGGCGGCAACGGCATCGCCGCGATCGCCGAATTGCGCCGCCGCCACGGCCGCGACTTGCCGGCGATCCTGATCACCGCCGATCGCTCGTTGCATGTGCGCGAGGAAGCGCAGGCCGAAGGCGTGCATCTCCTGCACAAGCCGCTCAAGCCCGCGTCCTTGCGCGCGCTGATCACGCAGTGGCGCGTGCAGAGGGTGGCGGCGGAGTAATTCTTCCGCCCGCGCTATCGCGGGGGCGGATGGAGTGGCCACTGGCCCGCTTCGATCCGGCCCGCGGCGATCACCGCTTGCGTCCGGCTTTCGACGCCGAGTTTTTGCAGGATCGCCGACACGTGCGCCTTCACGGTCGCTTCCGAGACGCCGAGCTCGAACGCGATCTGCTTGTTGAGCAAGCCGCCCGACAGCATCATCAACACGCGCACCTGCTGCGGCGTCAGACTCGAGAGCCGCGCGATCAGGGCCGTGGTCTCGGCGTCGGTTTGACGCGCCAGATCGACGTCGGGCGGCGTCCACACTTCGCCGGCCAGCACACGCGCGATGGCTTGGCGCATGGCGTCGATGCCGAGCGTCTTTGGAATGAAGCCCGACGCGCCGAATTCCATGCAGCGGCGGATCACGGCCGGGTCGTCGTTGGCCGACACCACCACGATCGGCAGGCTGGGATATTGCGCGCGCAAATACATCAGGCCGGAGAAGCCGCGCACGCCCGGCATGCTGAGATCGAGCAGGATCAGATCGACCTCGCCGCCGCGTTCGAGCTGTTCGGTGATCTCTTCGAACGTTCCGGCCTCGCCGATATCGGCGCGGCCGAACAGACCGGACACCGCCTCGCGCAGCGCGCCGCGGAACAGCGGGTGATCGTCGGCAATCAGAAGATGGTGCAATTGCACTTCGGCCAATGTAGCCTTCCGCCCGGTCGCGAGCGGTATTTTAGGACCTATCGGCGTCGATGGTCCACAGGCCGGCCGGTGGCGGCAGGCCGCGGCGCATCCATGGTCAAAACACCCAGGAATCCCGCACACCTAGGAATCCAGCGTTTTGCGCGCGATCGATTGTTCGCCTTTCATTGATAGTCTGTTCGCCGGTTCGCCGATTAAGAACTGCCAGCCCGAGCCCATCTCCCGGTCAACAGCGATAACGGCGTCACGTCGTTATCGGCTGCGTAAGGGAGACTACCCATGATCAACACATCAAAGCTCGCGCTGATTGCCGTGCTGGCGGCGATGAGCGTCGCATCGCCGGCGCTCGCTCAGTCGTTCAACAAAGGCGACGGCACCGGCAATAATATGCCGTTCGCCTATGGGCCCGGCGGTACCAAACCTTCCTGGACCGTCGCCCCGGAGAACGAGCAGATTGCCGGCCGGCCGAGCAACGCCGGCAAGGTCGCCGTTCGTCAGACCGGCCGCAACGCCTTCGCTGCTGTCCCCGGACGCGGCCTCTATGACTACGCCGCGGTTCCGTTCGCCTCCGGCTCCGATGCCGCAAACAGCCCGGCGGCTACCGGCGGCGGCAGCACCGGCTACAATGAGATGCTTCTTCGAGACTGAAGCATCGACGAAAACGAGGGCGGGCCCGGCTCGCCCTCGTTCCTCTTTAATTGCTCGGAACAGATCGATGTCCCGTCCCGTCAGTCACCGTGCGGAGATCGGGCGGTACGTGCATGGCTTTGGTGCCATCGTGGCCGTTTTGTTTGATGGCGGGCGAGTGCGCGAAACGCGCCGCGAGGAAATCGATGAATGTCCTGGTTTTTGCAGGCAAATAGTGGCTGTGCGGATAGACGGCGTAGACCGGCGTTTCCTGCGTCTTGTAGTCGGGCAAAAGACGGACCAGCCGTCCGGCATTGAGATCGTCGGCGACGAGATAGTCCGGACCGAGCAGTATCCCCGCGCCCTTGAGCGCAAGCGCCAACAGCGGATCGCCGCTGTTTGCCGATAAGCGGCCGGAAACACGGATGACCTCCGCTTTGCCGTTCGGATCGGTAAAGGTCCACATCCGGGGCGTCGCGTAGGTGTAGATCAGGCAATTACTTTTGACGAGATCGCGCGGCGTCTGCGGCGAGCCGTTCGCCGCCAGATAGCTCGGCGAGGCGCACAGCACCATTTCCACCGCATATAACTTTTTGGCGATCAGGCTCGAATCCGACAGTTGACCGAGGCGGATCGCCAAGTCGATGCGCTCTTCGAGCAAATCGATATAGTTGTCGTGCAGGCTTAAATCGATCGAGACATCGGGATAAGCGATGAGATAATCGGCAATCGCCGGCGCCAGTTGATGCGCGCCGAACGACACCGACGTGGTCACCCGGAGCAGGCCGCGCGGCGCAGCCTCGAGATCGCCGGCGGCGCGTTCGGCATCTTCCAGTTCGTTGAGGATGCGCAGGCAGCGCTCGTAGTAGTTCTGCCCGACCTCGGTGGCGCTGACGTGCCGCGTTGTGCGATTGAGCAGCCGCACGCCGAGCCGCTCTTCGAGCGTGCGGACATGTTTGCTCACCATGGCGGGAGACATGTCGAAGTGCCGAGCCGCCGCGGCAAAGCTCGAGGACTCGACGACCTTGGCGAATACCGCCATTCCAACAAAGCGATCCAACTGCAAGCCTTTCGAGGCCGACCCCGGCCTGACACAAGTCCCCTTGGTCCCCCCGCTTGGACGCGCGTTTTTCTACCCGCGCGGCCTGTTCGGAGCTATTGGTTCGGAACCTGCGCGACTACGCTGCCGCTCTCATCGCAGCGTTGCGCGGATTGCATGATGATGTGACGGCGATCACAGTCGGCTATGCGCCGCAACGGCCGAGAAATTGCAGGACGATCTCGCGGCGATGCGGCCGCGCGCGATGCTCGGCCAAATAGATGCCTTGCCAGGTACCGAGTCCCATTTTGCCGTCGGCGAACGGCACGTGCAGCGATACGCCGTTGACCATGGCTTTGATGTGGGCCGGCATGTCGTCGGACCCTTCGGTGTCGTGCACCCAGCCGGCGTCCGCCGGCGCGATGCGCTTGAGCGCGGTGACGAGATCGGTCTGCACGTCCGGATCGGCGTTCTCCTGGATCACCAGCGAGGCCGAAGTGTGCCGCAGATAAAGCAGCACCACGCCATCGCGCGCCTTGATCTGTCGCAGAAAGCGCGCGACCTCGCCCGTGATCTCGAAAAAACCCTCGCCGGATGTTTGTACCGCTAGCGCTGCACGCGCGATCGTCTCCACGCGCGTACTGTGAATGTCGGACAGTTCGCTCAAAGCCGCGCCGTCAGCTCTTGTTCAGCATCTGCTTTTGCGCCCGGTTGACGGCATCGACGAAGCGATTCCACAGCCGACCGACATAGGCCACGGCGCGATCGATATCGGCGTTGTCGGGCAGGCGGATCGTGATGTCGTTGTCGTGGCTGCCGGAGGGTTCCGGCGTCGCGCCGGATGGCAGCGGCAGGCCGCGCGACAGCAGGGCCTGCTTGAGGGCTGCGTTCTCGCCACGCAGCCGCGCGATCTCGCTCTCGAACGCTGCGCGATCTTCCGGCGCCACCTGACACGCCCAACCCACGGCGCGCTGGCTGCACAGCGCGACTTCGCCGGTCTGCGTATCGAGCCGGACAAAGCCGTCGGTCACTTTGTTGAGCGTATAGCGGCCGCCATTGGTGTCGGGCGTCGCATCATCGGCAAAAACCGGCGTACTCAGGCAGACGGCGGTGATGGCGATGGCAAAAACCTTGCTGAACATGGTCATCTCCTGACTGGGAGCGGTTTTCGAAACAGTAGCGACGAACAACCGGTATGCGTAGGCAATATGGGAGGACGATGGCCGCGCCTAAAGGCAGGCGCTGCGCCGAGGTTCGGCGCTTCGCAACGCACAAACGGCGCGTTTCGATCGCAGGAAAACAGCCCATATCTGTCATGAATTCAGTATGTTAGGATAGTTATCGCGTTTCTTGACTTGGATTTACCCTCTCAGTATGGTCCGCCCGGCTTCAGGGGGCGGGCGTCGAGCAATTGCCGCAAATCCGCGAGTGTCGAGACCATGAGCGACGCGCGCAACAACGGCAGCAAGGCGCACACCGATGAGGCCGCTCTCTCCGCGAGGCTCCAGCGGCTCGGCGAAGGTCTGGCACGGCAACGTGCCGAAGACCCATCGAATGACGCTTCTGAAAATCGCGCGGCGACCGCATCGGGCTACGCCCGGGGCTTTCGGCTCTCGAGCGAACTCGTTGCCGGCGTGGTGGTCGGTGCCGGTCTCGGCTGGGGCCTCGATCGCCTGCTCGGTATCGCGCCGTGGGGGCTCATTGTATTTCTGTTGCTCGGCTTTGCCGCCGGCGTGCTCAATGTGATGCGTTCGGCGGGCGTCGTGGCGAGCCCCGGTTTGGACGACAGACTTCGCAAAGAGTAGAATTGGCAAAGACTAGAATTGACAAGGACCAGAACGAGGCGATCGGCGCTCTAAGCGCCCGACAGTGACCAGATCATGCAAGTCGATCCGATTCATCAGTTTCAGATCCACGACATGGTGCCGCTGATGACCTTGGCCGGTCGTGAGATCGCGTTCACCAATTCGGCGCTGTTCATGATGATCATCGTGGTCGGCGTTTCGGCGCTGATGATCGGCGCCAGCGCGCCGCGCGCGGTGGTGCCCGGCCGGCTGCAATCGATCGCGGAGATGTCTTACGAATTCGTCGCCAATACGGTGCGTAGCTCCGCCGGCACCGAGGGGATGAAATTCTTCCCCTTCGTGTTCACGCTGTTCATGTTCGTGCTGTTCGCCAACCTGATCGGGCTCATTCCTTATTCCTTCACGGTGACCAGCCAGATCATCATCACCGCGGCCTTGGCGCTCACCGTGTTCCTGGTCGTCGTCGGTTACGGCTTCTGGAGGAACGGCCTGCACTTTCTCAATCTGTTCGTGCCCAGGGGCGTGCCGAAGGCGATCCTGCCGGCGATCGTGCTCATCGAAGTGCTGTCGTTCCTGTCGCGGCCGGTGTCCCACAGCGTGCGTCTGTTCGCCAACATGCTGGCCGGCCACATCACGCTGCAGGTCTTCGCCGGCTTCATCATCATGCTCGCCGGCGCCGGAATCCTCGGCTGGTTTGGCGCGGTGCTGCCGTTCGCCATGGTGGTGGCGTTGACCGCGCTCGAGCTTCTGGTGGCCTTTCTGCAGGCCTATGTCTTCGCCATCCTCACCTGCATCTATCTCAACGATGCGATACACCCGGGTCACTGACGGCCCGCTGCAACCTCGAAAAGGAGCTTTGTCATGGATCCGGTCGCGGCAAAATACATTGGCGCAGGCATCGCCTGCATCGGCATGGGCGGCGCCGGCGTCGGCGTCGGCATCATCTTTGGTAACTATCTGGCCGCGGCGCTGCGCAATCCTTCCGCCGCGCAGGGCCAGTTCGGCAACCTGATCTTCGGCTTCGCCATTACCGAGGCGCTCGGCATCTTCTCGCTGCTGATCGCGCTGTTGCTGCTGTTCGGGCTGTAAGCAAACGCCGCCGTCATGGCCGAGCCTGCCGCTCATAGCCAGGTGCCTGCCGGGCACCCCGCGTTTCCGCCGTTCCAGGCGGAGCACTTTCCGTCGCAGCTGACCTGGCTGGCGGTGAGTTTCGTGCTGCTCTACGCGCTGATGGCCAAGGTGGCGTTGCCGCGCATCGCCGCGATCTTCGCCGAGCGCAGCAAACGCATCGGCGACGATCTTAAAGCCGCCCAAGGCTTCAAGGAGCAATCCGACGCCGCGCACGCCGCTTACGAGAAAGCGCTTGCCGACGCCCGCGCCCGCGCCCAGGCGATCGCCGCCGAAACCCGCGAGCAGCAGGCGGCTGCGGCCGAGGCGACCAACAAGCGGCTCGAAGCCCAGCTCCACGAGCGGCTGGCGGCAGCGGAGCAATCGATCGCCGCCACCCGCACCGCCGCCATGGGCCATGTCGGCGCCATCGCGGCAGACACCGCGTCCGCCATCGTCGAGCGCCTGATCGGACAGGCGCCCGCCGAGCACGAGGTCGCCGCCGCCTTGGGCGACGCGCTCAAGCGCTAGGATTTGCCATGCTCGAGCCCTTGCAAGAAACCGAGAACTGGGTCGCCCTGGCCTTCCTGCTGTTCCTCGGGCTATTGGCCTATCTCGGCGTGCATCGCAAGCTTATTGCCTCGCTCGATCAGCGCCAGGCCCGCATCAAGGGCGAGCTCGACGAGGCGCGCCGGCTCCGCGAGGAAGCCCAGGCGCTGTTGGCCGAGTTCGAGCGCAAGGGGCGCGAGGCCGAAGGCGAGGCTACAGCCATCATCGCCGGCGCCAAGGCCGAGGCCGAACGCCTGGCCGCCGAGGCCAAGACGCGGATGGAAGATTTCGTCGCCCGCCGTACCAAGATGGCCGAGGCCAAGATCACCCAGGCCGAGGCGCAGGCGCTGGCCGATGTCCGCTCCGCCGCCGCCGATGCCGCCGTCGCCGCGGCCGAAAAAATCCTCGCCGCCGCGGCCAAGGGCAAGGTCGCCGAAAACCTGCTGGCGCAGGGCATCGAGGACGTCAGAAAAAAATTCAACTGAGACGTCAGCCGCTGCAACGCTGTCGTGTAAAATTTGCCGATTAGCCGCAATTCCTGTGCATAAGACGTTTCACAACGCGGCGACGGTCTTTGCATACCGCGGCCGTTCGCTATCGTCGCCTTCGATAACTTGAAAAGCTGAACGGCGGCCAATCGGCGTGGCCGACGCATCGGAGGGACCCATGGTCATCTTCGATTGCAATGGCGTACTTGTAGACAGCGAACCGATTGTGAGCGCGGTCCTCGCCGAGTCCCTGACCCGCGCCGGATTTTCAGCGAATGCGGATGGTTTGGCGCGCCGCTACCACGGCCGGCGTCCGGCCGACGTGTTCGCGTCGGTCGAAGCGGCCACGGGCAAAAAGCTGCCGCCGAATTTCGCCTCCGGCGTTTCGGCCGAGACCGTGCGCCGTTTCCGCACCGAGCTGCGCGCGCTGCCCCATGTCGCCCATGCCCTGACCTGGGTGCGCGGACCAAAGGCCGTGGCATCGTCGTCGCCGCACGACCGGCTGCGCGCCGGTCTCGAGGCCGCCGGCCTGCTGCGCTTTTTCGAAGCGCGCTTGTTCTCGGCCAGCGACGTGCCCAACGGCAAGCCGGCGCCCGATCTGTTCCGCTTCGCCGCAGGGCGGCTGCAGGTCGATCCGGCCTCCTGCATCGTGGTCGAGGATTCGGTGCCCGGTGTCGCCGCCGCGGTCGCGGCCGGAATGACGGCGATCGGGTTTGTCGGCGGCAATCTAATGCCGGGCCGGCTCGCCCGAGACCTGGTCAACGCCGGCGCCCGCACCGTGATCGCCGACATGCGGGTTCTCAAGGCCACCATCAGCGACATTCGCGGCTGGTAATCGCTCCGCCCGCTCGTGCCTCAGTGCAGGCGCGGAGACGCCGGCACGGCGGCTCCGATCTGGGCCTTGATTGTACCGAATGTTCGAGTCTCTGTTCGGGGATAAGAGCCTTTAAGTATTTATTAACCAATTGCGCCGGACCATCTGGGCTCGGGGTGATGATTCTCGGAGGCTGCTATGCAATGCCTCACTTTTAGTTGCCCGCGGACCGGTCGCAAGATCGACAGCGGGATCAGTACGGATCGAAACACTTTCTCGAAAATTCAGACCGCCGAGCTTCGGCTGCGGTGCCCGTACTGTGACAATGCGCACCGATTTACGATTGAAAGTGGGTGTCTACCTGACGCGGCGTAAACGACTGCTCCACCCATCACCAGGTCGTGGCGCGTTGTTCCGCATTAGCGCGGCTGCTGACTTAAGGTGACTCCCACGCTCACGCAGAGTGAAGTTGCAATCGCCATTGCCAGGATCGATATCCACATCGTGCGCTCCGCGTGCTGCCTCGCTGATCAGTGAATCCGTCGGTCTCCGATTGGTTCCTTATTTGGCAAGCATTTTTAGAACAACAGCGGCGAGAGGCCGAAATAGCCCCCGAAAACGGGGAAGGAACTTCCAGGTGGAGTTCGCTCGAACACTAAGTAGGCGTCGCGGCTGACCTGTTGCCGGTCCTCAAGAACTAAAACGCACGCCAGTCCTTCGATATATTGCGGCGCCAAATCGACACGCGCGCATTGCTGCCAATCACTCAGGCACCGCGACTAAATTCTGTGCAATAAAAGGATCGCCGTCTTGACGCACCCGTGCGTCGGAACGTTTGACCGAGCGATATGTTTACACGGGGAGGGCAGAACGGCGGTGCCGGATGTCTCGCTTGCCCAATAGTCCAGACCGTGTTTTTTCGGCGAGCCGAAGCGATGACAAGATGGTCGATGCCGAGATCGCCGAATTATTTGCATCTCAGCCGCTGAGAGCGGGGGAGCTCTATGCAAATCCAGTCGCGCAGACGAGGATAGGAATGCTCATAGCACGAGCAATGACTAGTCCAACGAGCCCACGAAGCCGACCCAAGTCTCGCTAGGTCCAAGTCTCGCTAGGTCTCGATCAGCACAACAGCGCGCCCGCATATTCAGTTCGATCCCGTCAATCGTTTTCCGCGCCGGGTCTGAATCCCCCTTGCGCAGGAATGAGCGGAATAAGTATTCACCCCGTCTTGGCGGGCTTGGCCTTCGGCTTCGGCTTGGGCGCCGGCTTGGGATGATCCTGCGCCGCGGCGGCGATCGGATCGAAGCCGATATAGACGACGTAATTGTCCAGATCGGCCGGCATCGGGAAGGTTACGCCTTCCTCGATATGGGTGAAGGTCGGATTTTCGGTCGCCGACGCCACGGTCACCGGAATGCGAATGAGCTGGGTGACGATCGGCTTGGTGTGAGCGGTGGTCTCCTCGACCACGGCGATGCGCAGCGGCACGTCGACTTGTCCGGGGCCGCCGGCCGGTCCGACGATGATGCGGCCTTCGACACCGATCTTCATCACGACATTGCCGCTGACCAGGGCGCATTCGCGCGCGGCGCGCACGAACGTGCCCTGATATCTCACCGCCATCGCCCCGTTGTTGGTGCTGTTGGCGTCACCGGCGCTGCTGCTGGTGGCGCCGATGGTCAGCGTGGAAGCGCCGGACCGGATATTGATCAGCGGGCAATCGATCTCCTGCGTTGTTCCGGTGACCGATTGCTGCGACGTTGCCGTCGAGCGGGAGAAGAAGCCAGAGATCTTGTCCGTAAAGGACGGCGAGCTCGACGCCGGCGGGGCGCCAGCCGCGGGCGCCGACGGCGTGCCGAGGAGGCTAGTCCCCGAGCAACCCGACGCCAGGAGCGCCACGAAAAACAACGCCGCGGTCGATGCGCAATGGCTCCGCCGCCTCGCGGCCGGCACTGTGACGCCTGACAAAATAATATGGGTGTTCCGTCGCATTCCCCAACTCATCGCCTCGGCCGCGATGCCCCCAGCCTTATACCAAACGAACCGTGGCCTTCCCAAGGCGCCTGCCTTCCCTCCGGGGGGAGGCCGGGAGGTTTGGTTAAGACGGCGGCCCGTCCTTCAGCCGGGCATAGAGCAGGTGATCCTGCCAGATGCCGTTGATGCACAGGTATTCGCGCGCATAGCCCTCGCGCACGAAGCCGGTATTCTCCAGAAGCCGC
>Ga0210398_10004666_pt1 | contig 12830 bp, 13 predicted proteins | sample IncBWC4OmetaG_FD_161047 | JGI IMG/M metagenome (GOLD analysis project Ga0210398, IMG submission 161047) | Forest soil microbial communities from Barre Woods Harvard Forest LTER site, Petersham, Massachusetts, United States - Inc-BW-C-4-O | ecosystem: Environmental > Terrestrial > Soil >... | reverse complement strand
CAGCCGGCATCGCGAAAATCCTTTTCATCGTGTTTCTGATCGGGGCGGTGGTTACTTTCTTGATGAGCCTGGGCCGTCGGGTCTAGAGCACAGGAGAACAGGATGCAAACAGTATCGGATACGGCCAAGGGCGTTAACGACTTTGCCAACGGCCAAGTCAAGAGTTTTCTGGACAATGTCGAGGATTTGACCAAGGCATTGAAAGATGTCGATTCGCCCGACATTGCTAAAGTTCGGGCCAAGGTAAAGATTGCGTTGGCCGCTGCGAAGAGCGCGGTGGCTGATACGGCCTCGCAGCTGCGCGATCAGGCGCAGCAGGTCGGAAGACAAACCGACACGTTCGTGCGCGACAATCCTTGGCAGGTGATCGGAATCGCTGCACTGGTGGGTCTGGCGGTGGGGATCTTCGCGTCACGCCGCTACGACTAAGCAGCGCTGGAATGGCGGCGCCTCAAGCGCGCCGCCATTCCGTTCGGCCCCCCGGCTTGTCCTCGAGCAGGATTCCCGCGGCACTCAAGACATCGCGGATCCGGTCCGATTCGGCAAAGTCCTTGGCGGCACGCGCCTCGCGACGCGAGGCCAGAAGCGCCTCGACTTCGCTGTCGGAGAGGCTTTTGTTTCCGGCACTGCGCTTCAAATAGTTATCGGGGTCTTGCTGCAAAACCCCCAAGATCGCGCCTAACGCGCGCAGCGTCGCAGCGCCGTTCGATGCCGCCGACGCATCCCCGGCCGCCTTCGCAAGATTTAAGTTCCGCGCAACTCCCTGCATGACGGCAAACGCTTCCGGTGTATTGAAGTCATCGTCCATGGCGGCGCGGAATCGCGCGACTTCGGCAGCGTCCACGACGCCTTGCGGCGCCGCGTCCTTCAGCGCCCGGTACAGGCCCAACAAAGTCTCATCCGCCTGTGCCAACTGCGCCGCGGAATAGTTGATCGGGCCGCGATAGTGGCTGCTAAGGAGAAAGAAACGCAAAACTTCAGGATCGCGCAGCGTTTTGAGCACTTCGCGCACCGTGAAGAAATTGCCGAGCGATTTCGACATCTTCTCGTCATTGACGCGGACGAAACCGTTGTGCATCCACATATGCACGAAGGGCGCATCGCAGGCCGCGCATGACTGCGCGATCTCATTTTCATGATGCGGAAATTTCAAATCCTCGCCGCCGCCGTGCAAGTCGAAGTAGTCTCCCAATAAGCTGGTCGACATGGCGGAACATTCGATATGCCAGCCCGGTCTGCCGGTCCCCCAGGGAGACGGCCATGAGGGCTCCCCGGGTTTCGCATGTTTCCACATCACGAAGTCGAGAGGATCGTGCTTTGCCTCGTCGACCTGCACGCGCGAGCCAGCGCGCAGATCATCGATCTTCTTGCGGGAAAGTTGCCCATAGTTTGCAAACTTGCGCACCGAGTACATCACATCGCCATTGTCGGCGGCATAGGCAAAGCCTTTGTCGATCAATGTCTGAATCATGGCGATGATCGGCGCGATGAATTCGGTGGCGCGCGGCTCGAGATCAGGGTTCTGCAGGCCGAGCGTGGCACAGTCCTCATGCATGGCCACCGTGAAGCGCCGCGCCAGATCCGCCCAGTTCTCGCCGTTCGCCGCGGCGCGCTCGATGATTTTGTCATCGATATCGGTCACATTGCGCACATAGGTCACGTTGTAGCCCAATGAACGCAGGTAGCGCTGCACCAGGTCGAATGCAACCAGCATGCGAGCGTGACCGACATGAATGTAGTCATAATTCGTCATGCCACAGACGTACATGCGGACTTCGTTGGGCCGAAGAGGTTTGAACTCTTCTTTCTCGCCGCTCAAAGAATTATGGATTTTGAGCATGAATTTCCAGCCGGCGCCGCACCGTATCCGCAGGAATGAGCTTCAGCAGCAGTGCCAGCTCGGGGCCGTGTGCTCGGCCGGTCAAGGCCACCCGCAGCGGCATGAATAGTTCCGGTCCCTTGCGCCCCGTCTGCTCCTTCAAGCGCTGAGTGAGCAATTTCAAATTGCCGTTCGAGCGCTCGCTGGCATCAAGTGCCGCGGAAAAGAATTTGGGCCCCGCGGCGGCGACGATGCGCTGCTCCTCCGCGCCCAAAGGCTCGAGCTCGCCGTTCAGCACCTTGCGCCAAGCGGCGGCGTCGGCCGGCAAAATCACATTGTGGCGCACCAGATCGATGAACTCGATAGAGTCGTCCGCCGCCAGCCACGCACGGAAGTCCGCTGCCGCCAGACGTTCCAGAGATTCCTTTTGCCAATGCATCAATTGGGACACCTCGAAGCGCGCCGGCGCCCGGCCCAAATGCTGCGGCCGGAAATGCCGGGGCATTTCGGCGGCAGGCAGCCAGCCATCGATGTCGCTGGCATGGCCCAGTCGAAACAGGTGATTGAGCACGGCAATGCTCAAGAATCCACGCTCGCGAAACTCATGCACGCTAGTGCTGCCATGCCGCTTCGATAAAGGCGCGCCGTCGTCCCCCACCAGGAGCCCGACATGTCCGTAGGCGGGGCTGCGCATGCCGAGCGCATCCAGCAGCATGATTTGCCGCGGCGTGTTGGTCAGGTGATCATCGCCGCGCAACACCTGCGTGACACCCATGGCGGAATCGTCAACCGCATTGCAAAAGAAGAACGCCGGCGTGCCGTCCTCGCGGCGAATGATGAAATCACCGATGTCGTTGCTCGCAAATTGCTGCGGCCCGTGAACCGCATCGTTAAATTCAATTTGCCTGTCGATGGGCACGGCAAACCGCAGCGTCGGCCTCAAGCCGCGTGTCTCTCGCTCGGCGCGCTCGGCCGCTGTGAGTCCCCTGCAGGTGCCCGCGTAGCGCGGTGCCTTGCCCGACATGCGCTGCAGCTTTCGCGACAGTTCCAGATCCTCCGCGGTGCAGTAGCACGGGTAGGCCAAGGCTCGCGCCAACAATTGCGCGTACAAATCGCGATAGAATTCGCCGCGCTCCGCCTGCCGGTACGGGCCCGAGGGACCTCCCACATCGGGCCCCTCGTCCCAATCCAATCCCAGCCAACGCATGTCGGTCATGAGCTGGTCGCGAAACCGATCCTGGCTGCGCTCCAAGTCGGTGTCCTCGATGCGTAAAATGAACTTTCCGCCGGTTTTGCGGGCCCAAAGATGGCTGAAAAGAGCCGTACGAGCATTGCCCAGGTGTAAAGCTCCCGTGGGACTGGGTGCAAACCGCGTGATGACCGGCGACTCGTTGATTGCGGACATATCTCAAGATTGTACCTATTCGAGTAGAATCCCGGCGTATGAAACAACTTTTACCGAGTCTTGCATTGCTGGGCATGATCTGTTTGCACCCGTCGGTCGCGGCCGAAAAGGCGGCTGATCCTAAACCTGCGCCCAAGCCGGCGTCGGCGGCGTATTCACCGCAGATTCAAGTATTCACGTCGATGGGAAACTTCACCATCGAATTGAACCCGGAGCGCGCACCGCTGACCGTGGCCAATATTTTGGCGTACGTCGATGCCGGCCACTACACCAACACCCTGATTCACCGCGCCGTCGCTAATTTCGTCATTCAGGGCGGCGGCTTCAATGCCGACTACACGCCCAAAGCCGCGACTCTGAAAGTCCCCAACGAATCCGGCAACGGCTTGAGCAATGTGCGCGGCACGGTGGGTTTGGCGCGTACCTCGGATCCCCACGGAGGCAATGCTCAGTTCTACGTGAATCTGAACGACAACGCTGCGCTCGATCCCAATGCGACGCGCTGGGGTTATGCGGTCTTCGGCCGCGTGATCGATGGCATGGATGTGGTCGATCGGATCGGCAACGTTCCCACGGGCGCGCACGGCCCCATCAAAGAGGAAACGCCGATAAAACCTGTCGTGATCCTGAAGATCGAGCGCGTTACCGGCTCGAGCGGCGGCAGCGTTCCGAAGCCTTAGCCTGCCCGAGTAATCCGCGGTGACCGTACTCTTCATCTCGGATTTGCACATCGACGCAACTCGGCCGGCGATCATCGCGCAATTCTTGGAGTTCCTGCAGACCGAGGCAAAGAACGCCGCGGCCTTGTACATCTTGGGCGATCTGTTCGAGTCATGGATCGGCGATGATGCGCCGGACCTTGCGCAATCGGCGGCCATTGCCGGCCTGCGCACGCTCACTTCAAGCGGCGTGCCCTGCTTCGTCATGCATGGCAATCGGGATTTTTTGCTGTCGCGCCGGTTCTGCGAAATGACCGGCGCGCAATTGCTGCCTGATCCCCTGATCATCACCCTCTATGGCGAAGCGGTCTTGGTCATGCATGGCGATGCGCTATGTACCGACGATCAAGCCTATCAACGATTGCGCGCGACGGTAAGGGATACCGACTGGCAGCGCCAGTTCTTGGCGCTGTCGATTGAATCGCGTCGGGCGCTCGCCGGCGCGGCCCGCGCCGGCAGTCAAGCGCACACCGCCGCGATGGAGCATGCCATCACGGACGTCAATGCCGACAGCGTCGCGATGGCCTTGCGTGGCGCCGGAACCTCGACGCTCTTGCACGGCCATACGCATCGGCCGGCCCTTCACACCTTGGAAGTGGATGGGAGACCTCGCACCCGCATCGTCTTGGGGGATTGGTACGAACACGGCAGCGTGCTGCGCTGGGATCAGCACGGCCCCGAGCTTCAGTCGCTGCCGCGCGGCTGAACCATGACATCTATCGCGTGTTGCGGGGGACCGGAATGAAATCTGAACACCGGATCCGGCTCCGTGATCAGTTGCGCCTCGCGCGTGGCAAAGGCCGCAATTCGTTGCTCCAGACTCAAGCCCGCTCGCGCCGCCGCGCGCGCCGCGAGATCTACATAGAGCTGATAGTGCCGCGCTTCCGCTTCGTGCAGGCCGCGAAACAAATCGTCCAGCGGCGAAACCGTAGCCGCGCCCAATGCCGCGAACCGCTCGCACGAGCGCGCCTCAATGAACGCACCGCAGATCATCAGGTCCACTTCGCGCTGCGGTTCGCTGCTCGCGACCAGGCGCCGCAACTGCGTGGCATAGCGCCCGGGAGCCAAGCGTTGCGGCGCGATCTTCAGGGTACCGATCAACTTGGCGACTTGCTCGTAGTGGCGCAGCTCTTCGCGCGCTAGCCGCGACATCTTGTCGGTCAGCTCCAGATCTTCGGCATAGGCGAACATCAGGGCGAGCGCCGTCGATGCCGCCTTTTTTTCGCAATTCGCGTGATCGATCAACAACACATCGGGAAGCGCGCACGCCTCTACAATCCAGGCCGGCGGCGTCGCCGCGCGCAGCAACGGGTGGGCAAACGCCGCGGTGCCGCTCATGCTGGGATTTTCAGGGCGGAGATGGCGGCCAGCAACTCGCCGGCGGATTGATAGCGATCGCCGGGCGACTTCGCCAGCAACCGCCGCAGCAGCCCCTCGTAGCTGGCAAATTGCGGCGCAATCTCCGGCAATTCGGCGCGCTTATGCTTGTAGATGACTTCCATCGCCGTCGCGCCGTTGTAGGGTTTGCGGCCGATCAACATTTCGTAGAACACCACGCCCAGGCTGTAAAGATCGCTGCGCGCGTCGATGATCTCCGCGTGGCCCTGCTCCGGGCTCATGTAGTAAGGCGTACCGAAAATCTCGCGCGTACCGGTGAGGGAGATGTCGTCTTCGTTCGCCTTGGCCAGGCCGAAGTCGATCAAGCTGACGCTGTCGTCCGGGCGCAGCATCACGTTGGCAGGCTTCAGGTCCCGATGCAGCACTCCCACAGAATGGATGGCCTCGAGCGCGCTGGCGATTTGCCGCAGAAACAGGAGCGCCATGAGCGGCGCGAGCGGTGCTTTCAGCATGCGCTGGCGCAGATCGCCCGCCGGAAAATGCTCCATCGCGATATAAGCGTGATCGTCGGCGACGCCAAGATCATAAATGCGCACGATGTTCTTGTGATTCAGGCCCGCGACGATTTCATATTCCTGCAGGAAACGATCGAAGCTCACGAAACGCTCCGAGACGTCTGGTACCTGGCTGAATACTTTCAGCACCACCACCGTCCCCGCGCGCTCGCTCTCGGCAAGATAGATTTTGCACATACCGCCGCTGCCAACCTGCCGGATGCAACGATGCCCGCGGATGATCACCGTGCCGAAGCGGTATCGATTCTCGTACTCCGGATTGGCGCGCAGCAGCGCGAGCGCCTTGCGGTGCTCGTTCGACGCGGTGACGATCATCTTGAGCAGACGGGTGCGATCGATCTTGCGGCCGTAGAGCCGCGTGACACCGCCGGTCTCGGGCAGCGGAAATTCCGGGGTATCCTCGAGCAGCAGCAAGATGATCGGCGCAAACTCGGGTTTAGCCGCCTGCACTGCCGCGAAATCGATGGCGGCATCCGTCGGCGCGGCGCTGACGATGATGACCGCATCGAAACCGGCCGCGGCAAAATTGCCGTCGAGCTCGGGCTCGTTGCCCAAGGCATGCTCGACGATCGCGGCATCCGGCCATTGGATTTCAACGTGCTTTCGGACCAGCAGTCGATGTTCGTCGCGGGCTGCAATCACCAGTAGGCGCATATTCTTTGCCGAAAACCGGCGCCGGCTAGGAGCCTGCCTATTCCAGCGCGGGTTTCTACAGTATCCGGACGGATTTGAGGCCGCGGCCGGCGCCCCGGCGCTGCTGCTTGGCCTCGTCGGACCGCTCTTCCTGCAAACGCGCCAGGTATTCCGGCGTCACATCCCCGGTCACGTACTCGCCCGAGAAGCATGAAGTATCGAAGTTCTCGATCTTTGCGTTGTCGTGGCGGACCGCATGTTCCAGATCATCCAAGTCCTGATAAATGAGCCAATCGGCGCCGATGATGTCGCGCACTTCATCGTCCGTGTGTCCGGCAGCCACCAGTTCGGATGCATCCGGCATGTCGATGCCGTAGACGTTCGGGTAGCGCACGGGAGGCGCTGCCGAAGCGAAAAAAACTTTCCTGGCACCCGCTTCGCGCGCCATGTCGATGATTTGCGCCGAGGTGGTGCCGCGCACGATGGAGTCATCGACCAGCAGCACGTTCTTGCCTCGGAATTCCAGATCGATGGCGTTGAGTTTGCTGCGCACCGACTTGGCGCGCTGTTCCTGGCCCGGCATGATGAAAGTGCGGCCAATGTAGCGATTCTTGATGAACCCCTCGCGATATTTGACGCCGAGCAATTGTGCGACCTGTACGGCGCTGGTACGGCTGGTGTCCGGAATGGGAATGACCACGTCGATGCCGTGCTCGGGCCGCTCGCGTTTGATCTTCTCCGCCAGGCGCTCCCCCATGCGCAGGCGCGCCTTGTACACGGAGATGTTGTCGATGATGGAATCGGGCCGGGCGAAATACACATATTCAAAAATGCAGGGTGTGTGGCGCGCCATCGCCACGCATTGCTGCGCGTAAAAGCGCCCCTGCTCATCGATGAACACCGCCTCGCCGGGCGCGACGTCGCGCACCATATCGAAACCCAGCATATCGAGCGCCACGCTCTCGGACGCGAGCATCCATTCGGTGCCCTTCTTGGTATCGCGCTTGCCGATCACCAGCGGCCGAATGCCGTTGGGATCGCGAAACCCCAAAATGCCATGGCCGATCACCATGGCCGTCACCGCATAGCCCCCCCGGCAACGGCGGTACACCGCGTTGGCGGCCGCAAATACGTCCGCCGGCGTCACCCGTGGCGTTCCAACCCGCTCGAGCTCGGAGGCCAGGACATTGAGAAGTACTTCGGAATCGGAACTGGTATTTAAATGCCGGCGATCCTCGCGCACCAGAACCTCGGTGAGCTCGCGCGCATTGGTCAGGTTGCCGTTGTGGCCCAGGCAAATTCCGTAAGGGGAGTTGACGTAAAAAGGTTGTGCATCATGCGCGCTGTCGCACCCGGCGGTGGGATAGCGCACGTGGCCGATGCCGATATTTCCCTTGAGCTTGAGCATGTGCTTCTGCTGGAACACATCGCGCACCAGACCTGAGTCCTTGCGCATGAATAGCTCGCCGTCCTGCGCGGTCATGATGCCGGCGGCATCTTGGCCGCGATGCTGTAGCACCGTCAGCGCATCGTAGATGCGTTGATTGACCGCGCTGGTTCCGACCATTCCGACGATTCCGCACATGAGGGATCTCCGCTACTTAGGTCTGACTTTCACTCCGGTCAGGCGCTCGAGCTTTGCCCAAGGCTCGCCCTTCTCTCCCACCATCGCGCGCAACCAATCGCCGACGGTCTCACCGTACGGAATCAGCTTCGAGCGGCCCCACCAATCCTCGTCGGTCATATGCAGTAGTTCGCCGCCGATGACGACGAGACCCACAAGCACCAGGCCGCGCAGGATGCCGAAGAATAGTCCAATGACCCGGTCTAGCGGACCCAGGCCCGCCGCGCGCGTAAAGTAGCTGAGCAGCATTCCCACGACCCAGCCCACCAACAGCACGAGCACCAAAATCACCAAGCGTCCCACCCAGGGCGCTATTTTCGGATCCGCGAGCAGACCGCCCAGATGCGGTTCAATGATGGGGCCGAATTGCCAGGCGGCCCAGATGGCGAGGACCCAAAAGGCGACCGAGACTGCTTCTCGAATAAAGCCGCGCAGCGCGCCAATAAGTGTTGATCCCAACAGAATCAACAGGATTAGAACGTCGGCACCGGTCAATATTTCGCCTCCTCCTGCCAGCCACATATTCTACCGGAGCCGCGCCGACGCCGTCCTGAATCGATTGCAAAATGAGAAATCACGCGGCCGGGGCCACCAGGCTTCCCGCATGTCCCAGCGATTTGAGCTTAGCGGCCATCCGCTCGGCTGATTCGCGGTCGGCCAACGGTCCTACACGCACGCGGTATCGCAACGAAGTTCCCGAGCCGCCTGCCAACACAAACACCGAAAACCCCTGCCCTTTGACCTGGCGGGTCAAGTTATCGGCGTTCGCACGGCTCGCGAAGCTGCCGAGCTGCACGGACCAGAACCTCACGCCGCTTGATGTGGGGGAAGACGCGGCAGATTCAACGGGCGCAGGGCGCGCAATCGCCGCTTTTGCCAACGATTTTGCCGTTGCGCTGCTCGTCGGCGCGGGCGCCGAAGACGGCGAAGGCGCAGCGACAATCCCTGCAGCGGGCGCGGCGGATGAGGCCGCGGATGCGGCGGCGTCCTGAGGCGGTGCGGGCTCAGCGTCCGCGTTCGCCGGTGCCTTGCTGGTCGTCAGGTCCACTGTGACGTTGCGAATCGGTTCGGGCGCAGCCGCCGGCAGAGTTGGCGCAGGCGCGGCATTCGGTTTTGGACCCGACAGCAATTCCGGCACGACCAACACTACCAGCGCAACCAGGATCGATGCGCCGATCAGCCGTTCTTTGACGCGACGGTCCATCACGGCGAAGTATATTCGGGACGCGCCGCCGGCGGCAGCCATCCTCTGGATTCGAGCCAGTCGATCGCCGGCCCGACGGTGTGAAAGGATCCGAACACGACGATTCGATCCTCGCGCCCCGCTGCTTTCAAAGCGGCGGTACAGGCGCCCGCAACACTGTCCGCGGCGATGACAGGTCCCCGCACCTCATCTTGCACCACGTCCGCCAGCGCCTGTCCGCTGCGGCCGCGCGTGCCGTCGACTGACGCGCACCACCATGAGTCGATGCAGTGATCCAGCATGGAAACGATTCCCGCCGCATCCTTGTCCGCCAGAATTCCGCACACCGCCAAAGTCTTGCCCGGGAAGGGGTTGGCATTCAAATTGCGCGCCAGTACCCGCGCGGAGTCCGGATTGTGTGCGACATCCAAGATCCACGTCGGCGAGCCGTCGCCGGGGTTGATTGTTTGGAAGCGGCCAACCAGGCGGACAGCGCTGAGTCCCCGCGCAATGGCGGCGGCGGGTATGGTCAAACGTGGGGAAATTTCCTCGAGCGCCGCCAGCGCCGTCGCAGCGTTGGTGAATTGAATATCACCCCTCAGTGCCGGCGCGGGCAGGTGCGGCAAGTCCCAGTGGGTGCCGCGGTAGCGCCACCCGTCACCGTCGAGAACGTAGTTGTATTCGATCGCGAGCCGCTTCAGCGGCGAATTTAAGCTGCGCGCAACGCTCTCGAGACCCAGGGACGGCTCGCGGCCGCCGATGACCGCGGTCTTTCCGGGACGAAAGATTCCGGCCTTCTCGCGCGCGATGGCCTCGAGCGTATCGCCCAGGTATTCCTGATGATCAAGGCCAATGCTGGTAACGACGGCAACGTCAGGATCAACCACATTGACGGCATCCAATCGTCCGCCCATGCCGATTTCCAGCACCCAGACATCGAGCTTGGCCGCCTCGAAAATCAACAAGGCCGCGAGTGCGTTGAATTCGAAAAAAGTCAGCGCCACCGAGCCGCGCGCGGCTTCGATTTTTTCGAAGGCTGCCACCAGTTCTTCCGTATGCGCCAAGCGGTCGTGAACGCGAATGCGTTCGCGGTAGTCGCGAAGATGCGGCGAGGTAAAAGTGCCGACCTTGAAACCCGCGGCGCCTAAGATGGCCTCGCAATAAGCGCTAACCGAGCCCTTGCCGTTCGTACCGGCGACCGTGATAACGGGGACCGTGGGCTGCCGCCACGCAAGCTGTTCGAGCACCAGGCGCAACCGCTCCAAGCCCAGATCGATTGCTTGCGGGTGCACCTGTGCTTGGTAGGCCAACCACTGCTCGAGACTCCGCATGAGGTTCGGCCCTTTAAGCCGCGGCCGGTTCTTTGCCGCTCAGCAATCGCAGCATGGCGCCGATGCGGTCGCGTAACTCGCGCCGGTCGACAATCATGTCCAGAGCACCGTGCTCGAGCAGAAACTCGCTGCGTTGAAAGCCTTCCGGCAATGTTTCGCGCACGGTCTGCTGAATGACCCGCGGCCCGGCGAAACCGATCAGTGCTTTGGGTTCGCCGATATTGATATCGCCGAGCATCGCGAGGCTGGCCGATACGCCGCCCATGGTCGGATCGGTCATTACGGAAATAAACGGCAGACGGGCTTCGGACAGACGCTTGAGCGCCGCGCTGGTTTTTGCCATTTGCAGCAACGAGTACAGCGCTTCCTGCATGCGCGCTCCGCCGCTCGCCGAGAAACAGACCAGGGGCATGCGGTGCTCCAGGCAATGCTCAACCGCACGCACGAATTTCTCGCCGACCACCGATCCCATGGAACCGCCGAGAAACCGAAACTCGAATGCGCAAGCAACGACGTCGAGGCCTTCGAGTTTTCCAGCTATCACGATGATCGCGTCGCGCTCGCCGGTCTGTTTCTGAGCTTGCAGCAGCCGGTCTTTGTAGCGCTTGGAATCCTTGAATTTGAGCGGATCTTCGGGCTCGACCTTGGCCGCTATTTCAGTCGTCGACCCGGTATCGAGAAATTTCATGATGCGCTCGCGACCGTTGATGCGCATGTGATGGCTGCACTTGGGACAGACATACAAATTGCGGTCGATCTCGGCTTTGTACAGCACGGCATCGCAGGCGGGACACTTGGTCCACAAGCCTTCGGGCACCGAACGGGTGCGGCGCTCGGTATTGATCCGCGACGGGCGGATTCGCTCAAACCAGGACATGCTAGGCGCCTATCGGAAATGCGTTGAACAGGGCGCTTAGTTTAAACCAATTTGGCCGGTCGGCGCTGGGATCGCGAAATCCTTGGGATACTCCACGCGCCAAAGGTACAAGCCCTCCGCAGGCGCGGTAGCCCCGGCGCAACGTCGATCGGCGCCGGCCAGCACCTTGGCCATGGCGGCCTTAGGGTCGGCCTCCCGCTGCACGTCGAGCAGCGTCCCGACAATATTGCGGACCATGTGATGCAGATAGGCATTGGCGGTGATCTGCAGCGATACCAAGTCGCCCGCTCGAGTCACCTCGATGGCATCGACACGCCTGATCGGGGTTTGCGACTGGCACTCGACGGATCGGAACGCGGAGAAATCGTGCTCACCGATCAGTGCCTGAGCGGCCGCGTGCATAGCCAGCGCGTCGAGCGGCCGATGAATCCAAGCGGTGCGCGCGCGCTGCAGCGCTGATCGGGCGCTGCGATTCAAGATGACGTAGCGATAAATGCGCCGAGACGCCTTGTGGCGCGCGTGAAAGCCCATGCTGACCTCGCCGGCCCATTGCAAAGCAATGCTGGGCGTGAGCCTGGTGTTCGCGCCTAAGACCCACGCGCGCGGCGAACGCTGCGCATGCGTATCGAAATGAATGACCTGCCCCAGCGCGTGTACGCCGGCGTCGGTTCGCCCCGCGCAGATTGCCACCACCGGATGCCCGGCAACGAAGGATAACGCGGCTTGCACCGCGTCTTGAATCGACGTGCAGTGCGCTTGCGACTGCCAGCCGGCGTAGTCGGTGCCGTCATACTCGATGATGGCGGCAACGCGGCGGCCGAGCTCGGTCACGTTAGCCGGGCAGATTCTCGATTAGGCGCTGCGCTTCTTGTTTCTGGCTCGCAGAACCTTCGCTGACGACTTCCTCGAGAATGCTGCGCGCGCCTTCCGGATCGCCCATATCCATATAGGCTCGCGCCAAATCCAGCTTGGTTCCCACCTCGCTCATCGTCACCGGCTCTAGTTCCGGTAGCGCGAGTTCTTGCGTCTTGATCTTGGTGGTGCGCTGGGTGGTAATCGTCTTGAGCTTGTTGGTGGCGGCCGACTCCGAACCATTGAGCGCGTCGCCGACATCCAAATCGACCTTGCGGTTGCGTTGGCTGGCTTCGAACACCTCAGTGGAGAAAACTTCGTCCTCCGCTCGCGGCTGTTCGACGGTATCACCGGACCCTAGCGCGTTGGCCAGTCGATCGAGATCCAGGTCGATGCTGTCGGCGTTGAGGCCGCGCAATCGAGACGTCGAATCCACATCGTGCCGCTCCGGTTCTTGAACGTCCGAATACTCGG
>Ga0210398_10004665_pt1 | contig 12831 bp, 12 predicted proteins | sample IncBWC4OmetaG_FD_161047 | JGI IMG/M metagenome (GOLD analysis project Ga0210398, IMG submission 161047) | Forest soil microbial communities from Barre Woods Harvard Forest LTER site, Petersham, Massachusetts, United States - Inc-BW-C-4-O | ecosystem: Environmental > Terrestrial > Soil >... | reverse complement strand
AACCTCGCAGCCGGTCGAGGGCAAGGGACGGCCCCTCCAATGGCCGACTATCGTCAAGATCAAAGGGATCATGTCGCAGGTTTTTCAACACGGCCAGCGGCATGAGTTGATCCCAGCAATCATCGGGGCGGATGGCCGGCCAAGTAACCCGGTACTGCTTGCGCGTACGAAGTCGGAGTCGAGTTACGAGGCGATCGTCGTCTCCCCCGAGCAAATGATCTACATCCTCGGTAGTGGGCTGTTTTGAATTTCAGTAGCAGACTGTGTACAGCCCAACGAGACTGTTGTAAACGAAAACGCAACGCGAAAGAACATCCCGGCCAATGAGGGCGTGGAATCCTTGAGGTAGCAGCAACTCGGCGCATATCACCGGAAGGTTGCCAATGCTCAGCGGGAGATGCGTAGGATCAGCGCCCGGCACGACGAGGCTAATATCGTATTGATCAGCCTCGTGGGGCTGGGTACCTGTTGATGGCGTATTGACAGAGACTTTACCGGTTGCTGTAAGGGCTAGAGTTTCTAAAACAGAGGGATCGACGCACGTGCCGCTAGCGCCCGTGTCCACGAGTGCCCGTATTGGAACCGCCGCAGGCGGGACGGAAGAACTGGCTATCAGGGCAGCCTTACGCGCTTCACTGACGCCGACAAGGGCATTCAGCAAACAACCTTGCGGTGTTATTTGCAGGGTAAAGTGGGGCAAGCTTGCCTTTACGCAACGCGGTTAGAGCATGAATCGACGAAGCGAGATATGAATTGCACCTGCTCAATTGACTTGATCTGCTTCACCAGAAAAGGATCGAGCTTGAATTTGGAATACCCTTCCTTAATCGCGTCTTCATAACTCGTGAAGGTGTCGATAACGTCCTCACCGTGTATAAGGACGAACTTACCTTCTTGGGCGGTCAGTTCTGGGAGCTTCGCCTTATAGGTTTCGAGTTCTTTTTCCAGTGCCATAAGCTCCTTTCTGGCAGTATCAATGTCCCTTGGGCTTGCGTCGGGATTGTCCCACTTTTTTAGACGAAAATGCCAGAGAAAAGTTGCTTAGGCGGCAATTTTAACGCCCGAATCGGGAATCAGAGAAACCAGTTCGTGCAGCCCCCAAACGTGATCCGTAAGTCCCGCTTCCATTCGGGCGTCACGCGGAGCGTCTGATGGACACGGCAGAAGTTGTAAAAGGCGTGGTAGATCGCCACGTGATGGCAGTGATTCTCAAATTTTTTTGAGAACGCATTCGTTAGCCGCGTGAAGCGTCGAACGCCCATGCGAAGATTTAGATTCTGCCGTTCGATGTAGCTGGTCGAGATGTGCTCGGGATCGGGCGAGCCGCTGAGTATGCCTGTGCGAGTGCCGATGCACTGCGCGGGGCTGTAGCGCGTATCGGGATGATCTGAGGGCGCGCCGTACAGCTTTATCAGCATCGCGTAATCCACGTCCATTCCGAACGCACCTTCGACAGCCTCCGCATAAGCACGATGCCCGTCAGTTGTGATCTGAATGCGCGTGGTCACACGCGATGCTAAATCCTCCATGAACTTGCAAGCCCAGCTTGCATCCCGCCCCCCGCACAGATACGAAAGAATCAGCTTTGTATCGGCGTCAATTCCAATCCACGTCCAAACGCTGCCCGCTCCGGTGCCCTTCTTTTCCTCGGGAACGTTCTTTTCCTTCGCATAACAGAAACTCCATACTTCATCGCACTGTACACGCTGGCAGCGAACGCCACGAACAGCCGCATTATGATGCGCAGCACAAGCCGCACCGAGATCACGAATCAGCTTTAGGACCGCATCTTTGCAGGTTTCTGTCATCCGGCAAGTCGCCCGGATACTGTTTCCTTCTACTAGGGCATTGACGACTCGGGCACGGCGTTCAATACTCAAGCGATTCATAATGAAGCAATAATATGCTTGAGCGCCCATGCTGTCAATAAAATAATGCATCTAGCCTGTAAAAGTTCATTATTTTATTGCTTTCAGTGTAGATGCCTGTTAGTGTTTGGGTGTCAGCCTTTTTGGAGGTAAACAAATGCCCGCAGAAGCAGTGGAGCAACCTGTAGAAACGAGCCCGTCAGAGCCGCTGGAAACCCCGACAGCAGAACGTGGACGTTCTACCATCAGTTTCCCCTATAACGATCTTGACGATGCTGTGACCGTCGCCAAAGCCGTGCACGCAGTCGGCGGAACATCATGCGAGTGGGAGCAACTTGCTGCAAAGCTGAACCAGTCGCCTACCAGCGGCGCGTTCCGGCTTCGCATGTTAGCAGCGAAGACTTTCAACATTCTCACCTATGACAAAGGCAACGTGACCCTCACGGGCATCGGCACGCGCCTCTGCGATCCGCAGCAGGAGAAGTCGGGCCGTGCAGAGGCGTTTCTCGCTGTCCCTCTGTACTCGAAACTGTATGAACAGTTCAAGAGCGCAACCCTTCCTCCTACATCTGGATTGGAGTCCGTGATTGCAGGCATGGGCGTTTCACAAAAGCAGAAGGACAAGGCTCGCCAGGTATTTCAGCGTTCCGCAAAACAAGCCGGGTTTTCCGAGTACGGCGTAGACCGCCTTGTAATGCCATCAATTAAAGCGAGCAACGGTGCCACGGTAGCCCCAGTAGAGCCCACTGAACAGCCAAAGAAAAAAACAAAAGAAGACGACGAGGACGAGGACGAGCTTCATCCTTTCATTAAGGGTCTGCTCAAGAAGCTGCCTGTGCCCGACAGTGAATGGCCCAATGATAAACGTGCAAAGTGGCTACAGGCAGCGGTAAACATTTTCGACTTGATGTACACGGAGTCGGAAGACGACAGCCGCCGCACGATCACTATCGGCTTCCAAAAGGATTCTGCTAAATGAAGAAACGCCCGCTAAGCAGACGGGCGTTTCGAAAGGAGGTTCTATGTGTTACGGGTAACCGTTCGTAGTACGGTCACGAAGATCATTATCACCATTCGCAGTGGCGATGATGTCCTAGTGATCGAAGTGCCGATAACATAGCTGTTGCAGCAGTGACGGCGTGAGCGGTCCGATCAACCCCTCACGCACTTATTATAAACCCTCCTTTTCTTTAGCCCAACGGGCTTTCGCGGCCCGTTGGGCTATCGACTTCCGTTCCTCTGGGGACAGCGCGGCCGCTCTTGCATGACCACCCTTGAACCCTCCCAGCTTACCCAGCGCCACAGCAGCCGGGTTTTTCTTGCGCTCGGGAAAGCGAATAACCCTCCTAGGAGGAACCAACTCAGCGCCTATGGCCTGCTCCACTACACGGAGGGCATTTTGCGCGCTGTCCTTGCTTGAGCGTCTAGGCATGTTATTGATTATGCCATGAATCAGCCGTGGCTCCAAATCAATCAAAAAAGTCCGCACTTTCAGGTTAACGAAGGTGAGCGCGTCGTTACACCCGGCGGACGCTTTAACAGCCTGCTGGCCGTGCTGATGCTGATCATCCTAATCGTGCCGTGGATCATCGGAGTAATTTGCGTGCTCCGTATGATTTTCTGAGGGGAAATTCAAAACAGCCCACTACCACATCCTCGGGGAACTTGACACCGATGACACCCGCCTGGAGTGGATGGCAGCACTTCTTCATGCCGTAACTGGTCTGCGGCCGGAAGAGGCTTTTGGCTTGCAATGGTGGGATGTTGCCTGAGAGAAACCTGATCAACATCCGGCGTTGCTGGTCAAAGGGCAAGGTGACGGATGGTAAGAACCGAATCTCGATGACGCAGGTTGCGATGCATCCAGCGTTGGCTGAGGCCCTGCAACAATGGCGACGGGACACCGTGTACGGGCAAGACACGGACTGGATCTTCGCTTCGAGGAAAGCCAAGGGCACGAAGCCGCGCACGGCGGGTATTGCAGCTCAGGATTATCTCCGGCCGGCAGCCGTCAAAGCAGGAGTAATTCCGGCCGACTACCGGGGAAGATTTGGGTGGCACAACCTCCGCCACTCACTGGCAACGTTCTTCGGCTCGGAGGATGATGTCAGTTTGTCAACCATTCAAAGCATGATGCGTCATGCGAAACCTTCCACCACGTCGGGCTATGTTCATCGGGTCAACGATGCGCATATCCGCGCTCAGGGGAAGTTCCTGCAGGCGATAAATGTCACCTCACCCATCGTTCAAGAAGAATCTTGGGTGAGGCTTTGGGTGGCATGGTCTTGAAGGCAGTTCGAAATGGACGCTAAGCGACTGAAAGATATGGTAGGCACGAGGAGACTCGAACTCCTGACCTCTACCGTGTCAAGGTAGCGCTCTAACCAACTGAGCTACGCGCCTACATCTACTTTCAAGAGCTTGCAGCAACCGACGTCGCTGCGCCAGCTCGTTTGGGGACCGATAAGCATTTTACCACGCGATCTTAGCACTCGTCGGCGCCAGTGACAGGTTATAGAACGCGGCTCTACTCACTCGAAACCCTGGCATTCATCAGCTCTATGCGGTGAGGGCGTTGTTCGAGTCTGACAGCGGATTGCAGCCTCCGCGGAACTTTGTGTGGCCGCGCTTCGTAGCTAACCCTGTTCGCAATTGCGGAACCAATCGATACTCAAGGCTCTACTGCCTGACGTTGCAGGCTACAACAGGCACTAATGTAGAGAACCGCACTGCGTAGCAGCAATCGAGACTCTACCGCCTCTGAGCGCCAATCGAGATCGGTACCGGCGTTCTGAGAATACGGCTTGAAATGAAACCTTTAGGTAAAACACTTCGCGAGAAGCAGATCGGCCCATTTCGAATTGTCGAGAAATCCTACGGCTGCAATACCACCCTGGGCCGGCATCAGCATCAGACCGCTTATCTCTCTTTTTTGCTGTCGGGAGCTTATGTCGAGGTCTCGAGTCGCGGAGAAACCGTTTGTCCTTCCGGCACTGTGATTTGGCATCCTCCGGCCGAGACGCACAGCGATCGCTTTCATCCGCAAGGTGGGCATCTGATCGATTTCGAAGTTGCCGACTCGTGGTTACAGGAGGCCGCTCAGGGGCTGCGTCCGGTTGAGCAGCCTCGCATCTTCTGTGGGGGCCTGCCCTACGCCTTGGGGCTGCAGTTGTATCGTGAATTGAGCGCGGATACGAGCGTGGTCGAAAGCGTTGCTACCGAATTGCTCAGCTTTTTCTTTTCCGGCAGGATGGATCGCAATCCCCCAGCGTGGTTTCATCGCGTTCTGCAACGCGTCGGTGATATGGAGGGCAGGAACGCCTCCCTTGTGAGTGTGGCTCGCGAGGTGGGAGTTCATCCCGTGCACGTGGCGCGTAGTTTTCGTCGCTATCTGGGATGCACCTTTGGCGATCACTTGACAAAAACCCGTATCCAACGGGCCTTTGAGCTGCTGCTCAATCCGAAAAGGCCGATCGTGGACGTAGCCTACGCTTGCGGCTTTGCCGATCACGCCCATCTTTGCCGTACTTTCAAGAATTCAACCGGTATGACGCCCACTGCCTTCCGCAGCATCTTTCTGTCCAGAACCACAAGGCTCCGTTAAGTTCCGGCAAGGTTAATAGCGTTCAAGCCCTTTGCTTGTGCCCAGCTTATAAAAGATCTGTCATTCTCCAAACTGGGGGTCGGAATGAAGCGGATTTTCCTGGTTGTTGGGCTGTTCTGGGTCGGATCGTTTTGCATGGCGCAGCGTCTGCCGCAGACTGCGGTTCCGGATAGCTACAAGCTGACTCTTGCGCCGAACTTGACGAACAACACGTTTATGGGCGAGGAGACGATCCAGGTGCAAGTGCTGAAGCCCACCTCGGAGATCGTACTTAATGCAACCGACATCGATTTTCATAGCGTCACCATAACCAGTCCCAGCGGTACGCAAACAGCTAAAGTTACGCTGGATAAAGAGAAGCAGACGGCAAGTTTGGCTGTGCTCAAACCGCTTTCTGCCGGGCCAGCGACCATTGAAATTCGCTACACTGGGATTCTGAACGACCAGTTGCGCGGTTTCTACATTGGCAAGGACGATCAGGGACGGAAGTATGCCGCGACTCAATTCGAGGACACCGATGCACGGCGCGCCTTTCCGTCATTTGATGAGCCTGCGTATAAGGCCACGTTTGATGTCACCGTGATCGCCGACAAAGCCATGACCGTAATCTCGAATGGAAAGATTGTTTCCGACACTCCCGGTCCCGGAGAAGCGAAACACACGGTGCATTTCTCGACCAGTCCCAAGATGTCGTCTTACCTGATGGCTGTAATCGTCGGCAACTTTGAATACATCGAAGGCGAGTCGGACGGCATTCCGATTCGAGTTTGGACCAGTCCTGGCAAGAAGGAATTGGGCCGCTTTGCTCTAGATGCAGCCGAATTTAACTTGCATTATTACGATCGTTATTTCGGGATCAAATATCCATATGGCAAGCTCGACTTAGTCGGGCTCGCAGATTTCTCGGCAGGCGCCATGGAGAATACCGGCTGCATCACCTTCCGCGAGATTCTGCTGCTCCTCGATGAAAAGAACACGGCCACCAGTCTGAAAAAGACCGTAGCCTCAGTCCTCGCGCACGAGATGGCACATCAATGGTTTGGCGATCTGGTGACCATGCAGTGGTGGGATTACAAGTGGCTCAACGAAGGGTTTGCCACTTGGATGTCGAGCAAGCCGGTCGCGGCCTGGAAGCCTGAGTGGCATGTACAGCTCGATGAAGTCAGCGACACGGTAAGTTCGCTGGATCAGGACTCGCTGACCAACACCCATCCTATTCACCAGCCCGCTGACACTCCGGCGCAGATCCTGGAACTCGACGACGCTATCACCTATGGCAAGACCGCGGCGGTGCTGCGGATGCTGGAGTCTTACGTGGGGCCGGAGCCGTTTCGCGAAGGCGTCGATTTGTATTTGAAGCAACACTCTTACGGCAACGCCACCGCATCTGATTTCTGGAACGCCCAGACGCAAGTCTCGAAGAAGCCGGTCGATAAGATTATGCCCACCTGGATCGAACAAGCTGGACCGCCGTTGGTGACGGCGAAGACGCAGTGTTCCGGTAACTCCCAGTCGGTTGCACTCGAACAGCTGCGCTATTTTTATGATCGGGCGAAGCTGGAGGCGGGTAATCCGGAGTTGTGGCAAATCCCTTTGTGCATGAAGCCGGGCAATTCTGCCACGCCAGGCGCAGAGAGGTGTGAACTCGTTACGCAGAAGCAAGAGAACTTTGCCGTGCAGGGGTGTTCGCCGTGGGTCTATCTGAATGCGAATGCGAGAGGTTTCTATCGCTCCGGATATAGCTCAGAAGCTATACAGTCAATGGCCAAAGTAGCAGAGAGCGCGCTGTCGGCGGCTGAACGGATCATGTTGGTCGCTGACGTTTGGGCTGCCGTTCGAGTTGATCGTGAGTCTATAGGCGACTATCTGGTGTTAGCCGAGGGGCTACAAGCGGACCGCAACAGCGCGGTGCTGGACGTAGTCCTTCAGCGACTCACCTACATCGGCGACCATTTGGTAAATGACGCGGACCGCCAGAGCTACGCTCTGTGGGTGCGGCAGCTGCTAGCGCCCATCGTTCAGGACGTTGGCTGGGAAGCTAAGCCCGGAGAAAGTGAAGACCGGGCCACTCTGCGCGCCGAACTGCTGATGGCGATGGGCATTGTCGCCCACGATCCGCAAGCCGAGTCTCTGGCCATCAAGTTGGCCAATCAATACCTTACCGATCCGGCTTCCGTCGATCATGAACTTGCCGGCGCGGCTTTGCGTATTGCCACGCGCAACGGCGATCAGGCTTTGTACGACAAAATCATGGCTGATCTGAAAGCTGCCAAGACCCCGGAAACTTACTTCAGCGATATCTTTGCGCTGGGCCGTTTCAGCGATCCTAAGCTGGTCGAGCGAACCTTGGAGTATGCGATTTCGCCGGCAATGCGTTCTCAGGACGCTCCTTACTTAATCTCCGCCGTGATGCAAAATCCGGAAGCCGAGAAACAGGCCTGGAGCTTCGTTCAAGCGCATTGGACAGTTATCGAAAATTTGGGCGGGGCATTTGCCGGCGGGGTGATTGTGCAATCTACGGGTGGATTCTGCGACTCCGAAATGCGCGATGAGGTGCAGGCGTTCTTCACCAGCCATCCCGCTCCCGCAGCGGAGCGCTCGCTAAAGCAGGCGGTCGAGCGAATGAATTATTGTGTCGACCTTAAAACTCAACAGGCAGGCAAGCTTGCAGCGTGGCTACAAGAGGCTAACGTTGCCGTTAAGTAGAAATCGGATGCCAGCGGAATTGCCGGTCAGACCGCGGCAAAAGGCCGACCAAAATTTCGTAGGACCCGAGCGGCCAACACGGCGCCGGCCGCCATCAGTCCTATACCTACTGCGACTTTCTTGAGATATCGTCCGTCGCACGCCGATGGTTTTGTTGCGCCGCGAATGTGTTCAGGGCGTACACCGATTCCGACCAGGCGAGCCGTGACGTGCCGCAGTCCGGGAATGTGAACCACGGCTTTGAGTTGCCAGGGCGCTTTGGCAGGCCCGGGATTCTCGAATACTTTTTGAAACAACTGGTGGGCGCCGACCTGCATGAATTGCGTCACGCGAGTGGGAAATTCGCGGCGATGCTGGACCTGGGCCAGCATGGCTTCCGTCAGGCATCCCGCACGCAGAGGATCGGCCAAAAGGTTCGCGGTCGCCACCGCATCCTGGATCGCGAGATTAATTCCGACTCCGCCCGCGGGCGACATCGCGTGGGCCGCATCGCCGATGCACAGCAGTCCGGCGCGATACCACTGCCGCAGGCGGTTGATCTGAACCGTTAGCAGCTTGATCTGATCCCAGTCGCGCAGCTCTGCTACGCGATCGCCGAGATAAGGCGCGATGCGGCGAACGAGATTCTGAAGAGCATCCAGGCCTTGGCGCTGAAGCTCCTCAAACGAGCCTTTCGGGATGATGAGTCCGGCTTGGAAATAATCGCTACGAGGGATCAGGATGAGCGCCTTACCATAGTTAATGTTTCCCAAAAGCTGCTCGGGATCGTCGGTGGTCCGGCTGATACGAAACCACAGAACATCGATCGGCACGCCAAATTCCTGCACTTCCAAATGAGCAGCCTGACGCGTAACAGAGTGTCTGCCATCACAGCCCACAACTAAATCGGCGCGGATCTGCACTGGACCGTTGGGCGTTTGGGCCATCACACCGGTAACCTTTCGGCCTTCACGCATCAGGTCCACCGCTTGATGCTGCATCCGAAGACCAAAGGCGGGGAACTGCTTGGCCTTGCCTGCAAGAAAATCCAGAAAATCCCACTGCGGCATGAGGGCAACGAACTTGCAATGGGTTGGCACATACCGAAAGTCGCCCACACGAAAAGCATAATTTCCGTATATGCCGCCGACGGTTTCCAGCTTTTGGTGTGGCACCTTCAAGAAATCTTCCAGAATATCAAGCTCATACATCAGCTCCAGCGTAGAAGGATGGACGGTGTCGCCGCGAAAATCGCGGAAGAAATCATTGTGCTTCTCCAGCACGGTGACGGCTACCCCCGCCCGGGCCAGCAGATATCCGAGCATCATGCCTGCTGGTCCGCCGCCGACAACACAGCATGTGGTCTCGTAAGTTTCGTTTGCCATCCGCAAAGCCTTTCTATCCGCCGGATCCATCCGGATTTGGCACGCCGGTGATTAGATTACAGGATCGCAGGAGAGGGTGCCATGCTGGCGGGCAAGCGCCCTTGGGAGGAGACTGTCTCGGCTCACGAAAGTGTTAGGAAGGGCCGCGTCTTGCCGGGCAAGCGAGTTCGGCCGCTTGCGGTACAGGGGAACAGTCCGCCGGCTAGAAGACTGAAAAACCGGTGCCAGATCGATCGGGTATTCTGCCGTTCACCGTCATACTTTACCGCCACGCTTTGATGACGGACGAAGTGTTGCCGGACGTTCAACTTTAGATTCCTACTTTATTGGGGGTGCAATTTGAGGAAAAGTTGGATGACTCTTCTATTGCTGACGGTCGCCGCAGCTTTGGCGCCAGTAACTCTATACGCACAGTGGAAGACGCCATGGAGCTACGAAGGGGCGCGTGGGGCCGAACATTGGAGTGAACTGGATCCCGAGTACGCTGTTTGCAACGCAGGCAAGGAACAGTCTCCCATCGATATTCGCAATCCCCAGAAAGCTGATCTTTCCAGCTTACGATTCGAATACAAAAACGGTCCGTTGAAGTATCTGATCAACAACGGCTACACCATCCGCGTGAACTACCACGACGCTCCGGGTAGCGGGAACTTTTTGATTGTGGGCAACAAGCGTTACCAATTAACGCAATTCCACTTTCACCGTCCCAGCGAAGAGTACATTCACGGCAAACCATACGACATGGTGCTGCACCTGATGCACCAATCCAGCGATGGAGAGGTTGTCGGGGTCGCCGTTCTTCTAAAGACGGGCAGCGCGAACCCCACTGTTCAACAAATTTGGGACCATATGCCGATGAGCAAAGGCAAAGAGCAAGATATTCCCGGAGTCGATATTAATCCAGCTGACCTTTTGCCCGGCGACGCAGCCTACTACATGTATCAGGGATCGCTAACCGCCCCGCCCTGCACTGAGCACGTTACGTGGTTCGTCTTGAAGACGCCTCTGGACATCTCAGCGGAGCAGATCGACGCCTTCGCCAAGCTTTATCCGCACGATGTTCGGCCACTTCAGCCTCTCAACGGGCGCGTCGTGAAAGAAAGCCAATAGCAACAATATCCCGGGTAGCAACTCAAAGGAGGCGTGTATGTGGTTTCGTTTTGCTGGCCTAATTTTCTTGGCGATAGCAACCGCGGCGCAAAGTGCCGCACAACATCCGACACCGCAGTTTACTGTCGTCTCCGACGTTCAGTATTGCACTGGAGGAGGCAAGCCGTTGCGGATGGATGTCTTCCTCCCCACTCATCGCAACGCCACCCCGACACCGGCAGTCTTGTGGATTCATGGCGGAGGTTGGGAGCACGGAGATAAGAACGGAAATTCTGGCGCGAAATTTCTCGCTGACGGAGGGTTCGTGACGGCAAGCCTTACCTACCGTCTCAGCGGGGAGTCACCCTTTCCGGCTGCAATTGAGGATTGCAAGTGCGCCGTTCGCTTCCTGCGTGCGAATGCAGCCAAATACGGTATCGACCCTGACAAAATTGGAGTGGCTGGATCGTCTGCGGGAGGACATCTTGCTGAACTGATCGCAACCGCGGACCCGAGCGCAGGCTTGGAAGGAAATGGCGGCTGGCAAACCGTCTCCAGCAAAGTGCAGGCAGTGGCATCGTATTACGGAGTGTCAGATCTCACCACGCCGTTCCCGGCGGACACAGTCCCAGTCATCGTGAAGTTTTTTCAAGGCACCGAGAAGGAAAAGCCCGAGTTATACCGGAAGGCCAGTCCCATTTCTTACGTGTCGAAGGATGATCCGCCGTTGTTGCTTGTCCATGGCGAGGAAGACGATGGGGTTCCATTTGACCAATCCGTCAGCATGGCTGAGGCCTACCGCCGGCTCGGCCTGCCGGTCGAGTTTATTGCAGTGAAAAATGCGGGGCACGACTTTGAGCACAAGGGCGATGCGCCTATTACACCGTCGGTAGAGGCGATCCATCAGAGGACCGTTGAGTTCTTCCAGCGTTACTTGGTGTCCGCTCCCGCTACGCGAAGCGAACATTAGCTCAAACTTGAAGGCCAAATCGACTCAGCATTTCGCGGCGTCCGAAGCTGGTGACGCCTAGGGCTCTACTGTCGAGATCCTGGACCACCCATTTTCTTTTCAAGGCGACCTTCAACAGGGCAGCCCCCAGCGCGCCGCCCAGGTGTGGCCGCCGCTCGCTCCAGTCCAGACAGGCGCTCGCAAACCGGCGGCGCAGGGCCCGAGTCGCCTCAACTTCAATGCCAAGACTTTGAAAAGCTTTCGCTCCCTCGAAGGTCAGGTCGTATGTTTTATTCTTACTCTTCGAACTAATGGCCAACCAACCCAAGGCCTTGAAGCGGTCATGAAGCAACACACCCACCGTACCCGCCATGTGATCGTAACAAGTCCGTGCTATACGTAGTCGGCTTGGAGTGCTAGGTGCGAACTTGCCGGGAGGGCCGTCGGCCAGGACGCTTAGTCCTTCTAGCGCGCGGGCCACGTCGGGGCCGCCCAGACTGTAGAACCGATGTTTCCCTTGCACCAGCACATTGACCAGCCGGGCCGCCTTTAATCGTTCCAGATGTACGCTCGTGGTAGATGGACTTACGTCAGCCACCACCGAAAGCTCGGTGCTGGTTCGTGCATGCCCGTCCGCCAAGCAATAAAGGATGCGAGCGCGCGCCGGCTCGCCGATGGCCGCCGCAATGGTGGAGACGGCGAGGTCAAGGTGACTTTCTACATTCATACTTTTACGGTAAACGAAGTGTTGCTGTCGGTCAAACCGCTGGACAGTTGATCGTAGTGGACGCCCGACCGGGAACGCCCGCGGCTAAGGCAGGATTGCGAAAGGATGATGTATCGCGGCGGTCGACGGGAAGGACGCTTCACAGATAACACTAGGCAACCTACGCACAATTTCTACACGGCCGCGCGGAAACCATTGTGCACATCGGCGTGAAGCGCGGTAAGGGTCAAGAAGTGTCCGCGCTCCCGGATCGGCTCGAGCGCGTTCTGGCACCCGGCTATGTTCCCACTGGGACGCGCCAGCCATACGGAATTGACCATTCTTATATATACTGCCAATTTATTACAGGAATGTTACTCGCGGGTGCGTCCCGTCATTACCGGGACGATACATTATGTTGACGAACACAAAGAAGGTGGAACGCCAGCCTGAGGCCAAGCATGAAGCTTCACCGGGGCGCGTCTTCTGGATTACAGGCTTATCCGGCGCGGGCAAGACTACCTTGGGGCGAGAATTATGGAGGC
>Ga0210398_10004662_pt1 | contig 12837 bp, 11 predicted proteins | sample IncBWC4OmetaG_FD_161047 | JGI IMG/M metagenome (GOLD analysis project Ga0210398, IMG submission 161047) | Forest soil microbial communities from Barre Woods Harvard Forest LTER site, Petersham, Massachusetts, United States - Inc-BW-C-4-O | ecosystem: Environmental > Terrestrial > Soil >... | reverse complement strand
GTTTCGCACGATCCGGGAGGTGCGACCACCACCCAACGTTTGTCTTGCCCGGCGATGTAGGCGTCCTCGATCAAATTGAAGCCCAACTTCCCGACAAAGAATTCCAGGGCTTCGTCGTAGTCGCGTACCACGAGCGCCGTCAACCCGATTGATTGCTTCATTGCGTCCAGGTGTGAATGAAGTCCGCCAGATTGGGCAGCACATCGACGGCCGCGTGCAGCAGCACGATCAGCAGCAGGCTGCGGGTGCGCGCCCATAGCGTGCCGAAAAGAACCGCGACCGGTGAGAGGACGGCGACCGTAAAGGCAATCACCTGAACGGGATCGGTGGAATATCCGTCGACACCGGGATGCCCGCGCAGATAGAGCCCCGGTGCGTGCGCCAGCGCGAAGAGCAGCGCGCCGGTCACGACGGCGCCTGTTTCATTCCTGAGCACCGCGGCGAGCCGGGTTTGCAATACCGCGCGAAACAGAAACTCCTCGCAAAGGCCGGCCTCGAGCGCGAGCCAGACGAAAGTTGCCGGTGCCGCCCACGCCAGCGTGGCGCGGGAGGCGTGCAGCGCCGCAATCTCGCTCAGTGCCGGCGAGACCAGGCACATCAGCGCCAGAATGATGGCCCCCAACACGAGCAAAGGCAGCCAGAAACCCGGACGCCGAATACCGCTGTGGAATAACGGCGCCAGCGGTGCACCCAGCGCGCCCAGCAAGATCGCCGGTGCGGCGACGTGCACGATGAGCTTGACCCCGAGCACCAGCAATTCGCGCCCCCGGCCCGCGGGCATGATCGCGTGAGTCGCGTTCATTCCCCATCCGAGAAAGAGCACCGCGTACAGCGCCAGAAAGCAAAGCAGCGCCGTGAGTTCCACCGCCGGCCGCGGGACCACCACGGGCTGCGGCGCGGCCTTGCGGGTCAATGCGATGCTCAAGGCAGGCAGCGCGGCGCCGAATGCCGCCAGCGAAAAGGCGGGGAACGTCCAGTCAGCCCCCGTGAAGCCCAGATAGGCGTTTGCAGCGGCCCAGAGCGCGAGATAAGCGCCGACAAAGGTGACTGATCGAGAATCGATGCGTGGCAAAAGAGGCATTCAGTACCTTAAGCGGACACGGCTCGTGAGGATTCAATGTGTCGCGGCAAATGAACTCGTGGGATAGATGGCCGGGCGCATGGGCGCATTGCCGACGGCTTCGACGAGCTCGTAGAAAAAAGTGTTGAATTTCGCCGCGGCCGTGAAATCCATGGGTTGGGTGAGGTCGTCCTGCGGGCGGTGGTAGCGGATCTGATACCACTCGCGGTAGCGCTTCTCGGCGTCCGTGTTCGGATCGTAGCCGAAGATGAAGCTGATCGCAGGGACATGGATCGTGAGAAACGGATATTGATCCGCGCGGCGCAGCAGGTTGCGCTCAGGCTCGGCGTCCGGGCGAATCTCGATGTGCAGGGGCTCGGCGACCGCGCGCGCCGTCTGTCCGAGCGTGGTGTCGGAGAGCGCCTCCGCGGTCAGAATGTTCAGCGGGAACAGCGGCCGCAGCTGATCGAGATTGACGGCGGCCGCCAGTTGCTCGGCGGGCACGGTGGGGTGATCGACGAACCAGCGCGAACCCAGCAGGCCCTTCTCTTCGCCGGTAAAGGCGGCGAAGAGGATGCTGCGGTGAGGACGGCGCAGCTTGAGCGCCTTCAAGTCATCCGCCATCTGGATCAACAGGGCGACGTAAGCCGCATCGTCGAGGGTACCGTTGTAAAGGTTGTCGCCGTTGACCGGTGTTCCGAAGCCGTAGCCGTCGAGGTGGGCGGCAATGACCACATACTCGTCCCGCAGTTTCGCATCGGAGCCGCGGAGTTTGGCGAGAATGTTGGGTGAACTGATATCGCGTTGCGTGGTGCGCAGCTGAACGCGGATTCTGCGCGGAATCTCAAAGTTGGGAAGGGGCTGTTTGGCGCCCCCGAGCTTGAGAATGGCCCCGGCATCCCGGCCTGTGCCGGCGAGTAACAGGGCGAACGCCTCGGTGCTGAGACGCATGGCGGGAAGCGGCGTCGGGCGCGTACCGGTTGGCGGAGAGCGGAGCGTGACGGTTCGGGCATAGGCAAAGGGCCAACGCGGAGGCTCGATGGTGAAATAGGGATCATCGACGTTGATGAGGCCGAGCGCGTGGCCCTCGCGCGCATTGGCCGCGCGCACCGGGGCGCCGGGCATCCCCTCGCGCTGAGTGCCGAAGCAGACCACGACTTTTCCGGCGATGTCCGTCATGGCTTCCTTGCCGCAGTAGCCGCGAAACGTCAGGGCGGCATTGAGCTCCGCGGGCAGGTCTTCAGCGGGTGCGATGGTGATCTGCTGCAGAAAAGTGAGCGCCGTGGCCGCGCCGTCCCGGCTGACGAGCGCGAAGCTCGTTCCTTCGGGCGTCACCGACACTTCGTGCATGGGGACTGACTGGAAGTAGCCGCCGTTCTCACCCGCGGGCTCGAGGCCGGAGGCCTTGAAGCGGCTGGCCACATAGTCAGCCGCGCGTTGATAGGCAGCCGACCCGGTATCGCGTCCCTCCATGCCGTCGTTGGACAGCGCTTCGGTCGTATGCCACCAGGCAAGCGTGTCCGGATCCGGAATTTCGCGGTCGCGCGGGTGCTGCTGGGCTTGCGCCATGAGCGGAGCCGCCAGGATCACTGCGACCAGGACGCCACTTAGAGGTTTCATTTGTCGCCTATTAATCAACGCGTTATGCGCACAATGATCTTATGGCAAACCGCACTTGATTGCTTGCTCAAGTGAGGATATTGTTACTTGAGTGATCACTCAAGTCGCAGCTCCGGACCACACCCGCGACCGGCTTCTGGCGGCCGGCATGCAGTTGTTTGCCGCGAAGGGCTACCAGTCCACATCCGTCGCGGATTTACTGCAGTACGCGAATGCGCATTCCGGCAGCTTCTATCATTTCTTCCCGACCAAGCAGGACCTGCTGCTCGCCGTCCTGCAGGCATACCGCGACGGCATCGAGTCGATGCTACTGGCGCCCGCGTGGGACGGAATCGACGATCCCATTGCAAAAGTATTTGCATTGCTCGCCGTGTACCGCGGAGCGCTCGACGGCAGCGGCTGCCTCTATGGTTGCCCGATCGGATCGCTCGCCCTCGAAATTCATGAGCCCGATCCACCCGTGCGCGAGTTGCTCTCCGCCAATTTCTCAGGCTGGGTGCGGCACATCCAATCCTGCCTGGATGCCGCCCGCCACAGACTGCCGCGCGCCATCGACACCCATCAGCTCGCCGTCTTCGTGCTGACCACCATGGAGGGAGGCGTCATGCAGGCGCGGACCCACCGCAGCCTCGCCGCTTTCGATGCGTCAGTCGCCTCTCTCCAAGATTACTTTAGCCGACTTCATGCCGCCGCTTCAGAGGAGTCTCAACCATGCTGAACGTCACCCGCCTTCTTACATTCGCCGGCCTGTTATCCCTGTCCGCTGTGGCATACGCCGCTGACCCCAGCTGGCGCGATTTCAAAGACGTCGCCAATACATCCTACACAGAACCCAGCGGCGAGCGATCCATTCAGCTCTCGATCGCTGTCCCAGCCTCGGCGCACGATGCATTCACGGCGTTTACAACGAGCCAAGGTTTCGCGAGCTGGGCCGTACCAATCGCAAAGGTTGAACTTCGAATCGGTGGCTATATCGAAGCCAGCTACGATCCCAACGCCAAGATTGGAGATCCCGGCAACATCAAGAACGGCATTGTTGCCTACGTGCCGGACCGCGTTCTGGTGATCCACAATATTCAGGCGCCGCCGGACTTTGCCGACCCGGAACTCTTCCAGCGCACGGTCACGGTCATCGAGTTCATTGCTCTCGATTCCCAGCACACGCGCGTAACCATCACAAACGCAGGTTACGGCCCCGGCGGGGGCTTCGACACGTTGTATCGTCATTTTGAATGGGGCAACGCCTACACGCTGCAAGCACTCAAGACGCGCTTTGAAAAGGGTCCCGTCGATTGGGCGGCCAAGAACGCCAAGCGCCAATCCAAAGAGGCGGCCCAGGCGGTCAAAGGATCAGACTGACGCGGCTCCACACCATGTCTTACAATTGGGGTATGAAAATTCACCGCGTGCTGTTGATTGCTCTGGTCGGCTTGCCGTTCGGCCTCGCGGGAGGGATTGCCGCAAGCCAGACCGCCGCGGCCTCCGCCGGGAGTGCAGCTGCCGCCGCTCCGGACGCTGCCTCCTCCGCAGAGCGCCTGGGCACCGTGTCATTCTCCGTTTCCTGTGCACCGGCGGTCCAGGCACGCTTCACCCGCGGTGTCGCGTTGCTGCATGATTTTTGGTACCAGGAGGCGCAGCGGCAGTTCGAAGAAATTGCAAAGGCGGACCCGGACTGCGCCATGGCGCACTGGGGTGTCGCGATGAGCTTGTTCCACCAAATCTGGGATCGGCCCGATGCAGCCACGGTCGCGCACGGCTGGCGCGAGATGGGGGCTGCACAGGCGCACCCGGCAAAGACCGCGCGTGAGCGCGGGTACGTGGCGGCGGTGAGCGCTTTTTATCAACCCGATCAGCGCGACTATCGGTCGCGCGTCGAGGGCTACGCCGCCGCGATGGCCGAGCTCTACGCGGACAACCCTCTCGATACCGATGCGGGCGCCTTCTATGCACTGTCGTTGCTGGCGGCGCAGGCGCCCGATGATGCCACCCTCACGCAGAATCAAAAGGCCATGGCGGTGCTCAGTCCGTTATTCGTGAAATATCCCGATCATCCCGGCGTCGTGCATTACATCATTCATGCCTGCGACACGCCGTCGCTCGCGGCGCAGGGGCTTGCCGCGGCCAATCACTATGGAGAAATTGCCGCATCCGCACCCCATGCCGTCCACATGCCGGGCCATATCTTTGCCCGGCTCGGAATGTGGCAGGCCGACATCGACGCCAATGTCGGCTCAGTGGCAGCCTCGCATGCCGCCGAGGCGAGAAAGCAAAGCGGCGCCATGGATCAATTCCACTCGGACGACTTCCTGCTCTACGCCTACCTGCAGAGCGGGCAGGAGACAAAAGCCAAAGCGGTACTGGACGATTCAGCGGCCGCGATAGCTCACTTCGAGGCCATGGCGGACATGGGGGACCACTACATGACGGGCATGTTTCCCTACTACCGCACCAAGCTGCCGATTTTCTACGACTTGGAAATGCGGGACTGGAACGCGGCCGCCGCGGTTCCGCCGGTTGCAGGGGCTCCGCCGGAGAGCCAAGTTCTCACCTCTTGGGCGCACGCCGTGGCCGCGGGGCATTTGCATCAGCCGCAGAAAGCTCGGGACAGTCTGCGTGAATACGACGCGCTGATCGAGAGCATCAAAAAGGGGCGGCACGCCTACATGGCCGACTCGACCGGCGCGCGCATCGAGCACGGTGAAATGCTGGCGTGGAGCGCCTACGCCGAGGGCAACTCGGCCGATGCCCTCCAACAAATGCGGCAAAGCGCGGACTTGCAGGACAAGGTGGGCCAAGGCGAAGTCGATATTCCCGCCCGCGAAATGCTGGCCGATATGCTGCTGGATCTTGGCAGGCCGAAAGAGGCGCTGGCTGAATATCAAAAGGCGCTCACCTTGAGTCCCAATCGGTTCAATGGATTGTTCAATGCCGGCCGGGCGGCGGAGGCGGCCGGGGATCAGGCGCTGGCGCAACGCTATTACGCGACGCTGCTCAAGCTGACGAATGACGGCGCGCAGTCCACGCGGCCTGAATTCGATCATGTGAGAACCGCCGTTGCCGCCGCGAGGCTCGCCGTAAAATGACCCATGCCGCCGCCAGGCGGCTGCATTTCACGCTCGAAGCCACCGCCGAAGGCTCGAGTGCCCGCGCCGCGCGCTTCACGACGCGGCACAACGAAGTGCTCACGCCCACCTTCATGCCCGTCGGAACACATGCCGCCGTGCGCTCACAGCGCCGCGACGACCTGCTGGCCTGCGGCGCCCAGGTGCTGTTGGCCAATACCTATCACCTTTTATTGAGACCGGGTCTCGAGATCTTCCAGAAATTCGGCGGCATCCACGGCTTCATGAACTGGCCGCGATCGGTGTTGACCGATTCCGGCGGGTATCAAATATTTTCGCTCCCGGGCAGCCGGACGCTGCGCGAGGAACACGCGGAATTTACCAGTTATGTCGACAACACCCTCATTCGCTTGAGTCCCGAGAGCAGCATCGAGGCGCAGAAGTCCATCGGCGCCGACATCATGATGGTGCTCGATCAATGCGTGCCCTCGACCGTCGAGCATTCGGTCGCCCGTGATGCGATGGAACTCACGCACCGCTGGGCGCAGCGCAGCCTGGCGGCGCGCGGCGACTCGCTGCAGGCGTTGTTCGGCATCGTGCAAGGCGCCAGCTACGCCGATCTGCGCATCGAAAGCGCGCAAACCATCGCGCAAATGCCCTTCGACGGATACGCCATCGGCGGACTTGCGGTGGGCGAGAGCAGCGCCCAGCGCGAAGACTGCACGGCCACCGTGACCGAATGGTTGCCGCACGACAGCCCGCGATATCTCATGGGCGTCGGAACGACCCGCGATTTACTCGAAGCCGTTCACCGCGGTGTGGATATGTTCGATTGCATTCTGCCGACCTCGCTGGCCAAGCAGGGGGTGGCGTTCACCAGTCTGGGAAGGCGTGACCTGCGGCGCGCCGCCTATCGCGGCATGGAGGGCCCGATCGATCCCAACTGCGATTGCTACACCTGCAAGACGCATTCCATTGCGTATCTGTTCCATCTGCAGCGCGTGCACGAGACCGCAGGCTGGCAGCTGCTCAGCCTGCACAATATTCATTTCTATATGCAATTGATGCGCACGATGCGGGCGCACATCCTGTCGGGCACGTGGCTGGCGTTTTATCGTGCACAGCGTGATGTGCTCGACGCGCGCGACAGCTACGGCAAGCGGGCCACCCATGTGACCAAAGCCGCGGCGCGCGCGGCCCGGCGCAAGCGGGGCCGATACGAAATCATCGTCAAGGACAGCGTGGGGTACATTCGCGACATGACCTCGGGCGAGGTGATGCATCCGGGCAACGATCCTGAGCAAGAATCGCGTTCGCTGTATTTGGAGCAGTCGCGGCTCGTTGAGCGTCTGCTCGCTCCCGAGGATGAACCGCTGGTCGTGTGGGATGTGGGATTGGGCGCGGCGGCCAATGCCATGGCCGCTGTGCTGGCGGCTGAAGGTTTGGATGCATCGTCCGCTGCGCGGCGTCTCGTGCTCATCAGCTTCGAGAATGACCTGGATTCGCTCAAGCTGGCGCTGGATCATCCGCGCTGGTTCAAGCACCTCCGTCATGCGGCGCCGCGGTCGGTGTTGTCGGAGGATCGCTGGACCAATGGTAGCGCCGCGATCGACTGGCAGCTGTTGCGCGGCGACTTCAGCGTCAGGAAATTCGACGCGCCGTCGCCCGACATCATTTTCTTCGATCCATTCTCGTTCAAGACCGACAGCGCACTTTGGACACTGCCGGCGTTTCGCGAGCTGGCCTTGGCCTGTGCACACAAGCCGGCGGAACTGTTTACCTATACGTACTCCACGAGCGTCCGCGCGGCCATGCTGGCTGCCGGATTCTACGTGGCCAAGGGCCGCGCGACCGGCCCCAAGGCGGAGACCACCATAGGCCTGTCGCCGCGGGCGGCGGCGGCTCCGCATGCCCGCGATTTGTTGGGGCAGGAATGGTTGGCCAAATGGCGCCGCAGCGACGCCCAGGCGCCCTTCGGCAGTTCACTCGAGGATGCCACGTGGCATGAAGCGGTACTCAATCATCCGCAGTTCAGATAGCCGTCGCGTCAGTCGCTGATGGCGAGCGCCGCCGGCTGCAGTCCGGCCGGAAGTGGCGAGCCGCTGATCGGCGTCAGGGCGCCGCTGGTCGGCGCGATCGCGAAAGCGGACACCGTGTTGGCCACTGAATTGGCCACATAGGCAAACTTGCCGGTGGGATCGACCGCGATGCTTGAAGGCTGCGGTGAGGCGAACGGCGAGGCAGAGAGGGCGGTCAACATTCCCGTGCCGCTGCTGCGCGTGTATCCGGAAATGTCGTTCGACTGTGTGTTGGCAACATAGACGAAATTGTTCACCGCACTGATGGCGATCGCCGCCGGCGTCAGGTCTGTCGCATAGGGCGAACCGCCGATCGGGCTCGGTGCCGCACCGCCGCTCACCGGCAGGCCGCCGATCGCGGTCAATGTGTTCGCCGCGGAATTCGCCAGATACAAGTAGTGACCGGTCGGGTCGAGAGCCAGTGCCGATGGACTCGGTCCGGCGGGAAACGGGGAACCGGCATCGGCGCTCAAGATGCCGCTATTGATCGACAACACTGAAAACGTCCCGTCAGACTGGTTTGCGGCGTACACAAACTCTCCCAACGGGTCCACGGTTACCGCCGATGGCGACGTCCCACTGGCGATCACACCCCCGGACAGAGGCGTCAGCGCACCGCTTCCCGCGGTAATGGCGAAGCCTGAAACTGTGCCGGCACTGCGGTTCGTGACGTAAACAAAGGAACTCGAAGGATCGACGGCCACGGACGTCGGAAGCGCTCCGGTCGCAAAAGGTGATCCGATCACCGCGGTCAGTGCCCCGGTGGCCCGATCGATCGTGAAGGCGGAAATATTCCCGCCGGTTTGATTCGCGACAAAAACGTAGGCGCCGGTGGGGTCGACCGCGATGGCCACCGGCAAGCTGCCGGCCGTGAAAGGGGATCCGGCGATCGTCGTCAATGCGCCGCTCGCGGCATCGATCGTATATCCCGACACATCGCCCGAGCCGCGGTTCGCGACGTACAGAAAGCGCGGCGGATTGATCACGCAGGACACGGCGATGGTCGTGACACCGGAGCTGCCCACGGTGCCCGTGCCGTTGGTCACGGTGCAGGTCTGCGACGGATTGGTCGGCTGCGTCAGCACCGTGACGGCATAGCTCGAATTGACGCTCGCTGTGCCGAACACGACGCCGCTGCCGTTCGCTCCAGGTCCGTTGAACTGAGTGGAGGGGGTGGAATGGTTTTGCAGCACCAGTCTCGAACCCACGAGGCCGGTGATGCTACCCTTGAGATTCTCCGTGCCCATGCTGCCGCAATTGGTGGAGCAGTTCTGACAGCCGGTGACCACGAGCGTGCCGAGGATCGCGGCGAGCCGCACGGCAGGGTGGGCCGGCAAGTGGGACTTTACAGTTCTCATGGGCACCGCCTGAACTCGAGACCGGTTTGCGATATGGTACCCGCGGGGCTGCCGCCAGGCGAATGCGTTGCTTGCCCATACGGCACGGCCGGGATAAGTTAATTTGTCGCCTGCACACAGCCAAAGGACCGACATGCCCAGCAAAGCGGAAATCGTAGAATTTCTGGCGCGCGAGTTTCCGCAAAATCAATGCGTCGTCGAGGAGGTGGGGGACCGATCGGCCACCATTTCGCATCCCATCGGGCCGGCGCAACTGCGGCCCGGCAATACCGTGTCAGGGCCGCTGCTCATGGCGGTGGCCGACGTCGCGCTGTATGTGGCCATTCTCGGCACCATCGGCCTCGTGCCGCTGGCGGTGACCACCAGCCTGACCATCAATTTTCTGCGCAAGCCCTCGGCACGCCATCCCATCGTCGGCGTCTGCACGCTGATGAAGGTTGGCCGCGTCTTGGTGGTGGGCGAAGTCGCCCTCTATTCGGATCGCAGCGAGGCAATGGTGGCGCACGCGGTGGGTACCTATTCGATACCACCGAAGCCGGCACAATTGAAATGACGGCACGCACTTCAGCGCTAATTGCCTACCCCATCTGATGGAGTTGTCCTACGCGTGCGTTAGGCTTCACGCGTCATGCTCCTTTTTTATTTACCGCTTGGCAAAATCTCGGCGTGTAGGAGATTGACGTGCAGAAGCTTTTATTGCCGATGATTGGAATACTAACTACGGCATTGGCGTGTGGTTGCAACAGTGCGAAGTCCCCGGAGGCAGTCGCCACCGATGTGGCTGCGGCGCGGCAGCAAGCCTCCACCGAAGTGACGGATACCCGGAAGGATGCGGCGAAAAATGTCGACATTGCCGCCGCAAACGGCTCGTCCAAGGATGTCAAGGATGCGAGCGCCAGAGCCGCATATGATGTAGCCGTAGCGCAGGCAGATGGTGATCATAACGTCGCAATCCAACAGTGTTCTGCCCTAACTGGGGCGGCGCAAAAGTCGTGCAAGGAAGGAGCGGACACCGGTTATGACCAGGCGAAAACTCAGGCGAATGTTACTCGTCTTTCGAAAATTCAATAGTCATTGTGGTGGTTCGTATCCCGAAACGAATTGGCGAGCGCAGGAATAGTGTGACTGTTGCTCGCAGCCATCGTTGCTGGCCAGGTAGAGCCGCCGGCGGACGCTACTGTCGTCCATGGGCTCATCGCGACCCCATCCGGTCGGTCACCAACGGCAGCTAACGGGATTGCCAGAGCAGGGATCTAGCTGCCGATTCGGGACCATTCGCCGTCCGGACGCCGCTTATACACGAAATTGAATGATTTGTTGGTTGCGACCACAAATCCAGTCGGATGGTCGTTCGCACTAATAATACCTGTTGCGAGTTGCGCTCGTTCTACGTCTACGCGAAACGTTTTCCAAAGTTCATCGGCTTCCTGGGTCAGCTTAGCCTTATCGTCTAACGAAAGATCTGTCTCGTACTTCAACATCAACGCTGGAGCATCATTTGAAAATGCGATATTGCCGACGCCGAGAAGCTTGACCTGCTTTCCAGAGTCGAGGGTAACGACCGGTAGTGGCGCAGAGTGAGGTGCGCACGCGGCCGTCGAGACTAACAATACGGCCACAAGGAACGAACGCATACGTGACTCCAAGGCTTTTAGCGAATGCTTAGACGACAGAACATTCTTGATGAAGCGCAAATCATGAGTACTAGCTTACCGTGGGCCTCGATCGGCCGCTTCGAGGCGATCATTTTGATGCCGCCAAACGCCCGGCCTTGGCCGACTGCCCGACGCCGACACGATGGCCATCCATCGACTCGGACCCTCTCCGGCCAGTCGTGGCCGGCCGCTTGCGAGCAGTGAAACAACAATCTTCCCCTTCCTGAATGCGGTCACCTAGGTCGATCCCCAGCGGTCCACCTGCTCATAAAGCGATGGAAACTGCGTAGTGGAAAAGCGATTAGGAGGACCGCAATGCTTCAGTAGGTGAAATCCTACCCGCCTGCAACGCGGGTAGCATCGCTGCGAATTGACCGAGAGATACGACGACCAGTGCGCAAATGAGCAATTCCGCCGCCTCTATTCGGTTGATGCCAAAGTGCGTCCACAACCATAGGTTCAGGCCCACCGATGCAATCGCGCCAAGCAATACGCCGCCGCCGCAAAGCAACGCGTTCTCAATCAGAAAATAGCGAGTGATGGCCATGCGCGTCGCACCCAGCGCGCGTCGGATACCAATCTGGGTTCTGCGACGCACTACCCAGAAGCTCGTGAGTCCCACAATAGCGAGGGCGGTGATCGCAATCACGACCAGAAGGAGAATGCTAAACGCGATCGCGATAGCCCGGTCCTTCTCATAGGCTGCGCTTCGTACCTCGCTAAAGGGGCGCAATCGCCCAAATATTCGGTTCGGATTGGCTTGGACGAGTGCATTTTGCACTTCCCGCATGGTGGTGCTGATTGATCCAGATTGAGCACGTACGATGAACAAGCCACCGTCACTCGGGGCGGCGATCGGCAAAATCATGGTGTTCTCACTTTCATGTTCATCAATCGTCCCGGCGGCGGCCGCGGATTGCAGCTTGTCCACAACCCCAATTACGGTGATTTGTTTTTTTGAATCAGTCGTCAGGTAAATTGATTGTCCTAGTGCCCCGCCGTGACCGAAGAGTTGTTTCTCCAGTGACCGGCTGATAATTGCAAAACTTGGCAACGGCGCTGCACCGTATTGGCCCTGAACTACATTCTCGGGCGCAAAGTTCCTTCCGGCGATCAGTTTTAGTCCAAGGGTTTCGATGCCGTGCTGATCCATACCGTAGACTCCAGTCTGAGCGCTTTGATCTTGCTTGCGGGTAGGTCCCGGATTGTGGCTCACGCCGTCCTGCCAGCCCGCTCCTCTCAAGGGATAACTGTTGGTCGCGAAAGCGTCCACAACTCCCGGAGTAGCGCGAACTTTGGCCAGATCAGTTTGCAGCATCGGGATGCTCTCTTGGCCATTGGTTAGCCGAAAACCGATCGCAAAGAGGTCGCGCTCGTCCATGCCTGTAGGGCGAACTGTGAGAGCGGCTCGTTCGGCGACAATTGAGACTAAATTGCTAATGAACGCCACCATCAATGCAATTTGCAGCACCATGAGAATCGCGCCAGTCTTGTTGCGCTTCAGTGCCACCAAAATCGGAACGACTTCCAAATTCATATGCCTAGCCGCCCTTGATTTGCATTGCTGGATTGATCTGCATCGAGCGCCAAGCAGGATAAAATCCAGCAAGCAAGGCAGCTGCAACCGCCACAACAAAAGTCGTCGCAAAAAGCGGCGCGTTCAATTGCGCAATTCGTGCCATACCGCCGGGGAAAAGTTCGCGCAAAGCCCACAGGGCGGCAAGAGTCAGCAGAAGGCCAACGGTTCCCCCGAGAAGGCCGACAACACTTGACTCGACAATGGTCTGCGAAAATATGTGCCGCCCGCTGGCTCCCAGCGCTCGGCGAACGCCGAACTCTCCAGCTCGTGCGAAGTCCTTTGCCAGCATGAGGCCTGATGCACTGACCAGGCATACGATCAGGAATCCAAAGGCCACAAGAACTGACAGTTTTGCGTCATTTGGCACAACGTTCTGTGCTACTAGCCACTCGCGGACATTTCGGAGCCGAATGTTGGGTTCCCAC
>Ga0210398_10004661_pt1 | contig 12838 bp, 8 predicted proteins | sample IncBWC4OmetaG_FD_161047 | JGI IMG/M metagenome (GOLD analysis project Ga0210398, IMG submission 161047) | Forest soil microbial communities from Barre Woods Harvard Forest LTER site, Petersham, Massachusetts, United States - Inc-BW-C-4-O | ecosystem: Environmental > Terrestrial > Soil >... | reverse complement strand
CAAGGCCGGGCTCTATATACTGGCGGTGATCGGCGTGCTCGCCAGCGTGGTCGGCGCCTATTATTATCTGGCGATCATCAAGATCATGTATTTCGACGATGCGGCCGAAGGTTTTTATCCGACCCCCGTCGAACTGAAAGTGGTGCTCGCGGTTTGCGGCCTGTTCAACGTTTTGTTCTTCCTCTATCCGGGGCCGCTGGTCGGCGTGGCGAGCGCGGCCGCGCGGTCCCTGTTCTGATGCGGCTTGATCACGCCGCGGGTTTTCGCCTGGCGGCTCACGACACGCTGCCGTCGACCAACACCGAAGCCTTGGCGCTGGCGCGGCGCGGCGAAACCGGGCCGCTGTGGGTGACAGCACGGCAGCAGACCGCCGGCCGCGGCCGCCGCGGCAACGAATGGATTTCCACGCCCGGCAATCTCTACGCCACACTGCTTCTTAGCGATCCGGCCGCGCCGGAGAGCGCGCCGCAATTGTCGTTCGTCGCCGCGCTTGCCGTTCACGACGCCGTCGTGGATCGGGCCGCGGCGTTGCGTGAAAAGCTGACCCTGAAATGGCCGAATGACGTTCTTTATGGCGGCCAAAAGCTCGCCGGCATCTTGATCGAAAGCGAGACTATCGAAGGCCGGCTTGCCGTGGCCATTGGCATCGGCGTGAACTGCATGCATCACCCGGTTGAAGCCGCTTTTCCCGCCACCGATCTCGCGACGGCCGGCACGGCGGTTGCCGCGGACGATCTGTTCGGCGCGCTGTCCGGCGCGATGGTGCGGCGGCTTGTGCAGTGGCATCGCGGCGCGGGCTTTCAATCCATTCGCGCCGATTGGCTGGATCGTGCGAACGGAATTGGCGGCGAGGTGCGGGTGCGGCTACCAAAAAATCGCGAATTTGTCGGCCGCGCCGAGGCGCTCGACGATCGCGGCCAATTACTGTTGCGCTTGGCGGACGGCACGTTACAGACGATCACGGCCGGCGAGGTCTTCCCGGTCGCGGCGAGCGAGCGAACCTGATGGCGCAGAACGAACTGGTCTTCGCGCCGCTCGGCGGCATCGGCGAGATCGGGATGAACCTCTCGATCTACGGTTTTGGCGACGAGCGCCGCCGGCAATGGCTGATTGTCGATTGCGGCGTGTCGTTTGCCGCCGAAGAGCAATTGCCCGGCGTCGACCTGATCCTGCCGGATATCCGCTTTCTCGTCGAAGAGCGCAAGAACATCGTCGGCCTGGTGATCACGCACGGCCACGAGGATCATATTGGCGCGCTGATCGACCTGTGGCCGCGGCTCAAAGTGCCGCTCTATGCCACGCCGTTCACCGCCGCCTTGTTCGAGGCCAAGCGGCTCTCGGAGCCCGGCGCGCCGCAAATTCCGGTCAAAGTGGTGCCGCTCGGCGGCCGCCTGGACCTCGGGCCGTTCACAGTCGATTTCATCAACGTCGCCCACTCGATTCCGGAGTCGAACGCGCTGGCGATCCGCACCCCGGCCGGCATCGTGCTGCATACTGGCGATTGGAAGATCGATCCGACGCCGGTCCTTGGCCCGCCGACCGACCAGGCGCGATTGACCGCGCTCGGCGACGAGGGCGTGCTGGCGCTCGTCGGCGATTCCACCAATGCAGTGCGCGACGGCCGCTCGCCCTCGGAATCCGATGTGGCGCGCACCCTGGCCGAGCTGATCCGCACCGCGCCGGCGCGTGTCGCCGTGACGACGTTCGCCTCTCATGTCGGCCGCGTCCGCGCCGTTGCCGAGGCGGCGCGCGCGGTAGGCCGCGAAGTGGTTTTGGTCGGCCGCGCCATGGAGCGCGTCGCCCAGGTGGCGCGCGAGACCGGCTATCTCGACGGCGTGCAGGATTTCCGCAGCATGGAGAGCTACGGCTACCTGCCGCCCGACAAGGTATTGGCGCTGTGCACCGGCAGCCAAGGCGAGCCGCGCGCGGCGTTGTCGCGCATCGCCGAGGACGAGCATCCCGAGGTGACGCTGGCCAAGGGCGACCGCGTGATCTTTTCCTCGCGCGCCATTCCCGGCAACGAGAAGGCCGTGGCGCGGGTGATCAACGGCCTGGTCAGCCAGGGCGTCGAGGTCATCACCGACCGCACCCATCTGGTTCACGTCTCGGGCCATCCGCGCCGCGCCGAGCTCCTCGATATGATCGCCTGGGTGCGGCCGAAAATCCTGATCCCGGCCCATGGCGAGGCCCTGCATTTGGCCGAGCACGCCGAGCTCGGCCGCCGCGCCGGCGTCCCGCACGTGCTGGTCTGCCGCAACGGCGATCTGGTCCGCCTGGCGCAGGACGGCGCCCAAATCATCGACGAGGTGCCGTCAGGCCGGCTCTACAAGGACGGCTCGCTGTTGATCAGCGCCGAGGCCAAAACCGTCGCGGCGCGCCGCCGCCTGAGTTTTTCCGGCATCATCACCGTGGCGCTTGCGTTGAGCGAGAAGGGCCAGCTGGTCGCCGACCCCGAGATCGAGCTGATCGGCATCCCCGAAATCGACGCCGGCGGCGCCTCGATGAACGAGATCGCCCGCGATGCCGTCGAGGAGGCGTTCGAGTCCATGCCAAAACCGCGCCGGCGCGATCCCGACGCGGTCGCCGAGGCGGTGCGGCGCGCCGTGCGCGGCGCCATCGCGCAACGCTGGAATAAGAAGCCGATCTGCCACGTGCATGTGTTGGAGGTATAAGATCGGTGCTGCCGGGATGCAGGAGATTTAAAATGATCGGCAGGCTCAATCACGTGGCGATCGCGGTGCGCGATCTCGGCAAGGCGGCAGCGGTCTATCGCGACGTGCTCGGCGCGCAGGTCTCGGCCGCCGTGCCGCAGCCCGACCATGGCGTGACCACGGTGTTCATCACGCTGCCCAACACCAAGATCGAGCTGTTGGAGCCGCTCGGCGAGGGTTCGCCGATCGCAAAGTTCCTGGAGCGGAACCAGGACGGCGGCATGCACCACCTGTGCTACGAGGTCGACGATATCCGCGCCGCCCGCGATGCGCTCAAGGCCGCCGGCGCCCGCGTGCTCGGCGACGGCGAGCCAAAAACCGGCGCCCACGGCAAGCCCGTGCTGTTCCTGCACCCGAAGGATTTTTCCGGCACCTTGGTTGAGCTGGAGCAGGCCTGAACCAATGCCCGTCACCACCGGCATCGCGATCTTCTTCCTGATCTGGTGGATCGTGCTGTTCGCCGTACTGCCCTGGGGCGTGCGCAGCCAGCAGGAGGACGCGGAGGTTGCGCCCGGGACCGATCCCGGTGCCCCGGCGATCCCCAATCTGCGCCGGAAACTGGTTTGGACGACGCTGGTTTCCGTAGTGGTTTTTGCCGCCTGCTACGTCATTTATGTCGAGCACCTGATCACGTTGGATAGCCTGTTGGCGCCCTTTGGGCTGCGCATGACCCCCTAGACGGCAGCAAGTAATAAATAGTCAGAACAGAGGCTTATGCGGTCATTTTAACGTTCCAGGCGCGGTTTCGAACCCTTTGCGAGACCTGCTTTAGCCAATCGCCAAAAGAAAAAGCAGGGCAAAAGCCCTGCTCGAGAATCCTCATCTGAACCCTTAAGATCCGCGTACTTATTTGAATTTAGCGCCCGCACCGTGGCAGTGAAGCCGCATTACGCGTCCGGGTATTTATCCTCCCAAGACTTGGACCGCTTTCCCGAAATCTCGTTGCCGAGATGGCGGTTTCGGGATTGCGCAAAAACATTGGTAATCGATCCGTGGGCTGTTGTCACGAGGCTGCCCACCTCAAACGGCAAAAAAATACCTCCCAAATTCCTGCCCAGATTCCCGCCCTTGTGTTTCCGGCGCGGTTCCGGTTTCACTGCCGCGGCCACTAAGCGAAGAGTCCATGCGCCTTTCCCGGTTCTTCCTGCCCAATCTGCGTGAGACCCCGAAAGAGGCGGAGATCGCCTCGCACCGGCTGATGCTGCGCGCCGGCATGATCCGCCAGGAGGCTGCCGGGATTTATGCCTTCCTGCCGCTGGGACTGCGGGTGCTCAAGAAGGTCTGCGAGATCGTGCGCGAGGAGCAGGACCGCTCCGGCGCCATCGAGCTTTTGATGCCGACCATCCAGTCCGCGGATCTGTGGCGCGAAAGCGGCCGCTACGAAGCCTATGGCAAGGAGATGCTGCGCATAAAAGACCGCCACGAGCGCGACATGCTCTACGGCCCGACCAACGAGGAAATGATCACGGCGATCTTCCGCACCTACGTGCGCTCGTACAAGGACCTGCCGCTCAACCTCTACCACATCCAATGGAAGTTCCGCGACGAGGTGCGGCCGCGCTTCGGGCTGATGCGCGGGCGCGAATTCTTGATGAAGGACGCTTACTCGTTCGACCTCGATTTCGCCGGCGCCAAGCACGCCTATAACCGCATGTTCGTCGCTTACTTGCGCACGTTTGCCCGCATGGGCTTGCGCTCGATCCCGATGGTGGCGGAGAGCGGCCCGATCGGCGGCAACCTGTCCCACGAATTCATCATCCTGGCCGATACCGGCGAGAGCGAAGTGTTTTGCCATAAGGACTATCTGGACTTCGAGGTCCCAGGCCCCGACGTCGATTTCACCCACGTCGGCCGCTTGCAGTCGATCGTCGATAAATGGACGTCGCTCTACGCCGCGACCTCGGAGAAACATGACGTGGCCGCCTACGAGGCGTTGCCGGCCGACAAGCGGGTGTCGGCGCGCGGCATCGAGGTCGGGCATATCTTTTATTTCGGCACAAAATATTCCGAGCCGATGAAGGCTTTTGTGACCGGCCCCGACGGCGCCGACCACCCGGTGCACATGGGCTCCTACGGCATCGGCCCAAGCCGGCTCGTCGCCGCCATCATCGAGGCCTCCCACGACGAGGCCGGGATCATCTGGCCGGAGCCGGTGGCGCCGTTCAAAGCCATGATCCTCAATCTCAAGCAGGGCGCGGGCGACACCGACGCGGCTTGCGAAAAGCTGTACGCGGAACTTTCGGCAAAAGGCATCGACACGCTCTACCACGATCGCGACGAGCGGCCCGGCTCCAAATTCGCCATGGCCGACCTGATCGGGGTGCCCTGGCAGATCCTGGTCGGGCCGCGCAGCCTCGCCGAAGGCAAGGTCGAGGTGAAACGCCGCGCCGACGGCACGCGGGAGCTGATGACGCCGGCCGACGCGGTGGTGCGGCTCGGTTCCTGAAAGCTGCGTGCGCTTTATTCGATCACCTCGTCGGCGCGGGCGAGGATCGATGGCGGCACGGCAAGGCCGAGTGCCTTGGCGGTCTTGAGATTGATCACCAGGTCGTATTTGGTCGGCGCCTGCACTGGAAGGTCGGCGGGTTTCTCGCCTTTGAGGATGCGATCGACGTAGCTGGCGGCGCGGCGGAACTGATCGCGGAAATCCGGCCCATACGAGATCAAGCCGCCTGCCGTGACATAGAAGCGTTCGTTGTAGACCGCGGGCAGTCCATGCGCGGCGGCAACCTTGATGATCAGATCGCGATGAACGACCGACGAAGTGCTCGTCGTCACGATCAAGCCGCCATTGGCGGAGTGCGCGAAGGCCGCGACGGCGCGCTCGATCTCGGCGGCATCGCCGATATTGATCGGGCTCACGTCCACGCCGGCCGACGGCGCCACAGACTGGATGACGGCGTACTGACCGATCCCGGCGGGGTCCCTGGGATCGCGAAGGACGGCCGCTCGCGTCACGCTCGGCGCGATTTCCTTGAGCAGCTCCAGCCATTTTCCGCACAAGCTGTATTCGAACATGAGATAGCCGGTCGCGTTGCCGCCCGGCCTCGACAAACTGTCGACAAAGCCGGAACTGACCGGATCGGGGACGATCACGAATACGATCGGTACGTCGCGGCTCGCCTGCAGCAATGGTCCGACAGACGCAGAAACACCCAGGATGACGTCAGGCGAAAGCGCGACTAATTCCGCCGCGTATTTACGAATGTCGGCGATATTGCCCGCGCCCCAGCGGATGTCGATGCGCACATTGCGGCCGTCGCTCCATCCTAACTGCTGCAGTCCCTGCACGAATGCCGCGTTGTTCGCCTGAGCGACCGGATCGTCAGCAGCCAGCCCTTGGAGCAGACCGATGCGCCGCACGCGTTCGCCTTGTTGCGCGCGCGCCGCAAGCGGCCATGCCAGCGTGGCACCGCCGAACGCAGCTATCAGTTCGCGCCGTCCGATTTCGATTGCCATCGATCCCTCCTCAAACCGAGGGTCACAGGTGCCGCCCCGCCGGACGATAGCACGCCCCCACACCGGGGGTCTGTGACGTACTTCACAGTAGGCTGGGTCGCCTACAGGATTGTCCGCTTCTGGGCCAAAGCGGATAATCAGCAAGCATCACTCATCATCCACGGTTTATGAGTTCGCTCGCTAGTCTTGCCGGCTATTTTGCTTCGACGGTGACTTGCTGCGCGACGGTGACGGGGAGCGTGAAGGCAAACGTCGAGCCCTGGCCGAGCTTTGACTCGACCCAGATCCTGCCGCCGTGCATTTCGATGATGCGCTTCGAAATGGCCAGCCCCAGGCCGGTGCCGCCTTTCTTGCGGGTGACCGCATTGTCGGCCTGCTGGAATTCCTGAAACAGTTTTGCCTGATTGGCCGCGGAAATGCCGGGTCCGGTGTCGCAGACCGAGAGATGGAATGAGCCATTGGTCGCCGTGGCTTTGATGACCACTTCGCCCGTATCGGTGAATTTGATGGCGTTGCCGACCAGGTTGATCACCACCTGCGTCAAGCGCCGTCCGTCGCCATGGCCGGGTGGCAGCTTCGGCGCCACTTCGATCTTGAACGCGAGCTTCTTGTCGGCCGCCAGCGGCTCGAGCGTGCTGCGTACGGTCTGGGCGATATCCTCGAGCGAGTAATCGGAGAGCTCGAGCACGAGCTGGCCGGCCTCGATCTTCGACAGATCGAGCACGTCATTGATCAAGCCGAGCAGGTGCCTGCCGTTGCTCTCGAGCCGCTTGAGCACGCTCATCGTCTTTTCCGGCAGTTCGCCGTAGATGCCGTCGGCCATCAACTCGGTGTAGCCGAGAATGGCATTGAGCGGCGTGCGCAGCTCGTGGCTCATGTTGGCGAGGAACTGCGATTTGTGCTGGCTGGCGACTTCCAGCTGCCGGCTCTTGTCCTGGATTTCGTCGAACAGCCGCACGTTCTCGATGGCGATGACGGCCTGGTCGGCAAAGGTCGTGAGCAATTCGATCTGCCGGTCGGTGAATGGCCTCACCTCGCTTCGCATCAGCGACAGCACGCCGACGGGTACGCCCTCGCGCATCAGCGGTACGCCGAGCATGGTGCGATACCCGCCGCGCTGTTGCGATTCTCGCCACGTGTATTCGGGATCGTTCAGCGCATCCAGAATATGGACGACCTTGCCCTCCAGCGTCGTTCGTCCGACAAGAGTCCCGCGCCCGGGCGCGATGGGACGTTCGATCATGTATTCCTTGTATTGGGGCGAGAACCCAAATGTGGAATCCAGCCGGTAGGTCTGTCCGTCGCGCCGATAGATGAAGGCGTTGCTCGCGTCGCACAATCGCGCCGCCGATTCCACCAGCGTATCGAGCACGGCTTGGAGATCGAAAGTCGAGCGGCTGATGACCTTGAGCACGTCGGCGGTCGCGGTCTGCTGCTGCAGCGATTGCCGCAATTCGCTGAGCAGCCGCGAATTCTCGATGGCGATGACGGCCTGGGTGGCAAAGTTCTGCACCAACTCGATTTGCTTGTCGGTGAAGGGGCGAACGTCCAGATGATAGATGTTGATCGTGCCAACCAGTGCGTCCTCGCGGAGCATGGGGACGGACAACGCCGTTCTAGCGCCGCCCACCTTTGCAAGGGCTGATCCGGCATATGGCTCCTGGGCGGCCAGATCACGAACGTGATTCAGTTGCTTCGTTGCCACGACGGGGCCGGCGATCGAACTTTTCAGGTCTATGACCGGATTGCGGCGTCGCAGTTCCGCCAATGCGGGCGGCGCATTGTGCATGGCTTCCAGCCGCAATTCGCCACCGTTGAACAAGGTCAAATTGCCAAACTGGGCGCCGCAGATGCGCACGGCATTTGCCAGCAAGGCATCGAACACGGGCTCCAGCTCGCCCGGCGAGCTTGAGATAACGCGCAGGACTTCGGAAGTCGCCGTCTGCTGCTCCAGGGATTCGCTGAGTTCCCGCGTACGCTGCTGCTCCGCCTCGAACAGCCTCACGTTTTCGATGGCGATGGCCGCCTGGTCGGCGAAGGTGGAGACAAGCTCGATTTGCTTGTTGGTAAACGGCTGTACGCTCTTTCGCATCAGCGTCATCACGCCCACCGGCACGCCATCGCGCATCATCGGAACGCCGACCAGGGTGCGGAAGGTGCCGGTTCCACGACTTGGGTACGTATATTCTGGATCGGCTTCGATATCGTCGATTTGAATAACCTTGCCCTCGAGGAGGGCCCGTCCCGATCCGCTGGTGCGGCTCAGTTCAACCGGCTGCTCCTCAATGAGCTCACTGAGATCGTCAGGCACGCCATACGCGACCGTTCGATAAAATGCGTCGTCCTGGCGCCGCGAGATGACCCCCATATCGGCTTCACACAATCTCCCGGCCGACCGCAGCAGCGTATCCAGCACCACCTTGAGATCGAATGCCGAGCGGCTGATGACCTTGAGCACATCGGCGGTTGCTGTCTGTTGCTGAAGTGATTCCGACAGTTCGTGTGTGCGCTGTTGCTCGGCGTCGAATAGCCGCACGTTCTCGATGGCGATCACCGCCTGGTCGGCGAAGGTGGTCACCAGCTCGATCTGCTTGCCGGTAAAGGGAAGGGCTTGTTTGCGGGTCAGGACGATGACGCCGATGGCGGTGCCTTCGCGTAGCAGCGGAATGCCCAGTCCGGCTCGAAAGCCCGCAGCGCGCCGTCCTTCGCCGAACTGATACTCTGGATCGGCTTGGACATCAGGAATATGGACCGCGCGGCTTTCGGCGAACACTCGGCCGGCAAGCGTTCCTCGCCCCGACGCGACGGGCATCGCCGTCACGAGATCGACGAACGCCTGCGGGAAGCGATAGTTGGCTGCGAATATGAAGTGACCGTGTTCCGGCCGCACGATGCAGGCCATGTCCGCGTCGCACAATCGCGCCGCCGATTCCGTAAGCGTATCGAGCACGGATTGCAAATCGAAGGTCGAGCGGCTGATGACCTTGAGAACGTCGGCGGTGGCGGTCTGCTGCTGCAGCGATTCGCGCAGCTCGTTGAGCAGCCGCGTGTTCTCGATGGCGATGACGGCCTGGGCGGCAAAGTTTTTCACCAGCTCGATCTGCTTGTCGGTGAACCGTCGAACTTCCTGGCGATAAATGGCGAGCACGCCGATCGCTTCGCCGTCTTTGAGCATCGGCACGCCGATCAAGGTGCGGGCTCCCGCAAGCTCGATCGTTGCAATGCGCAATTTATCGCCGGCCGTCGGCGCGGCCCTGACGTCGTCGACCTGATAGGCTTGTTTGGTAGTGGTGATCTGGCCGAGACCGATGCCTGGGCTCGGGCGGAACAGCGGTTCGCGCCGAACAAAGTCTTGGAATTCGCGCGGTGCGCCGTGGGTTGCGGCGATGCGGAAGCCGTCGGCTTCACGAAGCCACAGGTTGCCGAAGCCCGCGCCGCATATGCGCACCGCCTTTTCCAGCATGGCGTCGAACACCGGCTGCAATTCGCCCGGTGACGAACTGATGACGTGCAGCACCTCTGCGGTCGCGGTCTGCTGTTCCAGCGATTCGGTGAGCTCCCGCGTGCGCTGCTGCTCGGCTTCGAACAGCCGAACGTTCTCGATCGCGATCACCGCCTGGTCGGCGAAGGTGGTAACCAAGGCGATGTGATTGGCCTCAAATGGCTGAACGGTCGGGCGCGTCAATACCATCACGCCGACGGTAATTCCCTCCCGCAAGAGCGGAACGCCGAGAGCCGTCCGATAGCCGCCTCGCCGCTGAGCCTCCAGAAATGTGTATTCGGGATCAACAAGAACATCGGGAATATGCACGGTGCGTTCTTCGAGTGCCGTGCGTGCTGCAATCGTGCCTCGTCCCGGCAGGATCGTTTGCTGTTTCAGATAGTCTATCCATTCGGGTATATCGCCGCTGCCGGAAGCACAGCGATAAGCATCGCCCTCTCGTAGAAAAATGAATGAGTGGTCTGCTTGACAAAGTCGAGCCGCCGACTTGAGCAACGCATCCAGTACGGTCTGAAGGTCGAATGTCGAACGGCTTATGACCTTAAGTAGGTCGGAGGTCGCGGTCTGCTGCTCCAGGGATTCGGTGAGCTCTCGCGTACGCTGCTGCTCCTCCTCGAACAGCCGCGCGTTCTCGATGGCAATCACCGCCTGATCGGCAAAGGTCTCTACGAGTTCGATCTCCTTTGCGGTGAAGGGGCTCACCTCGGAGCGGCGGATTGTGATTGCGCCGATGGCCGTGTCGTCCCTGAGCAGAGGGACTGATAAAATCGTTCGATAACCGAGGCGGCGCGCCATGTCGCTGCCGTCCGGAAATTCCTCGGCTAACACCGCAGGATCGTAGACGTGCACCGGCGTGCGATCGACGAAGGCGCGCCCCGTGATCCAGCCACGGCCAATCGGCCACTCGCCAAAATCCAATTGCAGCGGACCATAGTGCGCTTTGACGTGGAGCCGTCCGTGCTGATGCAGAAAAATAATCGAATCGTAAGCCTTGCAATTGCGCGAAGCCGCCTCCACCAGAGTGTCGAGCACCGCTTGCAGATCAATGTGAGTGCGGCTGATGATTTTGAGCACATCGGCGGCCGCGGTCTGCCGCTGCAGAGCCTCGTCGCGCTCCCGTGTCAGCTGCGCAATTTTTGTGTTTGGACCGTCAGCGCCAGGCTTGCGATGGCGCGCGACTTTCGGCGCATTGCGGCGCTTCGGCGCGGCCGTCTTTCGGCTTCGCTTTTTCATGGCTTTTCCCGCTACGTGAATGTCACGAACGGGCACGCCGTCACGCCATCCAAAAGACCGAGATAGCCTTGTCGCCTCATGCCCGCCCCCAGGCTTTGGACAAGGCATCGTACTCGCTCAAACCGGATTTTTGGAAGGGCCTATGAGCGATTCAATGTGTCCGTCGGGCCCTCGGCGCTATCCGCTGTGGGCGACAAACCGGTATCGGGGTAACGCGGCCGGGCGTGATAGAGTAAAAATCCTTTCGACTGCGACGACAAACTTAGCGATCCGGGGGGCATCATGCGCCTGAACCAATGTCATAATTTCCACGATTTTCGCGAATTGGCGCGGCGGCGGCTGCCGGGGCCCATCTTCAACTATATCGACGGCGCCGCCGACGACGAGACGACGTATCGGCGGAACACCCGCGCCTTCGAGGACTGCGACCTGGTGCCGAATGTTCTCGCCGGCGTTGAGCAAGTCGATCTGTCGGTGACCGTGCTCGGTCAAAAGTTGAAATTGCCGTTTTATTGCTCGCCGACCGCTCTGCAGCGGTTGTTCCACCATCAGGGCGAGCTCGCCGTGGCGCGCGCCGTGGAAAAATTCGGCACCATGTTCGGCCTTTCATCGCTGGGTACGGTGGGCCTGGAAGAGATCGCGGCGAATTTTTCGTTTCCGCAGATCTATCAATTCTATTTCCATAAGGATCGCGGGCTGAACAACGCCATGATGGAACGGGCCAAGGGCGCCGGCGTTCGCATCATGATGCTGACCGTGGATTCGATCACCGGCGGCAACCGCGAGCGCGATCTGCGCACCGGCTTCACCATTCCGTTCCGGCTGAACATGCGGGGCATGTGGCAATTCGCCACCAAGCCGAAATGGGCGATCGACCACCTGACCCATGAAAAGTTCCGGCTGCCGCAATTGGACACCCATGTCGACATGAAGGGCGGCACGACCTCCATCGGCGATTACTTCACCAACATGCTCGACCAGTCGATGAACTGGCGCGACGTCGCCGACATGGTGAAGCTGTGGGGCGACAAATTCTGCCTCAAGGGCGTCATGAGCGCCGATGATGCCCGCAAAGCCGTCGATATCGGGTGCGCGGGCATCGTCGTTTCCAATCATGGCGGGCGGCAACTCGACGGTTCGCGCAGCTCCTTCGATCAGCTCGCCGAAATCGTCGATGCCGTCGGCGACAAGATCGACGTCCTTCTCGATGGCGGCGTGCAACGCGGGACGCACGTGCTCAAGGCGCTGTCGTTGGGCGCCAAGGCGGTGGGCGTCGGCCGGCTCTATCTTTTCCCGCTTGCCGCCGCCGGCCAGCCCGGCGTCGAGCGCGCGCTTTCGCTGCTGCGCACCGAGATCGAGCGCGACATGAAGCTGATGGGCTGCACGTCGATCGGGCAGTTGTCGCGGTCGAATCTCAGATTCCGCAATTAGAGTGGCCGAAAACCGGGGGAATTTGGTTCCGGCCTGGGGAACCAGCAAATCAAAGCATAGGCACGATTGCGCGAGAACCATGCCATGCTTCCAAATCACTGGTTTGCGACGGCTTATGTCGCACCTTGCAGCGGCAAACGCGCCAAAAAGATCGGTGGGAAACCATTGATTTTTATGGGCGACTCCGTGATTCCGCCAGAATCGTGTGAAACTTCGGGTGTTCCTGGGGACCAGACCTGAATGTCCGAGCCGACCGGCACGCACCCTTTCGCTCCGTTCGAATGGATGCTGTCGCTGCGCTATCTGCGGGCGCGGCGCAAAGAGGGATTTATCTCGGTGATCGCCGGGTTTTCGTTCCTCGGCATCATGCTGGGTGTGGCGACGCTGATCATCGTCATGGCGGTGATGAACGGCTTTCGCCAGGAGCTGTTGACCAAGATCCTCGGGCTCAACGGCCATCTCTTGATCCAGCCGCTGGAATCGCCGCTGACCGATTGGGAGG
>Ga0210398_10004660_pt1 | contig 12838 bp, 14 predicted proteins | sample IncBWC4OmetaG_FD_161047 | JGI IMG/M metagenome (GOLD analysis project Ga0210398, IMG submission 161047) | Forest soil microbial communities from Barre Woods Harvard Forest LTER site, Petersham, Massachusetts, United States - Inc-BW-C-4-O | ecosystem: Environmental > Terrestrial > Soil >... | reverse complement strand
TCTGGCTGGCACCACTCGGCCCGCGGCTTAGTGTCGCGGAACGGAACCATTAGCGCGGGGGTCAAAGTCGGAGCCAGCTGGCGGCCGAGTGGAGGTGAGGCGATGCTGATCGGGGTTCCCAGAGAGGTGAAGACCCACGAATACCGGGTTGGGCTGGTTCCCGGCAGCGTGCGCGAGCTGGCCCATCACGGCCACAAAATCGTCGTCGAGAGCGGGGCCGGAGCCGGGATCGGCTTTGACGACCGGGCCTACGAAGCCGCCGGCGCCCGCATCTTAGCCAGCGCCGCCAGGGTCTTTGCCGCGGCCGAGCTGATCGTCAAGGTCAAGGAGCCGCAGCCCGCGGAGGCGGCGCTGCTGCGCCGCGACCAGATCCTGTTCACCTATCTGCACCTGGCCGCGGACCGGGAGCTGACCTTGAGCCTGATCCGCTCGGAAGTCGTGGCGATCGGCTACGAGACGGTCACCGACGCGAGCGGTGGGCTGCCGTTGCTGGCGCCGATGAGCGAGGTCGCCGGGCGGATGTCGGTGCAGGTGGGCGCGCATTGTCTCGAAAAGGAGCAGGGTGGGATCGGCGTGCTGCTCGGCGGGGTTCCGGGGGTGCCCGCGGCCAAGGTCGTGATCCTCGGCGGCGGGGTCGCCGGCACCAACGCGGCGCGCATGGCGATGGGGATGGAGGCCTATGTCACGGTGATCGATCGCTCCTTGCCGCGGCTCTACGCGCTCGACCTGCAGTTCGGGGCTCAGCTGCACACGCTCTATTCGACGATGGAGAACATCGAGCGCGAAGTCGCCGCCGCCGATCTGGTGATCGGCGCCGTGCTGATCCCGGGCGGTGTGGCGCCAAAGCTCGTCAGCCGCGAGCTGGTCCGGGCGATGCGGCCGGGGACGGTGCTGGTCGATATATCGATCGACCAGGGCGGCTGCTTCGAGACCAGCCGGCCGACGACCCACGCCGCACCCACCTATATCGAGGAAGGTGTCGTCCATTATTGCGTGACCAATATGCCGGGCGCGGTGGCGCGCACCTCGACGGTGGCGCTGAACAATGCCACCCTGCCTTTCGTGCTGGCGCTGGCCGATCGCGGCTGGCGGGGCGCGCTCTCCGAGGACCCGCATCTGCGCCACGGGCTGAACGTCTGCCGCGGCCAGGTGACCCACCCGGCGGTCGCGCGCGAGCTCGGCCTGCCGTTCCTCCCCGCCGACCAGGCGCTGGCCGGTTGACCGGCCCATGCCGCGAACCGCGCCGGCCGCTATTTCATTCTCGCCGATCTTTCCCTATGGATTGCCCTGGCATTGCTCCCTATTTCACACCAAACAGGCAAGAGATGGGGGAATGACGCTGCATCCGACGCTCCCGATCACCGCCGCGGCGCGGCTCGGCGATTTGCTCGGTGCGTCAGGCCAGCCCGAGCCGGCGCCGGCCAGACAGATCGACGATGCGGCGCTGGCTGCGATCGCCGATCTCTATCGTGAAATCTTGCCGGCGGGTGGTGCCATCCTCGACCTGATGTCGGGCTGGGTCAGCCATTTGCCTCCTGAAATTCACTATTCGCGGGTCGTCGGCGTCGGGGTGAACGCCTGCGAGCTGGCCGAAAACCCGTTCCTCGACGAGTGGCGGGTCCAGGATCTCAACCGCAGCCCGCGCCTACCGTTTGCCGCCGCCGAGTTCGACGGCGCCGCGCTGTGCGTTTCGGTCCAGCATCTGACCCGGCCGGCCGAGGTCATCCGCGAGGTCGGGCGGGTGTTGAAGCCGGGGGCGCCGTTGGTCGTAACCTTTTCGGAACGCTGCCGCCCGGCCCGCGCCATCGGCTGCTGGTGCCTGCTCGACGACACCGGGCATTTGTGCCTGATCGCGCATCATTTTGGCGAAGCCGGCAATTGGGGCGACATCCGTTGTATCGATCGCACCCCGCCTGGCGGCGGCGACCCGCTCTACGCGGTGATCGGGCGCAGCCTTGGCCCGTGGCCTCCCGGCAGCGACGATTGAATGCCGCGACGGCCGCCCCGCTCGACAACCTAATCAGCAATCATAGGCCACCATTGCGGTGAGCGGCACGTCGATGCGGCTGCGGCCCTGCAGAAAGCTCAATTCGATGATGCACCCGGCCGCGGCGACGATGCCGCCGCGCTGGCGGACCAGATCGATCGCGGCCTGCATCGTGCCCCCGGTCGCCAAGAGATCGTCGAGCACGGCGACGCGCTGGCCGGCGGCGACGGCATCCTCCTGGATCTCGATGGTATCGCTGCCATATTCGAGATCGTAGGTAAAGCGCACGGTCTTGCCCGGCAGTTTTCCCTGCTTGCGGATCATGACGAAGCCGCAGCCGAGTTCGCAGGCGACCGGTGCGGCAACCAGAAACCCGCGCGATTCGATGCCGATCAACAGATCGGGCTGATGCGGGCGCAACGCCTCGGCAAGCCCGGCGACCGTGGCCCGCCATGCGGCCGGATGGGCGAGCAGGGTCGAGATGTCATAGAACAGGATGCCGGGCTTGGGGAAATCGGGTACCGAGCGAATGTGCTGCTTCAGGTCCATGAGCATCGTCTCCGATGATCGACGTCAGTCGGCTGCCAGCCCTCGCGCAGATCGACAGCGGGCGTTGCGGCATAGCGGCTTTTGCCATAGTTGAAAAGGCCTCGCCCGGCGCACGCGGATTTCACAAAGCATCATGGCGTCGATCGCTGCCACCCTCGTCGAGACCGAAGCTGCCGGATCGCTGATCCTGGTGCCGGCCGGAGAATGGCTGGTGGCGAGCGCCGCCGAGCTCGACCGAAGGCTCCAAGCCTTGAAGCTGCCGCAGAACCGGCGGGTGGCCATCGATCTCGGCGGGATCGAGCGGGTCGACAGCGCCGGGGCCTGGCTGCTGCTGCGCACCGAGCACGATCTGGCGGTGCGCGGCAACGCCGTCGAGATGCGCAATCTGCGGCCGAGCTTCGCGCCGCTGTTCGATCAGGTCCGCGCCGGCGGGTTTCACGCCCCGGCTGCTCACCCGCGGCCGGCGCATCACAGCCTGGTAGGGTTCGTCGCCCGGATCGGCGAGATTTCGCTCGGTCTCGTCGCCCGGATCTACCGTCTGCTCGGCTTTGTCGGCCTGGTGTGCGAGACCGCGCTGCGCCTCTTGCGGCATCCGGGCCGGCTCAGGCTGACGGCGATGGTCGCCCAGATGGAGCAGACCGGGGTCAATGCGCTCGCCATCGTCGGCATGCTCTCGTTCCTGGTCGGGGTGGTCATCGCCTACCAGGGCGCCGACCAGCTGCGCCGATTCGGCGCCGAGATCTATACCGTCGACCTGTTGGGGGTAGGCATCCTGCGCGAATTGGGGGTGCTGATGACCGCGATCATCATCGCCGGCCGCTCGGGCAGCGCCTTTACCGCCCAGATCGGCACGATGCAGGTCAACGAAGAGGTCGACGCGCTGCGCACGATCGGTCTCGACCCGATCGAGGTGCTGGTGATCCCGCGCCTGTTCGGATTGCTGCTGACCTTGCCGATGTTGACCATTTTCGCCAATTTGATGGGGCTGCTCGGCGGCGCCTTGATGGCCTGGGGGGTGCTCGGGATCACGATCCCGCAATTCGTGCACGAGTTGCGGCTCTCATTGAGCCCGAGAACCTTTTGGATCGGCGTGGTCAAGGCGCCGTTCTTTGCCGCGATCATTGCCACGATCGGCAGCTATGAAGGCTTTCAGGTCTCGCGCAGCGCCGAAAGCGTCGGCCGCCTGACCACCCTCTCGGTCGTCGAATCGATCTTTCTGGTGATCGTCGCCGATGCCGCCTTTTCGGTGTTCTTTTCGATCTTGAGGATTTGAGGGTGGCCGAGGCTCCAGGCGAGGCGATTATCCAAATTCGCGGTCTGGTCAACCGGTTCGGAACCGAGACCGTGCATGACGGCCTTGACCTCGATGTGCTGCGCGGCGAGGTCCTCGGCGTCGTCGGCGGGTCGGGCAGCGGCAAATCAGTGCTGTTGCGAACCGTCGTCGGGCTCAACCGGCCGGTCCAGGGTCGGGTCGAGGTATTCGGCGCCGACATTCCGCGGATGAACGAGCTCGAGAGGCGCAAGATCGAGCGGCGCTGGGGGGTTTTGTTTCAGGACGGCGCGCTCTTCAGCTCGCTGACCGTGGCCCAGAATATCGAGGTGCCGCTCAGTGAATTTTACGATATGCCGTTGCCCCTTATGGACGAGATCGCTGCGATCAAAGTCGGCATGGTCGGCCTTCCCGAGGACGCCGGCGGCAAATATCCGGCGCAGCTGTCGGGCGGCATGCGCAAGCGCGCCGGGCTCGCCCGCGCTCTGGCGCTCGATCCGGAGATCGTCTTTCTCGACGAGCCCACCGCCGGGCTCGATCCGATCGCCGCCGGCGAGTTCGATCATCTGATCCGCGATCTGCGCGGCAGTCTCGGGCTGACCGTGTTCATGGTGACCCATGATCTCGACAGCCTGTTCGCGATCTGCGATCGGGTGGCGGTGCTGGTCGACAAAAAGATTCGGGTCGGCACGCTCGATCAATTGCTGCAGGACGATCACCCTTGGATCCATTCCTATTTCCACGGTCCGCGCGGGCGAGCGGCGCAGCACGCCGAAATGGCCGCGCAACCGCAAACGGCGGCCGCCGCCGCCGCTCCGGCCTGAGCCGTTCCGAGCGACGGAGACAGGTGAATGGAGACGCGAGCACATTACGTCGCGGTCGGCGTGTTCGTATTGGCGATCGTCTCGCTGGCGTTTGGCGCCGTGCTGTGGCTCGGCCGGGTCGAATTCTCACAGGTGGTCGAGCGCTACTACATCTTTTTCCGAGGATCGGTCGCCGGTCTGGGCAAAGGGTCGTCGGTCCAGTACAACGGCATCCCGGTCGGCCGGGTGATCGACGTCCGCGTCGATCCGGACAATATCGCGCAAATCCAGGTGACGGTCGGGATCGATACCGGGCTGGTGTCGATCAAGTCGGACGCCCGAGCACTTCTCGACACCAACATCTTGAGCGGCGTCTCGACGGTGCAGATCCGCGGCGGCACGCAGGAGGCGCCGGTTCTCGAGCCAAAACCCGGACATCGCTACGCGATCATCGAGCCGGCGCGCTCCGAGCTCGAACAGGTCAAGGCCTCGCTTCCCGAGCTGACCGGCGAGCTCAAATCGGTAGCCGGCAATCTGAACGCGCTGCTCAGCGCGCGAAACCGCCAGGCGGTTACCGACAGCCTGGAGAGCATCCGTACCGTGACCGCGGCCTTGGCCGAACACAGCCAGGATCTCGGCGCCATCCTCGGCAACGCCAACACCGCGTTGGTGGCGCTCAGATCGCTGTTGCACAATGTCGATCAGAGCTATTCCCGGCGCGGCGGATTGAAGGATCAGGCCTCGCAGACGCTCAAGGACTATGACCGGGTGGCGACGAACCTGATCGGCGCCAGCCATCAGCTGCAGCTGGTCCTTGGCGAGAACCGGCCGGGGATCCGCCGTTTCAGCCAAGAGACCCTGCCCGGCGTGAACGACCTCGTCAGCGACGCGCAGCGGCTGGTGGCCAATGTGAACCGACTGGTGGACCAGCTCGAGCGCGACCCGACGCGATTGCTGTTCGGCGACCGGCGCCGCGGGTATCAGCCGCGATGACCGGGTCGCCGGACCGCATTTCGACAGGCCGCATCGCCCGCCGCTCGCTCGCCGGCGTCGCCGTGCTGACCTTGGCCGGCTGCGCCAGCCTCTTTGTCGCCACCCCGCCGGGACATCTCTACCGCCTGACGGCCGGGCGCGGCTATCCCGCGGATCTGCCGCGTCTTCGCGGGGTGCTTCTGGTCGATACCCCGCAGGCTTCGGCCGGCATCGACACCGCCCGGATCGCGCTGAGCCGCTCGCCGGTCTCGCTCGACTACTACGCCGACGCGGAATGGACCGACCGGGTGCCGGCCCTGGTGCAGGGCGCCATGCTGGCGTCCTTTGAGAACAGCGGGGCGATCACCGCGATCGATCGCGATGCGATGGAGCTCAAGGCGGATTTCACCCTGCAGAGCGAGATTCGCCATTTCGAAGCGGATTACCAAGCCGGCGATGCCCCGCCTCAGGTTCGGGCGGCGATCATCGCCCGGCTGGTCGCCGCACCCCAGCGCAAGATCATCGCCCAGACCGCGTTCGAGCGGCGCCAGCAGAGCGCCGCCAACAAGGTCCCCGACGTGGTCGCCGCCTTCAACGCGGCGGCGGGCGCGGTGATCACCGACATCGTGCTGTGGACGGTGAGCGAACTCGCTTTGACCTCGGCGCGGCGCTAGCTATTGTGGACCTGTTTCGTTCGCATGAGGGGCAGGGTGGCGGGCTCGGACAGAATGATCGATTCGCCGGTCGGATCGGCTGAACTCGCGCGCATGCACCGGGCGGCGGCAGTCGTCGCCGAGTGCCGGCGCTCGTTCGCGGCGAGCGGGACCGGCATCCTCGGCGCGATGCTCGCCGGCGAGGCGCCGCTCGCCGACTGGCGGCACTATCCCGCCGGGGAAGTCTACGATCCGCACAGCCACGGACAGTATTTCTATCACATCCACCCGGAAGCGGGCCGGTCGGCTGGCGAGCACGGCCATTTTCACACCTTTTTGCGCGCTGACGGCATGCCGTCGCGGATGGCGCCGTTGGTGTTGCCCGAGACCGCGGTCGCGGCGATGCCGCCCTCGCCGCCGCAGGCGCCGCCGCAGAAGCACGGCGGGAGCGACGAGGTCTGCCATCTGGTGGCGATCACGCTCGATCCGTCGGGCGAGCCCATTCGGCTGTTCACCACCAATCGTTGGGTCACCGGCGAGACCTGGTACCGCGCCGACGACGTGATCGGCATGCTCGACAGCTTTGCCATCGGCGCGGTCGGGCCCTCGACCATCCTCAACCGCTGGATCGTCGCGATGATCGCGCTGTTTCACCCGCAGATCGCGGCGCTGCTGCGCCGCCGCGACGAAACCGTGATGGCCTGGCGCCGGCGTCGGCGCACCAATGTATTCGAGGATACCCGGCTCGAAATCACCTCGAGCCTCGATATCGAGCTCGACGCCCAGCTCGCTCTGGTCGAGCGGCTCGGCCCCGAGACCGGCGCTGGCTCGTCGGCCTGGGCATCGCCGCTGCCGCCGATGGCCGACGGCTGGGGCGAGGGCCATGCCGGCTGACCGCGCCCGGCGACCGCTCCGGCTGACCGCGCCCGTCAATCGCGTGTGCCGGCGCTATTGCCCGGCGGCGGGTTGCGCGGACGGTGCGCGCGGCGGCAGGTTGTTCGCGTTCAGGCAGTCGTTGAGCTTGGCGTCGCGCTTCGCGTTCGAGGCCGGGGTGAAGTCGGGAAAGGCGGCCTGGGCCTGCCGGGCGCAGGTGTCCGCGCTCTTCCATTTGATGATCGCCGAATTGCCGGCCTGGGTGGCCTCGGCCGTGCCCGCGAACGACAGCATCGCCGTAACCAACGAAAAAACCAACCACTTCATGCCTTGCCTCATTGCCAGCGTGGGTCCGGGGCGTCGGCTCCCGGTGGCGCGACTATACACGATTTTGCAAGGCCGTTGCGGCGCACGGCAAACTTGGGCTCCATAGCGCCGGGCTGGACCGATCGAGCGGGGAAGTGGCGATGCTGAAGATCTGGGGCAGGGCGACCTCGTCAAATGTGCAGAAAGTGCTGTGGTGCTGCGGCGAGCTTGGCATCCCGTTCGAGCGGGTCGATCTCGGAGGGCCGTTCGGTGGCAACCAGGATACCGAATATCTGGCGCTCAACCCGAACGGGCTGGTGCCGACGGTGCAGGACGGCGATCTGGTGCTGTGGGAATCGAACACGATCTGCCGCTATCTCGCCACGACCCATCAAGGCGAGCGGCTCTATCCGGCCGCGCCGGCCGGGCGTGCGCTCGTCGAGCGCTGGATGGATTGGCAGCTTTCCACCCTCGGGCCGCCGATGGGGGCGCTGCTCTACGGGCTGATCCGCACCAAGCCGGAAGCGCGCGACCAGGCTGCGATCGAAGCGGCGCGGCGCAAGGCGCTCATCGCCTGGACCATCGTCGAGGAGGCGCTCGACGGCCGGTCCTTTCTCGCCGGCTCCGAATTGAGCTTGGCCGAGATCGTGATGGGAACCCTGGTCTATCGCTGGCACGCCTTTCCGCTCGAGCGGCCGCCACTGAAGAACCTCAAATCATGGTACGAGCGCATGCGCCCCCGGGCCGCTTTCAAAACCCACATCGAAATTCCGATCACGTGATCGTGTGCGCGCCTGGGGATGAACAGAGGAAACTGATGACACCATCGGCGAAGCGCCGGCTGCTCGGCGCGGTCTGGACGATCGGCATCTTCGCTGCCGTCGCGGCGCCGGCACCGGCGCCGGCGCAGGACAAGCAAGCCGTCCTCAAGGAGCGGCAGACGACGATGAAGCAGCAGGGCCGCGATCTTGGTCGGATCAAGGGCTATCTCGACGGCACCGCCGATCAGTCTGCGGCCGTCGCCGCGGCAACCGATCTGACCCGGACGACCGGCAAAATCCCGGACCTCTTTCCACCAGGCACGACCGGGCCAAGTCCGGACGGCAAGTACCAGCCAAAACCCGCGGTGTGGAGCGAGCGCACCAAGTTTCTCGACGTGCAGAAAGCCGCGGCGGCCAAGGCCGAGGCGCTGCTCGCGGCGGTCAAGGGCGGCGACAAGACCGCAGTCCGGACCGCGTTCATCGACCTCGGCAAGAACGGTTGCGGCAGCTGCCATACCGGTTTTCGAGAAAAACTCAAACCCTGAGGGCGGCGGCGCTCGCGCTGCTGCCCGCCCTGGCCGGGGCGCGATTGCCGCCCGCAGCCGCGGGCGCGGATGATGCGGCGGCGCGCGGCGCCTATCTCGCCGCCACGGCGGGGTGCAGCCAGTGCCACACCGCCGAGCGGGGTGCACCCTATGCCGGCGGGCGCGTGCTCGAAACCCGATTCGGCGCCGTCGTCACCCCCAACATCACCCCCGATCGTCGCACCGGGATTGGAGGGTGGAGTGCCGCCGACTTCGCCCAGGCGATGCGTTGGGGCATCGCCCCCGATGATTCGCGCTACCTGCCGGCCTTTCCGTTCCCGTTCTACAACCGCCTTGAGCCGCGCGACCTCGCCGATCTGAAGGCGTTTCTCGACCGCCTGCCGGCGGTGTCGCGGGTCAACCGGGCGGTCGCTCCCCAGCCCTTCGCCGCGGCCCGCGGCGCCGTTGCGGTCCTCGCCATGGATCTTCCCGGTCCCTGGCGGCCGGATCCGGGCAAGGGCGCGGTGTGGAACCGGGGCGCCTATCTCGTCGCCACGATCGGCCGTTGCGGCGATTGCCACACGCCGCGCAATTGGCTCGGCGCTCTCGATCCCGATCGCGTCCTTGCCGGCGGCATCGACGGCGAGGGCCATGCCGCGCCCGACATCACGCCCGATGCGGCCGCCGGGATTGGGCGGTGGAGCCTCGGCGACATCGTCACCCTGCTCGAGGACGGGCAGAAGCCCGATTTCGATTTCGTCGGCGGGGCCATGGGCGAAGTCGTCAAGAGCACCGCTGGCCTCGACGACGCCGACCGCCGGGCGATCGCCATCTATCTGAAATCGCTGCCCCCGATCGGCTCCTCGGCGACCGGTTCGCCACAGAAGGCGCGTTCCTCAAAGAAAGACTGAGCGGCGCTCTCTTTCGCCACTGGACGCTCGGTCGTGACCCCTTATGATGGCGGGTGTTCCTGCCGAAAGCAGCGGGGAACAAGCCCGGCGCGGCCGGTCCTCGGTGTTTGGTCGGCAGCGGCGGTAGGAGCGGGTGGTGGCGCGAGGGCGACCGGATAAAAGCTTGGCCCGCTTCGAACGGATCGCGCTGGTTCTGTCGGGCGGGGACGCGCTCGGCGCCTATCAGGCCGGCGCTTATGCCGCGCTCGAACAGAGCGGGGTGCGGCCGAACTGGATCGCTGGAACCGCGATGGGCGCCGTCAACGCCGCGATCATCGCCGGCAATCTGCCGCATGAGCGCGTGGCACGCTTGCGCCGGTTCTGGCACGAGATCAGCCGGCGGGCGGGGCAGCGCCCGTCGCGCCAGCTCGGCCGATGGGCGCAGCGAACCGCGGGCCGCTGCCTGTCCATGCTGCGCGCCGGCGCCGAATTCGTGCCGCCGGTGGCCGCGCCGGTGATCTCAGCACTCGAATTCAGCGAGCTGATCGCGGGCGCCGTCGATTTCGAGCGGGTCAATTCCGGCGCCGTGCGCGTCGTTTTGGGCGCGGTCAACCTGGCGAGCGGGGCGGAGACGTTTTTCGACAATGACCGGCATGTGCTCGGTCCCGATCACGTGCTGGCCGGCACGCCGCTGCCGGGGCTGCCGCCGGTCGCGATCGACCGGCAGCTATTCGCCGGCAGCGCCGTCCCGGTGTCGGCGCTCGACGATGCCCGCCCGGCCGATACCCTGTGCTTTGCCGTCGACGGCTACGATCCGGTGCCCGGCAGTCGCGGCGGGATCAGCCGCACCACTCGCGAAATCGCGGCGCTGCGCCGCACCCACGACCTGCGCCGCATGATCGGGTTGCTCGGCGAGCGGCTGCCGCCGGCGGCGCGCGGCGAGATCGACATCCGCCGCTGTCTGGCCGAGGCCAGCGATGCAACGATGACGATCCTGCACCTGGTTCACGAAGGCGACATTGCCGATCTCGCGGCAAAGATGGCCGATTTCTCGCCCGATGCGGTGGCCCGGCGGTGGCGGGCGGGCGAACGCGACGTGGCGACGAGCCTTGCCCATCCGCGCTGGCTGGCGCCGCCGCCCCGGCTTTCCGGGGTGGTCGTCCATGAGGTTCGCGACGGGGTCGTCGCACCACCGCGCTGAACCGGGCGGTCTGGATACAAAATCGGCAGGCGCCCGAGCACTGCTGGCAAAAGCGGCCGTTTTGATCCCTGCCAAGAAACCATCAAGGAGCGCCTGGCGGCTCGGCGAGTCACTTGCAGGGTGACCCGCTGCCTCTTGCCTAAACGCTTGTCAATACAAATATTGGATTGAAATAAAAGGTTTTTTGAGATGGGATGCTTTCGCCTGATAATCGATCGAAGCGGCCAGCCGCTTCGCGACTTCGGACACTGCCACGCTCGGCAGCTTCCGGCATTTACGAGGACATATGCTTTACGACGCCTACCAGGCACAACAGGACCTTTTCGGGCCGGTCCGGCTGATGGCCGGGACCGCCCATGATTGGCTGCGCCATCCGTGGCTGCCGATCGGCGACTTGCCGTGCGTGCGCAGCGCCGCGGCGGCGATGGAGCTGCTCTCCCATGCCCACCTGTCGCATCAGCGGCCGGATTTCGGCATCGGCCGGGTCACGATCGGGGGCCGGGAAATCGCCGTCAAGGAGGAGACCGTCGCCTCGCATCCGTTCTGCAACCTCGTCCATTTCCGCAAGGATTGGACCCGCGAGGAGCCGACCGTGCTGGTGGTGGCGCCGCTCTCCGGGCATTTTTCGACCCTGCTGCGCGGCACCGTCGAAACCTTGCTGGCCGATCACAACGTCTACCTGACCGACTGGAAGAACGCGCGCGACGTGCCGCTGCTCTACGGCCGGTTCGATCTCGACGATTTCGTCGAGCTGGTGATCCGCTTCACCCGGCTGCTCGGGCCGCGCATTCATCTGATCGCGGTGTGCCAGCCCTCGGTTCCGGTGCTCGCCGCGGCGTCGTTGATGGCGGCCGGGGGCGACCCGTGCCAGCCCGCCTCGATGATCCTGATGGGCGGCCCGATCGACACCAGGGTTAATCCGACCGCGGTCAACCGCTTTGCCGAGGCGCACCCCCTCGACTGGTTCGAGCAGCGGGTCATCACCACCGTGCCGGCGCGCTATCCGGGCCGGTTCCGCCGGGTCTATCCGGGGTTTCTGCAGCTCGCGGGTTTTCTCAGCATGAATTTCGACCGTCACGTCTCGGCCCATTGGACGATGTTTCGCGATCTCGTCCGCGGCGACGACGACAGCGCCGCGGCAACCCGCGCCTTTTACGACGAATACAGCACGGTCATGGACCTGCCGGCCGATTTCTATCTACAGACCATGGACCGGGTGTTTCATCGCCACGACCTGCCGCGCGGCCGCTTTGCCGTGCGCGGCGAAAGGGTCGAGCCGGCAGCGATCGATCGCACCGCGCTGATGACGGTCGAGGGCGAGCGCGACGACGTCTGCGGCCCCGGCCAGACGGTCGCCGCGCAGGATCTGTGCACCGGCTTGGCGCCAGCAAAAAAGACCCACCACCTCCAGCTCAAAGTCGGCCATTATGGAGTGTTCCATGGCCGCCGCTGGCAGACCGAGACCTATCCCAAGGTCAAGTCGTTCATCCGGGTGCAGGCCTAACCGCTCCCTTTCTAACCCTCCCCCCGCGCGCGGGGGGAGGGGCGGGGGCAGCGGCGGCTCGTCCGGCGATCAAGCGCGAAGGGGAGGAAGAAGATGGCTCTGAGTGGCAAGGTCGTCATCACCTGCGCCGTCACCGGGTCGATCCACACCCCGACGATGAGCCCCTATCTGCCGCTGACCCCGGACGAGATCGCCCGCGACGCGATCGCCGCGGCGGAGGCCGGGGCGGCGATCCTGCATCTGCACGCGCGCGACCCGAAGGACGGGCGGCCGACCCCCGACCCCGGCGTCTTCATGCAATTCCTGCCGCGGATCAAGCAGGCGACCGACGCCGTCGTCAACATCACGACGGGCGGCGGCCACGGCATGTCGCTCGACGAGCGCCTCGCCGCACCGCTGCGCGCCCGGCCGGAAATGTGCTCCTTAAACATGGGCTCGATGAACTTCGGGCTCTACCCGATGCTCTCCCGCTACAAGGATTGGAAATATCCCTGGGAGACGCAGCATCTCGAAATGACCCGCGACTTTATCTTTCGCAATACCTT